>WNGL01002498.1_pt1 | contig 22229 bp, 19 predicted proteins | sample 5400591 | NCBI WGS metagenome assembly WNGL01 (sample SAMN13153377, study PRJNA577476) | soil metagenome | isolation source: 80 cm soil or saprolite under Garry oak tree replicate 1 | place: USA:California | collected 2016-06-15 | reverse complement strand
GGCGAGCGCCGACACCGCTAGTGCGAGTGATCGTGCCCCGAGCCGTCGTGCCCGTGCTCCCCGCTGCCGTGCTGGTGCTTCTCCTGCGGCCCCTCATGCTCGTGGGAGTGCGCGTGCTGATGGCTGTGCGGATGCGAGTGCTTCTGCCCAGCGTGCGTGTGCTCGTGGGCGTGCTCGTGCTCATGGGGATGCTCGTGCTCGTGACCCTGCATCTGCGCCGCCCGGGCCTTCCCACCCAGGATAGGAGCGCGCATCTGCTCGATCCACGCTCTCCACCCGTCCATCCCCTCTCCGGTGCGGGCCGACACCCGCAAGATCTTGGGATCGGGCATGACGCGGCGCAGGTTGTCCTCGAGCCGCGCCAGGTCGAAGTCGAGGTGCGGGACGAGGTCCACCTTCGTCACGAGCACGAAGTCGGCCTTCTGGAACATGACCGGGTACTTGAGCGGCTTGTCCTCGCCCTCGGTGACGGAGAGCGCGACCACGTTCGCCTCCTGGCCGAGGTCGTAGATGGCCGGGCAGACGAGGTTCCCCACGTTCTCGATGAAGAAGACGTCGAGCTCGCGCCAGGGGAAGTCGTGCAGCGACCGGTGGACCAGCTCGGCGTCGAGGTGGCAGGCCTGGCCGGTGGTGATCGCCTTCGATGGGATGCCTGCCTTCGACAGCCGCTGGGCGTCGTTGTCGGTGGCGAGGTCCGCCGAGACGGCGCCGAGCCGCACGCCCTTCATCACGCGCGCCGTCGCCTCCAGCACCGCCGTCTTGCCCGAGCCGGGCGAGCCCATGATGTTGAGCGCCAGCACGCCCGACTCGCGGAAGTGCGCGCGGTTGTGGGCCGCCGTGCGGTCGTTGCCGGCCAGGATCTTCTCGTGCAGCTCGACCGGGACGAGCTCGGTGTCACCGCAGCCACAGGTGGTGCACATCTAGGGAACCTCCAGATCGACGGATTCGAGGAGCAGGGCGTCGCTGTTCGGGTCGAGCCGGGCCGGCACGCCGCACGCCTCGCAGCGGAGCACCTCGCCCCGAGCGAAGTCCCGGCTGCAGCGGGGGCAGGACCAGCGGGCCGGGTGCCGCACGAGCTCGAGGGTAGCCTTCGCGCACAGCGTCCCCTCGCGGAAGGTCTCGTAGGCGGTGCGGAAGAGCTCGGGATCGACGCCGGCGAGCTCACCCAGGCTCACCTTGAGTCCGTGGATGGCGAGCGCGTTCCGGCGCTGCGCCTCGTCCTCCACCCGGCGCATCAGCGCCTCGACGAGCGAGTATTCGTGCATGGCTAGCAGATGCGCGGCAGCGGCTCGCCGTCGCTCTCGGCGAGGAGCCGCCGGCCGAGGCCGGTATCCAGGATGACGTTGCCGGGGCGCTCGGTGACGGCAGTGCCGATGAGAGCGGCGCGCCTCCCCAGGGGGTGCGCACGGATGGCGGCCAGCACCCGCTCGGCCGCCTCGGGACGGACGCCCAGCACCGCCTTGCCTTCATTCGCCACGACGAGGGGATCGATGCCGAGGATCTCGGAGGCGGCCTGCACCTCCTGGTTCACCGGCACCGACGGTCCGTCGAGGAGCACCCCCACCTTCGCCTTCTGCGCGAACTCGTGCAGGACGGAGGCGAGGCCGCCGCGGGTGGGGTCCTTCATCGCCACCACGGCGTCGCCGCCGGCCTCCAGCGCGGCGCGGACGAGCCCGTTGATCGGCGCCACGTCCGAGCGCAGGTCGCCCTCGATCTGGAGGTCGCGACGGCGGGTCATGACGGCCATGCCGTGGTCTCCCACCGTGCCGGTGACGATGATCCGGTCGCCCGGCCGGAGCCCGTTGTCGCGCACGAGGCGGCGGGTGAGCCCGAAGCCGGCCGTGTTGAGGACGATCCCGTCCACCTCGCCCTTGCCCATCACCTTGGTGTCGCCGGTGACGATCGTCACGCCCGCCTCTTCGCAGGCGCGCTTCATGGCATCGCGGATGCGCAGCAGGTCCTCGCGCGGGAAGCCCTCCTCGAGCACCACCGCGCAGGTGAGGCCGAGCGGCTCGGTGGCGCCCATCATCGCGAGGTCGTTGACCGTCCCGCAGATGGAGAGCCGGCCGATGTCGCCGCCCGGGAAGAAGATGGGCTGCACCACGTGCGAGTCCGTGGTGACGACGAGCCACTGGTCGCCGATCCGCAGCGCCGCGCCGTCGTCCATGGCGGAGAGGCCGACGCCGTCCACCGGCCCGCCCAGGGAGAGGAAGACGTCCTCGATGAGCGCGCGCATGGCGCGGCCGCCCGCGCCGTGCTTCATCGCCACGCGATCCGGGGAGGACATCTAGCCTACCTCCCGCAGGTCGGGCAGGCCGCCGTACTGGTGCCAGATGCGGCAGGCGCCCTCCGACGAGACCATGCAGGCGCCCACCGGCGTGTCGGGGCGGCACTCCTTGCCGAACAGGCGGCAGTCGTGGGGGTTCTTGAGGCCCGACATGATGGCGCCGCACAGGCACTGCGCGGCGAGGACGTTCTCCACCGCGCCGCCGACGAGGTTCGTGTCGATGCGGAAGCGCTTGCGCGCATCGACGTGCGCCCACTCCGGCCGCAGGTCGAGGTTGCCCTGGGGTACGCGCGCGATGCCGCGCCAGTCGCCGGAGACCGTCTGGAACACCTTCCAGAGCTTCTCCTGGGCGGGCTTGTTCCCCTCGCGCGAGACGCAGCGCGGGTACATGTTCGCCACCTCCGGCCGCTTCTCCTTGATGAGCTCGACGAGCTTCACCAGCGCCGCCAGGACGTCGAGCGGCTCGAAGCCGGCGACGACCACCGGCGCACCGGTCTTCTTGGCGAAGGGGATGAAGATCTCCCAGCCGGTGATGATGGCGGCGTGCCCGGCGGCGATGTAGCCCTCGATGTTCGTCTCCGGCATCGAGGCGACCACCTCCATCGCGGCCGGGACGTACTTGTGCGACGAGAGCACCGAGAAGTTGTCGGGCACGCCCGCGAGCAGCACCGCGGCGGTGGCGACGGCGGTGGTCTCGAACCCGCTCGCGAAGAACACCACCTGCTCGAGTGGGTGGCGCTTCGCCACCTCGACCGCCTGGGAGACGCTGTACACCACCTCGACCTTGCCGCCTTCGGCCTGCGCGTCGGCGAGCGACTTCTGGGCGCCGGGCAGCTTCAGCATGTCGCCGTAGGTGCAGACGCGGGCGCCCATGGCCGCGAGCGCCACCGCCTCGTCGACCTCGGGCGTGTCGGTGACGCACACCGGGCAGCCCGGCCCCATGATGACGGACAGGTCGCGCGGGAAGACGGCGCGTAGGCCGAAGCGGGCGATGGCCTGCTCGTGGCTGCCGCAGACGTGCATCACGTTCACGGGCGAGCGGCCGATGGCCTTCACCTCACGCTCGAGCGCCTGCGCGAGCGCGCGGGCGCGGGCGGGGTCGCGGAACTTCAGCTCGGCCGGGAGGTTCTGGAGCGCCATGTCAGGCCTTCTCCGGGACCTTGGCGCCGGCGGCCATCTCGCCGCGCACGTCCGCAGCCATGAGGTCATCCGCCCCCGCGTCCTTCAGCACCTGCTCGAAGAGGGCCAGGGTCTCGCCCACCTCGTCAGGTGGGATGCGGCTGATGGCGAAGCCGACGTGATTCAGGACGTAGTCGCCGACGGCGACGGGCTCGTTGACGATGTCGAGCCTGAGCAGCTTCGTCACGCCGAAGAAGTCGACCGTCGCCTCGAGGCCGTTCACCTCGAGCACTCTGCCAGGGACACCGAGACACATGAGGTCGTTCCTTCCGAGAGTCGGGCGAGGCTAGGCGCGCGCGTCCGCGACGACGAGCTGACCGAGCGCGATTCCGCCATCCCCGGGCGGGACGAGGCGGGGCAGGTATACCCAAAAAGAAGTCGAAAGCTCCGCGAATATTCCATCGACGAGGCGTGCGTTGGCGAAGCAGCCGCCGGAGAGCACGACCGGCAGCCTGCCGTGACGCAAGGCGGCGAGCCGCACCAGCTCGGCGCCCGCGGCGGCGAGCGCGCCATGAAAGCGGGCCGACACGAGCCCCGGCGTACGGCCCTCGAGGAGATCGCCCACCGCCTCCCGCAAGAGCGGCCGCCAGTCGACCGTCCAGGGGGAGGTCGCGGTGTCGATCTGGAACGCATAGCGGCCGCGCGCCTGTGGGTCGGCGGCGGCGTCGAGCGCCATGGCGACCTGGCCCTCGAAGCGCGACGACGGGCGGGCGAGCGCGAGCGCGCCGACCGCGTCGAAGAGCCGGCCCACGCCATGCGCGCGCGGCGCGTTGAACCCGCTCGCGATCATCCGGCGCACGACGGCGGCGTCGCCGGGCTTCACGTGGCGAAACAACGCCAGCGCGTCCAGGGGAGGGGCACCGCCGAACGCGTCGTCGAGCGCGGCCAGTGCGATGCGCCAGGGCTCGCGGATGGCATGGTCCCCCCCGGCGAGCGCGACGGGACGGAAGGTGGCGAGCCGCTCGTAACCGGCGTAGCGGGCGAGGAGGAGCTCCCCGCCCCAGGCGGTCCCATCCTCGCCGTAGCCGGTGCCGTCCCAGGTGAGCGCGAGCGCGGGCCCCTCGAGCCCGTGCTCCGCCATGCAGGCCGCGGCGTGGGCGTGATGGTGCTGCACGCCGACCGCCGGCAGGCCCTCGGCCCGGGCGCGCTCGAGCGCGTAGCGCGTCGAGGCGTAGTCGGGGTGGAGGTCGTGGGCGAGCAGGGCCGGGCGCGTGCGCAGGAAGCGCTCGAGCCGCGCCACCGCGGCCTCGAACGACTCGAGCGTCTCGAGGTTCTCGAGGTCGCCGATGTGCGGCCCGAGATGCGCCTCTGCGCCGACTCCCAGGCAGAAGGTGTTCTTGAGGAGGGCGCCGCACGCCAGGACCGGCCGTGCCAGCGCGCGCCGGAGCCGCACGCCGCGCGGAGCGTAGCCGCGGGAGCGGCGCAGGAGGAGCGGCGCGCCCTGCACCACCTTCGCCACCGAGTCGTCGGCGCGCGTCTCGATCTCGCGATCGTGCACGAGGAGGAGGTCGGCGATGCCGGACAGGCGGGCCACCGCCTCCTCGTTGCGATAGACGATGGGCTCCTCGGACAGGTTGGCGCTCGTCATGACGAGCGGCCGGCCCGCCTCGGCGAGGAGCAGGTGGTGCAGCGGGGCGTAGGGGAGGAGGAGGCCGAGCAGCGGGGTGTCGGGGGCCACCTCGGGCGCGATCTCGCAGCCCACCCGGCGCAGGGCGAGCACTATGGGCCGCTCGGGCGCGGTGAGCAGGGCGCGCTCGGCGTCGTCGAGGTGGCACAGGAACTCGGCCTCGGCGAGGTCGCGCGGCATCACCGCCAGCGGCTTCTCCTCGCGGCGCTTGCGCGCCCGGAGGCTCGCCACCGCCGCGGGGGAGCGCGCGTCGCACGCGAGGTGGAAGCCGCCGATGCCCTTCACCGCGACGATCTTCCCCTCCGCCAGCGCACGGCCGGCGGCGACGAGGGCGTCGTCGCGCTCGGCGAGGGTGCGGCCGTCGCCGGAGAGGAGCGTCAGGCGGGGGCCGCAGGCCGGGCAGGCGTTCGGTTCGGCGTGGAAGCGGCGATCCGACGGGTCCTCGTACTCGCGCTGGCAGGCCTCGCAGAGCGTGAATGGCGCCATGGTGGTGAGCGCGCGATCGTAGGGAACGCCTCGCGCGATGGTGAAGCGCGGGCCGCAGCTCGTGCAGTTCGTGAAGGGGTACCGGTACCGGCGATCCTCCGGATCGAGGAGCTCGCGCAGGCAGTCCGGGCAGGTGGCGAGGTCGGGCGGGATGGAGACGCGCGGTGCGCTGGCCGCGGGGGCCTCGCTCGCGACGATGGCGAAGCCGGTGGCCGGCTCGGGCGCGATCCGCTCGCACTCCACCGCGTCGAAGCGGGCCGCTGGCGGCTTCTCCGCCGCGAGCCGCGCGCGGAACCGCTCCAGCGCGGCTGCGTCCGCGAAGGCCTCGATGGTGACCCCGCTCGCATCGTTCCGGACGCGCCCGCGCACGCCTTCGGCTTGCGCCAATCGGTACACGAAGGGCCGCATCCCGACACCCTGGACGGTGCCGCGGACGGTGATGCGCAGGCCCTCTGGGGCCGGGCTGTGCGGTGCGTGGGGCACGGGGGTCGAGCGCGATACTGGGCGTGTATCTTCGCGTCGCGGCTGGGGATTTCGAGGCAGAGCATAGCAGGCGCGCGGGAGGGCGATCAAACCCGACCCCTCCTGCGCGGTCTATCGGTGCTCCCACCACAGGTCCGGTTCGCGCGGCTCCGCGCGCCGGGTCGCCACGACGCCGAGGGCGGTGAGCTGGCGCAGGAGCTCCTCGATGGCGGCTGGCACGCTCGCGCGCACGGGTGGCGAGAGACCCACCTCCATCTCCACCGCGGCCGGAATGACGCCGATGAGGCGCACGTCGCGCGGCCCGCCGCCCGAGAACTCGAGCGCGAAGAGCGCCTCGCGTAGCCCCGGCTCGTGCGGGCTCGTGGGCAGGATGGGCTTCTTGGCGAGGAGCTGGTCCTTGTCGATGAGCCGGAGCTCGCCGGGCTCACCTCGCATCTTCACGGTGTCGACCACCAGCACCGAGTCGAAGCCCTCGATGTGCATGGCGAGGTCTGCACCCGGCGTTCCGAGCTCGAGCAGCTCGACGCCGGGCAGCTCGTAGCCCGCCTCGAGGAGCTTCACGAGGTACGGGCCGAAGGCGTCATCGCCCATGAGCACGTTGCCGATACCGACGAGACCGATGCGCATGGGGGGCAGAATACAAAAGGCCCGGTCTCGCGACCGGGCCTTCGGATCTCACGTCGAAGCGGAAGCGACGACGCTAGATGGCGCGGACGTTCGCGGCCTGCAGACCCTTGGGGCCCTTCTTCACCTCGAACTCCACCTTCTGGCCCTCGGCGAGGGTGCGGAACCCGTCAGCCTGGATGGCGGTGTGGTGGCAGAAGACATCCTCGCCCCCGCCGTCCTGCGTGATGAAACCGAAGCCCTTCGCGTCGTTGAACCACTTCACGGTACCAGTAGCCATGTACTGAACTTCCTTGCTGTGTTCGGCCCGCACTCATTGCGGGTCCGGTGCCAAGCCCATCACGGGTCGTGGACGTCAGGGTCTGTACCGGAAATCGGTACACAAGTCGAGGGTAACAACCCTTTTAACCATAGGCGACCCGACAGGGGCCCGCCAGCTCGCTTCCTCTTCGAGGCCTTGGCGCGCGCGGCAGCAGCCTCGGCGATCATCTGGTAGCTAGGGCAACAGGATCGTCGAGCCGGTGGTCCGGCGTGATTCCAGATCGCGGTGGGCCTGAGCCGCCGAGGCGAGCGGGTAGTCGCGGCCGACGTCCACCTTCACCCGGCCCGAGCCGACCACCTCGAACAGCTCGGCCGCCATCGCCTCGAGGTCCTCGCGCCGGGCGGCGTAGGTGTTGAGGGTGGGGCGCGTGACATATAGTGAACCTTTCTGCGCCAGGATCGAGAGGTCCACCGGCGGCACCGGCCCGGAGGCGTTGCCGAAGGTGACGAGCAGCCCGAACGGCTGCAAGGCGTCGAGCGAGCCGGCGAAGGTGGATTTCCCGACCGAGTCGTACACCACCGGCACCCCCTTCCCGCCGGTGAGCGCCTTCACGCGCTCCGGGACGCTCTCGCGGTCGTACAGGATGACGTGGTCGGCCCCGTGCGCCTTGGCGAGCGCCGCCTTCTCCTCCGAGCCGGCGGTCCCGATCACCGTCGCGCCGAGCGCCTTCAGCCACTGGCAGGCGATGAGCCCCACCCCGCCCGCGGCGGCGTGGAAGAGCACGGTCTCGCCCGGCTTCACCCGATAGGTGCGGCGGATGAGGTACTGCACGGTGAGGCCCTTCAGCATCATGGCCGCGGCGCGGCGCTCGTCGACGTGCTCGGGCAGGCGCAGCAGCCGATCGGCCGGCATGACGCGCGCCTCGCTGTAGGCGCCCAGCGGGCCCCCCGCGTACGCCACGCGATCTCCCGGGCGGACGTGAGTGACGCCGGGACCCACCGCCTCCACCGTCCCGGCGCCTTCCGCCCCGAGGCCACTCGGGAGCGTCGCGGGATAGAGGCCGCTCCGGACGTACGTGTCGACGAAGTTCACGCCGACGGCGGCGTGCCGGATCCTCGCCTCGCCCGGCCCGGGCTCGCCGATCTCGACCTCCTCGACCCGGAGCACCTCCGGGCCACCCTTCTCGTGGAAACGGATCGCTCTCGCGCGCACCGCGGCGTCTTAGCCGTCGGGCGGTCGCCGCGCCGCGGCGGATCTCCGCCCTGTCGGGCATCGCCCCACCTCCGAGCACAGACGCCGCCGACCTGGGTCTGGGCGCCTGGAATGCGGGCGCCCGGACGGGCGTTGCCGAGGCTGCTCGAAACATGGGAGAAGACCGCGCATGAAAACTCGCATCGCCGCCACCGCCCTCGCCGCCGTCCTCCTCGCCGGCTGCGCCACCGCCGGCCAGCGCACCGCCATCGGAGCGGGGGGCGGCGCTGTCGCCGGGGCGGGCGTGGGCGCGCTGCTCGGGGGCTGGAAGGGCGCCGCCATCGGCGCTGGCGTCGGGGCACTGGCCGGTGGCTCGGTCGGCCTCTACCTCGACAAGCAGGCGAAGGAGCTCGAGCAGGTCGCCGAGACGAAGCGCACCGAAAACGGCGTCATCGTGAAGATGAAGAGCGAGATCCTCTTCGACCCCGGCAGCGCCGTGCTGAAGGACGGCGCCATCGCGCAGATCGAGAAGGTGGGCGAGATCCTCGCCAAATACGGGGATGACCGCGTCCGCATCGAGGGCCACACCGACGCGACCGGCACCGCCGCGAAGAACGAAGAGCTCTCCCTCCGCCGCGCCGACGCCGTGAAGCGCATCCTGCTCGGCCGCGGCGTGCAGGAGGCGCAGGTCACCGCGCTCGGCATGGGCGAGACCAAGCCGATCGGCGACAACAAGACGGCCGGCGGCCGGGCCCAGAACCGCCGTGTCGAGCTGCACATCGACGTCCCGCAGCCCAGCTAGACGCCAGCTAGACGGGCGCCCCGCGGCCCTTTACCTGGGGTGGGATGTCGCCACCAGCAGGTCGAGCCCGAGCGCCAGCGCGAGGGGCAGGAGCGCCGAAGGCAGCTTCGAAGAAGGCGCGGAAGCCGAACCCCATCAGGATCTGGGTGCCCGGGATGAGGATGCGATCCTCGTCGAGCGCGTTCTGGACACGGCTCGTCAGCTCCGCCAACTGAAGACCTCCCCGGCGCGTGGGTGCCGCTGCACGAAGGTGGGGTCCGGCTGCTCGCCCGGGCAAGGAAGGCTCCGACGGGGTGGACCGCCACTCCTCACCCCCGGTGCTGCCACCTGCCTGAAGCCGGCTCGGGCGGGCGTGCCTTGTTGGCGAGCAGGAGAGGACCTAACTTTCACTTCGGAAAGTCGTGTGAACGCCAGCCCTACCGATGTGAAGGATTGTCCCACAGAAGTGACCCAGCGCCGGGAGGGCCGGGACGCTGATCGGTCCGCCGGCCCGCACATGGACGATGACGCCTTCCGCCTGTTCGTCGAGAGCGTCGCCGACTATGCGATCTTCATGCTCGATTCGGCTGGGCGGATCGCCACCTGGAACCACGGCGCCGAACGCATCAAGGGTTATGCGGCCGCGGACGTGGTGGGCCAGCCCTTCTCCCTCTTCTATCTGCCGGAGGACGTCGCTGCGGGAAAGCCCGACAGAGATCTCGAGGAGGCGGCGCGCGAGGGGCGGCTGGAGGAAGAGGGATGGCGCGTCCGCAAGGACGGCTCGCGCTTCTGGGCGAGCATCATCATCAGCGCCGTCCGCTCGGCGAGGGGCGAGCTGCTCGGCTTCGGCAAGGTCACGCGCGATCTCTCGCAGAGCAAGAGGGCGGAGCAAGAGCGGCTGGCGGTGGCCGCGCGGGATGAGGGCCTCCGGGCTCGCGAGGAGCTGCTCGTCATCACCGCCCACGAGCTGCGCAACCCCATCGCTGCGCTGCAGCTCAACGCCGACCTCGTGCGCCGGCTGGCGGAGCGGGGGGATGCCAGGGGTCCGGAGCGGCTGGCCGACCGGGTGAGGCATCTGCACCACTCGGCGACGCGCCTGTCCCGCCTCGTCGACGCGGTGCTCCGCGTCGCCATCCTGCTCGAGCCGCGGGAGCTCGATCTCGATCGCCGCGACCTCGAGCTGCGGGCGCTCGTCGGCGCCGTCGTCGAGGACCACCGCGCCGATGCCGCCGCCGCCGGCTGCACGGTCGAGGTCGAGCAAGGACCGCCTGTGGTGGCCGTCGGCGACCGCGCGCTGGTCGAGGTGGCGGTCGGGAACCTCCTCGCCAACGCGTTCAAATATGGGCCGAAGCAGCCCGTGACGCTCCGCGTCGAGCTGCGCGACGAGCGGGCCATCCTGTCCATCCGCGACCGAGGGACGGGCATCCCGGCCGAGCGGCAGGCGGGCCTCTTCGACCGGTTCCGCCGAGGGGGCATCTCGACGCGGCAGTATGGCGGGCTGGGACTCGGACTGTGGACCGTGCGCGCGATCGCCGAGGCGCATGGCGGCGCGGTCCGCCTCGTCAGCCAGGCCGGGGAGGGCTCCACCTTCGAGGTCGACCTCCCAGCCGCCCAGGCGTCCTCGGTGGCACGGACGGGCTGAAAAGCCCACGCCCCCCCGTCTGGTCGGAGTAACGTCCTCCGCGAAGGTCGGCGCGCGTGACGCCCAGGCCCGGGCGGCTCCCTGCCGTGCCTGGGAGGACGCATGAACACGTTCCCTGTGATGCTGGCGGCGCTGCTCGTCTTCGCCATCGGCTACCGCTACTACAGCGCCTTCATCGCGGCGAAGGCGCTCGTGCTGGACGACCGCCGCACCACCCCCGCGCACGTCTACGCCGACGGGCACAACTACGTCGCGTCGCCGAAGTGGGTCCTCTTCGGCCACCACTTCGCCGCCATCGCCGGCGCGGGACCGCTCGTCGGCCCGACCCTGGCGGCGCAATTCGGCTTCGCGCCCGGCTTCATCTGGATCCTCTTCGGCGCCGTGCTCGCCGGCTGCGTGCACGACTTCGTGGTCCTCGTCGCGTCGGTCCGCCACAAGGGGAAGTCGCTCGCCGACATCGCTCGCACCGAGGTGGGCCCGTTCGCCGGGATGGCGGCCACCTTCGCGGTCCTGCTCATCCTGCTCGTCACGCTGGCCGGCCTGGGCGTGGTGGTGGTGAACGCGCTCGCGCACAGCCCGTGGGGCGTATTCACCATCGGCTGCACCATCCCCATCGCCATCCTGATGGGCTGGGGCATGTTCGGGAAGACCCACGGCGCTGGGGGCAAGGTGAACGTGCTCATGCCGAGCGTGCTCGGCGTCATCGCGCTCATCGCCGCCGTCATCGCCGGCCGGTTCGTGGCCCAGTCCTCCTGGGCGGCCAGCCTCACCTTCTCCAGGGAGCAGGTGACGATGCTCATGTGCATCTACGGCTTCATCGCCTCGGTGCTGCCGGTCTGGTTCCTGCTCGAGCCGCGCGACTACCTCTCCACCTATGTGAAGCTCGGCACCATCTTCGCGCTCGTCATCGGGGTCTTCGTGGTGCACCCCGACATCAAGTTCCCCGCCGTCACCGAGTTCGTGAACGGCGGCGGCCCCATCATCAAGGGCAAGCTCTTCCCGTTCCTCTTCGTCACCATCGCCTGCGGCGCCATCTCCGGCTTCCACGCCCTCGTGAGCTCGGGCACGACGCCCAAGATGCTCGACAAGGAGAGCGACGCCCGCTTCATCGGCTATGGCGCGATGATGGCCGAGGGCCTGGTGGCGGTGCTCTCGCTCATCGCCGCCTGCTCGCTCTTCCCCGGCGACTACTTCGCCATCAACGTCGCCCCGGCCGCGTACGCGAAGCTCCACTACGTGCCGGTGAACCTGGCCGCCTACTCGCAGGCGGTGGGCGAGGAGCTCGCCGGCCGCACCGGCGGCGCCGTCTCGCTCGCCATCGGCATGGCCCAGATCTTCAGCGGCGTGCCCGGGATGAAGACGCTCACCGGCTACTGGTACCACTACATCATCATGTTCGAGGCGCTGTTCATCCTGACCACCATCGACACCGGCACCCGCGTCGCCCGCTACGTGCTGCAGGAGCTCCTCGGCAAGGTGCACAAGCCCTTCGCCAACAGCGCCTGGCTGCCCGGGAACCTCGTCGCGACGGCGCTGGTGGTGGCGAGCTGGGGTTACCTCATCTTCACCGGCAGCATCTCGACCCTGTGGCCGCTCTTCGGCACCGGGAACCAGCTCCTCGCCACCATCGCCCTTGCAGTGGGCACCACCTTCCTCGTCAACATGGGGAACGCGAGGTACGCCTGGATCACGGCCGTGCCCATGGTCTTCGTCGGCGTGACGACGCTCACCGCCGGCTACCTCGCCATCCAGGGCATCTTCTGGCCCATGACGCTCAAGGCCGGCAGCGCGTTCCAGGGCTACCTCGACTCCGCCCTCATGACGATCTTCATGCTCGGCGTGGTGCTGGTGCTCTTCGACGTGGCGCGCCGCTGCTGGAAGACGCTCCATGGAGAGGCGCTCCCTCCGGAGGCCTTCGGCAAGCCGGCCTCGCCCGACGTGCCGATGCGCTGCTGCTGAGGCTGCGGCGGGGGGACGAGCCCCCGCCCCGCGCTTCAGGCGAGCAGCTCCCCGAGCAGCGCCCGCGCCGCCCGCACGTCGGCGATGCGGAGCGCGGCGCGGCTCGGGGCCGGCCCGACGTGGATGGCGAGCGCGTCGGCCGGGAGGGCCGCGAAGAGGTCCTCGTCGGTGCGGTCGTCGCCGAGGGCGACGAGGAGCGTGCCCGCGGGCGCGCGGGCGCGGACCTGCGCCACCGCCAGGCCCTTGTCCACCCCGCGCGGCCGCACCTCCAGCACCTTGTCGCCCTGCAGGATCTCGAGGGGGTGGTCGCCGATGAGTGACCGCAGGTGGTGGGTGAGCTCCTTCGCCTGGGCGGCGCCGTACTCGGGATCGGCCGAACGGTAGTGCCAGGCGAAGCCGGCCGTCTTCTCCTCGATGATCGTCCCCGGCGTGCGGCCCGCGAACTCGCGCAGGATGGCCAGCACCGGCTCGCGCCAGGTGGTGGGCGGCTCTGCGACGGCGGCCGTCCAGCCGCCGCCGGGCAGGCGCTGCCAGAAGCCGTGCTCGGCGAAGAGCCCCACCGGCAGCGACGTGAACCAGCGCTCCATCGTCGCGCGCTTGCGGCCGCTCACGAGGTGCACCTCGGTGTTGCGCCGGGCCGCCAGCCGGCGCAAGAGCGCGAGCAGCGCCGCGTCCGGCACCGCCAGCTCCGGTGTCGCGGCGAGCGGCACGAGCGTGCCGTCGTAGTCGAGCAGCAGCGCCAGCCGCTCCGCCCGGCGCGCGCGCTCCACCGCCTCGCGCCGAGCCTCGGGCGGCGAGACCGCCGGCGCCGGGCGCGTGCCCGGCAGCTGCTCCAGGCGCGCCACGAAGTCCTTCGCCCAGGCGTGTACGTCGCGGGTCACCACCCGCTCGCGCAAGAGCGCCAGGCGGGTGCGCCGCTCCTCCTCGGGCAGCGTGAGCGCCTGGAAGAAGACCGCCGCCGTGCGCTGCACGTCGTACGGGTTCACGAGGAGGGCCTCCGTCATCTCGGCCGCCGCCCCGGCGAACTCGGAGAGGACCAGGACGCCGTCGCCATCGACGCGGGCGGCGACGAACTCCTTCGCCACGAGGTTCATCCCGTCCCGGAGCGGCGTCACCAGCACCGCATCGGCCGCCCGGTAGAGCGCGACGATCTCGAGCTGCGAGAGGCCACGGTACAGATAGTGGATGGGCGACCATTCCGGCGTGGCGAACTCGCCGTGGATCCGGCCGACGAGCGCGTCCACCTCCTCGCGCAGGTCGCGATACGCCTCGACGTTCTCGCGCGAGGGCACGGCCACTTGCACGAGGCGCATCTTGCCGTGCAGCTCCGGGTGCGCGCGCAGGAGCGCCTCGAAGGCGAGCAGCCGGCGCTGGATGCCCTTCGTGTAGTCGAGGCGGTCGAGGCCGAGGAGGAGCTGGTGGCCCTCGTGCCGGTGGGTCGCGACGAGCTCCGCCACCTCCGCCGAGGAGGCCAGCTCGGAGAAGTGCGCCGCGTCGATGCCCATGGGGAAGACGCCCATCCGCACCTCGCGGCCCTGCCAGCGGAGGCGGTCGACCTCGGTCGCGGCGCCGACGAGGCGGAGCGCCGCCGAGGCGAAGTGCCGGATGAAGGTGGCAGTGTGGAAGCCGATCAGGTCGGCCCCGAGCAGGCCCTCGAGGAGCAGCTCCCGCTGGGGCAGGAGCCGGAAGATCTCGGAGGAGGGGAAGGGGATGTGGAGGAAGAAGCCGATGCGCGCGTCCGGGATGCGCTCGCGCAGCATGGCCGGTACCAGCATGAGCTGGTAGTCGTGGATCCAGACGAGGTCGCCCGGCTGCCAGTGCGCCGCCACCGCGTCGGCGAAGCGCGCGTTCACTTGCTCGTAGGCGTCGAACCCGCTCACCTCGTTCGGCAGCCGCGCCACCGAATAGTGGAAGAGCGGCCAGAGGATGGCGTTCGAGTAACCCTCGTAGTAGCGGGCGATCTCTTCCGCACGGAGTGGCACGCCGACGAGCCGCAGCTGCGCCAGCTGCCGGTCGACCTCGTGGCGAGCGTCGTCCGAGAGTCCGTCGAGGTCCCCCGGCCAGCCGATCCACAGGCCACCGAGCCGCTCGTGCGGCCCCTTCATTCCGGTGGCGAGCCCGCCCGTGCTGTGCTCCACGGAGACCGCGCCGTCCTCGGCGCGCCTCACCGTGACGGGCAGCCGGTTCGAGACGATGAGCAGGCGAGCCACGCCGGGAAGATCGTCACGCACCGGCTACGCTGCATGCCGAAGGCCGAGCGACGCGCCGCACCCCGGGCGCGGCCCGCGCGCGTCGACGAGCGCCAGCAGATCCAGCACCTGTTCGCGGTAGGGCGCGGGTGGCGCGACGAACAGCACGATCGGGTTCGGCCCCGCGAAGAGCCCGGCCCCTTCGAGCACCGCGGCGAGCGAGTCCACCGCGCGGTCGCCCGGGAGCGCGTTCATGCGGACGACCACCGGCACCGCATCGCGCTCGTACCGGAGCGAGTCGAGGATCCTCTGGAAGCTGCCGCCGCCGGAAGCGAGCGGGCGCAGGCGGTCGTGCAGCTCCGCCGGCCCCTCCAGCGTCACCTGCATGCAGCTCGTCCCCCGCCGGGCGAGCTCGCGGCAGAGAGGCAGGTCCCAGGCCACCCCGTCGGAGAGCACGAGCGCCTGGAACTCGCGCCCGCGCGCCTCGCACTCCGCGCCCACGTCGGTCAGCAGCGCCGCGAAGGCGTGCGGCACGGTGAAGACGTCGCCGCCGTAGAACACCGCCCGCAGCCGGCGCGGGCTCGTGGCCAGCGCCGCTCCGAGGAGCCGCTGTCGAGCGGATGCCATCGCGGCCGGCGCCGCCGGCTCGCGGCAGCAGTCCACGCAAGCGATGTGGCAGGGCAGGCCGAGGTCGACGAGGCAGGTGGCGGTCGCGCGCGCCGGCTGCGCCCGTCCAAGATCCAGGTCCGCTCGGAAGACCACGTTGGTCGGCATCGGGGGCGCACCTCCGCCCGCCACCATGGCCACGGCGCAACGCGTCGGAGCTGATGGGCGTCAAGACAAGCGGCGCAAGTTGGGGCTGACTCAGCCCGGGACGGCAGCGAGCTCCGGGAGGAACGGCTCGAGCGCCCCGAGGAGGTCATCGGGGGTGAAGGGCTTCTGCAAGGTGCGGCTGGCCGTCACCCCGGCCTCGGGATCGCCGGTGATGACCACCACCGGGATGCGCGCAATGCGCGGATCCTCCAGCTGGCGCCGCCGGAACTCGCGTCCGCCCATGCCCGGCATGTGGACGTCGAGCAGCACCACGGCCGGCCGCCAGGTCGCCATGAGCTCGAGCGCCTTGCGGCCCTCGTCGGCGGCAAGGACACTCAGCCCCTTGCTCGCAAGCAGCTCCGCGAGCGCGTCGCTGGCGTCGGCGTCATCCTCGACGAGTAGTACCTTTGCCCCCATGTTCTAGATTTAGGATCTGCGCCCGGTGGACGCATCCTCGCCAGGGTTTTGTGGTCCTTTTAGGGAGGAACGCTCGCTTCCCGGAACGTGATGGAGGAGGCTCTACCCTTTTCGAGAGGAGCTCACCATCCCGTCGCCGCGCGCGCTGCTCGTCTATCCCCGCTTTGGCCCCGCCTCGTTCTGGAACTACCGCGCCACCTGCGAGGCGGTGGGGGCGCGCTACTCGGCGACGCCGCTCGGGCTCATCACGGTGGCGGCGCTCCTGCCAGCGTCGTGGGAAGTCCGGCTGGTCGACTGCAACGTCGAGGAGCTGCGCCCCGAGGACCTCGAATGGGCCGAGGTGGTGATGACGGGCGGGATGTTGCCGCAGCAGAACGACACCTTGCGCCTCATGGCGCTCGGCCGGGCTGCCGGCAAGAAGGTGGTCGTCGGCGGGCCCGACGTCACCGCTCGGCCCGAGGTCTACGCGGCGGCTGATTTCCAGGTGCGGGGCGAGGCGGAGGAGGTCCTGGGCGCCTTTGCGGCGGACTTCGAGGCCGGCGCCGCCGGGGGCGTCTACGCCGCACCGGACTTCCCCGACGTGACGCGCTCGCCCGTGCCCCGCTTCGACCTGCTGCGGCTCGAGCACTACATGAACGTCGGGGTGCAGTTCTCGCGGGGCTGCCCCTTCGACTGCGAGTTCTGCGACGTGGTCGAGCTGAACGGCCGCCTGCCGCGCACGAAGACGGTGGAGCAGGTGCTGCGCGAGCTCGACGTGCTGCTCGCGCTCGGGTGGCGGGGGCACGTCGACTTCGTCGACGACAACCTCATCGGGAACAAGAAGGCCGCCAAGCCGCTCCTGCGCGCGCTCGCCGGGTGGTTGCGCGAGCGCCGTCACCCCTTCGAGTTCTCCACCGAGGCGAGCATCAACCTGGCCGACGATCCCGAGCTGCTGGCGCTCATGCGGGCCGCCAACTTCTTCGCGATCTTCGTGGGGATCGAGACGCCCGACCCGGTCGCGCTCCTGGCGGCGCACAAGGTGCAGAACACCAGGCGGGACCTGGCGGAGAGCGTCCGCACCATCCACCGCGCCGGGATCTTCGTGAACGCCGGGTTCATCGTCGGCTTCGACGCGGAGCGCGGCAGCGTAGCCGACGCGATGGTGTCCTGCATCGAGGCGTCGGCCGTCCCGGTGTGCATGGTGGGGCTGCTCTATGCGCTGCCGCGTACCCGCCTGGCGGTGCGGCTCGCCGGCGAGGGCCGGTTGCACCCGCACGAGGTGAAGGGCGACGACGGCGACCAGTGTACCTCGGGGCTCAACTTCGACACGCTCCGCGACCGGGCGGAGGTGCTCGGGGACTACGGGGACGTGCTAGCGCGCATCTACGCCCCGGCCGCCTTCTTCGGGCGGGTGCGCCGCGTCGGGCGCGATCTCGACCGCCGTCAGTACCGGCTGCGTCAGCCGCTCCGGAACGTCCTGCGAGATCTGCGCGCCTTCGGCCGGATCGTCGTACGCCTCGGCGTCCGCGACCGCGCGGCGCGTGGGCCATTCTGGGGCGCCGTGCTGGACACGCTCTTGCACAATCCGCGCGCGCTCAAGATCACGGTCTCGTTCGCCGCCCTCTACCTTCACCTCGGCCCCTTCGCGCGCTTCCTCTCGGTGCGGGTGGAGTCGCAGCGGCTCGCGGCGACCTCGGAGAGCCGCCTCGCCGGCCCCGAGCAGCCGGCCACCGCTAATGCGGGTGGGTGAGCGCCTCGACCGCCGAGATGGCGTCCCGGAGCTGCGCAGTCGGCGCGCGGCTGCGATCGGCGTCACGCACCAGCCGGCGGGTCCGGCTGATGGCCTGGGCCAGCGCCACCTGCTCCACCCCGGCTCCTTGCTGGAGGAGGTCCTCGGCCTTGCGCAGGCGCAGCTTTAGTTCCGCGAAGTCGTCGTTCACCGCCATGTCATAGCGCAATGGGGGCCCGGCCGCCCGAACATGGACGCCCTGGCGGTCACTTGGACGCCCTCACCCCCGTCCACGGTGAGGGGTCCGTCATAGCAGGCGAGTGCCCGCCTGCCCGGCGGTCATCGAGATGTCATGCCGATGCCTTGAGAACGAGCGCCCGACGTGATCTACTCCGGGTACATGCGCGCGTTCGTGGTGGACGACGATCCGGATCTCCGGGATCTCGCCTGTGGCGCGCTCGAGCGCGCGGGGTGGACGGTCGACGCCGTCGAGGACGGTCTCGCCGCGCTGGGGACGATCCGCCACGTCATCCCGCAGGTCATCGTGCTCGACCTCCGCATGCCCAACCTCTCCGGAGTGGAGGTCTTGAAGCTGCTCCGCTCGACCGAGGTCGGTCGCCAGATCCCGGTCGTCGTCACGACCGGCGCCGCCATCGATGATTCGGTGCGGGCCCTCGCGACGGCCATCATGGTGAAGCCCTTCTCGCTCGACGACCTCCTACGCGTGGTCGCCGACGTCACGGACCAGGCCGTCCCGAAGCCGGCCTGACCGCGCGCTCGCACCGCTGCGCACATGCGACCACCCGGCCGCGTGGTGACAGCGTCAAAAAGCGCACCAGCAGGGGATGGCTTGTGAGAGATCGGCGGTTGCAGGTGTCGTAGGGTTGCTCCGCTCGCCCGCCCCGTCGCTCCATCGAACGAGGTCTCGAACCGATGAAGAAGGTCCTGGCGCTCCTCTCGTCCCTCAAGCTGGCCGTCATCCTCGTCGTCCTGCTGCTCCTCGGGCTCGCCGCCGGGACCATCATCGAGTCGCGCGCCGGGGTCGAGGTGGCCGGACGCACCGTGTACTACGCGCCCTGGTTCATCGGCCTCGAAGCGCTCTTCGCGGCCAACGTCCTGGCCTCGATCGTGAACCTCTACCCCTGGGGCCGGATCCGCTTCGGCTACCTCGTCACGCACAGCTCGCTGGTGATCATCCTGAGCGGAGCGCTCGTGACCGTCTTCTTCAAGACGGAAGGCCAGATCGGGCTGTGGGAGGGGACGAGCGGCAACGTCATCGAGCAGGTCGAGGGCGGGCGGCTGGTGGCGCGCCACACGCTGCCGTTCACGATCGGCCTCGTCGACTTCCAGCTCGACCGGTACCCGGGGACCATGCGGCCCTCGATGTTCCGCAGCCAGGTGGTCATCACCGACACCGAGACGGGCAAGAGCTTCCCGGCTGCCATCTGGATGAACCACCCGCTCGAGATGAAGGGCTATCGCGTCTTCCAGTCGAGCTACCAGCAGGACGGCACGCGCGAGGCGTCCGTCTTCTCGGTCTCGAAGGACCCTGGCCAGAACATCGTGTTCGTGGGCTATGGCCTGCTCGTGCTCGGCATGAGCATCGTCTTCGCGACCCGCATCCGCACCCGCCAGCGCTCCATCTCCGCGCGCGAGCAGGCGAGCCGGACCCAGGCCGCGGGCTCGGTCGCCCAGGTCGGCGTCGCTCTGCTCGTGGCCGCCCTGGCCGGCACGGCCAGCGCGGCGCCCTCCGAGGTCGAGACCCTCCGGCGCCTGCCGGTCCAGCACGACGGCCGCAGCATGCCGTTCGACACCTGGGCCCGCGAGGCAGTGTGGAACGTCACCGGCTCGAGCTCGTGGAACGGCGAGGACGCGGTGGAGGTGACCGCCCGCTGGATCGCCGACCCGAACGCCGCGGCGCAGGCGCAGGTGCTATCGGTCAACGGCGAGCTCGCCGCCGCCCTCGGGCAGCCGGGCGCCGCTCGCGTGTCGTTCGCCCAGGTGGCGCAGAGCCAGGGCTTCCGCCAGCTCATGGGGCAGATCCAGGAGCTGGAGGGGCGCAACGAGGCGAGGCACGGCGTGCTCGCCGACGCGGAGAAGCTCCTCGAGCGCGCCCAGCGCATCCAGGAGATCGTGAACGGCGCCTCGGTGCGCCCCATCCCCGTGTCGGGCCAGCCGGTGGCGCAGTGGCAGCTCGCGCCCACGCCGGGCCTGCCCGGCCTCTTCGCCGTCGCGAGCGGGCCGCGGCTCGACGGCTGGCCCACCGCCGAGGCCATCGACCGCGAGATCACCTATAACGCCGTCCGGCCGACGCGGGTGGCCTGGGTGGTGCTGGCGGCCGCGCTCGCCTGCGCCGTCGCCGGCTGGCGCACGCGGCGCCGCGCCCTCGACGTCGCGGCGGCGGTGCTGCTCGTGGGTGGCTTCGCCGTGATGAGCTGGGGGATCGGCACGCGCTGGGCGGTGGCGGAGCGCATCCCGGCCTCGAACATGTTCGAGTCGCTCCTGTTCCTGGCATGGGGGGTGGGCCTGTTCGCGATCGTGGCTCTCGTCTTCATCCGCAACCGGCTCCTCATCGTGAGCGCCAGCGCGGGCGCCGCCCTCACCATGGCCCTCACGGACCTCCTGCCCATCGACGGCTTCATCCATCCCATGGCGCCGGTCCTCTCCGGCACGCCCTGGCTCGCCATCCACGTGCCCATCATCATGGTGAGCTACGCGGTGCTGGCGATGGGCGTCATCATCGCGCACATGCAGATCGCCTTCGGCGCCGTCCGCGCCGACCGCGAGGAGCTGGTCGCCAAGATGGCCGACCTCAACTACTGGTACATGCTGGCCGGCTCGATCCTCCTCATCGCCGGCATCCTCACCGGCTCCATCTGGGCCGCGTCCTCGTGGGGCCGCTACTGGGGCTGGGATCCGAAGGAGGTCTGGTCGCTGGTGGCCTTCCTCGCCTACATGGCCATCCTGCACGGGAAGGTGGACCGCATCCTGGGCCGGTTCGGCGTGGCGGCGGTGAGCATCGTCGCCTTCCAGACCATCCTCATGACGTACCTCGGAGTGAACTACGTCCTCGGCACCGGGATGCACGCCTACGGCTTCGGGAACTCGCCCATCGTGATGTGGATGTTGCTCATCGTGGCCGCCGAGGCCGCCTTCCTCGCCTGGGGCTACCTGGCGCACCGCCGCACCGGGAGGCTCGAGATCGCCGCCTGACCTGCGCAGGGTCCCGTCAGCGTTCGTCGGGGTGGTGGCGGGGGACAAGCCCCCGCCCTACGTAGGTGCCGCGGGCAGGGCGGGGGTTCATCCCCCGCCGCGGGACGGTGCCTCGCAGTAGGGCGGGGGTTCATCCCCCGCCGCAGGGCGTCGGCTCGCAGTAGGGCGGGGGTTCATCCCCCGCCGCAGGACGTCGGCTCGAAGCAGGGCGGGGGTTCACCCCCCGCCGCAGGACGTCGGCTCGAAGTAGGGCGGGGGTTCATCCCCCGCCGCAAGACGGCGCGTGTCCTCGGGCGAGCGCTCCCGTCGGGCCGCTCTACCTGGACGAGACGCGCTCCGGAGCCGATCGCTCGCGCCAGCCGCCGCCGAGCGCGCGGTAGAGGTCGACCAGGTTCGTGAGCCGCGCGAGCCGCGACTGGATGAGCAATTGCTGCGCCGCGAAGAGGTCGCGCTGGGCGGTGAGCAGGGTCAGGTAGCTGTCGACGCCCTTGCGGTAACGGAGGTCGGACAGCTGGTAACGGCGCTCCTCGGCCCTCACGCGCGCCTGCTCCGACTCCAGCTGCGCGTCGAGCGCCGCGCGGGAGACGAGCGCGTCCGCCACCTCGCGGAAGGCGATCTGGATGGTGCCCTCGTAGCGCGCCACCTGGATCGACTTGCGCACCTCGGCCACGTCGAGGCTCGCCCGCAGCGCGCCGCCCGAGAAGATCGGCAGGTTGAGCCGGGGGCTGAAGCTCCATGACGCGGAGCCGGCGCCGAAGAGCCCGGAGAGCTGCGAGCTGGCGGTTCCACCGAAGGCGGTGAGCGTGATGGAAGGGAAGAAGGCAGCGCGCGCCGCGCCGATGCTGGCGTTGGCGGAGAGGAGCGCGTGCTCGGCGGCGAGGATGTCGGGGCGGCGCTGAAGGGCCTCGGACGGAATGCCGGCCGGCAGCTCGGCCAGGAAGGCCTGGGCCTCGAGCGGCTGCGGCGGGGGCAGAGCGGCCGGGAGCGGCTGCCCGACGAGCAGGACGAGCGCGTGCTCGGCGCGGTCGCGCTGCTGCTCGGCCACCGACAGGTTGAAGCGGCTCGCGTGCAGCTGCGACTCGGCGGTGCGCAGGTCGAGCTCGGAGGCGCGACCGGCCGCGTAGCTCTTGCTGGTGAGGTCGAACGACGCCGCGACGATCTCGAGCGTCTGCTTCGCGAGCGCCACCTGCGCCTCGAAGGCGCGGGTGGCGAGGTACTGGTTCGCCACCTCGCCCACCAGCGCCAGGTGGGCGCTCCGGCGCGCCTCCTCGGTGGCGAGGTACTCCTCGAGGGCCGCCGTGGAGAGGCTGCGGACGCGCCCGAACAGATCGAGCTCGAAGGCGGTGACGCCGAGCCCGACGCTGAAGG
>WNGL01011829.1_pt1 | contig 22233 bp, 17 predicted proteins | sample 5400591 | NCBI WGS metagenome assembly WNGL01 (sample SAMN13153377, study PRJNA577476) | soil metagenome | isolation source: 80 cm soil or saprolite under Garry oak tree replicate 1 | place: USA:California | collected 2016-06-15 | reverse complement strand
GCATGACGCAGCTTCATCTGCTCACGCGCCTCGACCGCCATGGCTGCAACCTTCTCGGCAGCGACCTTCGGCACCAGCTCGGCGATGCGGCCGGCGATCTCGACTCCGTCCTCGTAGAACTGGCTCTCCCAGAGCAGGCAAGCCAGCACCGAGCGCCGGAGCTGAAGCTCCGGAGAAATGTTGCGCGCGGGCGCGTCCTCGTGGGTGCGAAGTCCGAAGTTGAGGTTTGTGTTTAGTCGGGCCATGGTGGCCTCCTTTCTAGCAATTAGCTTTCAGCACTATTGTTGTGATTCCGAGCGGCTTTGAGCCGAGAGAATCTGTTTTCTCGCCGGGGAATAGGCGGCAACGGTCTCGCTCTGCCAACTGAGCCACACGACCCGAGGACCGTGGCAGGACTCGAACCTGCGCCCTTCGAAGGAACCGTCACACTTCACCACCGGCGGGACTTTTACGCGAGAATTCCGTTACTTGTTTCCATGAGACCCAAGCGTCCCTCTACTTGCTCTAAAGCCAGAAGCAATCCTTGAAACTCCGCCATCGTTTCCGCTGACCGCGAACTTTCAACGAAATCCTGCGCTTCAAACTCCGACGCCTCTGGAAAAAACCTGCGATACAGTTCCACCTTCTGCCGATCACTGGCTTTTCCCAAGTACAGCCGGTAGTCGATTCGTCCAGGCCGCAGCAGCGCTTCGTCCAGGACCTCAATGCGGTTTGTCGTCATCACGAACAGCACATTGGCCGGAGCATAAAATCCGTCCAGCACATTCAACAAACCGGAAAGAGTGACGCCGTTTGCGACAGCATTCGCCTTCTCGGTTTGCGCTTGTGCCCCAGTGTTTGCGTCCAAAGTCCCGGACTCGCGCGCTTTGCCGCTCTTGGCGCAATCTATGTCTTCAAACAGCAGCACCGAGTTAGCCGGCACCTGATTCACGGCGTTCATCAGGCTGCGATCCGTGAAATCCGTGAGATTAGTCACATAAATGGAGAGCCCAAAGTGCGCCGCCAGCGCCGATACCAGCGAAGTTTTACCCGTCCCCGGAGGCCCATACAGCAAATACCCGCGATGATAAGGAATCCCGAGGCGAGCATACCGCTGCTTCGACGCGCGGAAGTTTTTCACATCTTCAACCAGGTGCTCCTTCTCGCCGGGCTGCAAAACAACCGAGTCCAACAGCCGCGGCGCATAGCCTTCAACGTAATCCCAGCCATCGTTGTAGGTGTATAAGTACGACTGCACACCTTGCCGTTTCGTATGGCAACTCACGATATCGTCGACCAACTGCTGTAACGTCGCACGGTTTCGTCCAATGGTCCGGAACGTGAGCGACTCGACACGCCTAGCAGCGCGTTCGTACATGCTCTCGGTTCGCGAGAACCATACTTCAAAAGGCCTGCTGCCGTACCAGAACCAGTGTTTTCCTGGCGCCGGGATCATCGCGATGCGCTCGTTGCGGACAGTTGTGTCGAGATCGAGGTGGCGAATTCCTTTTAGGAACTTTTGCTCAAGAAACCATTCCTTCACCCATACAAATGCAGCGTCATCGTCCGTTACCGTGATCATCATGGTGGTCTGTTGGACGACCCAGTACCAGATTGTTTCCGGTACGGCACGCAGGTACACACTTAGACCTCCGATGATCATGAGCAGCAACCCGCCAGACGCAAATGCGTTCTGGCCGGTGAGCATACCTTTTAGAAGTTCCAACATATTTCCGTTTTCTAACCGGCAATGGCCGGTGTCTCAAAACATACTCGGACAGGAATATCCGAGCCACACAGTTTTCGTTAGGCCGGGGAACAAGCGACACGGTATTAGGCGCTCTACCTCTGAGCTACACGGGCACAAATCCCGCGGCAGGATTCGAACCTGCGACCACCCGCTTATCAGGCGAAGTAACCGTAGTCTTCACCACCGGCCGAACATTTTGCGATATGTACAGACGTTGCTTGCAACGTCTGAGACGTAGCGGAGCTACGTCTCTACACCGATCTCTCCACACAAACAAATTGGTCAGGGAACAAGCGGACACGGCAGGGCTTGCGCCCATGAGGATTCGAACCTCACAGCCCGAAGGCTGTTTCGCCAGAGAAGTATCCGTGGCCAGACACCACTGACCTTGTGATCTCTCGACTTCGCTCGGGATTTCGGCACGCGGCTCAGACGCCGCTCAATCGCCTCAAGTTAGCGCTGGGGGAATATACGGCAGCGGTTAGTCGCGTGGACTAGTCGATGGACAATCGAAGTATCCGCGGCCTACGCCACCCAGCTGAGTTTTAGTTTTGCGGAGAGAGCGTCTGAGGTCGGCGCGAAAAACTATTTAACGCGACCGGAGAGACGCCCTATAACAACCTCGGCTGACTATTGGCCGATGTTGCCCGCTTAGCGTTTTAGTTGTGAAATGCGCCAATTCGGACGTCCTTTCGTAAGAAGATGTTTGAGGATGCCATGACTTGCAAAGTTTCGCAAGGGGGTTTTGAAAATTATTTTCATGAAAAGATAAGAGACTCTAACCGCAAAGATCGCGGAGACACTGCGCAGAGTTCGCAAAGAAAAGCGAGAGGCTGCTTCCCTTCTTTGCGTTCTTTGCAAGACCTTTCCGTCCTTTGCGGTTAAAATCTTTGATTCTGCACGCGAGTAGGCATTTGGTTTCTGACATAGCTCTTTGGCCCACTAGATCAGGAGAAAATATTGAACCGCTTACTCTTCCTTCTTTGCGCGGCACTGCTTGTCCCGACTTGCAATGCTCAGGTGGACGATCACACCAAGCAACTTGCACACGACATCTTCAAACAACTAATTGAGATCAACACCACAGACTCGGTGGGCAACGTAACCACCGCCTCGGAGGCTGTGGCGCAACGCTTTCGCGCTGCCGGATTCCCCGAAAGTGATATTCAAGTTCTCGGTCCGACCGATCGCAAGAAGAATCTGGTTGTGCGGTTACACGGGTCGGGCAAGCACAAACCGGTTCTGCTGATTGGGCATCTCGATGTCGTCGAAGCCCGCCGCGAAGATTGGACCACCGATCCCTTCCAGTTCGTCGAGAAGGATGGCTATTTTTATGGCCGCGGCACCCAGGACACGAAAGACGAAGTGGCGATCATGGTCGCAACGCTCATCAAGATGAAGCAGGAGCAGTTCATTCCTGATCGCGACATCATTCTCGCCCTCACGGCTGATGAGGAAGGTGGCAAGTCCAATGGTGTTGACTGGCTGCTGAAGAATCATCGCGACTTGATTGATGGGGAGTTCGTGGTCAACACCGACGACCTTACGGTTTGGACCGTGCAAGGCAAAGCGGTCGAGGTGGAAATTGTAGCAAGCGAAAAAATCTATTCTGATTATCAACTTGTGGCCACAGACGCGGGCGGGCATAGCTCCCTGCCCAAGCCGCAGAATCCGATTTACGAGCTGTCAAATGCTCTCGCGCGCCTGCAAAACTACAAATTCCCGGTTGAGTTCAACGAAGTAACGCGCGCGTATTACGACCGGCTTTCTAGAACTGGCACCGGGCAGCGCGCCGCGGACATGAAAGCCATTCTGAAGGACCCGCCAGACCAGGGTGCGGTGGCCCGGCTTTCAGAGGACGTGAATGATAACGCCATGCTGCACACGACGTGGCCAACAATGCTTTGCCTCAGCGTGCGGAAGCAATTGTTAATTGCCGGATTCTTCTTGGGCACACCAAGCGTGAGATTCGCGAAACGCTGGTACGGGCTGTGGCCGATCCGGCGGTGACTGTTCATTACATGAGCGATTCATCAACGGTCTCGGACACCGTTCCCGCTACTCCGGTCTTTACGCCGCATCCTTTGCGATCCGATGTGCTTAGCGCGGTTGAGAAAATCGCGGGACAGATGTGGCCGGGAACTCCGGTGATTCCGACCATGGCGCGAGGAGCGTCTGACGGAATCTACACCAGTGCGGCCGGAATGCCGACTTACATCGTCGCAGGCGTGGCGGTTGATCGAAATGATGACCGCGAGCACGGCCGCGATGAAAGAGTTGAGGTTGAGTCGTTCTATCGCGGCCTGGATTTTTGGTACAGCTTTCTGAAGACACTCAGCGCCACGCCGAAATGAGACGGAAGCTATTGGAGATCAGAGACTCGATAGAGCACGGAGGCGTGTGGACGAATTTCGGTTTGCACACCATTTGTTCGTCCGAGTGAAGTCTTGCTCCAAAGATCGCGGACCTCTGCTGTGCTGGCATTGATGCCGATTTTGCTCCACTGCAAATCCACGCTTTCTGGATTGTCGCCTAAATTGAAAGCTGCGACGTAGTGGTCCTTGCCGCCCGGGAGATCGGCGATCCATACTCGCAGATTGTCAGACTCGAGGGATTGATGATTCCCGCTACTGTGCTGGTCCACTGCAAGCACCTCGTCATTTGTGATCAATGCGATGGTTAGCGGATTGTTGCTCGGTAGATCTCCACCAAAAATCAGTGGTGAGCGGAAGATGCACCACAGGCTCATCAACGTTTGCTGTTCGTCAGCGGTGAATTTCGTCGGCGAACCTCCACCTTCTTTCGCGGTGATACGCAACCGGCCCAGCGGAAGCATGTCGGCGTCGGGCCAGGTATTGTTCTTGCCCACATACTCGGCCCAGTCACGTGTGTAGTCGAACTGCTTCTTGAGTAATTTCCAATCGTCCCAGAAATCGTCTGAGATGCGCCACATTTGTGCGTACTTCGCAAAGAACTCGGCTTCCGAAATCGGCGCTGGGCCTGGAGAAATGCTGAGCACCATAGGACGGCCGGTCTTGCGCATCGCGAGTGCAAGAGCTTTGATTTCTGCCGGCTGGTACAAGTGGCTACCCATGTCATCGGCCTTGATGAAGTCCACGCCCCAAGATGCATAAAGCTCCGCAATTGAGTCGTAGTACGCCTGTGCGCCCGGCTTGGTCGTGTCCACACCCCACATGTCGGGATTCCAGCGGCATGGATTTTCTTTGTCGGCGATATCCGCGGCGTGATATTTCGTGCCTTTGATCGGGAGATTCTGCTCCGCCGCCTGGCGTGGAATGCCGCGCATCATGTGAATGCCGAATTTAAGGCCCTTGCTGTGGATGTAATCGGCCAGCGTCTTGAATCCGCGGCCGTTCGCTGAAGACGGAAAACGATTCACTGCGGGCTGCAGTCGGCCGTACTCATCCATCGCAAGTTTCGCGCCGGGGGCGTAGTCATGCCCTTGCGCGTTGGGCTCGTACCACTGAATGTCAACGATGATGTATTGCCATCCGTGGCTGGCAAGGTCGCGGGCCATAGCATCGGCGTTCGCCTTGACTTGCTCTTCCCTAACCGTGGTGCCGTAGGAGTCCCAACTATTCCAGCCCATGGGAGGAGATGGCGCCGGTGACTGCGTACTCTGGGCTGCTGCGGTACAGGACCAGTAGAGGAGTACGAGTATTGCCAGAATCAGGGGAGTTGTTCTCATTCCTGTTGAAATCCCGTGGATCACGCCTTTCTCCGCATCTTTGCGAACGTTGCGGTTAAAAGCTTTCCCGTCCCGCCAAAGAAAAGCAAAGCCTTTAACCGCAAAGGATGCTAAGGTTCGCGAAGGTCGCAAAGAAAAACCTACGCTTTATGGCCACGTTCTGAAAGTTGGATGAGCGCTGGCATCACGTCCCCCATTTCCATTCGCTGGTCCCCGAAGCCGAAGTACAGCCGGCTAAAGAGCCGGTATAGATCGTCATACACACGCCGCTCAGACGGGTCTGGCTCGTAAACTCGATGTGGCGGACAAATCTTGTCCTGCGCTTCTTCGATAGTCTTGAACGTACCCGCAGCTAAGAATGCGAAAATGGCAGAACCTAGGCTGGTAACGCTCTTCATGGGTACCAGGACGGGCCGCCCGAAAACGTTGGCGTACACACGATTCAGTACTTCATTCTTCTGCGGAATTCCGCCGGCATTAATCACGCGCTGAATGCGAACCCCGTTGCTTCCCATGCGGTCGAGGATTACGCGTGTATGAAGGGCAGTTCCTTCGATGGCAGCGAATAGTTCGTCTTGGGCGGTGCTCTGCAGGTTCCATCCCAGCGTGATGCCGCGCAGGTTGGGATTTACCAGGACCGTGCGGTCGCCGTTGTCCCAGGTCATGCGCAAGAGTCCGGTTTGCCCAGCACGGTAGTTTTCCAAGCCTTTGCTAAGCGTGGCGACGTCGGTGCCCGCGCGAGATGCGATTGCGTTAAAGATGTCACCAACCGCCGAAAGACCTGCTTCGATGCCCGTGCGTTGAGGATGGACACTTCCCGGCACCACGCCGCATACACCGGGCACCAGATTGGGCGACGGGGTGATTCCGATGATGCAAGTCGAAGTCCCGACCACATTCACCATGTCGTCAGTGCGGCAGCCCGCGCCGATGGCGTCCCAGTGAGCATCGAATGCGCCGACCGGGATGGGGATACCAGCTTTCAGTCCAAGCTTCTCGGCCCAGAATGGCGACAGCTTCCCGGCGATCTGGTCTGAGGTCGCATACTCGCCGTCCAGTTTTTCGCGGACGCCAGCGAGCAGTGGATCAACCTTCGCCAGAAACTGGTCCGGCGGTAGACCTCCAAGCTTCGCGTTCCACATCCACTTGTGACCCATAGCACAAATGCTGCGCTTCACTTTTCTTGGATCGGTGATACCGCACAAGGTTGCGGCAACCATGTCGCAGTGCTCGAACGCAGAAACGAAATCCTCGCGCTTATCGGGATTGTGCCGCAGCCAATGCAGCAACTTGGAGAATCCCCACTCCGAGGAATACACGCCGCCGCACCACTCGATGGCTTCAAGTTTCTCGCGATGCGCCGCGGCGGTAATCTCTTCGGCTTCGCCTTTGGCGCGGTGATCGCACCAGAGATAGTACTCACCCAACGGTTGAATATCCTTGCCGACAGGGATCACTGAAGAGCCGGTTGTGTCCAATGCAATCGCTTCGATTTTGTCGCCGGAGATTCCGGCCTGCTTCACGGCTTCGCGCGTAGCTTCGGCCAGGGCACGCATGTGGTCCTCATGTGATTGGGTGGCGTACTCGGGATCTTCGCGCTTGCGGTGCAGAGGGTATTCAGCAACAGCCGAGGCCACCATGCCGCGCTCGCTGTCCACGATGGAGACGCGAACGCTGAGAGTGCCGAAATCCACTCCAGCAACCACCGCCATCAGCAAGCCCCGTCAGGCCGCTCGTGCCAATACATGTCCCATCCGAGATAGCGCGTAGCTGCCTCATATACTGCCGCGTCAACGGTGGAGAGGTTCGCCGCCACGTGATGTTCAAAGCCGTTCTCGCAAATGTAGTGGAGCAATTTCTGCATCTTGGGAATTTCCACCACGCCCGCGCCGCCAAAAGTATTCAGCGGGTCGTCGGTAAAGCGGCCCGCGCCGACGTAGCCGCGCATTTTGCCGGAAAGGTCATCGGTGGAGAAGCGCGCGAAGCTCATCTTTTCCGGTTTGATCAGGCCGTAGCAGGTGCCGTAGGTATTTTCTTTGCCAACAGTGCCGGCAATAATTTCCTGAAATTCCATTTTTACGGAACGGAAAAAATGTTTTGGAAGATTTGAACAGTGGAAGCAAACCGCCTTGTTCGGGTCGGAACCGTAATTGTTATTCCAATCCAGCAGCGCCGATGGCATTCCAGAAGCCAACTGCAGCGCATGCATGCCGAGCACTCCGGCGATATCCACTTCACACGCGCTGGAGAGCAGTTCGTTACTCATCATGCTCATGACCGTACATGGCACAACTCCAAGATTTTCCTCCAGCGACGTCCAGCACTGGACCGCACTTATCTTCACCTCAGTTGCTGCCATCCACTCATCAACCACGGCGCCCAGTTTGGCCATTTTCATCAGCGCGAGTTCAGGCACGTCTTTTGACTCAACATACTTCTTGATGGAAGCCAGCTTGGCCTGCGCCGAATCGTCGCTGTCCTTCATGCGGCCTATTCGCCCGAGAACTTCGGAGAGGTCAAGGGTCTCAATCGAAATCCCATTTGCCTCAAGGATCTTCTCGCTGTAGCGGACGGTATTGAAGGCCGTCGGACGCGCGCCTATCGCTCCTACCCGCAAATTCCGGAACCCGTTGACCACGCGGCAAACCGCTGCGAACCACTGCAGGTCTTTTGCGAATTCCGGAGAGTCGGGGCTTTCGGTGTGTAGTGTGGTAATCGAATACGGAATGCGATACTGGGTCAGGTTGTTGCACGCCGACATCTTTCCGCAAAAACTGTCGCGGCGGAATGCGATAGTCATCTTCTTCGGATCATCGGGCGTTGCCTGGATCAACAGCGGCACATGCAGGTCGGCTAGACGCAGGGTGTCGGCGATGGCTCGCTCTTCGCCAAAATTGGGCAGCGTTACGATGATGCCGTCAATCCGATCACGATTTTTCTTGAACAACTCAGCGCAGCGCCGGGACTCTTCGCGAGTTTCAACCGCACCGTACTTGCTCTCCTCAGGAGTTAATGCTACGACGTCAATATCCGCGGCCCCCAGTACGCGAATAATCTCCTCGCGGCCGCTCTTTGCAAGATGGTCAGGGAAAAATCCGCGATTCCCTACGATGATACCCATGGTCATTTTCTTGACTGACATAACGCCCCTGAGAAACAGATTGTCGATCCGCAAACTACGAATGCTTCGGACGGAAATACAAACAGTAGAACGCACCTATCGCAAACAAAATCGCTCCCCACCACACATTGGCATGCAAGTTAAACAGCACGACCGTGGGATTTTCCGGCGGATTGACGAGTTGATAAATTCCAGCCGCAAGGATGAGCGCGCCATTCACCAAGAGTGACAGCCCGATGAAAAACCAAATCGAGATCATGCTTCGCCGCTCCGTTTACCAGAAGATGATGTTCAAAATCACGAACACAATCAACACAACTGCCGCCCAAAACAGTGGTTTCTTGTAAAATGGGAGGTCTCCCACCGACGGAACTTCCGTCAATCCGTAAACCAGGCCAGCCAACTCCGCCTCGGGCTTCGGCGCTGTGGCCAGACTGACGACTACGGTCACAGTCACGCACACAATAAAAGACCACAGCGCCTGATACATGTCTTGCGCAAGCGCCTTGGCATCCGCCGAGAGCGCCACGTATCGCAGAGCCGTGGGATCAGCCTTGACCCACCCCCACATGCCTATGGAAGACAGCGTCCCACACAGCAACCCCCAGAATCCACCGGGGCCAGTTGCCCGCTTCCACAGCATTCCCAAAAGCACCGTCCCGAATAGGGGAGCAATGAAGAAGCTGAACAGCGCCTGCACGTAATCCATAATGCTGGCGAACTGCATTACAAGATAAGCCGTACCCACGCTGATGAGGACGCCGACGATTGTCGTCCAACGCCCCATGTTCACATAGTGATGATCACTGCCGCGGGGATTGATCAAGGGACGATAAATGTCATATGTCCACACCGTAGTGAACGCGCTCACGTTCCCTGCCATGCCGGACATAAAACCCGCAATCAGCGCCGTGATTCCCAAGCCCAACAATCCAGGACCACAATAGCGCGCGAGCATCAGCGGCAACACGTCGTTATAGGTGTGACCGCCGGCAACCGCCTCGGACTCTCCGGTGAGGTGGATCGGAAGTACCGCGAGCCCGAGCAAACCAGGCAGGATCACGATAAAGGGGACGAGCATTTTGAAACCGGCACCGATGATGGGCGCCATTTCCGCGCTGCGGATGTCCTTCGCCGCCAAAATGCGCTGCACGACCAGAAAATCCGTGGTCCAGTAACCCATAGACAACACCGCGCCAAGCCCAAATACAATTCCGGTCCAATGGATCCCCATTGGGTTGGTGCTGAAGTGGCCGAGGCCAGACCAGAGATGAACGTATTGCGCTGAGAAGTTATGCGCAATTTGCAACTTCAGATTCGTCCATCCTCCCGCTTCATACAATCCGAGAATTGGTATCAGCAGCGCACCCGCCCAGATCAGAAAGAACTGCAGTACTTCATTGAAAATTGCCGAACGCAGTCCGCCAAGCGTGACATAGATAGCAACGGTAAGCGACGATACCCAGATGCTGAAGTTAATGTCCCAGCCCAGCACAATCTGCATGACCTTGGCCATGGCGAACATATTCACGCCGCTCATCAGCACCGTCATAAAGCCGAACGAAACAGCTGACAGCGCGCGCGCAGGTTCTCCGAAGCGCAGCTTCAAATAGCCGGGAACGGAGTGCGTCTTCGAAATGTAGTAGAACGGCATCATCACCAAGGCGAGGAAGAGCATGGCGGGAATGGCACCGATCCAGTACCAGTGCGTAGCCAGAATGCCGTACTGGTAGGCTGATCCCGCCCAGCCCATTAGTTCGAGCGCGCCGAGATTTGCCGACAAGAAACTTAGACCTGCGACCCATGCGGTCATCTCGCGTCCGGCCATGAAAAAGTCTTCGCCGGTATTCGCACGGCCTTTTAAGTACCAGCCGATGGCCAGCACCAAACCAAAGTAGAAGACGATGATCGCCACATCCACTGCAGAGAGACGTACCAGGCGTTCCACCATGAACATCGCGAGCAGTGAGGTCATTTCTTTTCCTTTGCCTGACCGTAGTAGGAATTACGACCGTGCTTCCGAAGATAGTGCCGATCATGCAGCGCTTTTCCGATCGGCGCGGCTTGTGAATTCAATGTCGCCGTGAAGTAAGCCATGCGCGCGATGGACTCGAGAATAACGGCGTTGTGGGCGGCTGCGCTTGCGTCATGGCCCCAGGCAAATGGCCCGTGGTTCGCAACCAGGACACCCGGAATCGCGGCGGGATTCCGATCGCGAAACACGTCCACGATCGCAGTTCCCGTGTTTTTTTCGTAATCGCCAGCAATCTCATCGTCTGCGATAGAGGCCGTCACCGGCACTGGGCCGTGGAAATAGTCCGCGTGAGTTGTACCGAAGCAAGGGATCTCGCGGCGAGCCTGTGCCCACGCAGTCGCGTACTCCGAGTGCGTGTGGACGATGCCGCCAATTTCCGGAAATGCCTTGTACAGGACCAGGTGCGTCGGGAGATCGGAAGACGGCCGCAGATCGCCCGAGACGACTTTGCCGTCGAGATCAGCGACCACCAAATCCTCAGGCTTCATCTGGTCGTAAGGAACACCGCTGGGCTTAATGACCACAAGCCCATCTTCACGCGAAATTCCGCTGGCGTTGCCAAACGTGTACAACACCAGTCCACGGCGTACCAGCTCGAGATTTGCCTCAAGCACTTCCTCGCGCAACCGATCCAGAGACGCGGGGGCAGCACTCATAGAAATATTCTGCATGACTTCGGCGGCGCAATTCGCAGCGGCTTGCAAATTTGTCTAGCGCTCCTCAGCTCCAGCCGAGCCTAACGGGCTGAGAATCTATAGACCGTGACCGTATGGTACTTCTGCCCGGGCTTCAGCTCGGTTGATGGAAACTTGGGATGGTTCGGCGAATCTGGAAAATGCTGAGTTTCAAGACACAATCCGAAGCGGCGCTTATAAACCTTGCCATCTTTGCCGGTGATGGTCCCGTCCAGAAAGTTGCCGGTGTAGAACTGCACACCGGGCTGGTCGGTAAGGACCTGCAAGACACGTCCAGTGGACGGTTCATAAACTTCAGCAGCCTCTGAAAACTTGCCGCCGCTGTCGAGAACCCAGTTGTGATCGTATCCATGACCCTTCTTCAATTGATCGTTGTCAGCCTCGATTCTTGCGCCAACCGCGGTCGGCTTGCGGAAATCAAAAGGCGTGCCCTCGACGGGCGCCAGTTCGCCTGTCGGAATGAGCTTGTCATCAACCGGCGTGTAGCGGCTGGCGTTGATCTTCACCTGGTTCTGCAGAATGTCTCCATTACCTTGCCCGGCCAGGTTGAAATAGGTGTGATTGGTGAGGTTCAAGACTGTGCCTTTGTCGGTGGTGGCCGCGTACTCGATTTTCAGGTCCTTCCCTACGAGCGTGTAACGCACAACGGTAGTCAGCGTACCGGGAAATCCTTGATCGCCATCGGGACTCACATGCGTCAGCTCAACCCCGTGTGGGATCTCCTTTGCCTTCCAAACAGCTTTATCGAATCCCTTGATGCCGCCGTGAAGGGCATTGGTGCCATCATTCTGAGGAATCTGATATGTCTTGCCATCCAAGCTGAACTTGCCGCCAGCGACTCGGTTGCCATACCGCCCAATGAGCGCGCCGAAGAATGGCGCGTTGTGCAGATATCCATCAAGGGAATCGAACCCCAGCGCCACGTCGGCTGACTTGCCACTCTTATCGGGAACAGTGAGCGCCTGGACAATGCTACCGCTTTTCAAAACGTAAAGTTCAACCGCAGTTCCATCGGGCGTCTTTCCAAACGGCTGTTTGCTAACCTGGCCCTGCACATTCGCCGCGATAGTCATAAGCGCAAGCACGAGAGCGTTTACCCTCATTCGCGCAACCTCCAATTAGATTTTTCACATTTGTCTGCAGGAGCAAGACAAAAGCCACGATGGAAGAACCGCTGCATTATCTCTGATCGTGAATATTTTGTAAACTCCCCAGTCTAATACGTTTCAGACAGAGTCAAAAATCAAGGCCCGGTTGTCAAACGGGCTTCGCCATCTCCATTCGCGCGCCATCGGCTGGAGAACAAATGTAGGTTTCGGGAAGAACCCTGGTTTTCATACGGTAACGGTCCAAGATGGCTTGAGCAAACGTTTGCGCATGAACCGCCTCGACCAGATTCACGGTACATCCTCCAAAGCCCCCGCCGGTCATGCGCCCGCCGATGTATCCGGGCAGGCCTTCGGCAGCCTCGACCATGACGTCCAACTCCGGGCAGCTGACTTCATACAAATCCCGCAAACTCCGGTGCGACTCGCGCATCAGCCTTCCGACAGATGGCACATCGCCTGACCGAAAATAGCGCACTGCGTCGATCACGCGGGAATCTTCCTCAACCACGTGAAGACACCGCTTATAAATGAGCGGCGGCAAGTCCTCAGAATGCGCTCGCAGTTGATCTCCGGAAACATCGCGCAGTGCACGGACATCGGCATAGAACCCAGCCAGTAGCTGGACTCCCTCCTCGCATTCCGCCCGACGCCGGTTGTATTCCCCACCTGAGAGTTCATGTTTGACCATGGTGTTGCAGATGACCAGCTTTACGTCTTCGGGCGTGGGAACCAGCTCAAAATCGAGCGACCTGCAATCCAAGAGCAGTGCATGCCCCTCTTTTGCCAGGCAAGAAATAAATTGGTCCATGATGCCAACGTGCGCGCCCACAAACTCGTTTTCAGCTTTCTGGCAGAGCTTTGCCAGTTCTGGCAACGACAGCTTCATGCCAGCGAGATTCGACAGGGCTAGAGCCGTTGCAACCTCGATTGCGGCTGAGGAGCTGAGACCTGCTCCGATCGGGACTTCTCCATCGACCAGCAAAGTGGTCCCCACGAGCGGTCCGCCAGCTTGCTGCAGCATAATGGCCACGCCCAGGACATAATCACACCACTTTCCCAGGCGAGTCTGCGGCAGCGCGGTCAAATCAAATACATACGATTCTGCAAAACGAGTCGAGCGGATCGCCAGCGTGTGATCGGCGCGCCCGGCAACAGCTACCCGCGTATAGAAGCCGATGGCGGCGGGCAAGACAAATCCCTCGTTATAATCCGTGTGCTCGCCAATCAGGTTTACGCGACCGGGCGCGCTATACACTTGCGGCCGTGTGTGGAATTCCGTTGTAAAGCGCTCCGCTAGTTCGAGGGCATTCATTGAGTCACGCTATTGTAATGAAGTCGCAGACTATGAGAGAAACATAGAGCCTGCTCCACCGCGGGGGACTGATTAAGCCTTGGAAAATAGATGCAAGACCACTGGAAGCTCAGCGAAACTCCACATCGCCGATACAATCCACTGACTGGGGAATGGGTGTTGGTCTCACCCCATCGCACCCAACGCCCGTGGCAGGGTGCGGTTGAGTCCCTGCCGATTGCCGAACGCCCGAAGTACGACCCGTCATGCTATCTTTGCCCGGGCAATCAGCGCGCCGGAGGCGTTAGGAACCCGCAGTACGCCTCCACGTTTGTGTTTGAAAACGATTTCGCCGCACTCCAGAAACATGCACCCACCTCCCGGTTCGATATCCAAGGAAGAGGACTGCTTGTCGCCGAGGGGGAGCCGGGAACCTGCCGGGTAATGTGCTTCTCCCCGCGCCACGATCTCACGCTCTCAAGCATGGGACCCTCGGAAATCGAAGAAGTGGTGCGCACCTGGACTTCACAAACTGCGGAGTTGTGCGAAACGCAGGGCATGCGGTATGTGCAAATTTTCGAAAATCGCGGCGAAATGATGGGCGCGAGCAATCCTCATCCTCATTGCCAGATTTGGGCAACGGCGTCGATTCCCGAGGCGCCAGCGCGGGAGCTGACATCGCAACGCGTCTATCAGGAGGAGCACAAAGGCTGTTTGCTGTGTGACTACGTGACCGTTGAGCAAAGCGAGGAGACGCGCATTGTTTGTGCGAACCCTGGCTTCATGGCTATGGTTCCCTTCTGGGCGGTGTGGCCATTCGAGATTCTGCTTTGCAGTCGGCGCCATCTGAAGAACTTCGCGGATCTCAGCCCGAATGAAGTCGCACAACTAAGTGCAATCCTGAAACAGATCGTCTCAACTTACGATCATGTTTTCGGCGTGCCATTTCCGTACTCAATGGGATTCCACCAGTCACCTTGTGATGATAGTCCGCACCCAGAGTGGCATTTTCATGCCCATTTTTATCCTCCCCTGCTGCGTTCGGCGACCGTGCGAAAGTTCATGGTGGGGTTTGAAATGCTCGGCACGCCGCAGCGGGATATTACTCCCGAGCTAGCGGCCGAGAAATTGCGGCTGTCACTGAAAGAATAATCTGCATAAGCTGCGACCGGTGCTAGAATCCCGGCGCGTACCTTACCAGCTCAACCAGGGGGTGCTCACGTGTCACGACTTTTTCTACTCGCAATTGCTTTGCTGTTTGCCTCTGGAAAGTCCACTGCGCAGACGCAATCCCAGCGCTGGAGTGAGGCCAAGGCTAACGACTGGTATCAACATCAGCCCTGGATCGTGGGCAGCAACTTTATTCCGTCCAACGCGATCAACCAGCTCGAGATGTGGCAGACCGAGACCTTCGATCCGCAAGAAATTGATAAGGAGTTGTGGTGGGCAGAGGGTCTGGGGATGACCACCATGCGAGTCTTCCTGCACGACCTTTTGTGGCAGCAGGATTCCGCCGGCTTTACCAAGAAGCTTGATTCCTTTCTGAGTATTGCATCAAAGCACCACATCCGCCCGATTTTCGTTTTGTTTGATTCCTGCTGGGATCCTAATCCGCGCCTCGGGCCACAACATCCGCCGATTCCCGGCGTCCATAATTCCGGTTGGGTTCAGAGCCCAGGCACACAGGCGCTGCAGGACCCAACGCAACAACCCAGGCTGCGAGCTTACGTAGAAGGAGTGGTCGGAGCATTTGCCGCAGACCCGCGCATTCTTGCGTGGGACCTATGGAACGAACCGTCAAACCACGGTGGCGGCCTTCGCGACAGCGTTGATCCAGAAGTCAAACGCAAGCTTGTGCTGGAGATGTTGCCCAAGGTTTTCGATTGGGCGCGGTCCTCTAACCCATCGCAGCCGCTGACCAGCGGAGTGTGGGAAGGCGACTGGTCCTCTGCGGAGAAACTCGACCCGATCGCGCGCGTTCAACTGGAGCGATCGGACATTGTGTCGTTCCATAATTACAGCTGGCCAGAGGATTTTGAGCAGCGCATCCGCTGGTTGCAGGCTTATCACAGGCCGATTCTATGCACAGAATTCATGGCGCGGCCCATGGGCAGCACGTTCGACATGATCTTGCCCGTCGCGAAGCAAAATCAGGTTGGGGCGATCAATTGGGGGCTGGTCGGCGGTAAGACGCAAACTTATTTGCCCTGGGATTCCTGGCAGAAGCCTTACGTCGTGCAAATGCCTCCAGTCTGGTTCCACGAGGTCTTTTATTCAGATGGCAATCCTTATCGCGAGCGTGAAGTTCAGATTATTCGTCAGTTAACCGGAGCCTCCGCACATTAACTTCGCGCGCTGTCTCCCCCAGATGACAGCGCCCAAAACATGACTGCCGACTTCAACGAATCCAACTACTGGCAAACGACCATATCTGTGCCGCCAGGGACTGGAGGCGATCTCCCTGCGCATGCGGATGTACTCGTGATTGGCGCTGGCTTCACTGGTCTCTCGGCGGCCCGCACTCTGGCCAGGCTTGGCACTAAAGTCGTAGTGCTCGATGCCAACAGGATCGGATGGGGTGCCAGTTCCCGCAACGGCGGCATGGTCTTGACAGGAATGAAACTGAGTGCCGAGGCGCTTGTGAATCGCTACGGAATTGAGATGGCCAGGCAAATGTATGCCTCTTCGCTTGATTCGATCACCGCTGTCGAGCAGATTGTCCGAGAAGAAAACATAGACTGCAATTTTTCGCGCTGCGGACAGCTGGAGGTTGCTTGCAAGCAGTCACACTTTGATGCGTACGCCCGGTCGGTCGAATTGATCGCGAAAGAATTCAGCCACACATTGCGGATTATCCCGCGTGCAGAATTGCCGGAAGAGATCGGCTCGGCGATTTATTTCGGAGGCATCGTAGATGAGACCAGCGCGGGACTAAATCCCGCACGCTATGTTGCCGGGCTAGCTGGGGCGGCCCTCAAAGCCGGGGCTTCCGTATATGAGGATGCCAGAGTTATGAAGATCACGTACACTTCACAAAACGCAGACCGGAGGTTTGAAGTAGTCAGCTCGCGCGGAAACATTCTGGTGCGTGATGTTCTCGTCGCCACCGGCGGCTATACTTCTCGTGCGACCCCCGGACTACGCAAGAAAATAATTCCGATCGGCTCCTTCATCATTGCCACGGAACGCTTGCCGGAAAACTTAGCTCGCGAGCTCAGCCCACGCAATCGCATGATCTACGATTCCAAACATTATCTTCACTATTACCGGCTCACACCTGACAACCGCATGCTCTTCGGCGGACGTGCAGCGTTTTTTCCGGAGACGAAACAAACGATTCGCCGCAGCGCGGAGATCTTGCGCCGCGATATGGTCCACGTTTTCCCGAAATTACGCAGCGCAAAGATCGAGCACGCCTGGGGCGGAACTCTCGACTTTTGTTTCGACACTATGCCGCACGCCGGTCAACAGGACGGGATGTACTATGCGCTCGGATATGCCGGCCACGGAGTCGCAATGGCAACTTATCTAGGCGCGAAAGTGGCCGAACAAATGTCGGGCAGACAAGTTGAGATTCCCTACTCTGCGATTCCCTTCCCTGGCGCGCCGCTCGGGCTCTACAACGGCAGGCCGTGGTTCCTGCCATTTGCCGGGGCGTATTACAAAGTGCTGGATTGGATCAGCTGAACGTCTTTCTTTCGGCGAAATAGAAAATAGGCGACCGGTCCAAGCAACACGGCAACCGGCCCCCACTGAAGAGCGAAGCGATCGCTGGCAATCATCGCTACTCCGCTCATCAGCAAGGGAGCAATCACCGCGTACGCCAGCCCTAGATTTCCCCACGGAATGCGAAACGTGCGTTGCAGATCGGGGCGCTTGCGGCGCAATTGCCAGGCGGAAAGAACGGTGAGCACCGAGGTGGCAATGCGAAGCCAGATATACACGGAGATCAGTTGCGTCACGTTGTGCCGGGCGAGCAGACAGTAAATCACTGCGGAAAGCAAAATTGCGAGCCAGGGCGTTCCGAACTTGGGATGAAGTCGCGCCAGGAACGGAGACAGATACCCGTCTTCGGCCATTGCTGACGGCATTCGGGTTGTGGTCAGGATAGTGCTGTTGAGAATAGACAGGTTCATGACAGCGGCGGCAGCGGTTATGGCAAAGCCAAGCATCGGGCCGCCGATCAGGTAGGCTGCCTGAGAAAAATATCCCGTCCCCCATTTCTCCCAGTCGCCTAGAGCGGCCAGTGCACAAGCGGTTGGCAATAGATAAGTCGCCATCGAAAGCGGGACCACCCAGGCGAGCGCCCGGGGATAATTTCTCTGCGGATCTTCCACTTCATGAGCCACCGAGGAAACTTGCTCGTATCCAGCGTAAAGCCAAAGGCCCAAAGCAAGGCCAACGCCAAAAACCTGGAATACTGGTTTATGCGGCGGAATGACTGGCAGAAATGGATTGTGGTGCCACATTCGCACGCTCATGATGCACATGGTGAGCACGATGAGAAGGATTCCGAGTTCAAGTATCGTCGCGACTTTCCCTACCAGCCGAATGCCTCGAATATTGATGTAGCCGACAACCGCTATCACTGAAACCGCGACCAGGAAATGGCGCCATCCGGTCAATTGCGGGAAATAGAAAACCAGATAGTCGGTGAAAAGCACGGCATAAAGCGCTCCAAGGAGAAACGAAGCGCACCAGTTCCACCATCCCGCGAGAAATCCCCAGAAATCTCCAAAGGCCGCGCGCGTCCAGCGATAGAAGCCCCCTTGAACCGGCATCGCGGTCGTCAACTCAGCCGCAACCAGTGAAATGGGAATGCACCAGAAAAACGGAATCAGAAGCTGATAGATCAACGCCATTCCCGGGCCGGATGTGCGCACCTGATCTTCCAGCCCAAACGGACCGGCGGTGTTGTAGGAATACATCACGAATACAAAAGAGAATAGGCCAACCTTCTTGATGGCGCGGGCAGTACTCTGGTTAGATTTGTGCAGAAGCTGGACTCCGCTTGCATTCACGCCACGAGGGTACACGAAGTCAGTGAAAAGAGTTACTTAATCTTGAGTCTCGGGTTACAGGTAGCAACCAGACCAATGTTCAGACCCGTTCCAGAATCAGTGCGATTCCCTGTCCGACTCCGATACACATGGTGCAAAGCGCATACCGTCCGCTGGTTCGCTTCAGCTGATTTACCGCCGTCGTAATCAGACGCGCACCACTCGCTCCCAATGGATGGCCGATCGCGATTGCGCCTCCATTCGGATTCACATGTTCCGCGTCATCGGGCAGTCCAAGGTCTCTCAGCACAGCAAGCGACTGGGATGCGAAGGCTTCGTTCAATTCAATGACGTCCATGTCGGCGAGCTTAAGATTCGCCTTTGCCAGGACCTTGCGCGTCGCCGGAACTGGGCCCATTCCCATGATTCGAGGAAAGACTCCCGCCGACGCCGATGTGACCACGCGCGCCAGGGGTGTAAGTCCATGCTTGCGGGCCGCGTCTTCAGAAGCCAACAACAACGCACATGCTCCATCGTTTACTCCGGAGGCATTTCCGGCTGTGATGGTGCCATTCGGTTTCACGATTGGCTTCAGCTTGGCAAGACCTTCAAGCGTTGTGTCCGGACGCGGCTGCTCGTCGTGTATGACTAGCGTCGCATCACCCTTTTTCCCTGGAACTGTGACGGGAACGGTTTCTTCAGCCAGACGGCCTGCCTTCACTGCCTGTGCGATGCGTTGCTGGCTTCTGAAAGCGAACCCGTCCTGGTCTTCACGTGAGATGTGCCACTCTTCGGCGACATTTTCCCCGGTCTCCGGCATCGAGTCGGTCCCGTATTTCTGCTTCATCAGGGGATTAACGAAGCGCCAACCGATAGTTGTGTCTTCGATCTTCATCGAACGCGAAAATGCGGTGTCCCCTTTGCCCATCACGAACGGGGCACGGGACATGCTCTCTACTCCGCCGGCGATCACAAGGTCGGCTTCCCCACTCTTGATCGCGCGGGCCGCAATCGAGACTGCCTCCATGCTTGACCCACAGAGCCGGTTTACAGTCGCGCCAGACACTTCTTTGGGCAATCCCGCGAGCAACAATGCCATCCGCGCCACATTGCGATTATCTTCGCCGGCTTGATTGGTGCATCCGTAAATAACGTCATCAATTGCGCCCCATTCAACCTTCGGATTTCGCTCCACAAGAGCCTTGATGGGGATCGCAGCCAGATCATCAGCGCGAATAGACGACAGCGCTCCGCCATATTTTCCAAAAGGCGTGCGGATCGCGTCGCAAATGAAAGCGTCGGCCATCGAAAAGCAAAATCCTGCAGTTCAGCAACGAGGTTACACCAACCGATCGTCCGGGTAAATTTGTCGAAGCTGATGGAACAGGGCTGAACGTTCGCGACGTGGAAAAATCTCTGGCGTGAGTTGCGGCAAACGTTTACTATTCTTCGCGGAAAAATCCCTATGATGAAACGCAGAGAATTCCTTCGCAACGCTGCGGCCACCGCCGGACTCGCGCTGGTTTCGAAATCAGTTCCAAGCGCATTAGCCCAGAGTTCAGAAGCGCGCATTGAAGTGCTCATGGATGAGCCGCTGGGGACCATCTCCCCCAATATTTACGGGCACTTCACCGAAAATCTTAGCGGGGTAATTTACGACGGTATATGGGTGGGAGAGAACTCAAAGATCCCCAACATCGGCGGTATCCGCAAAGAACTCATTGACGAACTGCGCAAGATCAAGCCTGCGATCGTGCGCTATCCAGGAGGTTGTTTCGCCGACAGTTACGACTGGCGCGATGGTGTTGGGCCCGTCGAGAAGCGTCCGCGGCGGACAAATTTCTGGAAGGGGGGCGAGTCTTCCGCCGCGCCCGCCGCCCACCGCTACGATCCCAATCGTTTTGGCACCAACGAATTTGTACAATTCTGCCGCCTGCTCGATGCGCAGCCGTATCTTGCCGCGAACCTGCGCAGCCTTCCCGCCCAGGAGTTCGATCGTTGGGTCGAATACTGCAACTCGCCCGCGGGTAGCACCACGCTCGCCGACCAGCGCGCCGCTGCCGGATTCAAGGAACCGTTCAACGTGCGTTATTGGGGGGTCGGCAACGAATCCTGGGGATGCGGCGGGAACTTCACGCCCCAGGAATACGCGGTCGAGTATCGCAGATTCACCACATGGGTGCCGGGCTACGGTACACAACTGCAATTCATCGCTGCTGGACCTGACGGAGATAACCGGGAGTGGACGCGGGGATTTTTTGAGGAGATTGCACACAAAGGGAGAAATCAGATTGGCGGAATCAACGGATGGGCATTGCACCACTACGCCTGGAACCTGAGCCGCGGAAAAACGCGCGACTGGGACGCCGGGAAAGGTGACGCCGTCAATTTCGATTCGGTGGACTGGTACGAAGTGCTGCGTGAGGGTGACCGCATGGAATCTATGATCAACGCGCACTGGCAAATCATGGGCGAAGTAGACACCGACCATCACGTTAAGCTTGTGGTGGACGAGTGGGGGCCATGGTACCGTCCCGGTAGCGGGCTGACACTCACCGATCAACTTGAGCAACTGCCTACGCTGCGAGACGCGGTATTCAGCGGCATGACGCTCGATACGTTTAACCGCCATCCCGAAAAAGTGGGCATCGCCTGTTGCGCCCAACTGATCAACTGTCTCAACAGCCTGTATCTCGCGCATGAAGACCGATTCTGCGTAACGCCTGTCGGCCATGTGTTCTCAATGTATTCGGCACATCAGGGAGGCCAAGGCGTGCGCGCTGAGTTCTCCGCGCCCTCCATTCACTACCAGCGAGACGACAAGCCGGCGTCGTTCTGGGGATTGCGAGGCTCGGCTTCACTGCACGACAGAGAACTTGTGCTCACAGCCGTGAATCCCAGCGTGACCGATGCCATTGATGCCCAAATCATTCTGCGCGGAGCACAAGTCAAGTCCGGTGAGAGCATGGTACTGACCGCCGCCGACATTCACGCTCGCAACACCTTCGCTGACCGGCAAGCCGTAGTTCCGAAAGCTGGAAGGCTGGAGACTAAGAGTGATGTAGTTGCGCACTTGCCTGCGGCGTCGGTGACGCGAATCACGCTGCAAATGGAGTGAAAGGAACTCGATCCGGCCAGATCAAGAGCCTTTAACCGCAAAGGTCGCAAAGGGACGCAAAGTACGCAGAGGAATGCGCCCTTCTTTGCGGACTTTGCGAACCTTGGCGACCTTTGCGGTTAAAGGCTTTTTCCGCAATCGATAAGTGCTGCGTCCGGATGCGCGCCACACGATTGAGCTGTGTCACTTCTTCCGCGCGTACTCACTCGCGCCCAGGAAGTGTAACGACACATACGGCTCGTCCCCAACCACCCAACTATCGTGCCCGGGCGCAATATAGAACAGATCGCCTGCCTTCATTTCGATGATGCGGCCATCATCCATCGCTGCCGTCGCGGAGCCGGAGAGCACCAGGCCGACATGTTCTACCATGCAACTTTTCGCGCCAGCGGCTTTTCCTACGTGCAGCGACCATTTCCATCCGGG
>WNGL01005621.1_pt1 | contig 22239 bp, 26 predicted proteins | sample 5400591 | NCBI WGS metagenome assembly WNGL01 (sample SAMN13153377, study PRJNA577476) | soil metagenome | isolation source: 80 cm soil or saprolite under Garry oak tree replicate 1 | place: USA:California | collected 2016-06-15 | reverse complement strand
GGCCGTCGCCACCGCGAGACGATTGAAACGCTATGAATTCGTGATCACATTCGCGCCGCTACCCGTTGAGGGCGGCACGGGATCACCGGTCAATCCGCTGGCGATTTTCTAAGCTCTGCACAGCATGTGCGGAACATACATCTGCGCCCGGGCTATGTGCGCAAAAACGGCGCCCCCTACAGTAAGAATGCGGTCGTCACCGAGTACTACGACCTCAACACCATGCCCAACGGTGATCAATGGCTAACCGTGACGACAAAAGTCGACGATCCACTGTATTTCAGCCGGGCCTTACTTAACGAGTTCGGATTTCAAAAAGCTTCGCAACGCCAATGGGTGGAATCCCATCCCGTGCTCGGCAAAGTGAACTAATCAAGCAAGGCGAAGCGGGCGGTGCCGAAGGAAGAGACCCCAAAGGAGTGAATATGGAATACCGCGTTGTGAGCACGAGCGATCACGAGCGGCTGGCCGGCGAAGTAACACGGCTTTTATCTGAGGGCTGGTTGCTTTACGGTGGCGTTGTCGTTACGCCTTTGGAACATGAAGGCGAAGAGCCGAAGCATTACAGCGTATACACTCAGGCTCTCGTGAAAGGGTCACCGATTCAAGTTCAAAACCAGATCATCGGATTTGCCCCTTCCACACACTAATCATCAACACCTTCATTCCTTCCGTGACCACGGACATCAGCCGGCGTCTGGGGATTCCCATACCCGGCGGCCCCGCGAACTGGCGGTCGTTGCTTTTCCCGATAAGGGACTGTTTGAAAGCTTTCGCTAATGGTCGAATTCAGACCTATCGCGAGCTATTCGAGATCGTCCGATAGGCCAGTTTATGCGTACCGTAGCGTGCCATCGGTATCGATGCGGGAAGCGCGCCGTGAAGGCGAAAAGCGCCGACTCCGGTTGCGTATCGTATGGTGTAGCTATTTCTGTAGGCCACTCCTCTCGCTGAGCGACAGGTATTGCCTTTCAGTCAAGACGGCTTCCGCACATCGTGTTCATTGAAGTTGAAATCCTCCCGGATGTCATTGATAGTGATGTGCTCGGTGTCGAGTCAAAGACTCATGAAGACAAGCAAATCCGATCGGCTTCACAAAACAGCGTCCGTAACGTTTGAGACTGTGCGGCAACTTGCGTTATCACTTCCCGGGGTCGAGGAAGGAACGTGTTATGGATCACCTGCGCTTAAGGTGCACGGCAAGCTTTTGTTTTGTATGGCCGTGCACCGCTCTGCCGAAAATAATTCATTGGCCGTTAACAAGATCAACTTTGAGGAAAGAGAAGCGATGGTAGCGGATGATCCGGGTACCTTCTACTTCACGGACCATTACTTGAATTATCCGGTGATTCTGGTTCGGCTATCGAAAGTTCGCCTCGATACGCTTCGGGCTCTGATCGAAACCAGCTGGCGGCGCTCAGCGCCAAAACGTTTGGTCGCGGAGTTCGATCGAGGGCCGCTATTCAGGTAACCTAGCGGCATGGCGAAGGTGGCGACAATGTTGGGTCCGGCCCAATGGCGAAAGTTTGCGGAAACACACCTTGCCCGAATCAAGCGCGAGCTGCGATTTTTCCAGCTCTTATCAAAGGACGAGCGCACGCCCCGGCTTTCGAAATTGCTGCTCGGATTTGCTGTGGCTTATTTATTGACGCCCTTCGACATCATTCCAGACTTCATTCCGGTGCTTGGACAGCTAGATGATCTGATTATTATCCCGGTCTTGGTCTTCATGGCAATGAAGCTCGTTCCCAAAGACGTGATCGCAGATTGTAGAGTTCGAGCGGGGGAGTCTCCCTTTCGCAAGTCCTGCGGGGATCTCCCTTAAGCATATGTCTGCGCTGAAGGGCGCCTTTTGATATCAGGAGTAACAACAAGAACCGACAAGAACCACATGAGAACACTTCCGGCCGCGAAACACTCATCATTGCAGGAAATCCTGCGAAATAGCGACAAACGCGGAACAAGATCTCGCTGATTTATCGGACAACTTTAATTCCGGATGCGGTGGCCAAAGTGTTTGTGAATGGCTCCCTCGTTGCAATGGCTCGGAGGCACGATGGACCCTACGAGTTCGAACGGTCCGCCGAAACAAAAACTGCTGGATCGAGTGCGAACGGCGATTCGGCTTCGGCACTATAGTCCCCGCACGGAGGAGGCATATGTCGGATGGGTTCGCCGGCTTGTGATTTTCCATCAGAAACGTCACCCTGCAGATATGGGCGACGCCGAAGTACGGCAATTCTTGACGTACCTGGCGGAAAAGTTAAAGGTCAGTGCAGCGACGCAGAACCAGGCGCTGAACGCCTTGGTATTCTTGTATCGGGAGGTGCTCCGATTGGATTTAGGGAGTCTGGCGCCTTTCGTTCGTGCAAAGCGTCCGGAAAACCTGCCCGTGGTGCTGACAAAATACGAAGTGCAATCGGTTCTGCGGAACATGGAGGGCGTACCGCGACTCGTTGCGGGCCTAATGTACGGTTCAGGTCTCCGTTTATTGGAATGTTTGACCCTGCGCGTGAAGGATCTCGATTTTGAAAAAATGGAAATCCGGATTCGACGAGCAAAAGGCGGCAAGGACCGCGTGACCATGCTCCCGGCAACATCGAAACAGGACCTGCTGGCGCATCTAGGGAATGCGAAGCGCACCCACGAGAAGGATTTGCTGGAAGGCGCGGGACGCACCGCATTGCCGGACGCGTTGGCCCGCAAGTATCCCAATGCGGATTCGCAGTGGGGATGGCAATTCGTGTTTCCGGCCAGTAGCCGGTATTTCGATAAGGAGGCTGGTATCGAGCGGCGCCACCACATCCATGAAACAGTCATTCAGAAAGCGGTAAGACGCGCTGTCCAACGGGCGGGAATTACGAAACACGCCACCGGACACGTCCTCCGCCATTCATTCGCGACTCATCTGCTTGAGGCTGGCTATGACATCCGAACGGTCCAGGAACTGCTTGGCCATAGTCATGTCAATACAACCATGATTTACACCCACGTGTTGAATCGCGGTCGGCTTGGTGTTCTCAGCCCCGCAGACATAAGCTGACCCCGTTCCAAAGATAGCCCGCTTGCCACTGTCGCTCCTCGCTTCCTTTCGTTTGATTGCCACAAACTTCTGCGTGAACTAAAATCCTTCCCTACAATGCTCCGTAAGATTCAACCGGCCGAAAATGAAATCCAATATGCAGCCGCGGCTGTCCGGGTAGGCCTGAAGACCTCCGCGGCTAATGCATAGGTTGGGCGGCCGAACAGTTCGATTGACTCCCATGGAACCCGCGAGGAGAGCGGAAATGACCAGAAACATAATCGGATCATTGTTACTGCCGATTATGATTGCCAATAGATTTCTTGTGGTGGCGCCATCTGCCCTCGCTGAGCCGTTCAATCTCTTCTCGTCTGTCCAGGGCTCAGCAGACGAAGTCGTCAAGCAGCTCCGCGAACTGCCGACGCCACTACCGGGAATGGCCCGTTCAGACGGCACCATCCCTCGGATAGAACGGCGGCGGCGGGAATTGTACCGTCAACTCAGGCAGCTTGGAGACGATGCACTGCCGGCACTGGCGCGAGGACTCAGTGACCCTGACGTGCGGATCAGGAGGAATGTCGCGCTGGTTCTCAATGTTCTTGCGGGTGGCTGGTTCGATTCGTCGCAGCCAAAAGTGAACATCCGAGTATGCCTACGTGCGCTCGTTGCGGCGCTGAAGGACAGTGACGCCAGCGTGCGCGGGTGGGCGGCGCAGGCGATCGGCGAGATTGGTCCGGACGCAGCAGAGGCCATACCGGCTTTGGTGACCCTGCTGAGAAACGAGGACGAAGGATCGCGTAACAGCGCCTGCATCGCGCTGAGGGGGATCGGCGGGGCTGCGAAGGAGGCGCTGCCCGCACTGCGAGAGGCGCTTTCGGATTCAAGCGCAAACGTGCGAGGGTTTGCTGGGCGGGCCATCGAGAGCATTCAATGACCGTAGGAAGCCGCCCAACACCACGATGCAGCCGACAATCGGAGCGCATTGGTTTTGTTGAAGGAAAGGTAATGCTCGCGCCGCTTGCGGCTGATCGTTGAATCGTTGGGCGGACGACTGCAAATGACGAAGGACATCCTATCCGCGGACCTAGCTTATATTGGCAGGGGCTCGGAAAAACGTACTGAAGAGCGATAGGGTGGGCGAAAGAATCCTATATTTGGTCCGGCATGGGCAGCTTGACTTAGGTGCTTTCGCCAAGAACCAGTTCACCGCAGGCCTGACAGCGATTGGGCGCGAGCAGGCGCGTTTCACCGCAAAGAGACTGCGCTCACTCGATGTGAGTGCGATCTATTGCAGCACGTTAGGGCGGGCGAGAGAGACTGCTGAAATCATTTCGAAGGAGTTTCCGAAGATTCTGGTGCGACCCAGCAACCTATTGTGGGAGCTTCCAAACCTGGGCCCCGTCGACGACGAAACGTGGCAGGACGTTTTCGCAAAAGCTAAGCGGCGCGGCGAACGGGCGTTCATTAAATATGCCCGCTCCACCCGTCAGAGGCAACGTATCGAGATCTTGATTTCTCATGGGAATCTTATTCGCTATTTCGTCTGTCGAGCACTGGACATTGAACCCGAATCGTGGTCGAGTCTGGGCACCTCTCACTGTGGTATTACAGAGTTGCGTATTACGCCACAAAAGAGTGCTCGAATCATCTGTTACAACGAAACAGGACACTTACCGGCTCGCCTGCGATCCTGAGCGTAGGCCGCCCAACAACGCGATGGAGACCGACGCCCTTCGCGGCAAAGCCGCTCAGGGTTCCCTCGCCGCGCACAAAGCGCGCGGCTTCGGCGCGGCTCATCGCTTGGCCGTTGGGCCGACATGCAACTATGCGACAGATTAGAACAATCAGCGCTATCGCTTTTAGCTTTCTAATCGGTGGCTGCGGTGTTCCTCGTGATTCTCAGACTGAAGCACGCGCTGTGGAAGATTCAACGCAAGCCCACCAGACCGGCACGTCATCCTTTTCGTCTTCATTGGAAAAACCTGACTGCGGACTCAGTGTGAATTCAGTTAACACAACGTTTGCCTTGGCAACACTCTATTCTCGTAATTCTCCCGTACGGCATGTTCTCCTCAGGGAACAGTTCACTCAAAGTGGATGTACTAATTCCGAGGGGTTGACGGGGACAGTAGCCGTCGAAGGTTGGGTCGACAGGTTTGAGGCAGGAAGACTTCCATCGTGGCAGGCACAGGCGGAAGGCCACGAGGGAAAGATCGACGGGGACTTTTATAAGGTGACCAAACGTGGTTGCTGTGGCGCCACTCCCGCATCTGTTTATTTCAACCTTCTGTCCGGAAAAAGGGTCTTCGAGTCAACCGTTGAGCTCATTCGCATCAACGTTCCGAACACAGGCAATTCCCGATACGTTGCGTTTTTGGACACATGGTCCATCTCGAAGCCCGATGAAGCAAAGACCAATTCGGGTATCGTGGGTGCTCTGGAGTATGGGTCCGCCGCAGGTCCCCCGGAACGAGTCATATTGAGGTTGAAGACGATGAATCCCTTCAGCATTGAAGATTTGTCTGCTGCGGCGGTGGAAGAACCAGCGAAGTACTCAAAAAACTTGGAACTCCGGTCCGCCAATGGCGCCGAGAACCGTTCCGTCATTGGCGGCTTCAAGCTCCGTATAAAGTTAGTTGAGGTGGGTAACGATGGCGGGAGCCAACAATAGTGGTACCGGTCTCGGCCGATCGGCTGGATCTGGATCATGCGGAAGCCTCGGACGGGATAGAGTTTCGCAGGATCCAGACAAATTGAAGCGGCCCAACCTGCCGCTGCAGCCGGCCGCTGAAAAACGCGGCGGCTGAGCGGCAGGCCGTTAGACAGCCTAAAATGGTTGGCGGAGAGTGCATGCGACGATTCGTATGTTGGCTCGCTCCGGTTTGGACAATGGCGGCGTCAGTGTATTTGCTCTTTGGACCGACCTACACAACGGTTCGTGAATCGGTCGCAGTTGGTCCGGATGGAACAAATATTCGGACCGGTGTAATAAGTAAGCTGGCCGCGGCTGTAATACTCACGATGTTTTGTTTGCTGTTGATCGTTTCGATCGGGATCTTTTACACGCCGGGCGTAATCGCACTCATTATTCAAGTGTGGCAACAAAAGACGCTTCGATCGGCTGTCTAACACCACGATGCAGCCGCCAATCGGCGCATCGGTTTCGCTTAACGAAAGGTGAAGCTCGCGCCGCTTTCGGCTGATCGTGAGGCCGTTAGCCAGATTCCCAGTCCTGGGGTGCGCCCAAGCTATAATGAATCAGGATTACGTTATGACGAAGTCAGTCGAGCAACTCTTGAAGTCATTCGAGCAGCTTCCAGAAGCGGAGAAACGGGAACTGGCGTCCGAAATCATCAAGCGTTCTCTCGCCCTGGACCTTCCGGAACTATCCGACGAATCGTTAATACTCGCTGCTGACCAGATCTTCCTCCAGTTAGACAAAGAAGAATCCATCCATGATTGAGCCTCGCCGCGGCGAAGTCTGGATGGTTGACCTCGGAATGGCAGCCAAAGTACGTCCGCCGCCTGGTTGTTGCTTGTCGATAGTTGACATTTGCGCGGTTTGCGGCTGATCGTGAAACCGTTAGACGTCGCGAATGAACTCACGAGGCGAACGTAATAATGAGCGTCGAGAGAAGAAGTGCATTCCGCGTGTCGTTCGTCACGGGCGGGCCCGAACTGGGGATTGCGCCAGTGTCGAAGATTCTCGCTCGGGTTCAGTCGGGTCCAGTCTGGGACGTGGCCTCAATCGCGCCCGTCGATGAATCGTTTCCTCGACTTCACATCGAGTGGCACGGAGGGAATGGATTCGTCATTCAGTGCTACGAGGACGAATACTCTTGGAGCGACTTTCTTCTGGCTTGCCCCCGTTGTGGGCCTCCCGCGGTTGAAATCAACCTCGGGGGCCAAGCACTCGAACGATGGCCGCAGGAATTGTTCGTTCCTGAGAACCTCGCATACCGAGCGGTGGAGTACTTTCTAAACTCCGGGAAACAGGATCCGGCCTTGCACTGGGTTAGAATCGATGCCTTTCCTCGGGAGACGATTTGGGAAGGCCGCGAAGGTAGAGAGGCCTGGGAACGTGCGAATCGCCCTACGAACCGCGACGTCTAACAAGGCGATGAACCCGTCGCCACAGATTCCGGCACCGCTGCGGCTGCCTGGAGCGGCCGCGGATGTGCTACGCAAGAAACATTCGGCTGGCGGCGCGGGTTATCGCCAAGCCGTTGGGCCGACAAGGAACGATGGAGCTACGCGCACTTGAACTAGCGTGGATAAAAGGTCGCGAGGATGATCCAGCAGACCAGTGTGCTCATGGGAGGATACTGTTTCAAGTTGCCAACGCCATTTTCGTCCGACCCGAGGACGGGATCTGGACCGTGAGTGCAGCCGGTCTGTTTCTGCTGCGGACTCTCGAACACGATCACACTGCCGAAAATCCCGTGTCGGAATTCAATTTCCTAATTCCACATTGCGGCAACGATGCTTGGAAAAACAAAGGTAGCCGATTTAACGTGGTCTGCATGGGGTGCAATCAGGGGCGGAATCCTGAAGTTACCTATCGACACAACAAGATCTTAGTTCGCACCGAACAGGAACAATATGAATTCGTGATCACATTCGCGCCGCTACCCGTTGAGGGCGGCACGGGATCAACGGTCAATCCGCTGGCGATTTTCTAAGCTCTGCAAAGGATGTGCGGAACATACATCTGATCGGATCGAGATAGCGCGCACAGCGTACCGTGGCTGAGCAGTTTCGAGTGCCACCTGGAATCGACAAACTTAAGGTCTCGTTCGAGAAGGGGCCTCTTATTTTTTCTTTCCTATGGGTCTTCTTTTACAAAAGTATCGCCGTTCTGCCAATCATCGTAATAGGAACTGCCCAGTAAGATACGAATGCCCAGGTTGCCCCCCAATCAAGAATGATCCCAACTTGGAGCGTCTGCAATCTTGGGATACCGAAAAAAAGGCTCTTTTGTTTGATGGTATTGCAGTCCAGTCCTGGAGCTAGCCTCTTTTGCCACTGGGTGAGTTCGAAAGGCCTCTCTCGCCCGGCAGGGAGTACCGCCTTGCCAACGAAATTGCAGTCGAAGCTCGAGTCGTCGAGACGTCGCAGGCGAGTATTCGGCACCCTTCTCGGCATCATATTAATGTTGCCGCTTGCCTGCAATCGAGACACCTGTAACGGCGGCTTAAACATGTCGTCACCCCACCTTGATGGCGGCATCTATACCGATGCGGGCCTACCCGCCGTGAGACTTTCGTGGTCCCCGGGAACTGAGCGCGGCGCCCTTTTGCTCGAGGCATACTTTGCGGAGGTTTCCTTGAGTGAGGGTTACGGAGAAGACGATGATCTGTTAAGCTCCGTGAGATTCATGGCACCGCGTACTCTCATCGTCCAATTTACATCAGCCTTCACGGACCGCGCCCGAGGCAAAACCGTAACCTTCGCCCTGAGGTTTCCAGATCGCAGAACGAGTATTTCGTGCAGGCACCGCGGGATGTCGGACAAGTACATTCTGAAAGTCCAAATGACATTTGACGATACAGGCATGTTGAGATCGTCAAACTTGACGGAGTTTCCGGTACTCGGCGCGATATAGCCCGCAGGATTCAAACGCGTATCAGATGTCGTCCCGTCAGGCATCTGGCTCCCAAAGCCGCTTGCGGAAGTATTCACGCCAACCCTCGGGGAGAGCCGGTAACTCGGCCGCCCGGCGCAGAAGATCCTGGTTCGTAGCGTCCGCGGTGTACAAGCCGACAATGTCGGCCACGGTGATTGCAGGGTCGTTGCGAGCAACCAGCGTGACAACGTTGCTGGCCGCGACTTCGCCCTCCTTAGCCACTGCCAGATAGAAACCGGTTCGGCCACTGTGCAGGAAGCGCTTCACCATGTCCGGCCGGTCGAAACGGACCTCGAGCTTGAAGCAAGGCATGCGCGGCTGCGTAACGACGAACTCGGCGGAACCGGCCTCGAGCTTGTCCCCGATTCGAACAGTGTCTTCGAGCAGACCCTCAGTCGTGAAGTTCTCGCCGAAGACGCCCCAGGGAAGATCGACACCGGGAAGTTGCTCGCGCCAGAATTTGTAGTGCTCCGCCGGATACACGTAGACGGCCTTGTCGACGCCACCGTGCACGGTCAGATCGGACTGCTGGTCGCCGTCTACGTTGAGCCGCTCAACCCGGACAGGGCCCGTGACTGGCACCTTGAAGATGGACGTCCGAACAGTCTTTCCGCGCCATTGGATCTCACGCGGAAGCCCAACGTTGACCGACACGATCTTCATTTCGGCCTGGTGTTCAGACATGGGGTGGGGATGGCTAACCCTCGATCGTGTAGATCTCCCGTCGTCCGGAGTCCACGAGATCGTGGTAGCCCTTCATGATATTTTCCAACTCCTTCAACTCCTCCGAACCCTGTCCCATCGCCATGAACGCCTCCAGACTCGGCACTTCCATCTCCGACACCACGGTCCAGTACCGCTCGGCGCTCAGGTCCGTCATGATGCGCATTTTCCCCCTGCCTTTTTTTTCGCTGAGCTTCGCCATCGCGAGAAACTTCTCGACCATGGGGCGGACCTTGCCGGGTTTGCAATACATGATGTCGCGGATGAGTAACATGATGTCTCCCTTCCAGGCGTCTTGCGCAATAATTTCGCGCTTGCGCGCGCGGACTTGGAAATAGGCAACCAACATATATGATAGGTGAATTTTTGAGTGTACCTCTTCGATTGTTCAGAGAAATGATTTCCGAAGAAGTTCTTTTCCTCTCCGTAATAGAACGTGTGAAGCAGTAGAATCTTTTCGAAATGCGGAGGTAGTGCGATGAGATCGAAGGGACTGAACCGTCGTGATTTTTTGGGCCGCAGTTCGGGGCTGGTCGGGGCTGCCGTCCTGCCGGAGGCTTCTCGATTCCAAGGGCCGTTCCGCGCGCGGGTGCAGGAAAGAAGTACCACCATCCGAAGACCGGAGCGCTACGAGGACACGTTCATTTTTGATCGAAAGCCGTTTATGTGGCCGGGAGGAAAAACGCTCGCGATATGGATCATTCCGAACGTCGAAGTTTGGCAATTTGACTCGCCGGCGGGCGCGGCCATATCGCCCAATACGAATAACCGGGTCCCAGACGTCATTAATTACTCCTGGCGAGATTACGGCATCCGGGTGGGGCTGTGGAGAATTGCGGAGGTGCTCGATGCCGCAGGGGTCCGGGCGACAGTGGCGCTGAACGCAAGGGTCTGCGACGTGTTTCCGAAAGCCGTCGAAGAGATGAAGAGACGGGGCTGGGAATTCATGGGCCACGGAATCACCAACAGCTGGAACCTGGCGAATGTCCCTCTGGGCGAAGAACGCGAAGTGATTCAGAGCACGCTGCGGACAATCGAGCAAGCGACTGGGAAGCGGCCGCGCGGCTGGCTCGGGCCCGGACTGACGGAAACTTTCAATACCCTCGATCTCCTCGCCGAAGAAGGAGTCATGTATGTCGGAGATTGGAACAGCGACGATCAGCCATTCCCAATGAAGGTGAAGAAGGGAAGGCTTTTTGCGGTTCCCTACGGTATGGACATCAACGACATGTCACTCATCAACCGGCTGGGCTATACCGGCGAGCAATACCTCCAGGCGCTGACGGACCAGTTCGACACTCTCTATGCCGACAGCCAGAAAACCGCGCGAGTCATGGGGATTCCGCTCCATCCGTTCCTGACGGGACAGCCCTGGCGCACTCCGTACCTGAAAAAAGCGATTGCGCATTTCCACGAGCACGACCGGGTCTGGTTCGCAACCGGAAGTGAGATTGCGGAAGCCTATCAGCAGATTCAATCGTAGCCAACAAGACGGACCGGCGGGTGGTGACTCCGTTTGGATATTGCGAAGCTGAGCCTCGCCTACTTCTTGATGACGACTTTCCAGATCATCCCACCGGGTGCACCGGTATCTGCCAGGTATAATGCGCCGGTTCCGCTGTCCCTCGTGGCCTGGTGCGCCTCGACCTGCAGACCTCCGATCCTGTCGATTACTTTTCCATCCTTCACGGTGATGAGCTGATGACCGTTGGTATCCCCGACGTAGAACGTGTCGTTGTCGTCCATCGTGAATCCGGACCCCATGGTGAGGTGGAGACCGCCCCACTCTTCAATAAATTTTCCATTCTGATCCCAGACTTGAATGCGCGGGTCGTCGTCGTGACGGTCCAGGACAATCAGGCGGCCTCTCGAGTCCATCTGGACTCCATGTACGGCATCGAATCGGCCCGGCTCTTTCCCCTTGATGCCGCCAATGATCTTGATGAACTTTCCATCCTTCGAGAATTCGACGATGCGATGATTCTCGTAACCATCCGCGACGAAGATATCGCCGTTGGGAGCAACGAAAACGTCACTCGCGCGATTAAAGGAAGTCTTCGAGGTGTCGTCGCCCTTGACGCCTTTCGTTCCGATAGACATGAGCTGCTTTCCGTCCATCGTGAACTTATATACCATCTGGCCATTTCTGTCGCCGATCCAGACGAACCCGAACCGGTCGACATCGATGTTGTGTGTGTCGACGAAAAGACCCGTGCCCCAGGAGTTCACGAGTTTTCCCTCACGGTCGTAAATAAGGACCGGCGGATCGGAGCGTCTCAACACGAGAATCGATCCCTTGCCATCGGCAGCTACCGATACGGTGTCTCTGGCGGCCCCCGTTGCATTCGGGAAGGGCGCGCCAAATTTTGTGATCTCGTATTTGTATTTCGGAGTCTGGGCAAGAGCGTCCGAAACCAGAGCGAAGACGACGACTGTCCACAGGCCCGCAACAACGACGAAAAGTGTGAGCAACTTTCTCATAGATTCCCTCGATCTGAAAATTCGCATTTTGGGCTAATTTGCCGACAATAGTAGGTTTCGCTAAATGGAGGTGTCAACTCATTCCTAGTTGACACCTAAAGTAGCAGCGCTCAATAATCGCGATAAATCAGCCCAGCGCGGACAGAGTGCTCTGCGCGCCGATGAACGCGAGTCTCGTCAATAAAAGAGGCGGTTATGAAGCGATACTTTTTGATGATCGTTGCGATGTTCTTGCTGCTGGTCGGCCAGGCTGGAGCCCAACGTGGCGGACGAACCGATTGGAATTTGAGGGCGCCATGGGGCGCAACGCGGCAGGATGCCACTCATAATCCGAAAACTCCTTTCAAGATTTTCGACAACGCTTATTATGTCGGCCTCCAGACTGTGTGCGCGTATCTGATTACTACAAACAGCGGGCTGGTCCTGATTGACACGACGTACGCTGACACCGCCGATGCCGTCCTGAACAGCGTTCGCACACTGGGTTTCAATCCGGCCGATATCAAGTATGTCTTCGTCACGCATTCGCATACGGATCACCTGGGCGGCGCAGGCAAGATCAAGCAAGTGACCCGCGCGCAGGTCGGAATGTCGGCTGAAGATTGGGCTGTCATCGAGCAGCCGCAGGGACGCGGTCAGGGCCAGCAGAATACCGGACCCGTCATCGCGCGAGATCTCGTCCTCAAGGATGGTCAGACGATCACGCTCGGAGAGGCCACGTTCAAGTTCTACGTGACCCCGGGCCACACGCCTGGCGCGACATCGATCGAATATCAGGTTCGCGATGGCGGCAAAACATATCGCGCGTTAAGTCCGGGCGGCCTCGGCATGCAGTTCGGTCCCGCCGAAACACCAACGTTCCTCAAAAGTGTTGAGCGTCTCAAGCAGTTGGGTCCGTGGGACGTCATGCTGTCGAACCATCCATGGCTGATGCCGCGTACGCTGGACGACCTGGCGAAGGGTCTCGCGAGCCGCGGCCGAGGCGCTCATCCAGCCGTACTGGGACCGGCGAAAATCAACGAATGGTTCGACGCAGTGATAAAGGTGACGAAGGAAAAACTCGCCGCCGGCGAATAGATTCTTCTGTTCTGCGTATTCGTGACTCCGAGGTGCCTGGGGTTCACGAACGATTGCGTCGCGTGAAATAAACTCCCCTCCTTGGCAAAGGAGGGGTGGACGCGCCATCAAGAAATATCCCCGGTCCTTTGAAGGCGCAGCCACCCCTCCTTTCCCAAGGAGGGGACTTCGCTTCAAATGCGTATACTTCCAGGCTGAAGGCCGTGGCTATGTTTTGTGACGCCGCTCTGCGGCTGAAGGCAGGTGCACTTCGGATGGAACGACTTTCATTACCGGGGCTCGACCCGGGCGGGGGTAGATGTTGGAGGTTGGGCTCCCAACTTCAGAAGCAGATCCATGGTGCCCTTATAAACCCTGCTCGCACTATCCCCGCCCCGAGGAGCGAGGCCTGCCGCCACTGCCAGCGGACTATATCCGCCGCGGTCTTTCGCGTTCAAGTTGGCACCCTTCTCGACGAGGAATTGGATTAACGCGTTCGCTCCAATACCGGCCGCGCCATGCAATGCCGTCCGTCCCTTGTCGTTTGCGGCATTGATGCTGTCTCCAAGCATCAGTGCCAGCTTTGCAGCTTCCAGGGCGTTGGCATCCTCCTCTTTGTTTTCTCGCTCATCAACTCGGCCCACTCCTGCAACCATCATCAAAGCGGTGGACCCATCTTTGGACTTGATATGCGGATCGGCGGCTCCGCCCAACAGGATGCGCATGAGATCAGTGTCGGCGGCCGCGGCCGCTAATAGAAACGGTGTCACTCCGACGAGACTCGCTTGTAGCGCATAAGGCGATCGCGAATAAGGCGGAAAATCTTTCGCGATCTGCACGTTCGGATTCGCTCCGTGCGCGAGAAGTGCCTTCACCAATTCCCGCATATTGGGCGGCACCTCGTGGAAAGGTCTGAAAACAATTGAAACCGAATCGATGCCTGCGATACCTCGCGGCACGGCGTAATGCAAAGCAGTAACCCCGTACGCGTCCGCTGCATTCGGGTCTGCCCCATTCTCCAGCAGAAAAATCGCGAACTCTTGCCGGCCGCTGGCAGCCGCCACTACCAAAGCGGTTCCGTTCTCCGGCGTTGCCTCGTTAACATCCGCTCCAGCCGCCAGCAAAATCCGTGCGGAGGCCACATCCCCCTGCTGGCTCGCAAACAGCAACGCCGTGAAACCGCCCTTCGAACGTGCGCGAACATCCGCTCCGCGCTCAATCAGCGCCCGTACGACTTCCGGATGTTTCTCGGCAACTGCCCTCATCAGAGCGGTGTGCCCCTGCTGGGTCTCTTTCGCATTTGGATCGGCCCCGTGGGACAGCAACCATTTCACCGTTTCCACGTTTCCCGTGCGCGCACACACCATGAGCGGCGTTTCCCCGGTCCACTGGGCCGCGTTGGGATCCGCTCCGGCCTTCAATAGCCTCTCGACCATGGGAGCACTTCGATTCGTGCAAGCCAGCGACAGGGGAGTCACTCCATAGTCATTGGCCATGTTTACTTTGGCGCCCGCGCGAATCAGAAGGTCCGCTGTTTCCAAATCGTCCCTGTTGGCGGCCCACGCCAGGGCCGTAGTTCCGTCCGGTTGGGCAGCATTTACATTGACATGTTGTTCCATGAGAGAACGCACTGCCGCACGATCTCTGTTCTTCACGGCATCCACAAGCCCAAGATCGTCTGCGGCAGCAGCAACGCTGGCCACGCCTAGCAGAGCCACTATCGCCCAACCCATCCAAGTTTTAGTTTTTAAGCCCATGCTGCTTTACACGGCGAGGAGATCGAGCTTGCCAGTGCTGTCGCCGAAGTTCTCCACGGGAATCCCCAATTTGTCCAGCAAGGTCAGGTGCAGATTGGAGAGCGGCGGACCTTTCGGATAGCGAATATGACGCCCACCCTTGAAATAGCTCGCCCCGCCCACCAACACAAGAGGCAGATTGACGACGGAATGCCCGTTGCCTTCACTGATGCCGCACCCGTAGTTGATGACCATATGATCCAACAGGGAGCCATCTCCATCAGGTGTCGATCGGAGCTTTTCCAGATAGTAGGCAAACATCTTCGCTTGCAGGGCTTCAATCCGGACCACCTTCTCTATTTTCTGGGGATCTCCGGCGTGATGGGTCAGCGGGTGGTGTGCGTCGGGAATTCCGATTTCCGGGTAAGGTCGATCCGTCTTTTCGCGGCCGACCATGAAAGTAATCATCCGCGTGAGATCGGCCTGGAAGGCCAGAACCTGCAAGTCAAACATCAATCTGGCGTGTTCCTGGAATGTGGCGGGGACGCCGGAAGGTCGCGCCAACGATGGCAAATCTCGGGAGCTTTCCTGTTCCGCGATCTGGATGCGACGCTCAATATCACGAATGGAGTCGAGATACTCGGAAATCTTGGCACGATCGCCCGGACCTAGCCCCCGGATAAGGTCAGCCGTAGCCTCGCTCAATGAATCGAGGATGCTGTTGTTCCTCCGCTGAATGGCTCTCCGTTCTGCGGATTCCGTGCTTCCGACGTCGCCGAACAGGCGTTCGAATGCCCTACGCGGATTGTTTTCCATTGGTATCGGCGTCGTTGGACTTCGCCAACAGAGCGTATTGATGTAGGCGCAACTCCAGCCTTTTTCACAGGCCCCTAAGATCCCGGCGGAATCTAAACTGACTTCGAGCGATGCCAGTTGCGTGTACTTGCCGAACTCCTTCGCAACGATCTGATCCAGTGAAATTCCGTTGCGAATGTCGGCGCCATCGGTCCATTTCGGATGAACGCCCGTCAGGTACGCGCCACAGGGGCGCTCGTGCACCCCGACTTCCTCACCTGGAAAATGCTTAGCGATATTCAGAGTTAAACCCGTTACAACGAGTAGGCGGTCACGGAACGGGGCGAAAGGCTCTAGAAGAAGAGGCAACTCAAAACCGGTACCATCCGTCTTCGGTGTCCATTGTTCCATGATTCTACCGTTGGGAACGTAGACAATGGAAAAGCGCTTCACCGGTTTGTCCGGAGCGGCGAGCGCAGGAATCATTCCATCCAATAGTGGTAAGGCGAGCGTCACTCCGGCGCCTCGGATAAATGTGCGGCGCGGGATGGCTTTCTTGAAAATCATCATCATTCGATCGTTGCGCCCTGTCGGGCTTACATTCGCTCCGCTCATGGCTTTTGCGACCTCCTCATCTGAAACGGCATGCTTTTGGCGGTAGCCAGGATTAATGACGACCAGCAATACTCTTGTCGTGCGGCTTCCCGCACAATCTTGCGAATGGCTGGAACATCATAGTCCTCGACTCCCCGGCCCAAAGCGTAGACCAGCATTCTTTCCGCGAACGCAGTGACAAACTCTTCGGGCCGGCTCAGCAACACGTTTCGAAGGCCGGACGGGCCCTCAAGTTGTGTGCCGTCGGGAAGTATACCCGACGAATCGACAGGGGTGCCGGCGTCAGCCGTCCGCCATCGGCCGATGGCATCAAAGTTTTCGAGCGCGAACCCTAAAGGATCTATTGCCGCATGGCAACTCGCGCAGCCCGGATTCTTGCGATGCTTCTCCATGAGTTGGCGCAACGGCAGTGAGTTGCCATCGGTTCCGGTGTCTTCCAAACTCGGAACATTAGGCGGCGGGGGTGGTGGTGGCGCGCCCAGCATGTTCTCCAGCAGCCACTTGCCCCGCAAAACTACGGACGTTCGGTTGGCATACGAGGTTACCGTCAGGAGACTGCCATGACCCAGGAGCCCACGGCGCGCATCCAATTCCGGGCCGAGCGTCACCCGCCGAAAGTGGCTGCCGTAAACGTCCGGAATTCCATAATGACGAGCCAGACGTTCGTTAAGAAACGTATAGTTGGCATCCAATAATCTCAATACGCTCTGATTCTCGCGCAGCGTGCTTTCGAGAAAAAGCTCCGTCTCCTGCTGGAATGCTTGACGCAAGTTCTCATCGAATTCGGGAAACAACTTCGGATCGGGCGTCTTCGAGCCGATATTGCGCAGGTAAAGCCACTGCGAAGCGAAATTGGTCACCAGGCTTCTGGAGCGGGGGTCGCCAAGCATGCGACGCACTTGCTGCTCGAATATCGCAGGATCCTTAAGCTCTCCGCTTTCGGCTAAATTTAAAAGTGCATCATCCGGTATGCTGCTCCACAAGAAAAACGACAAACGGGAGGCCAGTTCCAGATCACTAATGCGGTATGTCGTATCCGGAGGTACGTCTGCCGGGTCGCGCTCAATGCGGAACAGGAACTCGGGACCGACCAGTATTCTTTGAAGAGCCGCCTGAATTCCTGCTTCAAAGCCCCCTTCGCTTCGGCCGACTTCATAAACGCGCAGCAACGTTCGTACATCTTTATCCGTCGAGGGCCGGCGATACGCGCGACGTGCTAGCGTCGAGAGAATCTTCCTGGCGCAGGCCTCTTCGTCTGCGATGCCAGTGGGGCGGCAGACAAAAATCTTCTGCCGGCCAGGTGTGTCCGCCACGCCTGTGACGTCATACGGCCCACTGATGACGACATTGTCGATATACGGGTTACCGCCCTTGTACTGAACCAGCTGAAACTGCGTCATAGGCGGCTGGAATACACCTTCAGGCATTGCGTTCTTATTCAAGAAAGTCACGGCAACCAACCGCTGGCCCGCCTTCGCCCGAAAGCGCACTTCCAGGTGTTCCTCAACTCCGCCGTGTTCGTATGTCTCGCTTGTGGGATCCCCGACTCGAGCGGCCTGTGAAAAAACCGGTCCTGGTTCACCCTTGAGTTCAGCTCCGCCGCCGACTGTCAGCAGCTTGATTCTTTCGCCATCCAGCCGGAAGTCGAGTTGATGTAGTTCGGCGAGTCCTCGAATGTAATCCCTTGAATTCCTTTGAAGGAACACCCGAATGGTGTACTCGCCATCGGCCGGAAAGTAATACCGAATCGCGATTCCGCCACGAGACCCAAACGGCAGATCATCGCTCATGCGATCATCTTGCGTGAGGAACTTGGGGATTTCATACGTCTCGGAAAATGGACGGATCTCCGGCTCTCCCACGGCCATACGACCGATCGTGCGTGCAGCGGACATGTACCTCTCCAGCAAGACCGGCGTTACGGAGAGGGCGTCCCCTATGTTGTCGAATCCATGGTCCACTTCGTCGACAGGGAGCAGCGATTCACCGTCGATGTCGATCGCAAGCAAGTCCCGAATCGCATTGGTATACTCGGCGCGATTGAGGCGATGAATCGCCGGCCGGCCTGGGTTAGGTTTGGCTGCGGACGCACGGTCGAGTTCGTTTTCCAGGTGAGTGATCAGGAAGTTATAGCTGGACGCGTCCGGCCGGGGTTTGCCTGCAGGAGGCATCGCGCGCGTCCGAAGCTTGTGCACTACTTTTTCCCACATCGCCGCGTCTTCGGCGACTTTCTCGAGATCCATTTTGTCGAGCATCAACCCTGCTGTCGCTGACTTTTGGTTGTGGCACGTGACGCAATATGTATCCAGAAGTGCACGGTTTGCTGAGGCGGATTGCCCAACGGATTTCGCGGACGTCGGAATTGTATTTTGGGACTGCAGACTTGCAGCCGGCGCGTAGCTCGCCAACACCATTCCAGTCCAAATCACGATTCTTCGGAGCACGAAATCTCCAACAAAAATGGCGTTGCGGAGCGATGTAAAAGCAGCAGGTAACTCGTGCCCAACATAGGTTCTCAAGCGCAGCAGGGTCAAGCAAAAAATGACGTTAGTGTCAACGCCGGTTGAATTTCGAGCGCGTAGCCGCGGGCTTTAGCCTGTGAAGTATACACATTTCGTTGTTGCCGAACGTGGTGGGTTGAAGCCAAGTCCACTCCTTGGCAAAGGAGGGGAGGCTGCGCCATCAAAAGCTGCGAAGCCACCGAGTCCGGCGCAGACGGGGTGGTTGGTTCAAAAAAATTGTTTAGCAGTTTTGAACCAACCACCCCGTCCGCGCCTTTCAAAGGAACGGGGATATTTCTTGATGGCGCGTCCACCCCTCCTTTGCCAAGGAGGGGAGTCTGCTCCGCCCCAGCGTTCAGCAGGCCGCTATTTTTCCTAACAGCGACACTGCACAGGGTGTAAACTCTCCGTCTTTTAACGCAAGGAGGTCCGTATGGAAGCTGTCATTTCCGATCTGTTGAAACGCTTCGAGACAGGCACGCTCACGCGCCGGGAATTGGTTCAGGGTCTGGCGATGCTGGCTGCGGCGAGCAGCACGTCATCCGCGGCTGGGTCTCAAGAAGCCGGATTCAAAGTCGCGAAGATCGACCACGTCAGCATTCAGGTCAGCGATTTGCCGCGTTCAATCGCTTTCTATCAAAATTTGTTCGGTCTGTCTGTGGTGAGCGAGGATAAGCCCAACGAAATCGTGCGACTCGGGATGACGAAAACCCTCGTCTCCCTCCACCACAAGAGCCCAACCGGCCTGGTGGATCACTTCGCGATCGGGGTCGACTCGTTCAACAAGGAGTCCGTCACGCGGTACCTGAAGCAGCGTGGGGCAAATCCGGAAGAGAACATTGACGCTGGGTTTCATGTCAAGGATCCCCAGGGGATCGGCGTTCAGATTGTTCAGGCCTGACCGATACATCGGAGACTGCACGCATTGGCTAACAGCCAGAGTCGGTATTGCACTGGCCGCAGCCAAGTCCTCTCGGGAGAGGGTGCCGCGAAGCAGCGGGTGAGGGCTAACAGAGAAGTACCCTCTCCCAGAGGGCCCAGAGGGAGAGGGACCCGCCAGTCCTCGGCATAGTTCCGCAAAATCTGGTGAGAAATGCCGACTACTTCTTTTTTATAACCTGCTTAATAAACCCTCCGGGTGCATCCGGTTTGTTCGCTGCATTGCCTCCCGCCCTCTGCTGCGTGACGGGATCGACCATGTATAACACGCCGGTTCCCGGATCCAGTGCGAGGTTGTGCGGCCGGGCTTGTAAACTACCGATCACATCGGCTGGTCTTCCGTTCTTAAAGATCGTGATCGAATTGGCATCCGTATCCGCGATGTAGACGGTGTCGTCTGCGGCGATAGCGATTCCGGTCGGCTGCCTCCCGCCGAGTTTCCACTGCTCAATAAACGTTCCGTTCTGATCGAGAACCTGAACGCGCGCGTTGTGCGCTTCCATTTGCTGGTCAAGAACGAGCAAGCGGCCTTTCGAGTCGATAGCGAGGGCATGAGGATGATCGAACTGGCCAGGTTGTGATCCCTTGGTGCCGCCGATGATCTTGATGAACTTTCCATCCTTTGAGAAGTGCACGACGCGGGAGTTGTTGTCACCGTCCGACACGAAGATATCACCGTTGCGGGCAATGGCGACGTCAGTAGGGAGGTTGAACGCATCCGTCGAGCTGTTGTTGCCGGCCACGCCCTTCTTTCCAAGCGTCATAAGCTGCCTTCCGTCCATTGTGTACTTGTAAACCATCTGGTCTTTCCTGTCCGTGAGCCAAAGGAATCCTTCATGGTCGAAATCGATGCTGTGTCCATCGGGAAACAAACCGTCACCCCAGGTTTTCTGGAGTTCTCCCGCACGGTTGAAAACGAGGACCGGCGGCTGGGAGGCCCTGAATATGAGGATCGATCCCTTGCCATCGACGGCAACCGACCGTGGCAAGTTCCACACGTCTTGTCCGCGGGGAGGCGCACCAAAGAACGTGACCTCGTATTTACTATTCGTGGTCTGGGCAAAAGCGGCCGCAACCAGAGCGAACACAGCCAAAATCATGAAAACGTATTCTTTCACGCAGACCTTCCCTCAGTTTGTACAGGTCGGAGCGACCGCTTCCAGCCAGGTGACACTCAGGCCGTCGCCTATGTCATCGTTTCTGAGCAGATAACCCTTGGCGCAAAGAATCGACGTATACCAGCCGGAATGTGCCGGTCCCTAGCGGCCTGGCCGCAGAAGCCTGCAATTCCGCAGCTGTCGCTCCTTCCTGATTCCGGGTCCGGACCGGGGCGGTAACGTTTGTCAACGTCCACAGAGCGTTGGAACCCTGAGCCAAACAGCCGACCACCTCGATGAGCGCGAATTCCGGTATTGGAGCAGGACCGTCCTTTCCGACGATCTGGATGCTGCCGAGCGCATCCGTACTCAGTTCCTCCGAACCGGCTGGAAACATGTTTACCGCGAGGATGTGGGCCACGATATCGACATAGGTTTTCTCGCTGAGGCTTGAACGAGCGCGCTGTGGCATATTGGTCTGGATGAAAGTGAACAAGCTCTTCACGCTGTCCTCTCGCCACTTGTCCATAAATTCCTGACCTTTAAGCGCCGGCCCAGCCATGCCCCGAAGGTCGTCCGCGTGGCACGATACGCAATGAACCGCGTAAGCATCTCTGCCGCGCTCTGCTTGAACCGCGGTGAACACGCCATCCCAAACGGTCTTGCGGTTCTCGTTTCCCTTTTGCGCCACCGCGGCCTGCACGGCCGCTGGGGCAAACCCGCCGGCCAGCGCTAGCGTCAGCGCTACGGCGGGAATGAGTAATATCGCGAGCTTCTTACCCATACTCACCTCCCTTTTGGCTAGTTCGATCCATGGATGAGGAGCACCCGGTTTGCGGAATCTCAAAGCGGTCAGCTTATCGAATGTTTTATCGTGCTGCGGATGGATCGACAGAAACACATCAGCTCCAGCTTTCTGTGCAATATCGTGAAACCGCTTAATCGATGCGATCCAGGTTCGCATGGCTGTGGCCATATCCGGGAAATATGGGACTCCGTAATCCGCCATCTCCGCCCCCCTGCCGCCCAGAATGTATCCGAGATGCCGTTGGTTTCCGTCCTTAAGTGGGACGAGGGTTGAGAGCGTTCCCGGCGTGTGTCCGGGAGTTACATAGAGCGTTAGGGTCGTATCCCCGAGCGTCAATTTCATACCGTCCGTGGGCACCATGTCTTTTCTCGGCTTGAGCTCCGCCGGCGTTTCTCCTAAATGAGGTCCTTCTTCCTGCCTGGTTAATTAATGTTGCTGGTTGCCGGAAGCATAACATGGGTAGTGGGGTCTGGGGACAGACTCCCAATTTTTTGGTAGTGGGTCAATTTGAATGAACGCGGGCTAAAGCCCGCGACTACATGAGACCGAAACGCCGTCGCACCAATGTAGTCGCGGGCTTTAGCCCGCGTTCAGGAGTGGCAATTCTTTCAAAATGACCCACTACCCCATTTCCCTACGTCCGCGGGGTGGAGTGCGGTATGCATTCTGCCGCATATGGATGAGGTATAATCCGCGCGCTGGTGTGACCAACACGAAAACGAATCCTGGATGGCACAGGCAAGGAGAGTCGCATATGAGAACAGGAACATGGTTATGGACCGGTCTAACCGTAGGGGTTGTTCTTGCATTCGGAGTCTTGCCGGCGATGGCGCAGAGCAA
>WNGL01008817.1_pt1 | contig 22242 bp, 19 predicted proteins | sample 5400591 | NCBI WGS metagenome assembly WNGL01 (sample SAMN13153377, study PRJNA577476) | soil metagenome | isolation source: 80 cm soil or saprolite under Garry oak tree replicate 1 | place: USA:California | collected 2016-06-15 | reverse complement strand
GGACAACCCCTATTACGCGGCGCGCGAAACTTCTTCGACGCCGCTTCGCGTGAAGACGGCTGCGGGCGAGCAACAGGAGAAATTTCTTTTCTATCGCGGCGTGTCTGTTTTTCCCGTGCCCATTGCGGCGACGCTGACGTCCGAGGGCAAAGTGCGCGTGGAGAACCGCGGCAAGGACGCGATTCCGAACGTCATCCTGTTCGAACGACGCGGGGAGAAGCTGGGCTACCGCTCCGCAAACGCGCTCGGAGCGGAAACAACGCGCGACATTCCTACCACTTGGGGCGCGGTGCAAACTGAAGCGATTTTGGATGCGCCGGTGCTGACGGGCACAAGCGATTCTCTGGGCAAAGATCTGGAAGGAATGCTCGTCGCGCAGGGGCTCTACCAGGACGAGGCGCACGCCATGGTGAGAACCTGGCGGCAATCGTGGTTTGAAGAAGGCAGCCGGCTGCTGTACATCGTGCCGGCGCGGTTCGTGGACACGATGGTGCCGCTGGACATCAACCCTGCTCCGTCACAAAGGGTGCGCACGTTTGTGGGGCGGCTGGAGCTGGTCACGCCGGCGACGCGGAGGGCGGTGGAAACGGCGTTCGCCACTCACGACGGCGCGACGCTGAAGATGTACGGGCGGTTCCTGGAGCCGATCCTGCAAACCATGATCCAGGGAGAGACAAATCCTGCCAGGGCGCGGCGGCTTCAGGAGTACCTGCAATCGGTCTACAGCACGGAAATTGCGCAAGCACGACGCGGAAACTGAATCCCCTCCGGCGCGAATGCAAAACGGAGCGCGCGGCCGCCCGAGAAATCGCTGGTACACTTACACGCATCCGTATGCGGGAAAAGGGGCGGCTAACTCACCCGAGCGGCGCGGATGCATTTCCTTTTGCGGAAGATGCCGAGCCGCGCGTGCGCGGCTGGGTGTACGGCGCGGCCGCGGCGGCGGGCGATGCGCTGGTGCTGGCGCACGGAGCAGGGTCGAACTGCCAGGCTCCGCTGCTCGCGGACGTGGCGAGCGCATTTGCGAAGGCGGGGTTCACGGTGCTTTGCTGCGACCTTCCTTATCGCCAGAAGCGTCCGCATGGCCCGCCTTTTCCCGGAGAGGCGGCACAAGATCGCGCTGGGCTGCGGAATGCAGTGAATGCTCTGCGGAAGCTCGCGCAGGTTGATTCGCCGAGGCGAATCTTTCTCGGCGGTCATTCCTACGGGGGCCGGCAGGCAACGATGCTCGCTGCCGAAGACGGCGGCGTGGCCGACGGGTTGCTGCTGCTCTCCTATCCGCTGCACCCGCCGCGCCAGCCGACGCAGTTGCGCACGGCGCACTTTCCCTCGCTGCGCACGCCGGCGGTTTTTGTTCAGGGCACGCAAGACCCGTTCGGGTCTATGGAAGAGATGCAAGCGGCCTTGAAGCTCACGCCGGCGCGAACGCTGCTTCTGCCATTTGAGGGCGCTGGGCATGACCTCTCGTTTGGCCGAAAGGCCCAGCGGTCTGCGGACAGTGCGGCCGAGATTTCCGGGAGAGTGCTGAGCGCGTTCCGCGAGTTCTTCGGGCAGACGAGTTCGTGAATCCACGCGACGGGCTTTAGGCTAACTGTCAGTGCTTTCCGATGCCGATGCCGCTGATGCAGATCACGCTCATGGGAGTCTTGTCGAATTTCAGCCTGACCACGCTTAGCTTGCGCGGGTCGAACCGCCTGGCGCCGCCGGAGGTTTGAAAGTCGGCAAGCGGAGCGCGCACGGTCTGGAAGACAGGTTCCCAATCTTTTTCGTATCCTTCGCTGTTAATTATTTCCAGCTTTGCGAACTTTTCCTTGAGCGGCGGCGGGATGGCAGCAAAGCGGCTCACCGGCGCTGTGGCGACGGCGCCGTCGGTGGTCACCAGCTCGATGGTGAAATCCGGCGATTCCCGCTCTTTCTTTTTCGATTTGCCGGATTCCTTTTCCTTTTCCTCCTCGTCCTTTTTCTTGCCGGGGAGCGGGGCGTCTTCGTCCAGAGCCGCAACGGACAACTCGATGGTCGAGCCCGGGGTCAACTGCCATTTCGAAGCCGCACCCTCGGGCAAAGTGATGGTGTACTCCGCCGAGGGCGCGCCCGCCGCGCGGTTCCAGCCGAGAAACACGCCGTTGTAGTCGCGGTCGCCTTGCCGCCAGGGAATGCGCCCCTCGCGCCAGATGGAAAGGTTCGCGCCGGCGATGCGTCCGCCCGGCGCGGTGGTTGTGGTGAGATCGGCATCCTCGTCGAAGGAGGCGAAACGCACGTAGGAGGCGTCCTGAAAACGATTGATGTAAATCGTGTCCGGGAGCCAATCGCGCCCGACGCGCCAATCCTGGAATAACGGGAGGTACTCGCGGCGGTCTTTGAGCGTGGCCTCGAGGAACGCGGCGATGTAGGTCTTCGAGATGCGGCGCTGCTCTTCGCCCGGGATCAAGGGCTTGAGATTCAAGAGCCAGCTCAGCGGATGGCCGGCGTCGGTGCGTCCCCACACGGTGTTGAATTGGCCGTGATTGGCGCGGTAAGCGTAAATCTCCGCTTTGAACCAGGGGCCGGGTTGCGTGTAGCGCACGTGGTCCCACTGGCGGCTGCCCATGAACAGCGAAACATCGGCGTCGTGCGCGCCTTGCAAGGTCAGATAGCTCACGTCCTGGATCCAGCGATGCTGTCCGGCGGGCTTGTATTGGCCGTCGGCCGGGGCGATGGCCACCACGGCCTTGATCGGATATCCGTAATCGAAACGGATGCCGGCATCCTCCGGGTCGTACTTCATGCGATTGAATGCCGCCGCCGTGGCTGCCGCTTCTCCGCCGCGCGAATGGCCCATGAGCGCGATGCGCGTGAAGTCCACTTTGCCGAAGAAAGGATTGCCCGGCGCCTGGTTCCATTCGCGCCACAGCTTCAGATGTTCGAGCAAAAGCCAGCCGCGCACGGCCTGTTGTTTCGGCGGGTCGTGGAAGAGGCCGCCGTTCAGAAAGTTTTCGTCCACCGATGCCAGGATGAAGCCGCGACTCGCAAGCAGTTCCCCGAGATAGGCATAGCCGGGATCGGAGAAGTCGGCCATATTGTGGTTTCCGTGGACGATCAGCGCCAATGGGAAGGGGCCGGGGCCGTCGGGATACCACACGCGGGCGTTCAGCGGGAGCTTGTCCACATCAAAGTGCCAATACTTCTTCCGAGACCAGCGCTTCCAGCCCTTGAAGTCTTTGAAGAAGTCCGAGGCGTCCACGGTGCGAGTCTTAATCGCAACGGAGGGGCCGTATTCGGGCCGGCGAATGTCGTTGCCCATGCCGTAGAACAATCGTTTGATGCGATACGGTCCGGTTTCCGCGGGATTCGGGGCCATCAATTTCGCGGGCATGGTGTTGGCGGGAGGCCTCCACGACACGAGCTTGTCCATCGAACCGTCATGCGCGAGAAGCCACACGAAATAGACATTGGCCGCCACGGCGAGCAGGCAAAGCACGGAAGTGATGATCTTTTTGCTCAGCGCAACCCGTGCGAAGCGGCCCGCGACAAACGTGGCAATCGTCGCGCCGAGGAATCCTTCGGCCAGCCCAACCGGGATTGCCACGAGGAAACCGAGCTGCTGCGGGGACCACGAAAGCATGACAATCGAACAGCAGCCGACGACCATTCCCGTGGCGAGGCGCGGCAACTTCCGCGCGATGGTCAGCAACAGGGCTACGGCGAGGGCCACAAGGGGGATAAGTATGGCGGCGAAAATGACGGCAAACGCGAAATCAAACAAGTGGCCGAAGCCAGTGCGGAGATACAGGCCCGCAATGACGACGCACACGGCCGCTGCGACGAGCGTTCCCCAGACGGCGCCACGCCGCGCCTCCGGGCCGGGACGAACCGCCATCCACTGGCGGCGGGACCAATCGGCGATTTTGCGCCAAAAAAGTTTCCCGCGAGAACGAAGTGATGCTCTTGCCCCCGCGGCGGAGGTCACTGCCATGGTTGACACCTCAAGATGAATTTCCCTTCGACTATGCTTACGAATGCTTCCGTTCCGAAGTTCCAGGCAGGCGGCATTGTACATTGAGTTGCGTAAGAAAAACGCGGAGCTGCTGCTGACGGACTCAGGCGGTTCAGGAGAGCTTGCCGAAACAAACGTTAGCGACGTATTCAACGCGGACTTTTCCGTTGGTTTGGCGCCGCTCAAAAATTTTGGCGAGTTCCTCCATCATGGGCGCGTGGCAGGGATGGGTTTCCACCGGGGCGTAGGATGCGGAGAGCAGGCGTCCGCGCAGGCCCTCGAAATCAAACATCTGCGCATTGTCGAACTGCGCGGTTTGACACTGACACGGCGTGAAGAAAGCCTCCAGCGTGCCGGGCTTCGGGTATGCGGCGGAGACTTTTTCATAGTCGGTTCCGTAGCGAATCAGAAGTTGTTCGTATTCCTTCAAGAACGGCGAGCTTTCTTTCTGACGCTCATTCCAAATAATCACCACCCAGCCGGCTGCCTTGAGGATGCGCGAGAACTCGGCCCGCGCGCGTTTCGCATCGAACCAGTGAAATGCCTGGCCGGCAGCGACGAGGTCCACGGTATGGTCATCGAGCGGAATCGCTTCAGCGGTTCCATTCACGCTGCGAAATCGCGGACGGCCTCGCAGCAAGCGCTCCGCCGCCTCACGCATTTCCTTATTCGGCTCAATCCCGTAGACGAGGTTGCCGTTCTTGAGGAACAGCTCCGAGAGGATGCCCGTCCCGGAGCCGACATCGGCAACGACGGACTCCGGCGTAAGAGCGCACTTCTTTTTCAACAATGCCAGGACGCCGGATGGATATCCGGGCCGGTATTTGCTGTAGTTTTCGGCCCGGTTGGAGAACCGCGCGATGGTGTCTTCGAACATGCTGCTCCGCGAGCGAAGAGGCTGAGCCCGCAAAACCTAGAAGCCCGGGGCGCCGGTCGCCGCGGGACGGACTTCGGGAGCGCGGGTGACGCCGAAGCGCAGGCGCTCAAGGAAGGTCTGGCCGAGGGACATAAAGCCGGTGTAGAGGTAGCCCCAGACAAAGAGCAACAGGAACGGAACGGTGGCGTAATTTTCGTTGCGGATGGCGTAGAAAACCGTGGCCGCGAAATAAAGGCCCAGGGCGACCTCGACATAGGCGATCCAGCCGGCGCGGTTGCGATAGCCCTTCTTGACGAAGGTGTCCGCCTTCGTCTCGATGCGGAATTTCGGAGTGCGGGCAAATTCCGACTGCACGCCGAAGATGGCTTCGAGGACGGCCTTGGCGTTGCGCACGGAAATGCCGATGCCGATGGCCATCACAAAGGGAAGAAACAGGAATGTGCGCCACCAGGTTTTCGGGCGGACGGACCGCTGCGCGGCCAGATAAAAGCTCGAAATCGAGCAGGTGGACGCCAGAAAGAGCGGCAGGTCAATCACCAGCATCTGGAACCAGCCCTGATAGGAGCGCACAATCATCGCCGGCAGGAGCATCGTCGAAAAGACAATCATCAACGGATAACTGATGTTGGCGGTCAGGTGGAAGAAGGCTTCGGCCTTGACGGGGCCCGGCACATCGGCGCGCAGCAACCGGGGGAGAATTTTCTTCGCCGTCTGCATCAGGCCTTTGGCCCAGCGCGCCTGCTGGGCCTTGAAGGCGTTCATTTCCACGGGCAGTTCCGAAGCGCATTCGACCTGCTGCAAATAGAGGAAACGCCAGCCGCGGAGCTGCGCGCGGTAAGACAGATCGGTGTCTTCGGTGAGAGTGTCGTGCTGCCAGCCGCCGGCATCTTCGATGGCGGAGCGGCGCCAGACACCGGCGGTGCCGTTGAAATTGAAAAACACGCCGCTGCGCGAGCGCGCGCCGTGCTCGATGACGAAGTGGCCATCGAGGAGAATCCCTTCGACTTCGGTAAGGAGCGAATATCCGCGATTCAGATAGGTCCAGCGCGTCTGGACCATGGCGACGCCGGGATCCTGGAAGCCGGGAATGGTGCGGCGGAGGAAATCGGGGCTGGGAAGGAAATCCGCGTCGAAGATGGCGATGAATTCGCCCTGCGCGGAGCGCAGCCCTTCGGCGAGAGCGCCGGCTTTGAAACCTTCGCGGTGGTTGCGGTGCAAATAGGAAATGTTCAGGCCGAGCGCGCGGAAGCGCTCGACGCAGTTGCGCGCGATCTCCCGCGTCTCGTCGGTGGAGTCGTCGAGGACCTGAACGTCGAGCAGTTCCCGCGGATAATCAAACTGCGAGACCGCCTCGACCAGACGCTCGACGACGTAGCGCTCGTTATAAATCGGAAGCTGTATGGTAACCTTGGGCCAGGCCGCGACCGGCGGCGGCGGGCCGGGGACATTGTCGCGGAATTTGTAATAATTATAGACGAGCCAGTAGCGGTGAATCCCGTAGACCGCGAGGACGATGAGCACCAGGAAATAGGGGATCATCATCGCGACGTCGAAAGTGTTGGCGTGATAGACGCCCTTGAAGGTCGTATCCGTAACCTTCTGCCAAAAGCGGACAATGGGGCTCTGCGCGAGGCTGAGCAGAAGCGTGAGAGTCATCCCGGTGAACACGCAGGCTTTCCTTCCCGATCTTCCCGATGCCGTTAACCTTCAGCGTTGCAACGACGACGCGGCGGGCCCAAGTCTACATCGCTTTGGCCGGCGTTGTCGCGCTGGAAATTCTGTTCGGCGCGATGCACCGGCTGAACGATTGGAAGCTGCACGCCATCGAATTCATCGCGCTCGGGCTGGCAGCGGGCGCCGCCTATCTGGTTGCGCTCTATGCCTTGGAGCACGCCGGCGAACATCGCGCCGCCTTCTGGGTGATTCTTGCCGGCGGCTTGCTATTTCGCCTGACCCTTGCGCCGCTCGAGCCGTCGCTTTCCACAGACTTGCACCGCTACCGCTGGGACGGCCGCATCCAGGCCGCGGGATGGAATCCCTATGCGGTGCGTCCCGACGACCCGCGCCTGATGGCGCTGCGCGATGCGCACTGGGCCGCAATGCCTGCCCCGGATATGCCCACGATTTATCCGCCCGTCGCCGAACTGGTCTTCCATCTGGCGTGGCGGCTCACGGGGAAGCTTCCCTCCGCCGTGGCCGCTTTCAAGGCGCCCATGATTCTCGCCGACATCTCCATCCTGGCGATGCTGGCCTGGTGGTTTCGGAGGACCGGGGAGAAAAATTTCCGGCTTGCCGTGTACGCCTGGAATCCCCTGGTGGTCGTGGAATTTGCCGGCATCGGCCACAACGACGCGCTCGTCCTGGCGTTCGTTCTCGCTGCGCTGCTCATTATACGGCGGTATCCGGCGGTGTCAACGGCGCTGCTGACAGCGGGGGCGCTGACGAAAGCGTTTCCCGCGGTGCTCCTGCCGCTGTGGCTGCGCAAAGCCGGCTGGCCGCGCACGCGCGCGAGTTGGAAATGCGCGCTGGCCGCTGGCGCGACCACGGCGATTTGCCTGGCGCCGTACTGGCGGGCCTTGGGCGTACTGGCCGCGAATGTGGAGAATTTCGAGCGGAGCCGGAGGAACTATCACGCGAGCCTGTACACCGTGGTGGACTGGCTCACCGGCGTTCCGGACATTCCCGCGGGGCTGGGAGCCGGCGTGGTCTGCGGACTTGCGCTGTGGTTGGCGGCGCGGCGCGGCGAGTCCATGCGCGCGGCGTATTTGCTCTTCGGAGCGATCCTGCTTCTTTCGCCCAATGGCTATTCCTGGTACTTCACGTGGATGGTGCCGCTGCTGTGCTTTTTTCCAAATCCAGCGTGGCTGCTGCTGACCGTGCTGCAGTTTCTTTCCTACAACGTCTTGATTGATTACGGGATCAACGGACGGTGGCACTTCGATCCGTTGTTCCAGTGGCTTTGCTACGGACCGTTCTATGCGATGCTAGCCGGCGGCTGGCTCCGAGGGCGGCTCCGGGTTGGCGGAGGACAGTGGTCGCTGGATTCCCAGCTAGCTCGCCGAGCGGGAAGTTAGCGGATGGACGCCCCCGGAACTCCCCACGAGGTCACTCCGCCAGACCACAAGCTGCGGCGGCTGCGGGAACTCGCCCTGAACTTCCTGAAGATAGGAGCGACAGCATTTGGAGGACCTCCGGCGCACATCGCCATGATGGAAGAAGAGTTCGTGGGGCGCCGCGGCTGGCTGGATCACCAGCGGTTCCTTGATCTGATTGGCGCTGTGAACCTGCTTCCCGGACCCAATTCCACGGAGCTGGCGCTGTACATCGGATTGCTGCGCGCCGGGTGGCTCGGTTTGATGGTTGCCGGATTCGCATTCATCCTGCCGTCCGCGACTCTTGTTCTGGCGCTGGCGTGGGCCTACGTGCGCTTCGGAGCGTTGCCCCAGGTTGCAGGCGTGCTCTATGGCACCAAACCCGTCGTCATCGTTGTGGTCGTGCAGGCTCTGTGGGTCCTGGGGCGCACGGCGATCAAGTCGCGTTTGCTGGCTGTAGTTGTTCTCCTCGATCTGGCGCTCCTCGTTGCGGGCGTGCACGCCGTGGTGCTGTTGTTGGGCACGGGGATGGTCCTAGTCGTGGCGCGTTGGTGGGAAGACCGCGGCCGGGCGGGCCCGCGTGCCGCTGCATCGTTTACCTGGTTCGCAACCGGCTCGGCCACAGCCACGGGGATAAGTGTTGCGGCGCTATTTTTCTATTTCATGAAAGTCGGGGTGCTGCTCTTCGGAAGCGGATTCCTGCTGCTGGCGTTTCTGCGCGCCGACCTGGTGGCGAAAGCACACTGGCTGAGCGAGACGCAGCTTCTCGACGCCATCGCCGTCAGCCAGGCGACTCCAGGCCCGCTCTCCACGGTGGCGACTTTTATCGGCTACGTGCTGGCCGGCTGGCCGGGAGCGGTTTCGGCGACGATGGGGGTTTTTCTTCCCGCGTTTCTGCTTGTGGCGATGAGCGGATGGATGATCCCGCGCCTGCGCCAATCACCGCTGACGGGGGCCTTTCTTGACGGCGTGAACGCAGCCGCCCTGGCCTTGATGGCCGCCGTGACGTGGCAATTGGGGCGGGCTTCCGTCATGGATATTCCGACCGTCGGTCTGGCTATTGTCAGCGCCGTTCTGCTTTTCCGTTTTCGTGTCAATTCCGCCTGGCTGATGCTCGGCGGCGCGGCGATTGGATTGGCGGATTCGCTGGTCCGCGGGCATTGACGCCCTGATGGCATGTCTTTCGGCACCGTCAGGGCAGCAGGACAGTCTTGCCGTAGGCGCCAGGCTCCATGATTTCTTTGTGGGCGCGAGGCGCTTCGGCAAGAGGCATCTCCTTGCCGACGACAGGACGCAGTGTGCCGTTTTCCATTCCGGCAACCAAAGCGGCGTGGATGCTTTGCGCATCGCCCTCCGGCGCATTCCAAAGGGACATGGCGAGGACGGCGGCGTCGCGCGCCATCAGCTCACGCGGCATGATTTGCACGTCGCCGCGGCTGCCAATGACGACAACGCGCCCGCGCATGGCAAGCACTTTCAGGTCGGCGCCGAGATTGACGTTGGCCAGCATCTCGAGAATTACATCCACACCGCGGCCGCCGGTGAGCCTCATCAGTTGATCGAGATAATTTGGAGCGCGGTGGTCGAGCGCGTGGTGGGCGCCTTCGGAGGTTACAAGGGTGCGGCCTTTTTCGGTGCCGCCGGTGCCGATGACGGTCAAACCCGCCGCGCGCGCGATCTGCACCGCGGCGATGCCCACGCCGCCGCTGGCTCCATGAATCAGAACAGTCTCGCCGGCGCGAGCATGCCCGATCTGAAACAGCGCGCGATAAGCTGTGGCAAAAGGAACATAAACGCCCGCGCCCTGCACATAGGAGATTTTCTGCGGGAGCGGGTGGACTTGCGATTCGCCGGCGAGCGCGAACTCGGCATAGGTGCCGGTCAGGGTGCCGGAGGTGTACACCCGGTCGCCCGCTTTGACGCGCGTCACGCCTTCGCCCGCGGCTTCGACAATTCCCGCACCATCAGTCCCCGGGGTGTAAGGCAATTCCGGCTTGCGGGCGTACACGCCGGCACGGATGTACGTATCCACGGGATTCACGCCGGCGGCCTTGATGCGAACCAGGACTTGTCCTCGCCCCGGCGGATTCTTTGTGGTTTCTTCCAGCTTCAGAACTTCCGGGCCGCCAAATTGGTGCACCACAATGGCTTTCACTGTTTTCTCCTCCCGCCATGCGTCTTGTTGCGAAAACCCTGTTTAGTGGTGATCGTCATGAATCGCTTTGGCGCCATGCAATATGCCTGAGGTGCGATCCCACACGGTTGTTTGCCAATTATCTTTTCGCGGCCCTTCCGGAATCCACGAAGGGATCGTTACGTTGAGGTAGCGCCCCAGCGTCATGACATACGGCTCGTAAAGAGCCCGCAATTCTGCGAGCCGCCGGTCTGCCGCAGGACCCACATGAAGGCGCAGGCCCTGTGCGGCGAGGAGTTTGCGGAGCCGGTCCAAATCCTCCGGGGGGAGGCGTTGTTGGTCCGCTGCGGCGGGCCGGACGATAAAGATCTGCGCCAGATCCACGATGGCGTGCCGCGCAATCGCAAACGTCAGCTCCGCCTGGCGTTCGCAGGTTCCTTCGACGCCGGCCATCAACAGCGCGCAAGTGTCAAGGATGGCCGTGAGCGCGGCCAGCCACGATTGGTTGTCATGCTGCGAGCGGAAGTAAGCCAACATAGGATACGACAGATGACTTTCCATGAGCTGTGCCGACCAGCGTTCCCAATCGGACAGCAGCTTTTGCAAAGCGTCGAGGCCGTGCGGGTATCCGTGGCGGCGGAGCAATTCCCCGGCGGTGGGCGGCGAGCCGGCGCGCGCGTCGAGGAGAGAAATGTTGACCTCGCGCCGTGAAAACGATTGATAGATCACCGGCAGGTAGCCGATCACAATAGCCAGGAAACCGAATCCTACGCCGGCCTCCATCGCCGTGAGCGCACGGGCGGCTTCGGAACGCGGCGTGACATCGCCTATCCCCAAAGTGAAAAACGTCGTCGCGCTGAGGTAGACGTCCACGAGGAAATTCGAAGTCCTGCCGGAGGCCTCGACTGCAGAGCCGAGGCCGTATTGCAACAGACCGAAGCTCAATATCAGCCCGAGCGCCCAGAAGATAAGAAGGAACAACAGGGAGAGCGGTCCGAAGAAGCTGAGAAACGATTCGCGGCGCTTGTCGCGGCGCAGCAGCCGCGCCACAGCCGACCAGGGCCGCCAGGTCATGCGGTAGAACAGGCGGGCCAGGCGTATTCGGCGGGTCACGCGGCGGGGGAGGACCATGGTCTCAAACGCATCCCAAAGAATCGCGAGCAACAGGGCGAGCCCCGCGAAAAATGCCAGTATGGTCGTGTTCATGGTTCTCCTGGCGGCATTCAGGAATTCGATTCGCCCGGGCCGGGCAAGGTTATATTAGACTCTGCGCGGCTGCACATCCTAACGCCATGCCCGCCAAGCCGGAGCGCAAAGTGTAATGCGAAACCCTCAGACGAACCTAACCCACCGTCCGTGGCCGCTCCAATCCGGGCAGTGGCTCATGAATGTTGTTGAAGTACGGCCGCAAGAGTGGGCGTCCGGCGGCGCGGATGAGGCGCTCGAGCTCGGCGCGCGGGGTGAATTGCGCAGTCGTCGCGCCGGCGTCGTGATAAATCTTTTCCTCCACCACGGTGCCGTCCAAATCATCGGCGCCAAAGCGCAGGGCGATCTGCGCGATGCTCGGGGTGAGCATGATCCAGTAGGCCTTGATGTGGTCAAAGTTGTCGAGCAGCAGCCGCGCCACGGCGATGCTCTTCAAATCCAGGAACCCGGTCGGCTTGGGCAAGTGCGCCAGCGCAGTATTTTCCGGGTGAAACGCCAGCGGAATATAGGCGACGAAGCCGTGCGTCTGGTCTTGCAGTTCGCGCAGCAGCACGAGATGCTCGACGCGCTCCTCTTCGGTCTCGATGTGTCCGTACAGCATGGTGGCGTTGGAGGGGAGCCCCACTTCGTGGGCCGTCCGCGCGATATTGAGCCACTGCTGGCCGCTGACTTTGTGGTCGCAGATGATTTTCCGGACGCGCGGGTTGAAAATCTCCGCGCCGCCGCCGGGGAGAGAGTCCACGCCCGATTCCTTCAGGGCCACCAGCGTGTCGCGGATAGAAAGCTTGGCGATGCGCGCGAAGTAGCCGACCTCGACCATGGTGAACGCTTTAAGGTGGACGCGCGGGCAGCGCTGCTTGAGGCCGCGCATCAGGTCGAGAAAATACTCGAATGGCAGATCGGGGTGCAGGCCGCCGACCAGATGGAACTCCGTGGCGCCTTCGCGGACGCCCTGTTCGGCGCGCTCGTAGATTTCTTCGAGCGCGTAGGTGTAAGCGCCCGGGGCGGTCGGGTCGCGCCCAAATGCGCACAGCCGGCAATGAGCCACGCAGACGTTGGTCGGATTGATGTGCCGGTTGACGTTGTAATAGCAGACATTTCCGTGGCGCTTTTCGCGGACGGAATTCGCCAGCCAGCCCACGGCCAGCAAGTCCGGTGAACGGTACAGCGCGATTCCATCGTCGAAGCCCAGCCGCTCTCCGGCAAGAACTTTTTCGGCAATGGGCTTCAACTGCGCGTCATGAATAATCAGTTCACCCACAGTGTTCACGTATTCTGACTTGGGCGGCTCAGCCAGAAAGTGTGTCGGCACTCATTACATGTGTGCTGGTACTTCGTAATCGGCGGCTGTGCCAATCCGCCGACACCGTGGCCGATCCCGACGTACTCTATGGAGCTAGAACCGCAATTAGGGCACTTGTCTTGGTTCGCAGGTTTTTGATCGTCTGCCATCGTTGCCATACCTCTTGCGGCATCATTCAGGCACGTCCTCCGGTTCGGAATGCTCCGGGTCCTCATCTTTCAAGTCCACGTCTCCTGTGTTCATGTCGACCAGCTGAACGGGGTTAGTGGCTGCAACCTCGAGCGGGGTGTGGCACCTGGGGCATTCGAGAACCCGCCCCAACTCGATGTCGTCGCCGTAATCTACGGCTGCTCTGCAGTTCGGACACGTAGGCATCAGAATTAACTCAACTCGATTCGCGGCAGACTCAAGTTGCTCCTACATTCGGGATAACCATACCGCCGCGCCCCAGAAGAGAAAGAACACCACACTAATATATCCGTTCACGGCGAAAAACGCAGCATTCATCCGGCTCAGGTCGTCCGGTTTCACCAAGGAGTGTTCGTAGGCCAGCAGCGCGGCCACCACGGCGATTCCCGCCCACGCCGGCCAGGGGAGCGAAAAACTTGCCGCGAGCCAGGCCAGCAGCGCCACCATGACCACATGCATTCCGCGCGCCATCAGCAGCGCGCGCGCAATGCCGAAGCGCTTGGGGATGGAATACAGACCGGCGCGGCGGTCGAATTCGACGTCCTGGCAGCCGTAGAGCACATCGAAGCCGCCGACCCACAGCGTCACCGCCGCGCAGAGAATCAGCATCCGCCAATCCAGCGTCCCGGTGATGGCAATCCACGCTGCCGCGGGTGAAATTCCCAGACAAAAGCCCAGGACCAGGTGCGACCAGCTCGTGAAGCGCTTCGTATAAGAGTAAAAGAAAAGTATGGCAAGCGCTGCCGGCGACAGCTTCAGCGCAAGAGGATTCAATTGCCACGCGGCGATGACCAGCAGGGCCGCGGCCACAATCGTGAACCCCCACGCGAACGATACCGAAAGTGCGCCGGTCGCGAGAGCCCGCGACGCTGTGCGCGGATTCTCGCGGTCGTAACGCAGGTCGGCGATGCGGTTCACGGTCATGGCCGCCGAGCGCGCTCCGATCATGGCCACGATGATCCACAGAATTTGCCGGAGCGCCGGCCAGGAATGCGCCGTGACGCGCGCCGCAAGGAGCGCCCCGGTCAGCGCAAACGGCAGCGCGAACACGGAATGCTCGAACTTGATCATTTCCAGGACGGTGCGGATGCGGCTGGAACTCATGCGAAGTCCGGGCCTCGTGCGCGGGTCAAAACAGTCTAGGCAGCGGCTTCCGCCAATGTCAAGGAGCGGCGGGATTCCCCAAGCCGTGTGCTAGACTGACGAATCGCAACTCTGCAGAATCCGACTCGCATGACCGAACACGACATCCGCAATCTTCTCGAAGCGCTCCAGGCCGGACGCACGACCACGGATCAGGCGCTCGATCGCCTCAAGCATTTGCCGTTCGAAGACCTGGGCTTCGCCAAGATTGATCACCATCGCTCGCTGCGGCAAGGCTACGCGGAGGTCATCCTGGGACACGGCAAGACTCCGGAGCAGGTTGCCGCAATCGTTCGCCGGATGCTCCGCGCCAAAGCGTCGCATCACAACATTCTGATCACGCGCGCGGACAATAAAATCTTCGCGGCCGTGCGGCGGGTCAGCCGCGCGGCAAAATTTCACGAGCTTTCCGGCGTGATTGCCATCGAGCGCGACCCCACCCTTTCCGGGAAGGGAACGATCCTCGTGGTCTCCGCGGGCACGAGCGACATCCCCGTCGCCGAAGAGGCGCTGCTGACCGCGCAGCTCCTGGGGAATCGGGCCGAAGCCCTGTACGACGTCGGCGTCGCAGGCCTGCATCGCTTGCTGGACCACCGCGCCAAGCTGGTGGACGCGCGCGTGATTATTTGCGTGGCGGGGATGGAAGGAGCGCTTCCGAGTGTTGTCGCGGGACTGGTGGCGGTGCCGGTGATTGCCGTGCCGACCAGCGTCGGGTATGGCGCGAGCTTCGGCGGGGTCACCGCGTTGCTCGGAATGCTGAATAGTTGCGCTTCCAACGTGAGCGTCGTCAATATTGACAACGGCTTCGGCGCGGCGTGCGTCGCCAGCGTCATCAACCGGTTGTAGGGGCGGTTTCGGTTCCGTGCGTTCCTCTCAAGGTCTCAGCAGAACTTTCATCACACCGGGTTTCTGCGCAAAGCGAATGGCTTTCGGGGCGTCCCGCAATGCGAATACGCGCGTAATCAGCGGGCAGGGATTCACCTTCTTCTTGCGCAACAAATCCAACGCGCGTGCAAACGGCCCACAGCGGGAACCGATCACGGCGATCTCTTTCACCACTACGGCCCACATCTCTGCTGCGGCGGGGCCATGGTAGGTGGACTTCAGCACCAGTGTTCCTCGCGGCTCGGTCAAAAGCTGCGCAAGCGCCAGCCCCGAAGGTGAGCCCGTCGCTTCGATGACCAGGGGGAAGCCTCGGCGCGCCGCGCGCAAGTCTCTTCCATCGCCCCGGACACGAATTGCGGCGACCCTTGCGCGCTTTGCGAGAGCCAGCTTGTTGCTGTGCTTGCCGAAGAGCACGACGCGAAGCCCCGCCATGCGCAGAACCCGCGCAATCAGTTGCGCCAGCTTGCCGTCGCCGAGCACCGCGGCCTCGCGATGCTTCCTGACCGGAATCTGCTCCAGGATTTCGCAAGCCGCAGCAAGAGGCTCGGTAAAGACAGCCTGCTCATCGCTCACGTTCCCTGGCACGCGGTGAAGGTTGGCGAGGGGCAACGCCAGGTACTCCGCAAACGCGCCGTCGTGGGCGACGATGCCCAGGACGCGGCGATTCTCGCAATGGGCGAAAACACCGCGCCGGCAATAGCGGCATACCCGGCGAATCCCCAGCGGGACGCAGGGGATATTGATTTCTCCAACCACGCGCTGCCCGAGCCAGCGCGCTTTTTCGCGTCCCGCCATCCGGGCAACATCCGCCACTTCGCCGACAAACTCATGTCCCGGCGTCCCTCGAAAATTGTGGTACCCGCGGAGAATCTCGATGTCGGTGTTACAAATGCCCGCCAGGCGCACGCGGACCAGCGCCCATTCCGGCCGCAAGCGGGGCAGCGGCTTCGTTCGCGCAACGAGCCGCTTGTCTTTGACGACGAAGCTGAGCAAGGAAATCCTTCCGGCAATCTTTCCGGTCTGCTGGACTCAGTGGAGAGCGGCGGCCAGGGAAGCCGCGAGGGCCGCTTCTTGTTCGGGAAAGACGGTGCGCAGATCAATCACCAGCCGCTCTTCTTCGACTCGCGTGATTACCGAGATGCCTTTCGGCGCTTTCCGCAGGCGCTCTTCGAGTTGCGCCGCCGAATAGCGCGCGCTGGCAATCTTGATCAAGTGCGTCGGCAATTCGCGGTCGGGCGTCGAGCCCCCACCGATAAGCGAGGCGCCCTCACCGACATCCAGCTCGACTTCGCCTGCGGGCACGCGCGAGCGAAGCTCTCCGGCAAGCCATTGTGCGCGCCGTGCGATCTCTTCAGCGCTCAGCCGGATCATTCGCAGCGTGGGCACTTCTTCGAGCGCCCCGCGGAGGCATGCGCCCAGTGTCGCTTCCATCGCGGCAATCGTGAGCTTATCCACACGCAGTGCGCGGAACAGCGGATGCCGCCGGATGCGCTCGAGCAAATCCCTTTTGCCGGCGATGATTCCGGCCTGCGGGCCGCCGAGCATTTTGTCGCCGCTGAAGGTCACCACCGAAGCGCCGGCCTCCAAGCTCGCACGGACAACCGGCTCATTCACTCCATACGCGGATAAATCCACCAAGCAGCCGGAGCCGAGGTCCTCCATCACCGGCAGACCCGTGCGGCATCCCAGCGCGACCAGCTCTTCGAGCGAAGGCCGCTCGGTGAACCCGACGATGCGGAAATTCGAGGGATGGACGCGCAGCAGGAGGCGCGTCTTCTCGTTGATGGCGCGCTCGTAGTCGGCGAGCTTGGTGCGGTTGGTGGTCCCCACTTCACGCAGCACCGCTCCGCTTTCCGCCATGATTTCCGGAATGCGGAAGCCGTCGCCGATTTCAATCAGCTCTCCGCGCGAGACGATGACCTCGCCGCCTTTGGCCAGCGCGGCCAGCACCAACAGGACCGCGGCAGCGCAATTGTTCACCACGATGGCGGCCTCGGCGCCCGCCAGCCGCTCGATGAGCCGCGCCGTGTGAACGTCGCGCTTGCCGCGCGCGCCCGCCGCGAGGTCGTATTCGAGATTGCTGTATTGCGTAGCTGTGTGGCGCAGATGTTCGATGGCCTCCGCTGGAAGCGGCGCTCGGCCCAGGTTGGTGTGGAGAATTACGCCGGTGGCGTTAATCACGGGCTGGAGAGAAAGCGCCAGGGCATGCTCGACCTCCGCCGCGATCCAGCCTTCCAGCTCGGCGGAATTGAGCGCGACCGCCATGATTTCGCGTTCACCGGTAATCCGCGCGCGGACGTTCGCGAGCACAGCCCGCGCTATTTCCACGACCAGCGCGCGATCCACGCGCCCCGCCAGCGTCTTCAACCGCGGCAGTGCGAGCAACTCGTCCACCGAAGGGATTTGGCGGAGCAGGGCGGCTCGCGCTTCCGTTTCCGTGCCGGGCTTTGCGGCGGGTTTCATGGGAATCGCTATTTCAACACACTCGCCAGCAGGGGGCAACCAAGAGCCGCAGCCGCTGGAGCGCACCTGGCCCTCGGTTCAGGCGCACGTAATCCTGCAAGTTGTTTGTTCCGCACTCTCGCCAAGACCTGCAATTGACGCGCTGCCGGGTACGCCCTAGCATGAACCGGGGGAGCTTCTTCGGCCCGTATGGCGACTACTGACGAGGATTTGAATCAACTCGAAAAGGACATCCGCCAGCTGAAGATTGAGTATGAGCAATACTTCGGCGGGGGACGAAAGCGCCCTCCCACCGAAATCGAATGGCGGATTGACCTGCTGGTGAAACGCTATGCGGAGCGCACGGCGGAGCTGAAGTACGCGCAGCGCTTTCGCTTCAACAACCTCGCCCAAACGTCCGCCAAGTACAAGGAAATGTTCCGCAAGAAGCTGCAGCAGCGGGAAGAGGGCACTGTCCAGAGGCACTTCGGCGCCGCCGCAAAAGCGATCGAAGCCGATCGCGCAAAGAACGAACCGGTCCAGGCCTTCCGCATCGCCTGCGCCGAGCCGGACCGGGAAACCGAAAAAGTCGAGCAGCTCTATCAGGCGCTGGTGGCCGCAAAACAGAACGCCGGAGAGAAAGTGGATAAGCTCTCCCGCGAGAGCTTCCGCGAATTTGTCCGCAAAAAGACGCACGACTTGAGAAAACAGAAAGGCTGCAAGGAAGTGGAGTACCTGGTCGAAGTCGCCGGCGGCCAGGTGAAATTAAAGGCCCGCGTGAAGGAATAACCCGCCGCTCTTCGTGTTGTGTTTTCCCCGCCGGCAGTTCTTGCTTTCCGAAGCAGCACGCTCGCGCTTACAATACTCCGTTTTTCCTCTGCGGAGGCTCTTGTGGCCATCGAGCGGGCCCTCATCAGCGTGTTTGATAAAACGGGCATCGTGGAGTTCGCGAAAAAGATCTCCGCGCTGCGCATCGAAATCCTGTCCACCGGCGGAACGGCGAAGCTTCTCCGGGATGCGAAAATCCCCGTCCGGGATGTCGCGGAGTTCACAGGATGGCCGGAGATGCTCGGCGGGCGCGTGAAGACGCTGCATCCGAAGGTACACGGCGGGCTGCTGTTCCGCCGCCACAATCCCGGCGATCGCAAGCAAGCGGCCGAGCACGGCCTCGCGCCGATCGACCTGGTGGTCGTCAATCTTTATCCGTTTGAGGCGACAACCGCGAAGAGCGATCTGACTTCCGAAGAACTTATCGAAAACATTGATATCGGCGGCCCGGCCATGTTGCGTTCGGCGGCGAAGAATTTCGAAAGCGTGACGGTGGTAACCGAGCCGGCCGACTATCACCGTGTCGCCGCAGAGCTCGAAGCGAACCGCGAAGTCAGCCTGGGGACGCGCCTGGAGCTTGCCCGCAAAGTGTTTGCGGCCACCTCGCGCTACGACGGGCTGATTGCCTCGGAACTCGAGCGCCTTTCTGCTTCCCCGGGCGGCGTGTCGCTCGGCAAGCACGCCGTGCTTCCCTCGCGCTTGAACGTTTCGCTCGTGCGCCTGCAATCGCTGCGGTACGGCGAAAACCCGCATCAATCCGCCGCGCTCTATATTCCCGCGGGGCGCACCCCCGAAGGCCTCGCCGGCGCGCGGCAGATTCAGGGCAAGGAGCTTTCCTACAACAATTTTGTGGACCTGGAAGCGGCGCGCAGCCTGGCGGGGGAATTTTCCGTTCCGGCGGCGGTCATCATCAAGCACACCAACCCCTGCGGCGCAGCCGAGCAGGATACCTTGCTCAATGCGTATCGCAAGGCGCTGGCGTGCGACCCCGTTTCCGCCTTTGGGGGAGTTCTCGCATTCAATCGCCCGGTGGATGGAGCGACGGCCGAAGAGGTGACGAAGCTTTTCGTCGAATGCATACTCGCGCCGGGCTTCGAGGTACGGGCTTACGCCGCGTTTGCGGCGAAAAAAAATCTGCGCGTGCTGGAACTCCCGGAGGGCGGACTCGGGGCGTCACGCGATCTGCAATTCAAGCGCATTTTCGGCGGCGTGCTCGTCCAGCAGCCCGACCTCGGCGAACTCAACGACCTCGAACTGCGGACGGTAACCAAGCGCATCCCCACGCTGGACGAAATGCAGGCGATGCGCTTCGCCTGGAAAGTGGCGAAGCACGTGAAATCCAATGCCATCGTTTTTGCGCGCGACGGCCAGACGCTCGGCGTCGGCGCCGGGCAGATGAGCCGCGTGGATGCGGTGAAGGTCGCGGTGATGAAAGCGCAGCTCCCGCTCGCCGGAAGCGTGGCTGCTTCCGATGCCTTCTTCCCGTTTCCCGATGGCGTGGAAGAGGCTGCGCGCGCCGGAGCAACCGCGGTGATTCAGCCCGGCGGCTCGGTGCGCGATGCCGAAGTCGTCGCCGCAGCCGACCGGCTGAATCTCGCCATGGTCTTCACCGGCATCCGCCACTTCCTCCACTGAATCGCTTTGAGGCAGAGGCCAAACTTAAATTCTGTCATCGCCGCTGCTTACCGCGACGGCATGAGGCTTACGGGCGACGGGTCTGGAGGAACCCGCGCAGTTTCCGTTCCAGGTCGTCGCGGGCGTTGCGGAATGCGGCGAGCTTTTCCTCGTGCGTGCCGTTCACGGCCGCCGGGTCGGGCAGACTCCAATGAATCCGTTCGGGCGCTCCAGCGAAGACGGGACAATGCTCGGCGGCGCGATCGCAAACCGTGATGACCGTATCAAACCTCTGTCCCTCGAATTCCGCCACGAATTTCGAGCGGTGCGTGGAAATGTCCAGACCGATTTCTCGCATGGCTTCGATGGCCAGCGGATTTACGGCGGATGGCTGCGTGCCGGCGCTGCGGACTTCCAGGCGATTCTGACTCAAGTGGCGCAGCAGACCCTCGGCCATCTGGCTCCGCGCTGAATTTCCCGTACACAGAATCAGAACCCGTTTTTCGGACATGAACTCGCCGGGAAGGGGCTCACCATCAGGCGCAGCAGGAAGGCCCGCAACAGGCTTGCTTGGCGGCGGGTTTCACGGCGCGGACAAAAGCGCTCATGAATTTGCCGTCCACCTGCGGGGCGATGGCTTCCGCATCCACTCCCGCCTTCTCCAGAAATTCCCGCGCGTCGCTCACTTTGTACACCCGAGTCGGTTCCACGGCGATGTTCTCGAAGCCCGCCTTCGCGAGTTTTGAGCGGTATTCGTTTTCCTCGAGGGCTCCGGCGATGCAGCCGATCCACAATTCCACGTTTCTGCGAATCGCCGCCGGAACCTCTCCGCGAACGACAACATCGGAAACCGCGAATCGCCCGCCCGGCTTGAGCACGCGGTAGGCCTCGGAAAGCACCTGGTCTTTGTCTCCCGAAAGATTGATCACGCAGTTCGAAATGACGACATCCACGGTGTTGTCGGGCAGCGGCATGCTTTCGATGGCGCCCTTCAAAAATTCAGCGTTCTCAATTCCTGCTTTGCGCTGATTCTCGCGCGCCAGCGCCAGCATTTCGTCGGTCATGTCCAGGCCATACGCCTTGCCCGCCGGACCCACGCGCCGCGCGGACAGAAGAACGTCTATCCCTCCGCCCGAGCCGAGGTCCAGAACGATTTCGCCCGGATGGAGCTGTGCGAGCGCCGCCGGATTTCCGCAGCCCAGCGACGCTGCGACCGCCTCCGAAGGCAACGCCGCTTTTTCCGCGTCGTTGTAAAGATTTGCGGTAATGGGATCGCATCCCATTGTTTCTGCCGCGTCTCCGCAGCATGGGCTCGCGCCCTGCGCCACCCGTTGCGCCGCCTGGCCGTATTTCTGCCTCACAACTTCCTGCAAATTTTGCTCGCTCATTTTGTCACCTTGTCATCTGCCCGTGTGTCGCTTCGCCGCACGGCCGCATCATTTCGACGCTCGCGCAAGCTCCTCCGGCGAAATCGCTTGGCTGCGCGTGCAGCACTCTTCGTATAAAAAGCCCATCAATTCCTTGAGCGCGCCGGTGTTTGCGGCGTACCACAAGAACTGGCGTTCCCGGCGGACGCTCACCAATCCTTCGTGTTTCAGTTTTTCCAGATGGTGCGAAAGCGTCGAAGCGGGAATCCCCAGCTCCTCCTGAATTTCGTTTACCACCAATCCCTGCGGATGCGCCGCCAGGAGTATTCGCAGGATACACAGCCGCGGCTCCGCGCCAATCGCCGAAAACATATCGGCAAAGCGGGAGAACCGTTCCGGGGAAGGGCCGCGCAGCATCTTTCTATAATACTAGTAATATGGAGATTGTCAAGCTTTCTCTTCGCCCCCTTTTTCCGGAACGCCTTTCCCCGGCAAAGCATCCTACTGTTGTGGCCCTTTTCGCCCAGGAAATCCGGGCGGGTGTTTCTTTTGACCCCCGCTCACCTCTATAGGATAATTTTCCACTTCGAGGGTTCGATGAAGATTCGCAAGATGCTCCTGGCAATTCCGGCCTTCCTGTTCTTGTCGGCGGCAGTTCTCGCCCAGGAACAATCCCCGGCCCCCTCCCCGGCGCCGCAGCAGAAAAGCGCACCTTCCTCCACGCCTGCTTCCGTCGGCGACGCCAAGACTCGCGCGGAGATTTATTACGACCTGGCCCTCGGGCACTACTACGAAAAGATGTACGAGCAGATGTACGACTCCACTGGCCGCAGCGAGTATGCCAACCAGGCTATCGAATTCTTTAAGAAGGCCTACGCCCTTGACCCTGCCTCTGCCGTAATCGGTGAGCGCTTGGCCGAGATGTATTGGAAGACGCAGCGCATCCGCGACGCAGTTCTTGAGGCGCAGCAAGTTCTGAAACGCGCCCCGGACGACGTCGCGGCTCACCGCTTGCTCGGCCGGATCTACGTGCGCGCCCTGGGCGACGGAAATGCCTCCGCGGCGCAAACCGAAACGGTGGCGCGCGCCGTCGAGCAATACAAAGAGATCCTTCGCTTGGATCCCCGCGATACGGAATCGGCGCTCTGGCTCTCGCGGCTGTATCGCTTGCAGAACCAGCATGAGAAGG
>WNGL01002493.1_pt1 | contig 22242 bp, 19 predicted proteins | sample 5400591 | NCBI WGS metagenome assembly WNGL01 (sample SAMN13153377, study PRJNA577476) | soil metagenome | isolation source: 80 cm soil or saprolite under Garry oak tree replicate 1 | place: USA:California | collected 2016-06-15 | reverse complement strand
TCGTGAAATTTCCGATCAACGAGCCGGCCGAAGGCAAAAAGAAATCGCAGGTGGAAGAATATCTGGAGTTTTACAATGGCGAAGGTGTCCAGCACATCGCCATGGCCACGAAGAACATCGCGAAAACCGTAACCGAATTGGAGAAGCGCGGTGTCCAGTTCCTAAAGATTCCATCGACTTATTATGACACGTTGCCGGATCGCGTCGGTCACATTGATGAAGACCTCGAGCCGTTAAAGCGGCTGGGCATTTTGGTCGATCGCGATAACGAAGGTTATTTGCTCCAGATATTCACCAAACCGGTGGAGGACCGGCCGACGCTCTTTTTCGAAATCATCCAGCGCAAGGGCGCGAAGAGTTTCGGGAAAGGCAATTTCAAAGCACTATTCGAAGCACTGGAGCGAGAACAGGAAGCCCGAGGGAATTTATAAAGGAGGATCGAAATGCCGTACTATCAAAAACTTGGCGAAATTCCGCGAAAACATCATATCTGGTTTCATCGCAATGGCGCGTCGCCAACTTATAAAAACGAAGGCATCGCCTACGAGCATGTCTTCACGACGCAAGGATTCGACGAGGCTTATTCGATCATGTATCACTTGCGTCCGCCGACGCGTGTCCGCAATGTCGAGCTGATCAAGCATTGGGAGCCGAAAAAAGTCGCAGACAGCCCGCTGCGCCATCATCATTTAAAGACGGCGAACATCCCGCGGCGCGGCGATCTTTACACAAGCCGGATCCCGATGTTGTTCAACCAAGACATGACCGCGTACCGCGCGAAACCGGCGAAAGCCTACGACAAGTTCGAGTATTACAAGAACGGTGGCGCGGACGAAATTATCTTCGTCTTTCACGGGGGCGGCGTGCTCGAATCCGTGTTCGGCAAGCTGCCTTATCGCGCCGAAGATTACATTGTGATCCCGCGCGGCATTACCTACCGGCTGGTTCCCGACAAGGTCGAAGAGGAAGATTATCTCATTCTCGAATCAGCCGGACCAGTTCGGATTCCGCAGCGTTACTTAAATCATGAGGGCCAAATCAAGATGGGCGCGCCGTATTCGGAGCGCGATCTCCATGCGCCATCGGACTTGATCACCATCGACAAAGAGGAAGATGTCGATGTTTTGGTGAAAGACGGTCCGCGCTTCACGCGCGTGACGCTTGGGCATCATCCCTTCGATGCAGTCGGATGGGATGGTTATCTCTATCCGTTCACGTTCAACGCACAGGATTTCGAGCCAATCACGGGCACGGTGCATCAACCGCCGCCGATCCATCAGACGTTTGAGATTCGCGGTTACGTCGTTTGCACATTTGCGCCTCGCCTGCTCGATACCCATCCCGAGGCCGTCAAAATTCCGTGGGTGCACGACAATGTGGAAGCGGATGAAGTGCTCTTTTATGTGCGCGGAAATTTTGGTTCGCGACGCGGCATCGAGAGTGGTTCGATCACATTGCATCCGCGCGGCATTCCGCACGGCCCACATCCGGGGACAATCATGGCAAGCAAGAACGCGACTCGCACCGAAGAACTCGCCGTGATGTTCGATACACAACACACGCTCGAGCTCACAGAAGAGTCGCTCGCACTCGACGATTCAAAATATCCCCAGAGCTGGCTCGACTAAAAACCAAGCCAAGCTGACGCCACGACGTGAAGGTAGAAAACGAAATAGTGAGAGACACCGCGTTCACTGAAGATTTTCTGCCGGCGAGCGCCAAGATCGACAATCGCAAGTTGGAGATGCTGGAAGATGCCTATCGCAATTTGCTCGAAGCGATCGGCGAGGATGTCGACCGTGAAGGATTGCGTCGCACGCCGGTCCGCGCGGCGCAGGCTTTAGAATTTCTCACCCAAGGCTATCGGCAGGATCTCGAGGAGATTATCAACGATGCCGTGTTTGCTTCCGACGCGAGCGAAATCATTTTAGTCAAAGACATCGAACTATATTCGCTGTGCGAGCATCATCTGCTTCCGTTCATCGGCCGGGCGCACGTGGCTTATATTCCAAACGGGAAAGTGATCGGCCTTTCCAAGGTGGCGCGCATTGTCGATGTTTTCGCGCGACGCTTACAAATCCAGGAAAATCTCACCACTCAAATCGCGGAGTCACTGATGGGGTGTCTCGAACCATCCGGCGTAGCAGTCGTCGTGGAAGCGAAACATCTCTGCATGATGATGCGCGGCGTGGAAAAGCAGAATTCCGTGATGAAAACCTCTTGTTTGCTCGGCACTTTTAAAGACGACGCGCGAACACGCTCCGAATTTCTCTCACTCCTCAAGGATTAGGTGGAACACGTTGTCCTCAACGGGTTGGCAAAAGCAAATGCGGCTTTGCCGCCAAATTTTTGTGGGTGCAACGCTGCGCGAGCGTCAGCTAGCGCCTTCGGCGATTGGGTTGGCATCGTCTTCGGAGAAGCCGATCCACCTTGCGAGCACGTGTAATACGTTTGGTGCGTCATGCTGCTGACGGTCAGCAAACGGCTCGAGTTCTCGGCGTCGCGGCGCTTGTACGTGAGCCGTTGGAGTGACGCCAAAAACCTGGCGGTTTTCGGCCCCGAAACGAATGCGCGCCACGGCACGGGTCGCAATTACGTCGCGTATTTTGTTTTTACCGGGCCAGTCGACCCAAGCAACGGAATGCTAATCAACATTAGCGAAATCAAGGAGCGGTCCGGCAAAATTGTGCGCGAACATTTCGATCACAAGTTTCTCAACGAGGACAATCCTTCGTTCCGCGACGTTCCGCCTACTGCAGAGAACATTGCCCGACAGCTCTACGTCGATGTTGCGCCGCTGTTCTCCGATGTCGACGCAAAGCTCGCCGCTTGTCATGTCACGGAATCGCCTGAGCGAAGCGCCACCTTCTATTCAGATGGCGCTGGCGAAGCGAACTATTGGTTCGAATTTTCGGCTGCGCGCAAAACGATGTCGCCTCATTTGAGCGAAGAGGAAAACGCACGCCTCTTTGGCACGGCAACTTCAATTCACGGGCACAATTACCGCGCCCGCCTCACTTTTCGAACGAAGAAACTCGGTGGAGGAGCGCCATTAGTTCGCTACGATGTAGTCGATCGTTGTCTACGTTCGTTGCGTGACGAACTCGATCATCGCTATCTCAATCAAGATGTCGCCGGATTAAAGGATCGCCCGATCACGACCGAGAGTCTGGCGGGATATATTTTCGAACGCATCAATTCAGTGGTGCCGCTGGAGCGCGTCCGTTTGCGCGAGCGCCCTGATTTTTTCGCAGAAGTTTGCACTGACAACACTGTTTTTCTTGGATTGCAGATGGCGTTCCATGCTGCGCACCGATTACGTGCGGCTACGCTCTCCGACGCCGAAAACGCAAAGCTCTACGGCAAGTGCAATAATCCACTTGGCCATGGCCATCGTTACGTAACCGAGACAACCATTGGCGGTGAGTACGACAAACGGACTGGGACCCTCCATGATTTTGTCGCTTTTAGAAACGCAATCACGGAGTCGCTTGCACCGTGGCAAGATCGACATCTCGACCTTGAGACAGACGATTTTCGAGATGTGCCTTCGACGGGTGAAAATATTGTGCGCGCGCTTTGGCCAAAGATCGATAATCGCCTCGACCAGCGGCTTATTCGATTACGTTTATGGGAAACGGCGAATAACCGGTTTACGCTGAGGAGAACGTAATTCTTCTGTAGCGGCAGCCGTGTCGGATGCGTAATCGATATTTTGCAGGCGGCACGCCTGCCACTACAGTTTTTCACAGCGTCAATTTGAAGATGAAACGTTATCTTATCACTGGCGCCAGCCGTGGAATTGGCCGCGCAATTGCGGAGAAACTGGCGGCTCCCGATGTGGCGCTGCTTCTTCATGGACGCGACATCGTTGCCCTGGCCGATGTGTGTAAGACGGTTAGGCCGCACTGCGCAGGCGTTGTTGAGCTGATCCATGATCTCGCGGTCACGTCCGGCGTTTCGAATCTAATCGCTGCGGTCGGAAAGGACCCGCTTGATCTGCTGGTGAACAACGCGGGCGTTGCAATCGTGAAGCCGTTCGGAGAAATCACACCCATCGAATGGCAGCAAACGGTCGGCGTCAATATCACCGCGCCATTCTTATTAACGCAGCATTTCGCTCCCAAGATGCCGCCGGGATCGAGCATCGTGAATATTCTCTCGATCGCCGCGAAAACCGGCTTCGCCAACTGGAGCGCCTATTGCATGAGCAAGTTTGCGCTTGAAGGATTCTCGCAATCCCTCCGCCAAGAATTGCGTGACCGCAAAATTCGCGTCATCAACATTTACCCGGCCGCTACCAACACCGGCATTTGGAAGAGTGTCGAAGGAAATTGGCCGCGAAAAAAAATGATCTCGCCGAATGATGTTGCCAGCGCGGTCGCCTACGCACTTTCCCGGCCCGCGGATGTCGCACTGGAGAATATCAGTCTCTCCAGCCTGGCTGGAAATCTGTGATTCGTGCTCGAAATTGTTGCGGGAACATAGACTTGCAGTCTGTGCGGCCAGCGGAGTTATATTCCGCTGCTATGGTGAACAGCGCGTTGTAAGCCCGCTGGGCACACAGACAGAATCCCTATGTTCGGCCCTTTGCTATGATCAATGCCCTGCAGAGCGAGCTCAGCATCAATGTAATCGCGTCGATTATTGTCTCGCTGTTGTTTTTGGTTGCCGGATTCTTTTGGGGAAAATACAAGGAGCGCCGCCGCAAATTTGGAAGAAATCTTGATGAGTACGATTTCTATCCGTTCACAGTCAGCCGCGAGAACTTTGGCGAGTTCAGTCCGAAAGATTTCCGGCTGGGAATGCATTATTTCCTCAAGAACGAGGACCACACAGCAGCGCGACAACTGATTTTTATCGGCGAGCAAAACAACGTGCGCGGCCAGCTCGAACCGGTGGAACAAAGAGTTTACGCACAACTTTTCGATAAATATGACGGAAAGAAAGTTGCCGATGACACGACCGAATTCCTCGAAAATTACGTTCGGATCGTACACCTGGTTGGAAAATCATTCCCGAATACGGGCATCGAAATCTTGCTGCATAATCTGGCCGATCCGGCGCACTCGTTGATTACGCTCGAAAATAATGTCACGGGTCGCCATCTGCGCGATGGCACTACCAACCTCCTGATTGACCTCAAAAAGCGCCAGCTTCTCAATGAAGAGAAATTGAATTACGAGTTGAACATCGGCGCGCGAAAATTCAAATGCACGACGATCCCTATTACGCGCAAGGAATTCGGGATCGTCGGTGCGATCTGCATCAATGTCGATGTGAACTATCTCACAGATGATGTGCTGAGCGGCAAGGAACGCATCGAGGCGTTCTTCAAAAACCTTTGCCGAATTGATATGCAGGTGGATGAGAACATCCTGAGCAAAGATGAGTACGCGAAGGCGCTAAAGGGAAAACGGCACTTCAAAGACGAGACGTGGTGAACTGTAGCCACCGCCCTGTCGGCGGCGTGATGTGCGCGTGAATGGCCTATCAGCGCCACGCTTCGCACGCGAAGCGGCTACAGGGCGGAGTCACTTTGGCGACGTGTGCAACGTCGCCTGATATTCTGGTTTCTTGTGATACTCAACCAAACGGAAGCCCCAACCAATCAGCGTCGAAAGATCTTTGGTGCTTGTCTTTTTGTTGTTGAGGAACCTCTCGATCCTGGCCTTCAATTCCGGCTGCTGATCGGTCGTGTCGAGGATCTCGAAAATCTCCATCGACAATAGCCAATCCTCGGGATGTTCGGCTTGCTGTGTCTCCCAAATTTCACCAAGCCGTTCATAGCCGGCATTGCTTTCGCGGATCTTGCGAACTTGCGCGTAAAGATTTTCGAGACGTTTCCGCTTTGCGTCTGACGGCACTTTGATGGTCCGTTCTTTCGGAACGAGCGCAACCTGATTGTAAGCGTCCTTGTCAGCCGCGCCGTTAAAGACCGAACTGATTCGCTCGCCCACTGCCATGTCATAGGTCCCCCAATCGGAATCGAACAGAACGCGGTCGCCATATTTCGCGCTGCAATTTGAGAATGTGATCAGCAGCACCTTCGCATCGCGGCGAAGTACCTTGTCAATTTTGCCTTCCACAACAATCCCACTTTCGAATTCGAGCTTCGCTTTCTTGCCCTCGACAATTTCAGTTTGCTTCCATTTGCCGATGGGCGAACCGAACCCGTCTTTGTGATAATCGATTCCGTGACCGGGCAGCTCCTTATTATTCAACGCAAGCGCGCTCTTGCCAGTCGTCCGCACATAGATGGGTTGTTTCTTTTCGTCAGTGAGAACTTCCGTGAACACGCCACTGACCTGTAGGCCGGATGAGTATTCACAAGTCGCGACGTTGTTGCATTCGATCGCTTTATTAATTCCTTCAAGGCCGCCGACTTGATAGGCCATCTTACTGGCAAATTCTTCGAGCACTTCCTTCAGGTGTTGGAAATCGCGGCAGACGAAAAGCTGCGGCTGTTTGGTCGTGATATCGAACGGAACGCTCATCGCGTCGATGGAGTAGGGGATCTTCTTCACTTCGGGTTCGAGGCACGAAACCGATTCACCGATCGATGAAAGTAGCCCGGCGCCGTAAATCTTCGGATTCTCCAGCGTGCCGATGAGACCGTATTCGACTGTCCACCAATGCAAGCGCGAAAGCAGCGCCATCTCAGAGGGTTCTCCCAGGTTCTTTTGGCGATGTTCGACCAATTTCGTCGCTTCCCCGACTTCTTTCGGGTCCGCGTTTGGTTGCTCCTTCAGGATCGACAAGTGCCGGATCGCTTGATACAACTCGAAATCTTTCTTTGAAGACATCGCTCTTGCGCCGACTTCGCCGAAGCGCTGCAAGTAATTCGAATACTCTCGATCGACAATGATCGGCGCGTGACCGGCCGCCTCGTGGACGATGTCCGGCGCGGGCGTGTATTCGATGTGATGGATTTGCCGCATGTCGCACGCGATCACCAGCACCTTGTACGCTTGAAATTCCATGAACGCCGCTGGTGGAATAAAACCGTCCACGGCTACCGCGCCCCAACCAATCTTCGCGAGGATATCGTTCATCTCCTGAATGCGCGGGATGCGCTCGAACGAGATGCCGGTGTTCAGAAGGCCTTGGAAATAAACTTTGTGCGCGTACTCGCGCAGGAAAAAAGTGTTCTGTCGCATGATGAAGCGCCAGACCGCGTGATCGACTGACGTGTAATCGTCGTAGCGCTGATCGACAGCGAATTGCAAAAGATGTTTTGGCGTTGCGGCCACGGCCGCGTTATCGAAGCTGATACCGCTGGTAGCTTTCATCGACATCCTCCGTCAAAATATGACTCGTTTCGAGAGCGAGCAAGGCGTTTCACAATTTCGCGGCTAAATGCATGTCATTCCGAGCGGAGCGAGGGACCTCGCATTAGCTCATTGGCCACGCAGGTATGCTTGGGCGACCGTCATGTTGCGCGAGGTCCTTCGCCGCGTCGGAATCTGCCCTAAGCGAGCGAAGTGAGGGTTACGATTTGGATCGTCGCGTGCGCGCGATCCGTTTCGCGATCCAAACAATGACAACAATCGCAATCGCCCAAGGCGCGAGAAACGCCACCGCAACGCCAATCATGCGTAAACTCCACATGATCGCGGCTGCGCTCTGCGCCAATGTTCGGCGGAACGTCGCAAAGAGGCCGGTCTGGGATGAAACGATGTTGCCCTGGCTGTAAACCTGGATCGAGATATCCGCCGGCGCGCTTGCTTCGTCGATCTGTGCGCCAGTCCGGTCCTGCCGCTGCACGCTTACATCTTCAATTTTGCCGAGAGAGTTCAGCGATTGCATGAGCGTCGAATAATTTTTCATCGGCACGCGCAGCGAGACGCTGGCCACTTCGCGCCCGTCTGGATCGCGACTGAAGGTCGAACTGCGGACGCGCCCACTTTGTTTCTCGGTTAGATTGCGCAGCTCCTTTGCCTTTTTGTCAACCGACGACGTGCGAATACGCAGGCTGGTCTGCTGAAACGCTTGTTCCTGTTCCTCACGCGAAATCGTGACATTCAGTTCTACTTTCTCTCTCTTGGTTTTTGCGTTCTCCGACATGCCGGTGCCGCCTTGCGCGATGCGCTCGGTCTGCATCTGAAAATTTTCGACGCGTCCACAGCCCTTCACGCGAGCGATCACGGCGTCGCTATCTTCCGGCGCGATCAACATGCTCACCCGTGCCGAAACGCGTCCGGAATAATCGCGATCAAGCTGCGCATTCGTGATCTGCACTTTTGGGGACGCGAGGCCTTTGATGTCGTTGTAAATTTTCTCCACATCAGGCGCATAAAGCGCGAGTTGGGCGCGCTCCTTGAGCAGGAACGCAGCCGCTTCTTCCATGTCTTTCTCGGACAGAGAAATTGTCACGGTCGCGAATTGCACGAGAGAATCCCAATATTTCAATTCGCCCTGCATCTTCTCTATTTCTTCGCGCACGCGCCCAAGCTCTTTTTCAATCTGAAGCAAATCGGAGACTTTGCCGGTCTTCGTTTTTAACATATCGATCAAGCGTTGCTCCATCACGCGTGCGTTCTTGAGCCGAGCATCGGTATCGAAATACGCTTTCGTAACGTCTTCGGTGCCGAGCATTTGATTCTTCAATTCGCCAAGAGCGCGAATCTTTTGCAGAAGGCGATCAAGATTTTCCGGCAGAACCTTGACCACAACTTGGCCGCGCAACTTTCCATTCGCCTGTTTTTCGGAATTCGTCGTCGCGACATATCCGCGCTCTTCACTCGCAAACGCCGTAATCTTCTGCACTACATCATCAAAGCTGATGATCTCCAGTTCGACAGTTGCGTTCCGAATCAGTTTGCGATTGGCCAGCGCCGAAGCTGGCGATTCGACCGGACTTTGTCCAGCTTCTTCGGCATTGGCAAAACTCTCCGGGCTTGCGACGAGTGCTTCCGTCTTACTAGTCCCTGGCTGTGCCACCTTGGCAGGTGCAACCGTTGTCGGGGGCGATGGCGGCGATTGCCTGTGCGCCAAGTCTTGTGGCCGTCCCGCTGCGAGTTGGTCCGACTTAGCTAAAGAACCGGCTTGACCTGGCCGCGACGCCGGAGCTGGGAGCTCCGATACTTGTACGTCCTCGACGTAGCGTTCGCGACCGCGCAGCGCGGTTGCGTTTTCGCCGGTGATCATGCGGCCGATTTGGACCAACGCCACAAGCATGGCAGCAACCGCAGTGACTTGAACCGGACGCAAACGCATAAAATCGACGAGCAACCTTACGAGTCCGCTTCTTTGCGGGATGCGATTGCGAAAACCGGCCAGCATTCGTTGTTCGAAGGCCGGATCGGGTTTTTCATGAGCGAGAGTTTCTTCCAGAATTTTGTTCATGACTTTGTTCTCCTGATGAGCTTTTCGGCAGGCGGCGCATTCGACGAGATGAGTGTGAAGCGCGCTGCGTTCATCGTCCGAAAGTTCGCCGTGAATATCCGCGGCGAGCCAGTTGTCGATTTCGTCGTGAACGGTTGCCATACGTTTAATCCAATGAAGCGAGAGCGGGCCGAAGTTGTTTGCGCATGGCGGCAAGGGCGCGGCCGAGGATCCCGCGCAGGGCCCCATTGCTGAGTCCGAGAATGTTTTCGATACTGCGGTAATCCATCTCTTCGAAGTAACGGAGCGTAAGCGCTGCGCGGTGAAGCTCTGGCAGCGCAGCCAGCGCGGAATGCAATTGTTGATCCAATTCTGAGCCGTTCGCCTCCGGAGCGGAACTTGGCTCAATTCCTTCGTCAATTGTTGTGGACAGGAGGGAAACTGTGCGGCGTTTCCGAAAAATGTCGTGAGCGCGATGACGTGCGATGGTTGCGAGCCAGGCGGGAAATTTTTCCGGGTCGCGCACGCGCCAGCGTGTTTTCCAGGCTTTGACAAGGACATCCTGCACGACGTCTTCGGCTTCCTCGCGGCTTTGAAGAATGCCGTATCCGATAGCGAAAAGTGCCCGGCTGTGCGCGCGAATGATCATCTCAAATGCTTCTCGATCGCCGTGAATGGCCGCCCGATACTGTTCGCGTTCACTGGCATCCATTGGGTCGATCTAAAGCCTAGACGTTTGAGATCGCGATTCCGCGCGAGAAATTTTGGGGGAAATCTCGCGAAGGTGGATCGGCTTCTCCGAAGACGATGGTAAAACTGGCGGCAAAACCGCATTATTTGGCAACGCGTTGAGGACAACGCGTTCCACCTAAAAGATGATCACGGTATTGCCTACGCTCACGAGGTCCTTGACGCGTGCAGCATCCCAATTTGCCAGTCGAATGCAGCCGTGACTGGCGGCGCGTCCGATCGTCTCCGGGTTGTTCGTGCCGTGAATGCCGATACCCGGTGTGTTCAAGCCCATCCACAGCACGCCGACGAGGTTGTTCGGACCGGGCGGAAGATTGTAGTAGTTTTCGGTGCGCACGCCGTAGTTGAGCATCCCTTCGTCGTAGCGAAACCATGGCCAGATGTTGACGCCCAGAATTTTCCACGTGCCAACGGGCGCAGGTAACGTTTTCGACCCCGGCGTAATCGGAAAGACGCAGACGAGCTGATCGTTGTCGAAGACTTCAAGCAGATGTTCCTTGGTGTCGACGAAAATCTTCCGAGCGGCGAATGCGGGATTTTCAGGAACTTTCCCCTCCGTGAATTTTTCGACCTCGAATGGCAAGACGTTCGGCACCTTGAGGACTTCGCCTGGTTGCAGATGCTCCCAATTCTTTCCGGGATTGAGTTTCTGAATGTAAGATTCCGCGGAATGATAACGCTCGGCGACGAATTCGAGCAGTGACGTGTAAGGCAGCCATTTCAATCTTGCCTGCTCGGCATGACTGCCTGGAACGTTCCCGATGGATTTCAGATCTTCCTCTCTGATTGTGTAGGTCGTGTAAGTCACCGGAACTTGATCGAGCAGCCAGGAATCGACCGCGCCAGTCTTTGGCATGGCAAGTGCATGTTTGTAGGAGATAAGCCCTTTGCGAAAAAATTCGCCCATTTTTCCATCGATCTTGCCGGGCCCGAAATCACTGTTGTCCAAAAAAATTTGCAGCCGTGTAGCGGTTTCCTCGTCGTAATTCGGCAAAGCGACGGGATAGACTCTTGGCGGCGGGGTGGTGCTTTCCTGCGCGAAAGCGAAGATCGACATCGAGCCAAGTGCGAGAATCTGAAAAGCGAATTTCATCGGAGAAAGTTATGCGCTTTGAATCCAGGGGGCGCAAACGCGACGTGACTTCGCTGTTTTGCCGCCGCAACCACTATTCACGCTGTTTTTGACCAGGCACGCAAAACTTCGGCAACACTCCATGCTTGTGCGATGCAGCCGCCCGGATTGTGTGGCGTTCGTGCATCGAACACTTCGCTGATTGTGCCGATGCCCGCTTCGTTTAACTGTTCCGGAAAACGCTCCAGGAATCTGCGCGCCGTAGATCGGTCATGCGGATGAACTTTCAGCCAGGCGTCGATGAACGGCCCAATAAGCCACGCCCACACCGTGCCTTGATGATAAGCGCCATCGCGTGAGCGCAGATCTCCAGCGTAAATCGGCTTGTATTCCGGATCGTCGGGCGAGAGCGTCCGCAGGCCAAGTGGCGTGAGCAATTTGTTCTCCGCGATTTCGATCACTGACTTCCAGTGTTTTGCATCCAGGACCGGATGATCGAGCGAGATGGCGAACAATTGATTCGGTCGCAATGAGGAGTCGTTGTCCGATCCGCCGTCAACATCGACAACGTCGTAAAGATAACGGCCTTCGGCGAACCAAAACCGCTTGTTAAATGAGACGCGCGCTCGCTCGGCGTGTTCCTCGTAACGCTGCGCGGCATCGTCGCCTTCCTCGCGCAGCCAACCCGCGAGCAGGCAGAGCGCGTTATGCCAAAGCGCATTGATCTCGACGGCTTTTCCGCGGCGCGGTGTGACGACCCAATCGCCCATCTTGGCATCCATCCAGGTGAGCTGGTAACCCTCCTCACCCTGCACCAGGAGACCGTCGTTTGGATCGACGTGAATATTAAACTTCGTGCCACGCAGATGATGCTCGACGATGTCGATCAAACCCGGCAGAAGCTGCTTCAAGGTGTTGCGATCTTTCGTGAGCTTGAGATAACGGCCCAGCGCGTGAAAGAACCAAAGGGTAGCATCGGCGGTGTTATATTTTCCTTCTCTGGCACCTTCGGGAAACATGTTTGGAATCAAGCCATCGCGAATGTAATGCGCGAAAGTGCGCAGGATGTAGCCCGCCTCAAGCCAGCGTCCGGTAATCAGGGTTAGACCTTCGAGACTGATCATCGTGTCGCGTCCCCAATCGGTAAACCAGTGGTATCCGGCGATGACAGTGCGCACTTCGTCACCGGCAGCATGTGCGCGCGCGGCTTCCTCAAATCGCCCGGCGGGCGTAATAACAAATTGATCGGCAGCAAAAACCAACTCTGCGGAAAAGTTCTGGCGCGCTTTCGGAAGCGCATCATGCAGCAAGCGTGCACGCCGTTCGCGTTCGGCGGCGAGAACATCCTCGGGACCCAGGACGTCGATGATGTCCCATTGTTCGGTCGAGCCGACAAGGGTCGCTGTGCTTCGTTCGGTCAGATCAACTTGAAAAAATCCCGGGCTCCAGAGCTCGCCTTCGTGGGCATAACCGCGCCGCTGCTCGATGCGATAAACAACCTGAGGAATTTTCGATGGCGCAATCGTGAAAGCGGATTCACGGCCACGAAGACACATCCGGAGCGGTGGAAGCTTTCGCTGCGCTGCCGCAATTTCGTAACGGCCATCGACGGCAGTCACTTTGTACGGGGCCGCCAGCTCGGCATCCACAGACGCTTCATGGTGTCGAAAATGAAAAGCGGGTCGCAATTCGAGCCGCGGCGTTTTTCCTCTTGAGATCACCTGGTAACTGACGTGGACCGTGTTCTGCAAATGCGGAAGCAGAACGCGCTTCTCGACCACAACTTGGCGAACGCGATATGTCCAAACCGGAAGTCCATCCTCGAGCCGGAACTCAGTCAGGTAGTCAGCGCTCTTTAAATCCAGCTGTCCTCCAGCGCGTTCTTCCGCGCCGAGAGAAACCACATCGTCGTCGCTGAAGCGGAGAAATTCGGAAACATGACTCCACATCACCACGCGTCCGAGCGGCGCGGGTAACGCCGCGATGAGCAAGCCGTGATAACGCCGTGTCACCGCTCCTGAAATGGTGCCCGAGGCATAACCGCCGAGCCCATTGGTGACGAGCCATTCGCGATCAAGCAAAATCTCGCGCGACATTTTAGCGCCGTCCCACGGCATCGCACGAACAACTGAACGGCTAGCTTCAGACTGTTTGTTCATCAATTGTCGCTCGGAAGGGCCAAATCGCTCAGCCCAATTTTCGTCGTGCCGGTTGGCGTCGCGGAGCTTTTTCCGGCACGAGCCGCAGCGCCACGGCCGCTTCCGCCGGCAATGTCCAGCTATTTTGTGTTGCGACCGTGGTCACTCCGAGGCCGCCGTAGCGAATTGATTCGCTTGACCAAAGTGTTTCCCATTCCAAGCCGAGCGGTGGCGCCAGTAACGGTTCCGGAATCGGGGCAAGCGTTTGACGTTCGCCGAGGTTCACCACGAGCAATCGATCGTCAACATTTCCGTCGCTGAAATAGCGCAGCACAAAGCTTTTCACTCCGAGCACCGCACCGTCCACTCCGTCGGATTTCTGGTCGCGAAAGCGCGAGTCTTCGCGACGCAACCGCAAAAGTTCGATATGCATGTCGTAGAAATGCTTGTTCTTCTCCCGTTCGGCAAAATCGAGCTTGGAGTTTGCAAAAACTCCCGGATCGGACGGCACCGACAACCGTTTTTGCACTTCATCGGCGGCAAGCGAGGGGAATTGTGCGAGAAATTCGAAGCGCCCTTTGCGAATGGCCTCCCGCATCGGGCCATCTCCGGTGTCTGTAAAAAATGTAAACGGGGTCGAAGCACCGAACTCCTGGCCCTGAAAAAGCAACGGTGTCCATGGCCCAAGCAACAGCAACGCGGTCATGGCGCGATAGCGACCGGGGGAGGTTTGGAAACGAAGTCGCTCGCCTACGACGGTGTTTGCAAGCTGATCGTGATTTTCGATGAACGCAACGAATGCTTCTGGCGGCGCCCCAAATGTCGGCGTGCCGCGTGGCGCTTCCTGCCAGACATAGGGTTGGCCTTGAAAAAGATAGCCGTATTTCGCGGCCGAAATGAATTCCTGCGGCGAACCGAGGTAATCCGTGTAATACGCTTCTCGTCTTCCACTGAGCGCAACGACGGCGCTGTGATGGAAATCGTCATTCCACACTGCGTCAAGGTCGTCTCCGCCTTCACTGCGTGGTCGAATCAAGTTGGCTTCTTGCCGCTCGTTTTCCGCGACCAAAATGATCGAGCGCGCACCTGCCGCCTTGCGCGCAGCGCGGCCAATAGCCCCGACAATGTATTCATCAGAGTTGTCCAGGATGCTTTGCGTGGCGTCGAAGCGGAATCCATCGAAATGGAATTCGTCGATCCAGTAGCGGCCATTTGTAATGAAGAACTCGCGTACTGGTCCTGACTTTGGTCCATCGAAATTAATCGAGTCGCCCCAATCGTTTTCCTTGTCGCGAGTCAAATAATCGTCGGAATAAACGGCAAGATAATTCCCGTCAGGACCAAAGTGATTGTAAACCACGTCGAGAATCACGCCCATGCCCAGCGAATGCGCGCAATCGACAAAGCTGCGTAAATCATCCGGCGTGCCATACAGATGGGTCGGCGCAAAAAGGTTCACGCCATCGTACCCCCAGCCGAATTTCCCTGGGAAATCTGCGATCGGCATCATTTCGACCACCGTGATCCCGATGCGCGCCAGCTCTGCCAGTTGCTCTGCCGCCGCGCGCCACGTCCCTTCCTTGGTGAATGTGCCAATGTGCATTTCGTACATAATTTGGCCTTTTATTTTCAGACCCGGCCACGCTCGGTCCATCCATTGGAACTTCATTGGATCGACAACGCAGGACGAACCGTGCGGCCCATCCGGTTGAAAGCGGGAAGCCGGATCGGGATGAAAATTCTCGACGTTGTTTACCCGAAACCGATAGCAGGCGCCCGCGCCGACGTTGGTGACGCCGGAGAAATACCCGCCTTCCTCAGCTTCCAGCGGATGAAATGTCCGCTTCGCGTTTTTCGCCGCGCTCTCTTCGAGGACAAGATCGACGTGTTGCGCTTTTGGCGCCCAAACACGAAAATGCGTTTCGTTTTCGCCAATCAGTTCCGCTCCGATCGGATAACGGCGTTTTGCGAGCGCCATCACGTCACTCTTACCTCATCAATCGCACGGCGATTGTGCGTTTTAGCAATTTCTCTTGTCCTGTTTAACATCGACTAGTGAGGAACATGCCGATGCTGGCTCAGGAAGCAATTGTGAGCGCTGCTTGCGACATGATTTGCGACCCGTCGCGGTATGAGTCAGAAAAAATCTCGACGTAGATCAGCTAATCGGACTAGGAATCGCTTATGAAAACACAACAGCGATTGAGACCGAATTGTTTCCGTCGCATAACGGTCGGTGCCGCGGTCTAACCTTATCCATTGTGCGAATGTTAAGACGATTGACATTCCTCGTTGGGACAATGACAGCGGCAATTCTACCAGGCGTTTCGCCTGCGCAATCTGTAAGACCGACTATGAAAGCGATTGCAGTCCATGAATACGGTGGTCCGGAGGTGTTGAAGTACGAAGATGTTCCGCGACCGGAGCCAAAAGAAGATCAAATTCTCGTTCGCGTGATCGCGGCGGGTGTCAACCCGGTGGATGGGCTGATCCGATCGGGAATTTTTGCGAAATATGAAAAGGCCGCGTTCCCGATGATCCCAGGCGCGGACATTGCCGGAGTTGTTGAGAGTCCTGGAAGCAAAATCACGAAGTTTAGAGTGGGCGATCCTGTGTATGCGTACATTAGCCTGAAGAATAGCGGCGGTTACGCTGAGTACGCGGTGGCGACGGAAGGTGAAGCGTCGCTCAAGCCGAGGTCGCTCACTTACGTGGAGGCTGCGGCCGTGCCGGTCGTCGCATTGACGGCGTGGCAGGCACTGATCGACACCGCGAAGCTGAGCAAGGGTCAGACGGTTCTCATTCACGGTGGATCGGGCGGCGTAGGTAGTTTCGCCATTCAAATCGCGAAGGAGCGTGGGGCGAAAGTCATCGCGACCGCATCGGCGCCGAACCAGGATTTGCTCAAGCAGCTCGGCGCGGATGTGGCGATCGATTACACCAAAACAAAGTTCGAGGACGTCGCGAAAGATGTCGATGTCGTGCTGGATTCGATCGGTAAAGACACACTCACGCGTTCCTACGGCGTGGTGAAGAAAGGCGGCTTTATCGTTACACTCGTGGCACGAGTTGATCAGGCGGAATTGGATAAACATGGGATTCGGGGCGCATCGTTAAACGTGAAACCGGATTCACATGAACTCGGTGAGATCGGCAAATTGATCGACGAAAACCAAATCAAGGTAGTCGTCTCCCAAACGTTCCCACTCGCAGACGCCGCGAAAGCGCAGGAACAGGTCGCGACTGGTCACACGCGCGGCAAAATCGTTCTCAAAATTGCCGACGAACCGAAGTAGCAACCAGCCCTTCGCCTGTGGTATAACACAGGGATGAACTGGGATGCGGTTAGCGCGATCTCGCAATTGGTCGGCTCAGTCGCCGTCGTTTTGTCCGTGCTATATCTCGGCCTACAGGTGCATCGGAGTACACGCGTGGCCAAGCTCGCCACGCAGGACGCCGCGGCCACGGCCCTGCGGGACGTGACCAAACCCTTCATGGAAAACGCGGAGGTGGAGCGGATCTGGAGAGTAGGTCTCGAAGATCTCAGTGCACTCTCCGTTGAAGATCGGGCGCGTTTTTTTCATGCTGCTTACCAATTCCTGAAAGCCTTCGAGACAATTCATTTTCATTATGTTTATGGACTAATGGACAGGCAGCTCTGGGATGGCTGGCACGGGCTTCTTCGCCATTATGTTGCTGCGCCCGGAATGGCCCATTACTGGAAACTTCGTCCTGAAGTTTTCTCCGAGCGGTTTCGGAAATTCGTTAACGCACTCGAACCACCGAAGGAGCACCGCACGGTGGGAACACTTTTCGAACAGGAACGAAAATGAAGTACGGTCGCGCCTCTTACCTTGCGGCCTTCCTCAGGCTAATTCCACCTCTGCCCGGGGAAATCTGCGCATGAACATTCACGAATATCAAGCCAGAGAATTGCTGCAAAAATTCGATGTGGCGACGACGCGAGGCAAAGTCGCATTGACCGTAGATGAAGCGGAACAAATCGCTCGCGAGCTCGGCGACGTCGGTCTTGTTATCAAAGCGCAGATCCATGCTGGCGGCCGCGGCAAGGGAACGTTCAAAAACGGATTCAAAGGTGGAGTTCATGTTCGCAAAACGCCGGCGGAAGTGCGTGAGGTTGCTGCAAAAATGCTTGGCCAGATTCTGGTGACGCATCAGACCGGGCCGGCAGGTCGCGTGGTGAACAAAGTGCTCGTCGCGGAATCTGCCGAGATCGCGCGCGAAATCTATTTTGCCGTATTGCTCGATCGGGCCACGGCAGCGCCTTTGATTGTCGCGAGCACAGAAGGCGGTGTGGAAATTGAAACCGTTGCGGCAAAGTCTCCCGAGAAAATCATTCGTGAACCAATTGATCCGCTGGCCGGTCTGCAGCCATTTCAGACACGAAAACTGGCCAAGCAGCTCGGCTTCGAGTCCTCACAATTAAAGAACGCCTCCAAATTATTCGAGGGGCTCTACCGCACATTCATTGCCTTCGATTGCTCGATGGTCGAGGTGAACCCACTGGTTGTTACGTCCAAAGGCGAAGTGGTCGCGCTCGATGTGAAATTCAATTTTGATGACAATGCACTTTATCGCCATCCGGAGATTGCGGCGATGCGGGACATTGCGGAGGAGGATCCACGCGAAGTCGAAGCGTCAAGGCATGGCCTCAGTTATATCGGACTGGATGGAAACATCGCCTGCCTGGTGAACGGCGCTGGTCTGGCCATGGCGACGATGGACATCATCAAGTTTTACGGTGGCGAGCCCGCTAACTTTCTCGACGTAGGAGGAGGGGCGACGGAAGAGCAGGTGACCGAAGCATTCAAAATCCTGATCTCCGACAAGAAAGTGAAGGCGATCCTCGTAAACATTTTCGGCGGCATCATGAAATGCGACGTGATTGCGCAAGGCATCATCAATGCCGCGAAGACCCTTAAATTGTCCGTGCCGTTGGTTGTGCGTCTCGAAGGAACCAATATTGAATTAGGGAAAAAAAAGATAGCGGATTCAGGTCTCGCCGTGATTGCGGTCGATGATCTGGCCGACGCGGCGCAGAAGGTTGTGAAAGCAGCAAGAGACGCGACGGAAAATCGCAAATCCCAAGACGCAAGTTCCAACTGAAACAGTTGCGAGAACCGTGAGCGATCGCGAAGTTGTACCGCAACTGGTGGCGCGCATCCGGCTCTGTCGCGGTGGCTGAGCTTGGCGTCAGGCCGCACGGTCACGCTTATGCAAATCGGCTACCTTGCAGACCACCAGGAGTTCATTCCGACTCTTACGGATTGGCATCACCACGAGTGGGCGTATCTGCGGCCAGGTGACTCAGTTGAGGCGCGCATGGCCAGGCTTCGAGAGTGTTGTGGCCATCACGAAATCCCGACAATTATCATTGCATTCACCGGTGGTACGCTGCTCGGCTCGGCGATGCTGATCGCTCACGACATGGATACGCGCATGGAGTTGTCGCCGTGGCTGGCTGGCGTTTTCGTCGCTGCAGAACGTCGGTGCCTCGGGATCGGAGCTGCGTTGGTCCGGCGCGTTATCGACGAAGCAACGGCACTCGGCGTAAGACGGCTTTACCTTTACACTCCAAGCACAGAGCAGTTTTACTCACGCCTCGGCTGGTTACTCGTTGAGCATACAAGCTACCGGGGAACAGATGTGGCAGTGATGTCTTATGATTGTGCGGCGTAACAAGTGCGGAGCCAAGACTGTAAGAGATCAGGCCTTTCGCGCATGCGCTTTTACATGACATATAGCAAGTGAGATTTTATCGGGCATGGGTTTTGCTGGATTACGCCGTGAAAGGCGCAATAATTGGGCCGAATTCTCGTTAGGCCTAAACGCTCGTGACCACCAAAGCGCTGTCCTTCACTGGGACACTCACCCTTCAGGACACACTCGATCTGCATCATTACCGATCGCTGTTGGTTGTTCGTCGGTCGATCAGGTGGCTACTGGCCATCTTCTCGCTCCTGATCATCGCAGTCGTCTTGGTGGCTGGAGTACACAGTCATTTCGGCTGGCCGTCGTACGTTATTCTCGCCGTTTTTGTCTATTTTCTGTTCAGTTGCTTCGGACTCGACGGGCGACTGCGCGTGGCTCGACATTATCGCAGACATCCAGACCAGTATGTGGAATCCACCGTCGCGTTGAGCGAGGACTCAGTCTCCGTCGCGAACGTCAACTTTGACATGCGGCTGCGCTGGAAACAGCTTCGAACCGTTGTCTCGACACGGCGGGGTCTGTTGTTTCTGCTGCCACCGCAGCAACCTCTCTGTTGGTTGCCCCAACGACTCTTCGAGGGCAACACTAAAAAAGAGCAGATTCTTGATTTGGCTCGACAACATAATGTTCCGGTGAAGGAATTGGCCTAACCCAATTTATACGACATACATCAAGTGAGATTTTATTAGGCATGGGTTTTGCTGGACGTGTTGTGAGCGAGCGAGCGCACAAATTTGAAGCCGTTTGAGCGAGTACTGGAAACGTCGCGGTGGTGTGCGGCGGGAAGCGTAGCGCGAGCGAACGGCATTGCGGCCAGAGAATACGGGCGTGGATTCGCCGGTGAGAAACCACGCCAGAAACTCTGTCTGCGAAATGAGGTTGAATGAGTAATGGAGGTCAGGGAATGCGGGGTCTGTGGAAGTTGGCGCCGGGGCGATTTGTTTCCGAGTGAGAACAAGCGGGAGGACGGGACGATGCCCTACGAGAATTTTGTGTGTGCGCGATGTCAGCGTGATGTGCGTGAGTGGCGTGAAATTGAGCGCGCGCTAGATGAGTACGAAAAGCGTCGTCGGAGACTGCAGGCTGGAGCGTAGTGCGAGCGAAGGGCCATCCGACCTGAGGATAAAGACCCTCTCCATTGCGCGGGTGCGTAGGCTCGGGCGTGGATGGAAAAACCCGTCGCGGACGGACAACGCTTTTGAGGTGCAAGTGGTCCGCAAGGCCTAACTCGACGCGGCGACCCGGCGGGATTAAGTCGCCCTCAGCGCGTTTCCGTAACTGGCGCCGGGGAGGACGTTTCAGACGGCGAGGGCGTCGTCGCTACGTTCTTTTTGATCAGGTACCAAACCGCTGTCGCGAGCAGCACGGACATCAACTTCGCGCGCCAGTTTTCCAGGGTCAGTCTGGCGCGCAGGACGGAAAGCAATTTCGCGCGCCAGTTTTTCGAGGTCAGTCTCTTCATAATTGCTGTGCGGCAAAATTTCCGCGATGCATTGACGAAACGTCTCCGGAGTGAAATTGCGCTCAATTCGCCGCCGATGGCAAATGGAAATGCCGCCCGTCTCTTCGGAGGCAAATTACCGCCACGGCGTCCGATTCCTCGGTGATCCCGAGACCCGCGCGAAGGAGACCCCTCGGTAGATAACTTTTAACATACCGCCCCTCGACGCGGTTGTTTCGACTCCGCGAGTAAAAGTTATTTAGGAGGGCGGCATTGCGTTTGCCGCTTTCGCTCGCTTCCACCCGCTGATTTTAATACGACATATATCAAGTGCGAGTTTATTGGGCATGGTTTTTGCTCGACGTCGGGAGCAATTATCTCAGCCTTGAGCGACCTGCATTGGTCAACCTTTGCGGCAACATCCCGCAAAAACCGCTACGACGGAACCAAATCGAATTTTGTCGCCATCCTTCAACTCAACGTCAGTAATAAAAACGCCATTGACCTGTGTCCCGTTTGTTGAATCCAAATCTTTCAGCCGATAGGAGTCGGCGGATCTCCCGATTATCGCGTGCTGCGCTGATACCGTCGGATTGTCAATGACTATGTGGTTCGACGGGGCACGGCCAATCGTGGTAACGTTGCCTAACTTATCCGTTACGCGATCATCCCCATCACAATTCAGAACCAGGTGAGCCATCTCGCCTCCAATTTCACCGAAAGCCTGCCTTGTTGTCGATTCTGAATAGCTTTCAAGATCATGATTTGACGTTATGTTTCGCCGCCGTCAGACGGACCATCACAAAATCAACTTGGGCTGAAATCCGCACAGATTACATATGACATATACAAGGACAAGTTGTTGCGGAGGTGCTTTTATGGGGTTGTCGGTGTGCCCACGGTTGGAGACAGAGAGGGGTTTGAGACGCCGGCCAGGAGTTGGTCTGTCGAAGGAGAAAAACGAAGCTTCGCTGCGGGGTCTGTACTTGGGGTGAAGTGGAAAACAAGAGTGCGTCATGCGGCTGAGCCGGTAAACTGAGATGCGCCAAAGCTCCTGAACCGGCCTACAACCAAGAGAGGAAGTACGCCCTTCAAAGCAGAGGCTCGGCGCGCGCGAAGCGCGCGCAGAGTGGCTTGAAGGAATCGTTCTGCCCTGGAGGGAATGACGGATGAGGAAGATTAGCGAATGTGATGTTTGTGGAAGCTGGCGTGAAGGCAGCTTGTTGCCGAGTGGCAACAAGCGTTCCGATGGGACAACGCCGTGCGATAATTTCGTCTGCAATCGTTGCCAGGACGAGGCGCGCGAATTGCACACGCTGGAGAAAGCTTGCGATCGCTGGGAAGAGAGAACGGCTGCCGTGCGGTTTCGTAAGAGTGGGAAGCAGAAAGTTGAGGCATGGCAAAGACCGTGAGGAAACGGCCTTCCGGCCTGAGGATAAAGAACCGATTCCCGCCGTCACTGACTTGTTAGGCCGTTGCACAAGATCGGCGGGGCAGGGGAACTTGAGGTCACACATCCTCTGGAGATGGATGCCGCCTTACGTGCCGTCTGCGCGACGGGTGGTGGGATCAGCGTTGTCGGCTGTGGTCGCGGGTCAGAGGCGGAAAAGGAATGATTTTGTCGGTGGGCGATCGCGATCGCGGAGTGCGTTTTGCGACCGGGTGAAAGTAGCGCGGGATGTAGAGGTCAGCTGCGCGGTTCGATGAGAGGCCGTAAAGCTTTCGTTTGCGGCGCCTGGCTGCGCTGAGGCTGCGTTTTATTTTGCGCCAGAGCGCTTTGT
>WNGL01007647.1_pt1 | contig 22252 bp, 21 predicted proteins | sample 5400591 | NCBI WGS metagenome assembly WNGL01 (sample SAMN13153377, study PRJNA577476) | soil metagenome | isolation source: 80 cm soil or saprolite under Garry oak tree replicate 1 | place: USA:California | collected 2016-06-15 | reverse complement strand
GCGCCGGCCTTGACCTGCGTGTGGGCGAGCTCGGACGCCTTCACGAAGTCGCCGAAGCTGCCGGTGTGCGCGACCTTGACCTCGGCCTTCGGGTTCACCGCCTTCACACCGAGGACGAAGCCGCGGTCGTAGCGGGCCGCGTCACCGCCGTCGACTGGGCCGACCACCCCCACCACGTTCGCCTTGGTCGTCATGCCGGCGATGAGGCCGTTCAGGTAGCCGGTCTCCTCGCTCTGCGGCATGTACGTGAAGACGTTCTTCGGCCCGACCTCGGCGCTCGTCCCGAAGGCGAAGGTGGTCTTCGGGAACTCGTCCGCCATCTCGAGGACGAGGTTCTTGTACTGGGCGCCGTGGCAGATGACGATGTCGAAGCCCTTCGACGCGTACTGACGAGCGGCCGAGCCGGCATCGACCGGCTTCATCTTCTCGCTGTAGCCGTACTCGATGACGGCCGGGCCATACTTCTTCTGCACCGCCGAGATGGCGTCGTGCATCGCCTGGCACCAGCCCTTGTCGTCCACCGTGGACTCCACGATGAGGGCGATGCGCACCTTGGCCTTGGGCGCGGCGGCCATGCCGTTGAATGCGAACAGCAACGCTGCCAGCGCGAGTGACGCCTTCACCATGTCGGGAGCTCCTCGAGAACGAAGTTCGGGTTGATGACTCTAGCGAGTTTGCAAGCGGGGGACCATGCGGGTCCCCGGATAGGGAGGAACTCAGCCAAGCCGTTGGCCTTCAGATCGGGCAAGAGCCTGCACGCGAGCCGAGCACCGGAGCTGCAGCAGCTGCGCCGCGACGGCGATGGCGATCTCGGCCGGATGCTTGCCGCCCGCGCCCGGGACGCCGATGGGGCAGGTGAGCCGGGCGATCTCCTGCTCGCTTCGCCCGCGGCTCTCGAGCCGGCTCACGAAGCGGGCGCGCTTGGTGCGGGAGCCGATGAGGCCGACGTAGGCGAGGTCGCCGCGGCGCAAGGCCGCCTCCACGATCTCGAAGTCGAGCTGATGGCTGTGCGTCATCACGAGCACGTCCGAGCCGGCGGGGAGCTCGGCCACCGCGTCCTCGGGGGCGTCCGTCACGATCCGGCGGACCGACGGGGGGAGCGCCTGCGGGAACTCGCCCTCCCGCGCGTCGATCCACGCGACGCGGCAAGGGAGGTCCGCGAGGAGCTTCACCAGCGCCTTCCCCACGTGCCCCGCGCCGAAGAGAGCGACGTGCCAGCTCGCCGGCAGGACCGTCTCGAAGAGAAGCCTCGCGACCCCGCCGCAGCACTGCCCCAGGCTCGGTCCGAGCTGGAACTCGCGGACCTGGGGCGCTGCGGGGACGCGCTCCGTGCCGGCCGCCGCCAGCAGCTCGCGAGCGAGCTCGACCGCCGCGAGCTCGAGGTGTCCGCCGCCGATGGTGCCGTGGAGCGCGTCCACCGAGACGACCATCTTCGTGCCCGCCTCGCGCGGCGTCGATCCGGCGACGTGGAGGATGGTGACGAGCACGGCCGGCTGCTCCGCCGCCGCCAGCTCCGTCAGCGCCTGGAGCCACTCCGTCATTCGGCGACCTCCCGCAGCACCGGCTCCGCGAGACGAGCCCGCAGCTCCTCCACCGCGAGCAGCACGCGCTCCGGCGTCGCCGGCGCGTCGAGCCGCGGGCTCAGCCGATGGTCGCCGACCGCGGCGACGGCGTCCGCGAGCGCGTGGAAGACCGAGATGCCGAGCATGAGCGGCGGCTCGCCCACCGCCTTCGAGCGGTGGATGGAGGGCTGCCGGTTCGGCGCGTGGAGCAGCGTCACCCGGAAGTCTTCCGGGACGTCGCCGCAGGCCGGGATCTTGTAGGTCGACGGTGCGTGCGTCCCGAGGCGACCGGCGTCATCCCACCAGAGCTCCTCGCTGGTGAGCCAGCCCATCCCCTGGACGAAGCCGCCCTCGACCTGCCCCAGGTCGATGGCCGGGTTGAGCGAGCTGCCGCAGTCGTGGAGGAGATCGACCCGCCGCACCTTGTACTCGCCGGTGAGCGTGTCGATCTGGACCTCGGACACGGCTGCTCCGCAGGCGAAGTAGTAGAAGGGTCGGCCGCGGTGCCGCTTCCGGTCGAAGTGGAGCCTGGGTGTGCGGTAGTAGCCGGTCGCGGAGAGCGAGACGCGCTCGCCGTGCGCGAGGGCGGCGAGCTCGGCGAAGTCGATGGACCGCCGCCCGACGCTGGCTTTCCCGCCGGCGAAGGTCACCTCCTCGGGCTTCCCACCCAGCCGCGCCGCGGCGCAGGCCGCCAGGCGCTTCCGGATGGTGCGCGCGGCCGCCTGCGCCGCCTTCCCGTTGAGATCGCTCCCGGAGGAGGCTGCGGTGGGCGAGGTGTTCGGCACCTGATCGGTGGTGGTGGCGGTGATCTGGACCCGCTCCACGCCGACGCCGAGCTCGTCGGCGACCACCTGCGCCACCTTGATGAACAGCCCCTGGCCCATCTCGGTGCCGCCGTGGTTCAGGTGGATGCTGCCGTCGGTGTAGACGTGCACGAGCGCGCCCGCCTGGTTCATCTGCAGCGCGGTGAAGGAGATGCCGAACTTCACCGGCGTGAGCGCGATCCCGCGCTTCTGCCAGGGGCTCGCGGCGTTGAAGCGGGCGATGTCGCGCCGCCGCTCCTGGTACTGCGAGCTGCGCTCGAGCTCGTCCACCAGCTCCGGGATGACGAAGTCCTCGACCTTCATCTCGTACGGCGTGAGGTCGCGCCGGCCGCGGCCGTAGAAGTTGCGGCGGCGGACCTGGAGCGGATCCTGCCTCAGCTCGCGGGCGATGGCGTCGACGACCCACTCGATCGCCATCATCCCCTGCGGACCGCCGAAGCCGCGGAAGGCGGTGTTCGAGACGGTGTTCGTCTTGCAGCGGTGGGAGGTGATGCTGACGTCCTCGAGGTAGTAGCAGTTGTCGGCGTGCAGCATGGCGCGGTCGTTGATGGCGCCGGAGAGGTCCGGCGAGAAGCCGCAGCGCGACGCCAGCACGAGGTCGAGGCCGCGGATGCATCCGTCGGCGTCGAACCCGACCTCCCACTCGGCGGCGAAGTCGTGGCGCTTGCCGGTGAAGATCATGTCGTCGTCGCGGTCGAGCCGCAGCTTCACCGGGCGGCCGGTCCGCCAGGCGAGCAGCGCCGCCACGCAGGCGACCGGCGTGGCCTGGGTCTCCTTGCCGCCGAAGGCGCCCCCCATGCGCCGGACCTCCACCGTCACCGCGCTGGCAGGGAGCCCGAGCACCTTCGCGACGAGGTGCTGCACCTCGCTCGGAGCCTGGGTCGAGCTGTGGACGAGCATGGTGCCGCCCTCGCGCGGCACCGCCATCGCCACCTGGCCCTCCAGGTAGAAGTGCTCCTGGCCGCCGACGGCGAGCCGTCCCGACAGGCGGTGCGGCGCCCGCGCGATGGCCGCAGCCGGCGCGCCGCGCCGCAGCACCTGCGTCGGCAGCACGAACGACCCGTGCGCCAGCGCCTCCTCGATGGTGAGGATCGCCGGCAGGTCCTCGTACTCGACGGTGGCGCGGAAGGCCGCCTCGCGCGCGTGCTCGAGGGTGTCCGCCGCGACCGCGAAGAGCGACTGGCCCCAGTACTCCACGAGCCCGTCGGCGAAGACCTTGTCGCCGGGAAGCACCGGCCCGATGTCGTTCTCGAAGGGGAGCTCGCGCGCCGTCATCACCGCCGCTACCCCGGGCGAGCCTGCCACGGCGCTCACGTCGAGCCGCGTCACCCGGGCGTGCGCCCGCTCGCCGAGGCGCACGAAGGCGTGCAGGAGGTCGCGCGGCTCGGCCTCCACCTTGTCGACGTCCTGCCGGGCGCGCCTCATGCCTCCTCCCCGACGACGAGGACTCGCGTCGCAGCGGGCGGCGCGGGCCGCTCGGTGGCCGTCTCGAGCTGGAACTTCCGGAGCAGGTTCCGCGCGACCAGCCGGCGGTAAGCCGAGGTGGCGCGCGCGTCGGAGATGGGGGCGAGCTCGCCGTCGAGCACCGGCAGCACCGCGGCGAGGGTCGTCTCGTCCCAGGGGCGGCCGAGGAGCGCGCGCTCGCAGGCGCTGGCCCGGAGCGGCGTCGCCGCCACACCGCCGTAGGCGATGCGGACGTCGCGCACCCGGCCTCCGGCCAGCGTCACCGCGAAGGCGCCGCAGACGGCGGAGATGTCCTGGTCGAAGCGCTTCGACACCTTGTAGGCGCGAAAGGCGCGCTCGGGCGACAGCAGCGGCAGGCGGATCGACGTGATGACCTCGCCCGGGCGCAGCGCCGTCTTGCGGTAACCCGTGAAGAACCCGTCGAGCGGGACCTCGCGGCGCGCCTTCCCCAGCTGGAGCACGAGCGAGGCGTCGAGCGCGAGCAACGCGGGGAGCGTGTCGCCGATGGGCGACGCGTTCGCTACGTTGCCGGCGAGCGTGCCCACGTTCCGGATCTGCACGGAGCCGAGGCGGCGGACGAGCTCGCCCAGGTCCGGGTGGAGGGCCGCGAGCGCCGCTTGTGCGTCGGCGTACGTTACCGCCGCTCCGATCTCGAGGTGTGTAGCGGTGACCGCGATGGCGCGGAGCTCCTCGCCGTCGGCGAGCGAGATGAGCGCGCCCAGGGCGCGGTGCTGCTTCGTCACCCACAGCCCCACGTCGGTGGCGCCGGCGACGAGGTGCGCCCCCGGATGACGCTCCACGAGATCGGCGAGCGCGTCGAGCGTCCGAGGCGCGAAGAAGCGCCGCTCCCCGTGCTCGAGCGCGAGCGTGTCCCGCCGCTGGATGGAGGCGAGCAGGGCGGTCAGCGCGGCCTCCTGGGCGGCGAGGGGGCGCGCGGCGCCGGAGTCGTACGCCTGCCGCGCGGCGGCCACGATGGGCCGGTAGCCGGTGCAGCGGCACAGGTTCCCGGCCAGCACGTCGTCGAGCCGCTGGCGCGAAGGCTCGGGTTCGCTCTCGTAGAGGGCGACGAGCGACATCACGAAGCCCGGGGTGCAGAAGCCGCACTGCGAGGCGTGGCAGTCCACCATCGCGCGCTGCACCGGGTGGAGACCGCCGTCCGCGCCGCGCACGTCCTCGACGGTGATGAGCGCCTTCCCGTCGAGCGCCGGCACGAAGAGGATGCAGGCGTTCACCGCCCGGTACCGCACCGCCCCGCCGCGGAGCTCGGCCAGCACCACCGTGCAGGCGCCGCAGTCGCCCTCGGCGCAGCCCTCCTTCGTGCCGGTGCGGCGCTCCACCTCGCGCAGCCAGCGCAGTACGGTGAGCGTCGGATCGACGCCGGCGAGCTCCTTCACCTTTCCGTCGAGGATGAACCGGATGCGGTCGCTCATGGCCCTGTGATCAGCGCTCCACGCCCGAGAAGATGACCAGCACGTCGCCGGCGGGCCGCGCGGCCAGCGCGCCGGCGAGCCCCGCCGTCCCGGTGGCGGAGACCGGGATGCCGGTGTGCGTCCGCGCCAGGGCGTGGGCGCGGGTGAGCGCGTCCTCCCCCACCACCATTGGCGCGCCGCCGGTGGCGCGCATCGCGTCCGCGACGGCCCACCAATCGTAGGTCTCGTCGTCGAGGATGCCGTGCGCCACGCTGGCGGGCGTCGTCTCCCACGCCCACATGAAGCGCGAGCGGGCGAGCGCTGCCTCGGCGAGCGGCGTCGCGCCGAGGCGCGCCCAGGCGCGGGCGAGCGGCGCGCAACCCTTCGTCTGCACCGCCATCAGGCGGGGCGCGCGGGGCAGCGCGCCGAGGCCCGCGGCGAGTGCGAAGCCCTGCCCGAGCGCACTCGCCAGCGCTCCGCCGCCCACCTGAACGAACAGGTCTCCCGGCGCCGCCCCCGCCGCCCGGAGCCCGTCGGCGAGCTCGAAGGCCAGGGTGCGACCGCCCTCCACCGCCAACCCGTTCTCGGGCCCCTGCACGCCGAAGGGAAGGGCGCCCGCTCCGATCGCCTCGCGGAAGCGCAGGAAGCAGGGATCGCCCTGCTCGGAGGGGCGCCGCTGGCAGACGGTGATGGCTGCCCCCAGCTCGGAAAGGCGCCGCACCACGGCCGCGCTCGCGTCGGGTGGAATGAAGACCTCGAGCGGCCATTCGGCGGCGCGCGCCACCACGGCCGCCGCCAGCGCGGCGTTGCCGCAGGACGCGATGGCGAGGCGGCGCCGGCGCAGGCCGTCGCCGGTCGGCAGGCGCGCGGTCTCGAGGACGCGGAGGTAGAGCATGACCGCCATGAGATGGCGCGCCTTGTGCGAGCCCGAGACGTTGCCCGTCTCGTCCTTCACCCACAGCTCACCCGGGAGCCCGGCCGCCCTTGCCAGCGCGGGCTGGCGGGTGAGCGGAGTCACCCGGAAGCCGCGACCGTCGACCCGGACGAGCGCCTCGTCGAGCGCGCCGACGAGATCGGACCAGGCCGCGTCCGGGAGGCCGGCCGCGCGAGCGAGGCGGTAGGGCGAGAGCAGCGCACGATAACGCAGGAAGGGGTGGGGCTCGGCGCCGTCCGGAAAGGTCCCCGCCACGTCCTCCGGCACGAGCAGGTGATCGGTGTCGTCGCCCGGCGCAGCGCGCGGGCAGCGGAACGGCAGCGCGCGGGCGGCATCCACCGCCGCCCCGCAGCCGTGACACGCGAAGAGGACCCTCCCGTCCGTCATGCGGCGAGCGCGGCGGCGCCGCTCCTGGCGTTGAACTCGGCGATCATCGCGTCCCACGCCGGGACCAGCTCGAGGAGCCCATCCCAGAAGGACTGGCGCGAGCGCGCGCTGAACTCTTCCACGGAGACGCCCTGCTGCTCGACCCAGGTGAAGTAGCCGAGGTTGAAGATGCGCTTCCGGTCGAGGTGGGAGAGCTCGAGCAGGTGGTCGATGGCGGTCGCCGCCAGCGCCCGTCCCCAGGTCTCGCCGGCTGCGACCGCGTCGAAGCGACCGCCGAAGTCGCGAGCGGTCACCTTGGCCACCTCGCTGCCGTACATGGCGGCGCCGTCGGTGGCGACCGTGAGGATGACGTCGTCGGGGCCGAGGTCGAGGTACTTCGCCGTCTTCACCGCCGCGAGGAGGTTGCAGATCGACGACAGCCCGAGGTCGCCCAGCCGCGCCACGAGGCCCGCATCCAGGCCGCGCCGCTCCACGAGGTAGCGGCGCCCCTCCTCCGAGTTGAAGAGGACGAGCAGCGTGTCGGTGAACCGATCGCTCACGCCCGCCACCAGGTCGGTGTTCATCACATTGTGGATGTAGGGGAGGTGCTTGTCGCCGATGCCCTGGATGTTGTGCTCGCCGAATCCGTTGTAGAGCAGGGTCGGGCACTCGAGCGCCTCGACGGCGACGATCTTCGCCCCGAGCCGCGCCTTCAGATGGTCGCCGGCGGCGAGGGTCCCGCCCGATCCCGAGGCCGACACGTAGGCGGCGAGCTTCGTGGCGGGCCGCCCCTCGGCGAGCGCGCCGTAGATCCGCTCCAGGGCCGCGCCGGTGCAGGTGCGGTGGACGACGTAGTTTCCGAACTCGCAGAACTGGTTGAAGATGATGTTCGCCGGATCGCGGTCGAGCGCCGCGCAGGTGTCGTAGATCTCCTTCACGTTGCTCTCGGAGCCGGGCGTGCGCACCACGTCGCTCGGGTCGCCCACCCAGCGGTCGAGCCAGTCGAACCGCTCCTGGCTCATGTTCTCGGGCAGCACGGCGACGCCCCGGCAGCCGAGGATGCGGGAGATGGCGACGCCGCCGCGGCAGTAGTTGCCGGTGGACGGCCACACCGCCTTGTGGCGGGTCGGGTCGAACTGGCCGGTCACCACCCGCGGCACCAGGCAGCCGTAGGCCGCCAGCACCTTGTGCGCGTGGATCATGGGGAAGCGGTTGCCGAGCGCGAGCACGATGCGTGCCTTCACCCCGGTGAGCTCGGGCGGCAGCTCCAGGTGCTCGGGCACGGTGGCGATGCCGCGGCGCGCTGCATCGTTGAACCAATGGACCCGGAAGAGGTTCAGCGGGTGCGGGCTGTCCGGGTCCACGGTCGCCAGTCGAGCGCGGATGGCGGCCGGGATCGTGGACGGGTCCTCGAGCTGTCCGAGCGTGGGCAGGACCACCCCTGCCTCGCGGAAGCGCCCGAGCGTGCGCGCGTAAACCTCCTGATCGACCACCGTCTTCTCGAGACCCAGCCGCGCCATGTCGTTCCCTTCCACAGGGCGGGGGCTCATTCCCCGCCACCATCCATTTCCGTGAAGCGGGGTTCGTCCCCCGCCGCCGGTCCAATCACATGCTCGCCATCCGCTGCCACAGGCGGTTCGCCTCGCGCTCCGCCGCCACCGCGATGGCATCCAGGTCGTCGGATACCAATCGCCCGTCCTCCACCACCAGCCGCCCGCCCACCACGGTGTGGCGGATCCGACCGCCTTCCCGCACGACCAGGTCGCCGAGCGCGCCTGGCGCGAGCGGCTCCGGGCCGGCGCCGAAGCGCTCCGCCACCAGCGCGTGGCCCGCGGCGAGCCGGCCCGCCGCGCAGGGGTCATCCGCGGCGGCGGCGAGGCGCTGGAGCGCGGCCTCTTCCACCGCCATGTCGGCCTCCCAGCCGTCGGTCCCGAGGGCCACCTTCCGCGCGTGCCGCAGCGCGCGCGGGTAGCCGACGCGGTTTCCCTCGTTCGAGCGCGGGTTCTGCACGAGCCAGCAGGAGCGCGCGTCCGCCAGCGCGACCTCGCGCGCGGTGAGGTGGACGCCATGCGCCAGGATCGCGCCCGGGGCGAGCGCATCGAGCGCGAGCATGCGCTGCAGCGGACCCTCGGCGCCGCGCGCCCGCGCGTCCTCTACGTCAGCCAGGTCCTCGGCCACGTGCACGTGCACGACCGAGCCGAGCTCGCGGGCGAGCGCTCCCGCCGCGCGCAGCGTCTCGTCCGAGACGGTGAAGCTCGCGTGGAGGCCGACCAGGCCGCGCACGAGCGGCGTCGCCGGCACGCGCCGGCACTCATCGAGGCCGCGCCGCGCCTCTGTGGGCCCGAAGTTCCGCTCGGTCGCGCCGTAGCACAGGAGCGCGCGCATGCCGAGGCGATCGCACTCCTCTGCCAGCAGGGCGAGTGAGCCCTCGATGAGGTTCGGCGACTCATGGTGATCGATGACGGTGGTGGTTCCGGCGAGGAGCGCGCGGGCGAGGTAGTCGCGGGCCGCTGCGCGCAACGTCTCGGCGTCGAGCGCGCGGTCGAGCCGCCACCAGACGCGCTCCAGGATCTCGAGGAAGCTTTGCGGCGGTGGCACCGGCGGGGGCATGCCGTGACGCGCGAGGCCGCTGTAGAGGTGCGTGTGGGCGCAGACGGCGCCTGGCAGGATCTCCCCGGCCGGGCAGGGCAGCGTGCGCGCACCGCGGCGTGGCTCGGCGGCGACGAGGCCGTCGACCACAGCGACGGTTCGCCCGGCGCGGTCGGGGCCGATGAGGAGTGATGAGGTCAACGTCCCAGTATCAGCGCGAAGGCGGCGTGGTTTCAAGCGACGGGAAGGCAACCTCGACGGGAAGCGGTTGCGCGCCGCGCTTGACCTCCTCGGCGCGCGGCGTGCTTCAATGCCCGCATGGTGGAGACCCTGATTCGCGGCGGGACGGTGGTGACGGAGTCGGGCCGCCGGCGGGCCGACCTGCTGTGCCGCGAGGGCCGGATCGCGGCGGTGGCGCCCGGAGGCGTCGATCCCCACACGCACATGCAGCTCCCGACCATGGGCACCGTCGTCGCGGACGATTTCCTCTCCGGCACCGCCGCGGCCGCTGCGGGAGGGACCACCACCATCCTCGACTTCGTCGGCCCGGAGCGGAACCAGTCGCCGCTCGAGGCGCTGGCGCAGTGGCAGGCCTGGGCGTCGCGCGCGACGGTCGACTACGGCCTGCACATGACCGTCTCGTGGTGGGGCGAGCGCTTCGCCGCCGAGATGGAGACGCTCGTCCGCACGCACGGGGTCGCGAGCTACAAGTTCTTCCTCGCCTACAAGGGCGGGCTCATGCTGAGCGACGCGGAGATCGTGGCCGGCTTCCTGCGCTGCCGGGAGCTCGGCGCGCTGGCGCAGGTGCACGCGGAGAACGGGGAGCTCATCGCGTACCTCCAGGCCGAGCTGCTGGCGCGCGGCGTCACCGGGCCGCGCGGCCACCCGCTCTCCCGCCCGCCGCAGCTGGAGGGCGAGGCGACCCTGCGCGCGGTGACCATGGCGGAGATCGTGGGCGTGCCGCTCTACGTGGTGCACGTCTCGGCCGCCCAGGCCGCCGAGGCCATCGGCCGCGCCCGCCAGCGCGGCGTCAAGGTCGTGGGCGAGACCCTGCCCGGCTTCCTCGCCATCGACGACGCGGTCTATGCGAACCCCGACTTCGACGTCGCGGCGGGGCACGTCATGAGCCCGCCCTACCGGCCGAAGGAGCACCAGGACGCGCTGTGGGAGGCGCTGGCGACGAACGCGCTCAGCACGACCGGCACCGATCACTGCTGCTTCACCACCGGTCAGAAGCGCGCCGGCGAGGCCAGCTTCACTCGCATCCCGAACGGCTGCGGGGGCGTCGAGGACCGCCTGCACGTGCTGTGGCACCTCGGCGTGAACGGGGGCCGGCTCTCGCCGGAGAAGTTCGTCGCGCTCACCTCGACGAACGCGGCGCGCGTCTTCAACCTCTGGCCCAGGAAGGGCTCGCTCGAGGTCGGCGCCGACGCGGACGTCATCGTCCTCGACCCATCGCGCACGAAGACGCTCTCGGCGAAGACGCAGCACCAGCGGACCGACTTCTCCGTCTGGGAAGGCCGGGAGGTGCGCGGCGTCGTCCTCCACACCCTCGCCCGCGGTCGCCACCTGTGGGCGGACGGGGACCTGCGGCCGGAGGCCGGCTGGGGGCGGTACCTGCCGAGAGCGCCGTTCGGGGCGGTGTACGAAGGCGTGATCGGATAGCGCGGTCGCGGTCGGGGTTCGGGGAACCTGCGAGGGGTGCGCCACATCGCATTGGAACCCACCCGATATCCGCCATGACGTCGCTGTTCCCTTAGTTGTGCGGTGGCGAAGCCGAAGTCGAGCTTCGCCGCAATCGACGAAGAGCTTCTTCGTCCGCGCGGGGCCCTCAGGTGGGCCCGGGGGAAGGTCTCGAGATGCAATCGATTAGAGCACGCCATGTCGTGTCGATTCTTGTGGCCGCGGGGTGGATCGCCGCCGCGCCAGTGGGGCCCGCGCGAGCGTCCCCATTGGACCGTGCAAACGGACATCCCCACCTCCCCAACGGGAAGGCGTTGTCACACCCGTCGGGAGGATCGGAGGTGAGCTTCGATGAGGCGCGCCTGGAGGGCGCCGATGTCCAGGGTAACGCCGCCTCCGACGCCCCACCCGATGCCACGGCGTCGGCGCTTGGATGCGCCAACCGGGGCAGCATCACGAACCCGCGCGTGAACCAGGACTGTACGCTGCGACGCCAGGCGGAGGAGCAGGTCGCCGTCAATCCCACCGACGCGACGAACGTCATCGCCGGCCAGAACGACAGCCGCATCGGCTTCAACCACTGTGGCTTCGATTACTCCCTGAATCGTGGCGTGACGTTCGGCGACGGCCTGCCACCGTTCTGGCAGCACTTCTCGCCGCTCAACCACACCTACGACTTCGCGAGCGACCCGGCGGTGACCTTCGACGGCACCGGCCGCGCCTGGTTCAGCTGCGTCGTCGCCGACGTCGCCACGAACGCGAGCGGCCTGATCGCGGTGCGGTCCACGCCGGCGCTGAAGGGGAGCGCCTACGGCAACGTCGTGCTGGGCCCCTCCCCCTTCGTCGTGGGCGAGGACGCCAGCGGCAGCGTGTTCTTCGACAAGGAGCTCATCGCGGGCGATCAGCGACCAGGGGCCACCGCCGTATACGTCACCTTTACCCATTTCGAGTTCTCCCCGGTGTGCAAGCGCCCCGGCAACGCAGGGGGCTACTGCGAATCGCCCATCTACATCTCCAAGTGGAACGGCTCCGCCTGGACCACGCCGGTGTCGATCAGCGGCCGTTCGTCGCTCTGCGTAGGCGGCAACACGTTCACCCCGCAGCTCGCCGCCAACGCCTGCAACTTCGATCAGGGGTCCTTCCCGGTGGTGTTGCCGAACGGCGACGTCTTCGTGGTCTTCAACAATGGCAACACGCCCACCGCGGTCAATCAGCAGCTCGGCGTCCACGTGCACGTCAACGGCGACGTGCTGACGGTAGACCAGCCCGTGAAGGTCGGTGTCGACGACGAGACGAGCATCGCGCTCTGCGACTTCGGCCGCGGGCCAGAGCAGTGCGTCGATTCGCTGCACGTTCGCAGCAACGACTTTCCCACGGTGGCGCTCGATCCCACGAACGGCAACCATCTCGTGGCGGTCTGGACCGACACGCGGGCATCGGCCGGAACCGGGAACTACGACGTCGTCGTCTCGGAGAGCAACGATGGAGGGTCGACGTGGAGCGACAGGTCGGGCGGCGGCACGGTGCTCACCACCGGCGGTGCGTTCTTCTTCCCCTCGGTCGCGATCACGGCGCCGAGCGGAAAGGAGGCCGTGAGCATGCACCGAGCCAACACGGCGCTGCACGTGGCGGCCGTCGGCGACGGCACCTTCGGCTACGGATTCCAGGTGAACGCCGGCGGCGGGTTCGGCGGATACATCCCCGCCAGCGACAGCCAGACGAACCCGAGCCCGCAGGCCAACGCCGCGCAGGCCGGGTTCCTCGGCGACTACTCCAGCATCGCGGCGAGCCCTACCGGCGACGTGGTCCACATGGTCTGGTCGGACACGCGGAACTCCAGCTCCCTCGGTCCGGACGAGGACGTCTTCATCTTCAGCACGGGTCTCTGAGCCGCGCGGCGCGGACCTCTCACGCCCAGACCGCGCGGTGCTCCTTCGCGAACTGGGCGAAAGAGGTGGGCGGGCGTCCCAGCACCTTCTGGACCTCGTCGGTCTGCCGCTCCGTCCAGCCGGCGCGGACACCGGCGTAGAGCATCGAGAGGAGCTCGATGTAGCTCTGGTGCAGGTGGCCCTTCACCGCCACCCGGAACTGCTCGTCGGTGACCGGGAGGTAGGTGATCGTCCTACCGAGCTCTTGGCCGATGACGTCCACCACCTGCTGCCGCGTGAGCAGCTCCGGGCCGGTGAGCGTGTAGACCTCCCCGTCGTGGCCCGGCCTGGTCAGGGCTTCGGCCGCCACCGCAGCGATGTCGCGGGCGTCGATGAAGGCGGTCCTCCGGTCGCCGGCCGGCTCGGCCAGCGTGCCCGCCTTGATCGGCCCGGCGTTGGCGGTGGTGAAGTTCTGCATGAACCAGCTTGGGTGGAGGAAGGTCCAGGCCAAGCCGGAGGTCTCGATGTGCTTCTCCACCTGGCGCAGCGGCGCGTCGGTGTTCTCGATCCCCATGGCCGCCAGCTTGACCACCTTCTTCACGCCGGCCGCGCTGGCGGCGTCGACGAGCTGCTTCTCGCCGTCGGCCGGGAAGTCGCCCGGCGAAGCGAGGTAGACGGCGTCCACGCCCTTCACGGCGGCGGCGAGAGTTGCCGGTGCGCCGTAGTCGAGGTGGACCACCTCGAGCCCGGGGAAGGCCTGCCGGGTCTTCTCGACCGAGTGGGCGCCGAGACGGAGGGCGACATCGCGGGCCTGGAGGAGCTTGGCCAGGTTCTGGCCGACCTTGCCGGAGGGGGTTGTGACGAGGATCTTCATGACGGCGATCTCCTTGTTGCTGGGTTGGACGGTGCGGGACGGCTCGCTTTGACTGTGCGGTTCGTGGTTACAGTTTGTCCCCGGTTCCGCCCCGGGTCGGGCGATGGCTGGGGCGGGTCGGATCAGGTGGCGGCGGCCGGGACGGCCTTGCCGCGGCGGAGGGCGGTGCGGGCCACGTCGGCCACGGTCTGCCCGGCCAGCGCCGCCTCCAGACCGTTGCGGGCGACGGCGGCGGCGGTGGCGAAGGCGGCTCGCATCCCGGCGCCGACCGGGCACTTCTCGTTCGGGTCGCAGGGGCTCGGGGTGAGCGGCCCCTCCGGTTCCATCACCCGGTAGACCTCGGCCAGGGTGAGCCGCGCCGCTGGCCGCGCCAGCCGGTAGCCGCCGCCGCGCCCCTCGCGCGCCTCGATGAGCCCCGCCTCGGCCAGCCGCCGCAGGACCCGGCGGAGGAAGACGGCGTGCGTGTTGACGCTCCCGGCGATGTACTCGCTCGGGTAGCCCTCCTCGCTCTGAGCGAGGAGAACGAGGGCGTGGACCGCCATGGCGAACTTCCCGGAGGCCATCTGTTAAATCTGTAATCTGTCCGGTTGCAGTAGTCAAGCTCGCGTGGTGCCGTCGCTCCCCGACCTCACCGCGCGACTCGCGCGCTGAGATCGCCACGAGGTGAAGGCCATCTGCGCTGCGCTCGGGCTAGACCCTGCCGGGCGCGACAGAGAGACCATCGTTCAGCGCATACTCGTTTGTGGAGACGCCACGCGTTCTACGACGTGAACCAGGCCGAGGGCCTACGCAGAGCTGCGCGAGCAGCGTTTGGGGGAGCACCATGAGCAACGAGGAGCAGAACAAGACCGAAGTCGGAACGGCGTTCGATTCCGCTGTCGCCACGATGCAGGGCATCGGGCAGGCCGCAGCAGCCGAAGCCCGGGGCGTCGTTGCCCAGGCAGGCGGCAACCTCGCCAGGTCCAGGGAAGCGTTGGTGGCTGTTGTCGCCGCGAAGATGGCATCCGCGACCGCCGAGATGAAAGCCGAGGTTCAGGACGGCGCCGCCAAGGCCAGGAAGGTTGCGAGGGCCGAGTATGGCGCGGCGAAGGCGGGAATGAAGGGCATGCGGCGGGCTGCAGGTTCTGGAGCGAGAGGCGTCCTGGCCGACGCTCGAGCAAAGGTCGCCAAAGCAAGGAAGGCCGTGAGGAGTGCCGTGCAGAAGGCGGTGGGGAAGAAGGCGAAGGCAGCAGGGGCGACCTTCCGCAAGGCGGCCGCGCGGGTGAAGAAGACCTTCGCGGCGAAGAGCGCCGTTCCGCGGAAGACCGTGAGCGGCAAGCAGCGGGTCGCCAAGGTTGCGGCACGGAAGGGGGCGCGGAAGGTCGCCCGCAAGACGAAGCGGTAAGCAGCGCCAATCCGATCAGTCCACCTCGTTGAAGTCGTAGGCGCCGGTGGCCTGGACCAGCAGGTACCGCAGCGGCCGAGATCTCGTGTTCGCCACCCGATGGACCCGGCCTGGCGGTATATCCTGCCGCTGGCCGGGTAGCAGCGGGACGGTGTCGTCGGGGTCGCGTAACCCGACCTCCAGGCCATCCTCCAGGCAGAACACATGGTCGGTGACCATGGTTGGGATGTCGTCCGTCGGGGATCGAACATGACGCGAACCCGCCTGCTCGTGGCGCTGCTCATCGCCGTGGCGATCGGGCTCGCGGCAGGTTGGATCGCGAAGCAGAAGATGGTCCCGGACAGTCAGGAACGAGCCGGGGACGCCGTGATCGACCTCCGGAAGCAGCTGCGCGGTGACGCTGCGCCGCCCCGATAGCAAGGATCGCCGGACCGTTTGAACCACCTGCTGGAGGCCGGGCGGTTGCTCGCCTGCGCGTCGTGCGCTCCGAGCCAAGCGGACGCACTTTTGAGGGGGAGCAGTGGACAGGAGGTCATCCCATGGAGAGCAAAGCGAAACTGGCCGGACACCCTATCCATCCCATGCTGATCGTGTTCCCGCTGGGCCTGCTCGCCACGTCGCTCATCTTCGACGTCATCCGCATGGCGAGCGGTTCGGAGTCCTTGGGCGTTGCCAGCTACTGGATGATCGCTGCCGGCGTGGTGGGTGGGCTGGTGGCGGCCGTATTCGGGCTGGTGGACTGGCTCGCCATCCCGAGGAACACGCGCGCATGGCGCATCGGCGCGCTGCACGGCGGCGGCAACGTCGTCGTCGTGGTGCTCTTCGCCGTGAGCTGGTTCCTTCGCGGGAGCGATCCGGCTCACGCGGGGAGCGGGCCGTTCGCCGTGTCGCTGATCGCGGTCCTGCTCGCGCTCGTCACCGGATGGCTCGGCGGCGAGCTCGTGGACCGGCTCGGCGTCGGTGTCTACAGCGGGGCGCACCTCGACTCGCCCAGCTCGCTCGGCCATCGGCCGGCGACGGAGCACTGGACACCCGCTCGAACCTTGCATCCGCGGAAGGCGTAGCTCGCGTGTTCTAGGCTGCCTCGTCTTGCCGGTCCCGGTCGGCGCGGCGTAGGGAGCGAGATCCGGAACGCGCATCGGACTTGAGGATTCATGTTGACAAATAAGTTGTCGATATGACAGTATAGTTGTCATGTCGGAACCGATCGAAGACCTGCTCGACCAGGTGAGGCTCCTGTGGCACGTCACGGTACAGGCCACGGAGCGGCTGCACGAGGACGAGCCCGTCACGCTCGGAATGCGCGCGGTGCTGGAGTTTCTGGCGCGTGACGGGCCGACGGCGGTTCCCTCCATCGCGCGGAGCCGGCACGTGACGCGCCAGCACATCCAGGCGCTCGTCAACGACCTGCTCGAGATCCGACTCGTCTCACTCGACGACAACCCGGCACACCGGCGGTCCGCGCTGGTCCGGCTCACGCCGGACGGCCAGAAGGCGATCGAACGCATGAAGCGACGCGAGCGGCAGTTCCTCGACGGCCTCCAGCTGAAGGCCAGGCCGGACGACCTGCGGCGGGCGTCAGTGACCTTGAGCGCGGTACGCGAAGCCCTGGGAGGCAGACCGTGAGCACGACGCCCAGCGCCCTCGTCCAGCAGTTCGGGAAGCCCAGCGGATTCCTCGGCGTCCTGGCCGGGATCATCATGCTCGTGCGGCCCTCCAACCGCCTGCGCAACCTCCGGACACTGGAGCTTCTCGACATCAGGCCCGAGGATCGCGTCCTGGAGGTGGGCTTCGGACCGGGGCTCGCCGTGGCGCGTGCCGCCGAGCTCGTCACCGCCGGCAAGGTGGTCGGCATCGACCACTCGGAGCTGATGCTGCGCCATGCGACGCGGCGGAACGTCAAGGCGATACGCGCCGGTCGCGTCGAGCTCCTCCTCGGCTCGGCAGACGTCCTGCCGCGCATCGAGGGGCGCTTTGACAAGGTGCTGGCCGTGAACGTCTACATGTTCTGGGAGGATCCGGTCTCCGTCCTCGGCGGTCTTCGCCAGGTCATGAAGCCGGGGGGCGTCATCGCGCTCACGCTGCAGCCGAGGCGTCGCGGTGCTACCGCGGACGATACCTGGACCGCGGCGGAGCGCATGGCGGCGTCGCTCCGGGCCGCCGGGTTCGTCGAGATCTGGACGGAGATCCTGGAGATGGCGCCCGTCCCGGCCGCCTGCGTGCTCGGGCGCGTTCAGCCGGCCTGACCGGGCTGGGCCCACTTCGTGTGGGCGCGGGCCGCGCAGGCTGCGGTGTCTCCCCATCCGAAGTCAGAAACGGACGGAATCCTCGATGGACGTGACCGGCAAGATCATGGCGTTCACCCTGTACGGCGCCAACTGGGTGCTGTGGCTCCTCATCGGGCTCAGCGTGGCCAGCCTGGCAGTGATGGTCGAGCGCCTGTGGTATTTCGGAACTCATCGCGTTGAGATCGGCCAGCTCACCAATGAGATGCGGTCGTTGCTAGAAGATCAGGCCGCCGTCCCGACCCACGACGGCGGCGACGACGCGCTCACCGGTGCGATGGAGGGCGCGACGGCTCACGAGCGGATGCGGCTCGAACGCCACCTCGCCTACCTCGCGACGCTCGGCTCGAACGCGCCGTTCATCGGCCTATTCGGGACGGTGCTCGGCATCATCAAGGCCTTTCACGACCTCGCGAGCAACCAGGCGGGAGGCCCATCGGTGGTGATGGCAGGGATCTCGGACGCGCTGGTCGCGACGGCGCTCGGGCTCCTCGTGGCCATCCCAGCGGTGGTGGCGTTCAACTACTTCAACCGCCGAGTACGCACACGGATGGTCGAGGTCGAGTGGATGGCACACGTCGCGCTCGGGCGCCTCAAGGACGGGGGTCTCCGCCCGAAGGCCTCCCGCGCCATGGAGGGCTGAGCAATGGCCTCCACCGGCCAGCGCCAGGAGGAGGGTGGGCTCCTCGCCGACATCAACGTGACCCCGCTCGTGGACGTCACGCTCGTGCTCCTCGTCATCTTCATGGTCGCGGCACCACTCATCGTGAACGTCCCGTCCATCAAGGTAGAGCTGCCCAGGGCCTCGAGCGGCGACGAGACGCAGAAGGCGATGCTGGCGCTCACCCTCCAGAGGGAGGCGGCAGGCGGTTACCGTTTGTTCGTCAACGGGAAGCTGGGCGACGACCAGGCGGTCCGCGATGCATTCCAGGCGCTTCACGGCCAGGACCGAGAGCTGCAGGCCGTCATCGCCGCGGACAAGGGCGTCGCCTACGGCGACGTAGTCCACGTGGTGGACCTCGTGAAGACACTGGGCGTGCGCAAGTTCGCGCTCGACACCGATCCGGTTCGTTAGTCCTCCGAGCCATCCTTGATCCACCGATCTGATCTCGTCTCCGCGGTCATCGCGCTCTCGGCCCACGCGTGCCTGGGTTACGTGCTTCTCCGCGCCGCGCCGGCAAGGCCTCGCGAGCGCTCGCTCGTCGAGGTCGACATCCGCGCGCCGAAGGCCGCATCGCCACCATCCTCGCCGCAGGAGCCGCACCCTGCCCCTGCCCCTGCCCCGCCGCCGATCCCGCGGGCGCGTCGCCTGACGGCCGCGCGGACCAACGCCTCGGCGCAGCCTACCCCTTCCGCGCCGCCCGCACCGCCGCGCGCCGTACGAGAGAATCCGTCTCCTCCGGTCTTCGGCGTCACCATGGAGTCGACGACCGCGGGCGACGCGTCGATGTCGGTTCCGGTCGGGAACACGACCGCCCTCGATCCGAGGGATTCAGCCCCGCGCCGCGGGCCGGTGCGCCCGCTCGCGCCGTCGGCCGGCGCCGGCGTGGATCCCGGCGGCGACCTCGCCATCCGGAGCATGCCCGACATCGACGCCGACGCGTGCGGCCGGACCGTCGCCTATCCGAAGGAGGCCGCGGCGCTCGCCATCGAGGGCACGGTGAAGCTGCGCGTCGCCCTCGACGAGCAGGGCCGGGTGGTCGACGTGAAGGTGCTGTCCGGCCTCGGCCACGGCCTCGACCAGGCGGCCGTCGACGCCATCGAGCATCACTGCCGGTTCACCCCTGCCATCGCTCACGATGGGCAGCCGATCGCATTCGTCATCGCTCCCTACTTCTTCCACTTCGAGATCCCCCGATGACCTGCCCACCCGCCCTGCTCCTCCTGGCGCTGGCCCTCGGCTCGCCAGCTTCGGTGCGCGGCGAGGAGTCGCCCCCGCCACCTCAGCTCACGAAACCTCCGCGCCTCCTCCGCTTCGTCGAGGCGAAGCCTCCGCCCTCCATCGAGACCCGCCACGAGGTCGAAGTGATCCTGTCCATCGAGGTGGACGAAACCGGCAAGGTGACCAAGGTCGAGGTGACCAGCCCGGCGGGCGACGGCTTCGACGAGGCCGCGCTCGAGGCGGCCCGGCATTTCGAGTTCGAGCCGGGCGTGTACCAGGGAATGCCCGTACCGGTGCGGATCACCTACCGCTATCGCTTCCTCCACAAGGCGCCGCCGGCACCGCCCGCGGCTGGCGCCGGTGTACCGCCTGCCCCGACCGTCCCCTTTGGCGGGGTGGTGCTGCGCAAGGGTGATCGGACGCTGCTCGAGGGCGTGAGCGTCGTGCTGGACCAGGGGGAGCCGAGCACGCGCACCGACGCGCAGGGACGCTTCGCGCTCGACGCCGTCACGGTGGGCGAGCACGCGGTCCACCTGCGCGGCCCGGGGATCACCCCGTCCGACGGAACCGTGGCACTCCACCCGGACAAGCGGCTCGACGCGACCTTCTACGTCGCCGCGAAGGAGCGTTACGCGTCCACGGTTCGCGCGCAGCGCGCCGTCCAGGAGACGGTCGAGCACACGCTCCAGGCCGAGGAGATCCGCCGGATCCCTGGCACGCAGGGCGACACGCTCAAGGCAGTCCAGAACCTGCCCGGTGTCGCGCGCGCGCGCAATGGCGGCGGCCAGCTCGCGGTGTGGGGCTCGGCGCCGCAGGACAGTCGAACTTACGTGGACGGTATCTCCATCCCGACGCTCTATCACTTCGGTGGTCTCCGCTCGACCTTCAACGGCGAGATGGTGCAATCGCTCACCTTTGCGCCGGGTGGGTATGGCGCCGAGCACGGCCGTGGCCTGGGAGGCGTAATCGAGATCGAGAGTCGGAGGCCACGCACCGACGCCCCTCATGGCTTCGTTCAGATTGACCTCCTTGACGGCTCGTTCCTCTTCGACGGGCCGCTCAGCGACAGTCTGTCACTCTCGATCGGAGCGCGCCGGAGCTGGATCGACGTCTTCCTGCCGCTCTTCACCACCGCCGACTTCCAGCTGTCGCCCACGTACTCCGACTACCAGGCCGACCTGCATTGGAAAGCCTCGCCGCGCGACGACGTGGACTTCCTCCTCTTCGGCGCGGACGACTCGGTCCACCTCGCCGTGAAGAAACCGGATCCGACCGAGTCACCCACCGTCGACTCGCACACCTACTTTCATCGGGGGCTCGTCCGCTGGCAGCACCGATTCGGAGAGGGCGCGACCCTCGAAACCACGGCATCGGTCGGCTACGACGTCCCCTTCCAGTTCACCTTCGTGCAGGGAAACTCGCCGCTCCTCGTCGACCAGCAGAACCTCGCGTACGGGCTTCGCAGCGTGGCCCGCGTACCGCTCGCCAGCTGGCTGCGGCTCGACGCCGGCATCGACTACGAGGGGACGCGCTCGCCGGTACAGGCCACCGCACCGTCTTCGGGCGAGTCGCGGGAGGGCGATGCGCCAGGCCACTTCGAGGGGAACGGCGCCCTCGCGAACGACAACTACACACTCTACGCGAACAACGTGGCGCCCTTCGTCGTGGGCACCGTCTCTGTGCTCGACCGGAAGCTGGTCGTCTCGCCGCAGCTCAGGATCGAAGTCCTCGGGCAGTCGGCTTACCGAGCGACGCCCCAGGCCTTCAGCCGCAGCTCTGTCGAGTTCGAGCCGAGGCTCTCCGCACGCTACCAGGTGCTTCCCTGGCTCGCGCCCAAGCTCGCGGTGGGGTTGTTCCACCAGCAGCCGGGGCTCTTCGACATCTCCCACGTCTTCGGCAACCCGAACCTCTCCCCGGAAGCCGCCATCCACTACGTCGTGGGCCTCGACGTCGACCCCACCCGGACGCTGCACATCGAGGCCGAGGGCTTCTACAAGGACCTCCGCAAGCTCATCGTGCGGGGCGAGAAGGTCGGCGACCCGCTCCTCGACAACGACGGGGTGGGCCGCGTCTACGGTGGCGAGATCCTCGTCCGCCAGGAGCTCTCGCACAACTTCTTCGGCTGGATCTCTTACACGCTCTCCCGCAGCGAGCGGCGCGACCATCCGGACGCCGCGTGGCGCGTGTTCCAGTACGACCAGACCCACATCCTCACCCTGATTGCCAGCTACGTTCTGCCGCGCGACTGGCAGCTCGGCCTGCGCTTCCGCTACGTGACCGGCAACCCCATCACGCCTGTGGCGAGCGCGTACTTCGACTCACGCAACGACCGATACGACCCCATCTACGGCGGCGCCTACTCTTCCCGCATGGGCAGCTTCAATCAGCTCGACCTGCGGGTGGACAAGACGTGGACCTACGATCGCTGGAAGCTCTCCTGCTACCTGGACGTGCAAAACGTCTACAACCGGCAGAACCCGGAGGGCATCCAGTACAACTTCAACTACACGCAGACCCAGCCGCAGAGCGGTCTACCCATTCTGCCCGTCTTCGGGGTGAGGGGCGAACTATGAAGCGAGCGCTCTTGCTGGCCGTCGCCCTCTGCGGGTGCGGAAACTCGTTCGCCCCGAGCTCCTTCGTGAGCGGGTTGCGCGTGCTGGCGGTGAAGGCTGACCCCCCGGAGGTTGCCCCTGGGCAGGATACCAGCCTGACCGTGCTCGCCGTCGACACAGCCGGCGCTACGATCCAGGTCACGTGGGTCGCGTGCACGGAGCCCGTGCTGCCGAGCGGCGGGCCCGTCAACCCCGAGTGCATCACGTCGGGCACGGCACCCTTCCTGACACCCCTCGGCGACGGCCTCGCCATCACCGCCACTACGCCCGCGGTCGATCCTGCCGTCTTCGGCCCGTCCGACGCGAGCGGGGGCCTGTACCTCCCCGTCATCCTGCATGCCAGGTCGGCGGGCAGTGCCGTCGACGGCGCCTACCAGCTAAGGGCTCGCGGGGGAATTATCGATCGGAACGAGGTTCACCTGGGGCAATGAGGTAACTCCACTCGCCCCGGAGGCGAGCAGGCTGGAGATTGACGGCGGCCATCTCGTCGTCGGTGACCACGATCCCCTTCTCGTA
>WNGL01005140.1_pt1 | contig 22267 bp, 19 predicted proteins | sample 5400591 | NCBI WGS metagenome assembly WNGL01 (sample SAMN13153377, study PRJNA577476) | soil metagenome | isolation source: 80 cm soil or saprolite under Garry oak tree replicate 1 | place: USA:California | collected 2016-06-15 | reverse complement strand
CTGCAATGTCGCCGAGGGTATAGCGCCGTGTGACTTCGACTTCGATCGCGGTAAAGCCTGCCTCAGCGAGCAGTTGCCGGTACGTCTCTTCCTCCAAAGCGCCGGCGATACAGCCGGCCCATGCCTCAAGGTCAACGCGGATGACCGGCGGAATATGCCCCCGAAAGACAATATCGGAGACGGCAAAACGCCCGCCGGGCACGAGGACGCGGAAGGCTTCGCGCAGCACCTGCCGTTTGTCCGCGGATAGGTTGATGACGCAATTTGAGATTACCACGTCAACGGCGTTTGGCGGCAGAGGAATATCTTCGATAACCCCTTTGAGAAAACGCACGTTCTCTACTCCTGATTCGGCCCGGTTGCGCTCCGCCAGCTCAAGCATGGCGTCGGTCATATCCAGGCCGTAGGCGAAGCCTGTTGGTCCTACGCGCCGCGCTGAGAGGAGCACGTCGATACCGCCGCCGCTGCCAAGGTCAAGCACCTTCTCCCCCGGTTTCAATGCCGCCAGCGCCGTTGGATTGCCGCACCCGAGAGAGGCAAGGGCGGCTGTCAGCGGTAACTCACCAAGCTCGGCATTACTATACAGGTCGCTGCTCACGGCGTCACCAACGCCATTCGCGGTAGCACCGCAGCAATCAGCGCCACAGCAAGAAGCAGCTACAGGTTCTTTGGCGTTCAAAACTTCTAGAGCGGTGTGCCCGTAGCGCTCGCGCACGGCTTCGCGCAACTGTTCATCATTCGTTGGGGTGGTTGTCATAAATTAGTTTTCCTTTCGGTGTGAGTCGATTCGGCCCATTACAGGTCCAGTGAGAGGGCGAGCACAAGGCATCGCCCCTACTATGGACGGCCTGGCAAGCTCCATTTTAGCTTCTACACTATAGACGGTGTTCACCCAAAAAGGATGCACAGGGCACTGCTTATGTACAGCCGGTGCAACCCTCTTGATTGGCGCAACAGCTACATTTCGGCTGGTAATCAATCACTCTGCCCCGCCGGTCAAACTCGAAATGGCAACAGTCCAGCAGCATCGTCTTGAGTTTTTCTCTTGCCCGCTGCACTCGTGATTTAGCGCCGGAGAGTGAGAGTCCGAGTCTTTGCGCAAGTTCCCGCTGCGTCAACCCTGCATATTCGGTTAAAAGCAGGGCCTCCCGGTAATCAGGCGGAAGGCTGTCAACCATCACTTTGATGCTGGGAATCAGTTCTTTGACGATATCATCCTCAGCGGCTGGCTCTTCTAGAAGAAGGGGCGCTTCTGACAGTTCTGCGGTGGCTCTATGTTCGCGGTAGTAGTCTGCGATGGCGTTGCGGGCGATCTGGTAAATCCAGCTCTGGAGCTTCTCTTCGTTGCGCAGGGTATCGATACGAGTATGAATCTTGAGGAAGACATCCTGGAGGATATCTTCGCTACTGTGTTCATCTGGCACACGTCTGAGCACGAACTGCTTGAGTTTGGGGTGAAACTCTTCCCAGACTCGTTCTGTTGTCATGACCATAGCTATTCATCCTTTTTGACTTCATGCCTGCGCCTGATATATTGCTATTTTACATCATTGGTGACCAGGCAAAATGATATGCAGGCGTAATAATCAACATAGAGAGACGTGAAAATGCGCAAAAGGACGCAAACGCAACTTGACGTTTTCTGAATGATATGATATGATTTACTGGTGTGGATGAGACTGCAACCATCCGAATCCCTACTGTGATGCAGAGTTTTGCAGTTAGACAATGTAGTCTATCGGAGATGAAAGAGAACTTTTCCAAGTATTTTAGGAGGGATCAATGTCGGCCACGTTCAGTTACGCGAACATCTTGCACACAGTAGGTCAGGTGCTAGACCAGATTGGTGTGAAGAGTATCGCAATTCAAGAGGAAGAGGATGGTCTCTTCATAGAAGGGTTCGATAGCGAGGGCCAACTCCAGGTTCAGATGCGTTATGATATTCCTGCTCTTTATGACCTGGTGTCCCGGTCAGAGGGTGGAGTAGCAGAGAAGCACACTTCAGAAACGGAAGGTGTGCTCCATCGTTTTTTAAGGAATTACGAGCTGGCTGTAGCATCCCGTTAAACTGATTGATAGTATTTACTTGAGCAGACTAGTAAAAGAACCGGGGAGAGACCCCGGTTTTTGTACAATTGGAAGAAGCAACAATGGTTAAGCTCGCGGCAGGTGTTTGTTAGTCATTGCATAGCCAGCGTGTTCCATAGATACGCATACTCTCAATCACGTCGCAAAGGTCCTGTCCTCTGGTAGTGAGAGAATATTCCACACGAGGAGGCACCTCAGCGAATGTTTGTCGAATGATGATACCTTCTTCTTCAAGAGACCGCAAACGCTCGGAGAGAGTTTTAGGGCTGATGCCGCGCAGGGAGCGTTCGAGTTGATTAAATCGTTTGACGCCGGAGGCCAGATCACGGATAATAAGCAAAGTCCACTTGCCACTGATTATTTCAGCAGTACGGGCAATGGGACAGACTGTCACATCGATGCGATTTGTTTTTGTTAGCGCCATTATTTTATACGCTTTTGCAAGCCCTTTCTTAAGAAACTATATCATAGTAGTTACGTAAAGTAAAGCGCAGACCACTCGACTTTACCCATAAAGTATGATATGCTTGCTAACAGTTGGAGGATACACGGATTTGAACAGGTTAGACCTCTTCTTGCCAGTAGTATCTGAGCACCTGAACAATTATCATAATTCTTGGCCTGCGCGGTTTCTCCCTATGAGAGGAGAAGATAATGCCCGAAGATATTGCTCTATTCATCGATTTTGAGAACATCCGTTACAGTATGTTGAATATCCAAAGGCGGGAACCAGATCCCCAGGAACTTATTGCGGTTGCCCGTCGCTATGGCACTGTTATGGTAGCCCGCGCTTATGCGGACTGGTCCAGACAACCGGAACCATTTAAGGGAAGCCTGACAGCAGCGATGATCGATCGTGTCGATTGCCCTGCGAAACAACGCGATCGTATCCGTATGGGAACGGTTCATTACTCAGGCAATACGCCTACAGGCGCGCCCTCGGACCAGGGAAGCAGCGGCTTCCCATCAGGTTCGTATCCTGCGCGTCCATGGTCTACTGGCGTGACTGGGAATTCTGGGCCACTACCGGCGCTTACCCCAAACGCTGGCAATGACTGGACACCATATCAAGATGCGCCTCCTTCCACGCCGGGCGAACTTGATGAGAGCCAGGCGCCAATTGACGAACAGCCACTGCCCGAGGAGGGGAACTACGACCCGGTTGATTACCCGCAAAGCGAAGCAGCCCGCAGCGCTTTACCCTACCAGAATCCATATGGTCAGACACATCCATCCGGACCTTTAGGGCTGAGTAATACGGGACCGCTCGGATATTCCAATGCTCAACACAGCGGCAATACTGGTCATATGCCCGCCATCAGCTCAAGTGGATCGAACACCATCGTACAAAGCACCGTTGTACAAAGTACCGTCGATTTAAATATGTTGATGGATATTATTGAAACTGTTTTTGACCGCCCTACCATATCTACATTCGTCTTGATGACAGGCGATAAAGATTTCACACGTATCAGTGCTCGCTTAAAGTTGCGTCTAAACAAAACTGTTATTGTTGTAGGTATACCAGGAACCGTCAGCCGAGATTTAATTAGCAGCGCGAATCAGTTCGTGCCATTAGTGCCAGGCGGGAACGCTGGTGGAACGGGCTTTCCTCCAAATACGGGGGGAGGATTTGGGCAAGTGTCCTCTGGAAACACCGGAAGCATGCCCGCGATACCCTATGCCGGGTCTACAACCACGTCCAGTTCCCAACTTCCGGCGTACGGAAATGGGACACCGCCAATGGATGCTCTCGATCCACAATTCTTACAATTCCTTGACTATATCGATCGAAACTGGTCCTGGCGAACTATTATTGGCGTCTCCAATTTTATTGGGGACCCGGTGAACCCGAAAAATCGTTTTCGTGGTCGGTTGACGCGCGAGTCAGCACGGGAGCTACTCAATAGCTGTATTCAGCAAAGTATACTGATTGTTCATACAGACCCAACTGGCGCTGAAGATTTACGGCTCAACCGCTCACATCCGGGAGTCGATGAAGTGCTCCAGCAATTTGTTCGCTAGCTGAAAACAGTTGCACGGTGGCCGGGCTATTCCCTTGAATGCCCGGCCACTTTCTTTCATTTTGACAAAGGAGTTACCGATGGAAGAGTCTCGTATTGCATTTTTCCAGCGATTGATCGCCAGCCCAAGCCCGTCCGGCTTTGAGCAACGCGTCCAGCAGGTTATACGTGAAGAAGCGCAACAATATACTGATGAACTCCGCACAGATGTACACGGTAACGTCATTGCGACACTTAATCCAGGCGGCAATCCTCGCGTAATGCTGACGGCTCATTGCGATGAACTGGGATTTCTGGTGCGCTATATCGATGATAAAGGCTTTCTCTATTTTGCCCCAATTGGTGGGTTCGATCCTTCAACGTTACCTGGCGAACGCGTGCATATTCATACCGCGCATGGCCCGATACTCGGGGTGATCGGTCGCAAACCAGTCCATCTATTACAAAGCGAAGAACGTGGTAAAGCGCCTAACATGTCGGAGTTGTGGATAGATATAGGCGTCGCCGACAAGGAGGAAGCGCAAGGGCTGGTCGCCATAGGCAGTATCGCTACGCGCGCGGCTCAACTCGAGACACTGCATGGAGACCTGATCGTTTCACGCGCACTTGATGACAAATCCGGAGTGTTCACAGTTCTCGAAGCGATGCGCCGCCTGCACGAGCAGCGCGACAAACTCAAGGCAAGCGTCTTTTTTGTCTCCGCGGTACAGGAAGAGGTAGGACTGCGCGGCGCTCATACCAGCGCCTTTGGCGTTGATCCGCTGATCGCGGTCGCAGTCGATGTAACATACACATCCGATCACCCTCAAACCTCTAAAAACGAGATTGGCGATATGAGGCTCAATGGCGGGCCAGTGATTACTATTGGCGGACGAATCAACCCGCGTGTCTATGACAGGTTGTTAGCGGCTGCTGATGAGGCAGGCATAGCCTATCAGATTGATCCCCAGGCAGCTGGGACAGGCACTGATACTGATGTGATTCAGGTTGCTCGCGCCGGCGTGGCCACGGGGCTTGTCAGCATTCCCTGTCGCTATCTTCATAGCGGCTCAGAGATTGTCTCGCTCAAGGATATTGATGAGATTGCGGAGCTTCTTTCGTGTTTTGTGCTTGCGCTAGATGCAGAAACGAACGTCATACCATAATTATGCATTCAAAGTTCATTGCATGCTTGTTCGACTGCAGCGACGGTTTTTGCCTGGAGAACTTTTTGGGCCAGGTCTGAAAGTTGTTGGGCCGAGCGCCGGGCAAGGGCTGCCCTGACGGCGGGGAGAGCGGTTGGCGTCATACTCAATTCGTCTACGCCCAGGCCGACCAGTAGAGGAGCAAGGCGAACATCGCTGGCGATTTCTCCGCATACCGCGACAGGTTTACCGGCCAGCCGCCCGGCTTCAGCTACCTGAGCAATGAAGCGCAGCACAGCGGGCTGCATGGGATGATAGAGATGAGCAACGGCGGCGTTGGTGCGGTCGCAGGCCACAGTGTATTGCAAGAGGTCATTCGCGCCGATGCTAAAGAAATCCGCGGTTGCGGCAAGCTCTGAAGCCATCGCCACAGCAGCAGGCACCTCAACCATGATGCCAATAGGAGTGCGCTGCAGGTAGGAGGGGAGAACGATTTGGCGCTGTTGAAGCTGCTGGTAGACGCGGTCAACAATTTCTCTTGCTGCGCTGAGTTCTTCAACGGTCGTTATCATGGGGAACATGATGTGTAGTTCTGTCGCGGTCTCAGCGGCGGCCAATAAGGCCGCCCGGAGCTGATCCTCGAGTAATGACTGATAGGCCAACGATATACGGATGCCTCTCAATCCCAACGCGGGATTGGCTTCGGCTGCCATGCCAATAACGCTGCTGAGGGCAGGCATCGGTTTATCCGCGCCAGCATCGAGTGTGCGGAGGACTACCGGCCCGCTCTTACGCGAGGCATCGTCTCCTTTGAAGGCGCGAAACACCTGCGCGTAGATTTTGCGCTGCTCATCTTCACCAGGAAGAGTAGAAGCGGTGGCGAAGAGAAACTCTGTACGCAGTAAGCCTATACCCTCGGCCCCCCATTGGCGCGCCGCAACAGCCTCAGCCTCGCTGCCAATATTAGCCTGCAGGTAGATGCGCCGCCCGTTGATATGCGCCTCCGCGCGCTCCTGTTGGGCAGCTTTTTTGAGCGCAGAGCGCTGCAGTTGTTGCGCCTGCAGGCGCTGCGCCAATTGAGCGCCCACCTCCATGCTGGGACGTTGGTAAAGCAAACCGTTATCAGCATCCAGCCCCAATTCATCGCCAGAATGGATTACCTGCAAGACGGCCTGATTCAGACCAGCTACGGCCGGAATGCCAAGCGCGCGCGCCAGAATGGCGGCATGCGCGGTTGGTCCTCCCTGGGTGGTGACGATGCCAAGCACAGTATCAGGTCGGAGTTGCGCGGTATCTGATGGGGTCAGGTCTTCAGCCAGTAGAATAACCGGCTGCTTCAGCGCGCTCAAGTCCTGTTTTGCGGCAGCCTGATCGAGTAATTGCTGAAGCGCGCGACCGACAGCATCGCGCACATCGGCTGCGCGCGCAACTAATAACGAACTATCGAGGGACTCCAGGGTGGTGGCTTCCTGTTCACCCGCGAAGGCCAGCGCGCCAGCGGCATCGATATGCTGCTCTTCAATAACTTGCAGCGCCGCTTCCAGCAACGCAGGGTCCTGCAGCATGAGTGATTGTGCCTCAAAAATCGCGGCCTCACTCTGACCAACGCTTTTCTCTAAACTTGCCGTCAACGCGTGCAACTCACCGGCCGCGGTTGATAAAGCATGACGCAGGCGCTGCTGTTCAGAAACTACCTGTGCTATGGAAATGGCGCGATGATCTACCGCGCGCAAGGGAGGGATACCTGATTTGTAGAGGAGAGCAGAGCCGATGGCCACGCCAGGTGAAGTCGGTATACCCTGCCATATGCCCTGTGTGTCCTGTATTTCTCGCGGCGCAGGAAATGGAGGCGTCGAAGGCTCTACGCTGATTTTCTGTTGCGCTGTGGTATCTTCAGGAAGCTTATGTTGCGACGCCGCTTCTGCGAGCGCTGTTTCGTAGAAGTTGGCACGCACCAGTTCACTCAGCGCCTCAACAGCAGCCTGTGCTTCCTCTCCACTGACGCGTAGAGTTATGGTATCTCCGTTGCGTATACCCAACGAGAGAACGCCAATGATACTTGTGGCATCCGCCTGACGACCACGACCTGCAACCTCTACGCGAGCATGAAAGCGTCCCGCGGTCTGGACGAAAAGGCTGGCAGGGCGAGCGTGTAAGCCTGTCGGGTTGGTCAGGGTGAGCCGGGCCTCCAGCAATGCTGTTTGTTGTAGCTGCGGAGAAGAAGGAGGAGGAGAAGCGACTTCGTCTGGTTCCTCCCCGGTTGCGCTGAGGGGTTTCAATAGTTGTAGCTGCGTTGCATTGGCTGTTTTTTCTGCTGTTTGCTTTACTTCTGCCAGCGCGCGCCCGAGCGAAGCTTCGATGGCAGCCGCGACAGCGCCTTCCACCAGGGGAGCGAAGCTGAGCAGAACGCGATCATGCTGCTCAATGTCCAGCATCTCCAGCGCCATTTCGGCGGCCAGTATCGCGCTTCCCAAATCCAGCAGCACAAGCACGCCGTCTGGGCTGTCAACAGACTGAATAGCTGCCGTGATTTTATCGACAGAGGTGCCGAGGATATCACCGGGGCCGCCTCCTGCCGGGGCAATAAGGATCTTACCCTGGGTCATCTGTCCAGCCAGCTCGGCGACGCCAGCGGCCAATTGGGCGCTATGTGAAACGATAACCAGCCCTACGGTCATGGATCAATGTACCTTTATAGAGAAATACCGCGTTGAATGCTTACACAGTCTCCGCCAGACAGCGCAGTATGAGCCAGCTTGATGTTGCGCCAGGGTCCTGGTGTCCGATGCTCCGCTCACCGAGGTAGCTGGCGCGGCCTTTGGTGGCAAGGAGTGGAATGGTAGCTTTCATGCCCTCTTCAGCCGCCTGAGTGGCGCGTAATACCAATTCCTGCAGTGTTACACCTTCAGCAAGGGCCTGTTTAGCGGCTTCCACGGCAGGAGTCAAGGCATCCACCATGGTCTTTTCGCCGGTGTGCGCCTTGCCGCGAGCCACGATGCCGCCTAAAAAAGCATCGAGCATGGATACGACATCAGCGGCATCAATTTCTTGCTTCCCTGCGACGGCGGTACCGGCCCGTAAGAACGCTGTCCCATATAAAGGCCCGCTCGCGCCCCCCACTGTTGAGACGAGGGTCATACCGACCGTCTTTAATTGGGTGGAGACGTCCATCTCTGCCATCACAGGAAATTTGCCACTGACGGCCTTGAAGCCGCGGTCCATGTTTATGCCATGGTCGGCATCGCCAATAGGGGAATCAAGTTGCGTGAGATATGCAGCATTTTCGTGTAACACATCCGCAATACGTTGTAACCAGCGCAGGTTGTCCTCATTGGTCATGAAGCATAATCCTTCCTTCATACAACACAACATGCCGAGAGTGAAGGCACGTCCGGGGCGAGCACATACACCACCAGGGCGACCATACCAGCGGGGCGAGCACACACACCACCAGGGCGACCCAAGGGTCGCCCCTACGGTATATGGACGCGTGGGATAAACGCCAGGTTTGTGTTTACATGCCCCAGCGAAGCCCGGGGGTGTGCACGGGCGCATCCCAGTATTTTGTTAATTCGTCGTCGAGGCGCACCAGGGTTATGGAACAACCGGCCATGTCCAACGAAGTAATGTAGCTGCCAACCAGTGAGCGCGCGATCGAGATGTTTTTGCCACTAAGGATGCGGTTAAGCTCGTCGAACACAATATAGAGTTCGATCAGCGGCGTACCACCCATGCCATTGACGAAAGCCAGAACCTGTTCACCGGACTTGAGGCCCAGGTCATCAACAACGGGAGTTACCAACATTTCGGTTATTTCGGCAGCGGAGGCAAGTTTGGCGCGGCGGCGTCCCGGCTCACCATGGATACCGATGCCGATTTCCATCTCGTCTTCGCCTAAGTCGAAGGTGGGCTTGCCAGCGGCAGGCACGGTACAGGAGGTCAGGGCCATACCCATGCTGCGTCCATGGTCGTTCACCTTGCGCGCCAACGCGGCAACCTGATTTAGCGATGCGCCGGTCTGCGCAAAGCCGCCAACGATCTTTTCCAGCAGTACTGTCACGCCAACACCACGTCGTCCCGCCGTCCAGGTGCTATCCTGCACAGCGACGTCGTCATTGGTAACAACACTCGCAACCTCGATGCCGTCGGCTTCAGCCAGTTCGGCGGCCATCTCAAAATTGAGCACGTCACCGGTGTAATTCTTGACAACGTGGAGTACGCCTGCTCCGCCATTGACGGCGCGGGTGGCAGCAAGCATCTGGTCTGGAACGGGCGAAGTAAAGACGGCTCCAGGGCAGGCAGCATCAAGCATACCGAAGCCGACAAACCCTCCGTGCATGGGTTCATGGCCACTGCCGCCGCCCGAAATAACCCCCACTTTGCCTTTTACAGGCGCATCTTTACGCACTATAACTTGCTGCTCAATATCGACGCGCAGCAGGTCAGAATGGGCAGCCAACATTCCTGCCAGCGCCTCTTTGACGACATCTTCAGGCTTATTGATCAATTTTTTCATGATCTCTCCTTCAGGGAACATAGTAACACAAAGGCAATGCAACGCAAAGCGTCTCGCTGCCTCTATGTTTTACAGCATAGAGAAGTAGGGAGACAGCTTACGCCACTCCTACTCCAATTTTTTCGGCGGCTATTTGCGCCTCTATCGCACTACGAAAAGTATCAACCAGAGATTGTTGTTGATCTGGAGACCACTGATGTTCCTTTGCCATCAGCGCGGCGACTTCATCGACGACGCCCAAACCGCGCCGGCGATCTTCTAAGGTGATAGAAGTACGGCGCGCCAGCACGTCATATGGCGTCATTGCCATCTCCTGACGACATGCAAATATCACTTCGGCTCGAATGTAGGGCAGGTCATCGATGAGAAGTTGAGCGAGTGACGGGTCATCTACGATCAATTCCAGCAGCGCGACCGCCTCTGCCCCATAGTTCCTCCCCAGGTGTGAGAGCGTTTGAGGGCTGAGTCCCAACATGGCGCCTTTCTTTTCCAGTTCGCTCTGTACGACCGGCCAACCAGCACTCCCTTGTAATGGCAATGATTGAGTAGGGTGTAAAAGGGGAGAGCCATCACGACGCTTGAGCACATCCAGAGTATCCTGGGCCATACGCCGGTAGGTCGTCATTTTCCCACCGACAATCGTAACGAGTCCAGATGGGCTTTCCAGTACAGCATGCGTACGCGAGACCCTCGCGGTAGAACCTCCAGCTTTGCGCGGGCTTACCAGTGGACGGTAACCCGCGTAGGAGCTGATAATGTTATCCTCGGTCAACGTCACGGAAAGATAGCGGTTGAGGTACTTCAGCAGATAGACGATATCCTCCCTTGAAGCCGTTGGATGATCGAGATCGCCTGAGCCAGTGTCTGTCGTGCCAAAAATCGCGCGCGATTCCCACGGAACGATGAAGAGGATGCGCTTATCTTCGGTTTCTGGTAAGACAATCGCCGCGTCTCCCAGCTTGAGGTCTTCACGGGAGAGCACCAGGTGTACGCCCTTACTCGGCTCTATGCGTACGAGGGACTCAGTGCCAGTCAATGCCTCAACTTCCTCGGAGAACACCCCTGTCGCATTCACGATATGCCGGGCATATAGCAGCAGGTCCTGATTGCCAATGCGATCATGAACACGCGCACCTTGTATTTTCCCCTGTTCGGAAATAAAGGACGTGACTTCCGTATAGTTGGTGATTACAGCCCCTTGTTGAGCAGCGGTACGTATCAAAGCCATGGTAAGGCGGGCGTCATTCGTCTGCGCGTCATAGTACATGTAGCCATCCTTCAGGCCCTCGGAGACAAGGGCTGGAGCCAGCTTCAGTACGCCCTCGCGCTTCAAACGACGATGTCGTTTGATATTATAGCGCCCGGCCAGACCGTCATACATCCAAAGCCCCATACGCAGGAGCAGTCCCAAGCCAATGCCTCCCGGCGTGGTAAACGGCATTCCAACGGGATGACGATCACCTTTATACATAGGCAGGACAAAGGGGACCGGGGACACCAGAAACGGGGCGTTTTGTAAGAGAATACCCCGCTCAACGAGCGCCTCATGCACCAGAGAAAAATCAAAATTCGGCAGATAGCGAATGCCTCCATGCACCAGTTTCGTCGATTTGCTACTCGTGCCGCTGGCAAAATCGATTTTCTCGACGAGAGCGACGCGATAGCCGCGAGCAGCGGCATCCAGGGCAACGCCGGCGCCCGTGACGCCACCACCGATGACGAGAACATCGAAATGTTCGCTATCCAATTTGCTGAGATTGTGCGCGCGCACCGATGAAGATAGAGAGTGCATGGCAACCACGAACATACGAAGCTGAGAAAGAGAACGCTCGCTATCTTTCGACAGGTCCGTATGTTCGCCCTTTCGTGTGTTCTCTAAAGACTATTCGTGAGACACCTCGCGCACAGCCTCACCTGTTGTCACGGTGTCGCCAGACTTGCCCAGCATCTTCGCCTCAAGAACCTTACCGATGGTAAAGTCGTAGATGAAGGCGCCGACAACACCTCCGGTCAGTGGAGCAACAATGGGGATCCAGAAGTAGTAATTGTCCGCGGAAAAGCTGGCTCCGTTGCTCACTATAGCAATCCACAGGCGCGGGCCGAAGTCGCGGGCGGGATTGATGGCATATCCAGTGTTGAGGCCGAAGGATGCGCCAATCGCTACGATCAAGAAGCCGATAATCAGGGGGTTGAGGTTTGACTGGACGGGCTGGTTCCTCCCATCGACGATGGCCAGGATCAAGCCAACGAGGAGGGCAGTCCCCAAGAATTCGTCGCCGAAGGCCCCGAACGTTCCAACAAACGCCTTAGGAAAGGTGTAAAAAATCCACCCGTAACCATTCCCAGTAGTTTGCTGGGCAATCTGGCCGATGGTCAGATGATTCACCGCCAAAGCATGGACGAGTGCCCCTTGATAGACAAAGTAGAGGATGCCCCCGGCGACGAAAGCGCCGGCTATCTGCGACACCCAGTAGGGGAGCACTTTGCCCCAGGGGTGCCTTCTACTCGCGGCGAGGGCGAGGGTCACCGCCGGATTGATGTGCGCCCCACTAATGGCTCCGGCGACATAGATACCAAGCATAACGGCCAGACCCCACCCAAGGATGATGACAATCCACTCGGTCGCGAATGGAGTCGGGGCATTATTTGCGCCTATGTTAGAATAGAGGAAAACGGTCGCCACTACGCCGTCACCGAAGAGGATCAGGACCATTGTGCCGAAAAACTCGCCGACCATTTCACCATAAATGCCTGCGAGCGCTGAAGGTTTAGCTACAGCTTGACTTGCCATAGATACTCACTCCTAATCTGTGCTGGAGATATGGCGGAGAACTCGGAAGTTTACCGCCTCAATCCAAAAAATGATAATAAGTCACACTATACAAGACGCACTACAAGTCCGGTAGGGACGCATTGAAAATGCGCCCTACCCAATAAGATCAGGGCTGCTCCCAGTGCTGTGAACGCTCGACCGCGCGCTTCCAGCCAGCATAGAGCTTTTCGCGCTGATCCGCGCCCATTGAGGGCTCGAATGTGCGGTCAATGGCCCAATGCTCAGCGACTTCCTCCGGGCTGCCCCAGAAGCCAGTCGCCAGACCGGCCAGGTAAGCGGCGCCAAGGGCAGTCGTCTCCGCGACCTTTGGCCGCTGTACCGGCACGCCGAGAATATCCGCCTGGAACTGCATGAGCAGGTTGTTGACGACTGCGCCGCCGTCCACGCGCAGGGTCTTGAGGTGCACACCACTATCAGCGCTCATGGCTTCCAGAACGTCGCGGGTCTGATAGCACATTGACTCGAGTGTCGCCCGAGCAATATGCGCCACGGTTGAGCCGCGAGTCAGGCCGAGTATGGAACCGCGAGCGTAAGGGTCCCAGTAGGGAGCGCCCAGACCAACGAAAGCCGGCACCATATAGACACCGCCATTATCCTCGACCGAACCTGCCAGGTTTTCAACATCGCCACTGCTCTTGATAGCTTTGAGGCTGTCGCGCAGCCACTGTACGGCAGCGCCGGTGATGAAGATGCTGCCTTCCAGCGCATAGATGGTCTTGCCCCCCAGGCCCCAGCCGATGGTAGTGAGCAGACCGTTCTGCGATGGAACGCCTTTGGTACCGGTATTCATGAGCATGAAACAGCCCGTGCCGTAGGTATTTTTCGCCATGCCGACGTCATAACATGCCTGTCCAAAGGTGGCTGCCTGCTGGTCACCGGCATCACCGGCCATTTTAATGGCCCCGCCGAAGTATTCAGGATCGGCTTCGCCGTAGACGGCGCTGGAAGGCATGACGGTCGGCAACATGGAATGAGGGACGCCCAATTCTTTCAGAATGACGTCGTCCCATTTGCCTTCATAGATGTTGTAGAGCAGTGTGCGTGAAGCATTGGAGGGGTCGGTTACATGGATACGCCCCTTTGAGAGACGCCACATTAAAAATGTGTCTACATTGCCGAAGAGCAATTCGCCACGATCCGCCTTTGCTCGCGCTCCAGGAACATTGTCAAGGATCCATTTGACTTTGGTGCCTGAGAAATAGGCATCAGTCACCAGGCCGGTACGATTGCGGATCTCCTTGTCAAAACCCTTCGCCTTCAAGGCGTCGCAAATAGGGACTGTCAGGCGACTCTGCCAGACGATGGCGTTGAATACCGGTTTCCCGGTGGACTTTTCCCAGACAATCGCTGTTTCGCGCTGATTCGTGATGCCGATAGCGGCGATATCGGAGGCCGAGGCTCCGGCCTGTTGCATGGCTTGCCGGGCCACTGTGAGCTGGCTCGACCAGATCGCCTCTGGATCATGTTCGACCAACCCTGGAGATGGATAGATTTGCGGGAACTCCTGCTGTGCTGAACTCACAATCGCGCCGCCATGATCGAAGACGATCGCGCGCGAACTGGTAGTGCCCTGGTCCAGGGCTAGCACATACTTCGCCATAGTAAACCTTCTTTCTTTTGGGCACAATACTGTGCGCCCATATAAAACGACGACGTATCGAACTGGCGCAGGCGTCCAAGCCTGAGCTTGCAACGAAATAAAGACATATATCTCTACACAGACAGCGGCGGCTGTGCAAGCAATCACAACCAGAGTTCAGGACGACTAACTGCCACGCCAACCGCGCCGGATTGCAGGACGGCCCGTACTTGTTGAGGTGTATGAATCAGGCCCGAGGCAATGAAGGGTAACGGCAACTGTGCCAAAGTATGCGCGGCAATATAAGTCGTAACCAAACCGGGAGAGATGTCGAGCAAATCAACATAGAGCGTGTCTACCGATTCCAAAGCCATCTCTAAACCGGTCGAGTCTACTGCAAAAATGCGCTGAATTGTCTCTAAACCGTAGTCTTTGCCCAAAGATAAGATACGCGGATGATTGGAAATGATGCCGGTCACATGCAAAGATTCCGCAAGATAGCGCAAACCGGCGAAGTCAGCATGAATGCCATCAATATGATCGATATTGACAAACACTGAGAACGCACGCTTATGGGCCTCATTGAGCAAATTTGTCAAATCGAACAGGTTACAGTGTCGTAACAGGATGGAATTGATTTGTGGGGAGTCAAAAACCTGTGTAAATTGAACACGGCTCTCTACGATGGGAATGATTTTGCACTGCGACGTGGACTTGAGCAGTGAAATACTGGACCGAACAAACATGCTGCACCTCTGGCTCTCAGGAGTAAAAAAACAACAAAGCCCTAAGCCTCAATAAAAGGTTGGCTCAGGACTTTTCATTTCACTGTCCTTAAACGCCTATGCAGTTGTCCAAACAGGTCTCTGGTAACCGTTGAGTGTGTGTGAGTTGCCTTAACAGATACACAAAGGCTACACCCTATAACAGTATCCCAGTTACCGCAGCCACTAACTATACAACAAAGCTAAGTTAGCATATAATGATAATACTCTATCGAATGCTTTTTGTCAAGTTAGCTCTCAGCAGCCTCAAGTGAAAGAATATGATCAAGCAAGAGTTTTTGCGTTTAGCCAGCCAGTTCCCAGTGGCAGCAGCGATGAAATCCAACGATGATATGCAGGTTGCTTTAGAATCTGATGCTGTGCTGTTGTTCTTGCTGAAGGGAGATGCCTTTCAATTGGCCCCGTTTGTCACACAGGCTCATCAACGTAGGAAAGGAGTCGTCGTCCATGTTGACCTGGTGAGTGGCATCGGCAAAGATCGCGCCGGCATTCAACACCTGCGTCCATTATTTTTCCCGATGTGGCCCAAACGCTGCAACGTTTGTTGCCAGGTCCCTTTATAGCAGGTGGTTTCATTCGTACAGCTGCCGACGTTGCGCGAGTACAGGCTGCGGGAGGTATTCTAAGCAGCAGTAGCACCTACGAACTTTGGCGTCACACAGCAAAAGAATAAGGAGTACATGCTCTGATGCAAATGCAAAATGTGCCTAATTTACTGAGCTTCAGCCGAATATTGGCAACAGTCATCATATTCGTGCTGGTTCTGATCAATACTTCCTGGGCATATCTGATCGCAACACTCTTCTTTGTGCTTGGCTCAGCAACAGATTTTCTCGATGGGTATTTAGCGCGACGCTATAAACTGGTTTCGCCGTTGGGTATTTTCTTAGACTTGACCGCGGATAAAGTCTTTGTCTCGGCAGTGCTGATTGCGCTGGTTCAGGTTGGCCTGGTGCCTGCATGGATTGTAGCGATCATTGTGGCTCGCGAATTTTTAGTGACGGGCTTGCGTTCAATGGCGTCAGCAAAAGGGAAGGTAATTCCAGCGGGTAAATGGGGCAAACAGAAGACGCTGATCACAATGATTGCAATGAGCCTGTTATTGTTGGCAAAAGGACTGGGCGCTCACCAGCTCTCTCTCTTTCCGCCGGTGCTGAATTTTACGAGCCAGACAGTCAATTTCAGTGAAATATTGCTGCTGCTGGCCGATGCTGGCTTGATTCTCGCGACAATCTGGACGGTACTCTCGGGAGCGGAGTATATGATCAGCGCTCTACCCCTGTTCCAGAAAGAACCGGAGACCACGGTAAAGGCGTAAAGCGACGGGGGCGAGCGGGCCTGGGCGAGGCAAGCCGTCGCCCCTACGATGGACGGGGTTATGTCGATGTTTTGGGTGAGGGATTGGTGGGGGTGGCGGGTTTATCTTCAATTTGCACTTTTTGGCCGATCTTGCGCTCGGTTCCCGAGAGCAAACGGCCAATGTTGTCGTAATGGAAGATAATTACCAGAGATGGGGCAACGACCAGGAAGAGCAATTGTTGGAGACCCACCTGTATAAAAAACGAGGGATAAGCCAGGTTTACGAAGAAAAAAATGAGACCGAAGACGACCGCTGAGAGACTGCCGAGAACAGAACCGAGAGAGACGTAGCGGGAAATAGCAATCGTGGCAAAAGTAACGATGGCGGACAAAAGGAAAATAGCAGGAGAAATAACGAGGAGCGCCCCAGCACCGGTTAGAACACCACGACCACCTTTGAAGCCAATAAAAACAGGGAAACAGTGTCCCAGCAGCGCAGCGAGGCCAGCGATGGCAGGTCCCCAACCAACGACATACAGGAAAGGCACGTAGAGAGCGAGCAATGTTGGTCCGATGCCTTTTACAAGATCAAAGAGAAAGACGACCGCGGCGGGACCTCTGCCGAGCGTGCGCAGGACATTCGTGGCGCCTATTTTATGACTGCCGTAGGCGCGGATATCAAAATCTTTGCCGCGGAGCAGTAATCCTATCCAATAACCAGCGGGAATTGAGCCCCAGAGGTAGGCGATGATCGCCACTAGAAAAAACTGAGCTATAATAGGCATAGCAGCCTCCTCGTGTGTTGAAGCTTCGTTTTGGTGAAACAGCTTTCCCAACTATTATAGTGAGATTTCAGCCAAAAAGCTAGCGCGTATGGCGTATAATCAATGCTATACTACGAAAGAGGAGGAGGAAGCGTATGCGTAAAGTTGTTCGGGGTTTGCTAAAGCTATTGGGATTGTTCGGTCTGGGCGCTGCTGGCACACTATTTGCTGCTACCATTATTGCCCTACGTCATTGGGTAGACACTCCTCAGCCACTGGAAAGCATTTTACCCGGAGATAGCCACATTTATCGTTGGCGGCAGGGGCATATATTTTATAAGACGCTCGGTGATGAGAAGGCGCCGCCATTAGTAATGCTACATGCTCCTGCGATTGGGGCATCGGCTTATGAAATGCGTAAAGTGGTGGGAGCATTGGCACAAAAGTATCGTGTCTACGCTCCTGATCTGCCTGGTTTTGGTTTATCGGATCGCCCAAATAGCAATTACTCCGGCGAAATGTATAGCGACTTCTTGCATGACTTTCTGGCTGAGGTGGTACAACGTCCCGCGACACTGCTGGCCAGCGGCTTAAGCTGCAATTACGCGGTGATCGTGGCGGAACGCTTTTCGGATATGTGTGTAGCATTGATCCTGGTCTCACCATTGGCGATGTTCGGTGAAGAAGAGGAACTGTGGCGTCCGCGAACAGAACTGATCAAACTGCCAGGTGTAGGCTTCTTTCTCTACCCATTGATCACTACACGCCTCGCGCTGCGGCTGACTATGATGCTGAGACAACCGCAAGGGCAGATAGCAGGCGCTGATATCGACTATCTCTACGCAACCACTCACCAATTTGGCGCTGAACATGCCCCACTGGCCCTGCTAGCAGGAGATTTGTCGGTGGATGCATCCCAGAAGTTTGATGCATTGCCACAACCCACTCTCATCCTCTGGGGAACAAGGGCATTGCATGACACGTGGTCTCTATCGAGCAAACACTCTATGCCCAAACAGGCAGAGATAGCACTCATACGGGACGCCGGGGCAAATGTACAGGAGGAATATCCGGCAATAGTAGTGGAAAATATTCGAGAATGGAGTGAAGCACAGAAAACACAGAAAACACGGTCAGTACCTGCCACCACTGCCACTACGAGCAAAAAACAAACGGAAGCAACAGGGGAACTTATAGCTCCTGAAAAGAGTAACCCACCGCAAGCGCAACAATCCGGCGCAGGAGACACAAAAACTGCCGCGGGAACCCCTGAGATCGAGGCGTATTGTGCCAGGTGCAAAAAGAAGACCGTGATGCAGAACATTCAGGAAGTAATAGCGAAGAATGGTCAGCCTGCATTGAAGGGAACATGCTCAGTGTGTGGGGCAGGACAATACCGCGCCGGGCGCCGTTGAAACGTGTTTCCCTTCGGTGTCACGCCATTCACGCGCGTTCAGGGCAGAGATGCTTCGCTGCGCTCAGCATGACAATGCTCTTGACGCGTGGCGCTTTGCACCGTATAATGCCTTGCATACAAAGGGAGGATTTTTTATGACTATTGGTGGACAGAGTGACGCAAAGGCAGAGCGTAAAGTTTATCGCTTGACACCGGAGGGCTTTGCGAAGAAACAGGAACGCCTGGAATATCTGCGCACTGTCAAGCGCAAAGAGGTTGCTGATTATATCCATGATGCCAAGGAAGCTGGCGATATTAGCGAAAGTAGCGCATACGAAGAAGCTAAACACGACCAGGCTAAACTCGAAGGTGAGATTCACGAGTTAGAGGCATTGCTCGCACTCTCTGTGATTATGACACCAGATATGCATGACACAGAAGACGGACCCCCAGTTGTTCGTATCGGCATGCAGGTGCGCGTTGAGACGGATAGCGGCTCGATACGAGACTTCAAGATTGTCGAAACCTTTGAAGCCGAACCGAAAGCTGGCTTGATCTCCGACCAATCGCCGGTTGGAAAAGCTCTGCTTGGACACGAGGAGGGCGACGAGGTGAACGTCTCTACTCCTGGCGGAGTGACCAGTTATACCATCCTTTCAATTAAGCCCATGCTTTAGGTCAAAATCACGCGAGACAGCGATGGAGGCCCTCCAAATTGAGGGCCTCTTTTCATAAGTTACGCTTGTGCTTGTATTTGTGACGTTTTTTCCGGATTTGGGAGGGCGAACCAACCAAAGATACCCGAAATTGCGATCAACGCGCCTCCAATGGCGAAGATGATATTGACCGGGACAAATTGTCCAAAGTAGCCTGCAAGGCCCACCGAAATGAGACTGACGCCAAACATTGCCGTCTCAATCACCGATTGCACACGCCCCATCATTGACTGGGGAGTGGCATTCAATAATAGTGGGCCGAAGCCAACATCAATGCCTCCCTGTGGAATGCAGATAAGGAAGTTGACGATCATGGCCATAATGATCCAGGTCTGGAATGAATAGATGACAATACCGACACCTAATAGAAGCACACTACCGCTCAGGATATACTTCGGCCCCATCTTTCTCGAAACGAGACCAGCGCAGATGGCCCCGATCAATGTTCCCAGTCCTCCTACCGCTATCAAGGGACCGTAGAGTGAAGCGCTGGCGTGCAGGTTACGTGTAACAAAAATGATGTCCAGGGCATTGAGAGCCCCGGCGCCCAACATGGCGATCAAGGCGAGAAATGTAACCATCAACAAGACGCGCGTTGTCGCTACAAAGCGAAACCCTGCCAGCAATTCACGAATCACGGGTCCGACACCACCAACCCTGTGCTCTTGCGCGGCTGAATAGGGATAGAGGGCCTCTTTTGACGCTCGTATAAATCTCAAGCAGAGAGCGGAGAGCAGGAAAGAGACCGTGTTAATGATAGTGGCCACCAGCGGACCTACCAGAAAGTAGAGTGGCGAGGCAATAGCCGGCCCAATAATGAAAGACAGGGCAAATGTAGCCTGGGTGATAGAGGCCGCCTGCGGCTGCTGCTCCGCCGGGACGATTACCTGTAGCAGACCTGACCTGGCCGGCATGAAAAAGCGTGAAAACGTCGCGAGCAGAAAGACGCTTGTATAAATGGCCGGGAGACGCAGCGCCGCAGGCACAATGAAAGGTAAGATGATCACGGCTGCGCGTACCACGTCGGATACGATCATGGTTGTGCGGCGATTCCAGCGGTCTACGAAGACGCCTGCCACCGGGCCGAGCAGGAATACTGGAGTATATTCTGCAATCAAGACACCGCTGATAGCGGCAGCTGAGTGGGTGAGGGAAAAGACCCAGACGAGCAGTGTCGTGGTATACATGAAATCTCCGATGTTGGAGATGGCTTGCCCAATGGCGAGTAAGGCAAAGTTCCGGTTGATGAGTAACCCTTTACCGCGTGGGGGTTCGTTTTCTGCCGGTACTGGTTGAAACGGTACCAGCGGCCCTGACTGTGTATGTGTAAGTGCTCCTGAAGGCATGCTGTTCGTTCTCCCTTGATATGGTTAAAACAATCAAATGGCGGGCATTACGCGCGTTTCTTCATGAGCACTTCACGTACCTCAGGAGAAGCCTGCAACTTACCAATCAATTGTATGCGCTCTACAGCTTGTTCTGCCAACTCCACGCTGACATCATCATCAAAATGGCAAACTCCGGTGACATGGATATCTAAACGTTTGCCCTCGGCCACTGTCTTCTCCAGGCACTCGCGGTTGAAATGCGCCACACCTACAGTCCAATTGTTTTCCATAGGAACGGCAGGAGCGGCCATGATGCCTGGTTGGGTATATTCCGACGGAGGAGTGGATTGAGGATAGCTGATCAAGGCAATCACCAGGGCTTTTTCTCCATCGATGGCGCGTCGTGTTTCAAAGGTTTGCAGCAATTCAGTAATCTGCTTTTGCAGTTGTTTCTGCTCCGCGGCAGTGACATAGATATGAGAAAAACCCAGGCTAAGGTCTGGCTCCTCAATTTTCTGCTCCAGGGCGCTGCGAAAAGCGCGCTGAAAACCATCTTTCACTTGATCGAGCCAGGAGCTGGTGGCCGCTAGAGACTCATCGGGGGGCGCGGTCATGAACAGGGTTTTTGAGACAGAGATATTTTTCGCAACAGGCTGGTAATATTTTTCAAGAATCCCCCCCTTTTCTCGCGTCTCAACCAGGCGCAACAAACCTACCCTTTCCAACTCTCGCACATGGTAATGCACCTTTGCGGGCGCCATACCGAGGGTATCGCCCAATTGAGTAACCGTCATGGGCTGATTCTGCAATAAGTCGATGATGCGGATTCGCAATATATCGGCAATGGCGCGCAATTGCTCAATAGTTTCGAGTTCGTAGGTTTCCTGCATCAAGCATTTCCTATCGGATAAATTTTTTTGATCGTGTAAATATATTAAATCATTCAATTTTATTTGTCAAGAGGCAGAGATTCACAGGGCTTATTGACAGAGCCACCTAACATCAGTAGTATAGATGTACGCCGCGGTAGAGAAACAATCAATCAGGTCTTTCCTGAATTGCTGATATGTTAAGCGGCGAGGAGCATATATAGAATGTTGACGTATGAAGACGTAACCGGGTGTTTCCTGAAGGCAGCGGCGAGCGCAGCGCTCATGACACATCCCGAATATTGGATAAACTCACGCTCACTTGAACGCGAATTTGCCTGTACCTGCCACGCGGGAAGTTGCGAAGAAGCGGAACACCGCAGCGCCTGTACCTTTTCGTTCACCTGGGGCGCCCTGGACACATCTCTCTCACTCGATGGCCCCGCTGGTGTCTGTGATTTCTTCCATGAACCTGAAGATGATTGTCCACATTTGCATACGCGTGATATTCCGCCGCTTGTGGTTGACCTTTCATACAATTTAGTGCTTAATGGGTCAGGCGCAACTATCTCAGAGGCAACGCTACTTTCGCTCATTCAGATGCTCAAGTTTCGGGCGAGCGAGCACAGCAGTCGCGCAATCGAGACACGCCCGGGCATCTCCATGATTTTGCATGAAAACCGTTTGCAGCCAGAGGTACTGACGCTGCAACAACGGGTAGAACTTCCCATCTGGCATCCCGACGGGATGCGTGGCCTTCACGATGACCACCACTCTTACTCAGGACGAGGAAACCGGCGTCGCCGGCGCGAAATGGATGAGGACAACGAAGATGATGAGGCTGTTGCCGATGACCCTCGGCCAGAGGATTGGTTACCACAGATTATGGGCGATGTTTGCCAGGATATCCTACAGGTGCTCGAAGCCCTGGACGCGGCGCGCGCAC
>WNGL01009690.1_pt1 | contig 22269 bp, 18 predicted proteins | sample 5400591 | NCBI WGS metagenome assembly WNGL01 (sample SAMN13153377, study PRJNA577476) | soil metagenome | isolation source: 80 cm soil or saprolite under Garry oak tree replicate 1 | place: USA:California | collected 2016-06-15 | reverse complement strand
AGATAGATCACCTGCGTGAGCCAGTTGTGACAATGCTGCTCTGAAGCGCAGGTTCGGGATAAACTACTGCCTACTTATGTACACTACAATCTGTCAAAATAGCGGAGTCCTACCGGTGAAGTCGCAAGGAAGGAAAATTGAAAAAACGTTACTGCATTGTATTGTCCATCTCATAAAGGATAACCATCACTTGCGTTTTTGTCAAGCCTATAACATAAATACTTATTCTGTGAAAAAGTATAATCTGACAGCTATTTCAGCCCAGACGTAACGGGGTCTCATGCTGTAAATTTTGGAATTAAGCTGTTGATTTCTTTGCAATTACTCTGATGATCAGATATACTAAAGGTAGATGGTGTTGTTGGCTCCCTTCGTACGAGAAGGAACGTGTCATGGCAGAACCGTTTTTACCACTCACGGCGCTTACTGAGGCTCAAAGAACGCAAGCCTTGGAACGTTTTACCATCATCCGCCCTGCTCTCGAAGAAGGGGTCTCTCGGGCGCAGGTGGCGCGTACCTCTCAAATTGCACCCAGTACGGTACAGCTCTGGATCAAACGCTATCGAGAGAAGGGCCTGGCAGGGCTGGCAAATAACGTCGCACGCTCAGATAAAGGAAAGTCTCGCAAGCTGCCAGAGACCGCGATCCAGTTGATTGAGGGGCTGGCCTTACAAAAACCTCCACGATCGATGGCCGCCATTCATCGTCAGGTCACCGCTATCGCCCAGGAACAAGGGTGGAAACCTCCCAGTTATGATCGCGTTCGCCACATCATCAAAGGTCTTGATCCGGCCCTGGTGACCTTTGCACACCAGGGAGCAGCCGCGTACCGAGAAGAATTTGACCTCCTCTATCGGCGAGAAGCTACCCATGCCAACGCTATGTGGCAAGCGGATCATACCCCACTGGATGTCTTGTTGCTTGATGAAACAGGCACTCCCGCCAAGCCCTGGCTCACCGCGATTGAAGATGACTACAGCCGAATGATCGTCGGCTATCGGCTCAGCTTTCAAGAATCAACCGCGCTGACCACCGCACTCGCTCTTCGTCAAGCGATCTGGCGCAAAGAAGACCCTCGCTGGCATGCGTATGGTCTTCCGACGGTCTTCTACACCGACCACGGCTCAGATTTCACCTCCAAGCATATGGAACAGGTGGCTGCTGATTTGCCGATCGAGCTCATCTTCTCACAGGTTGGTATTCCTCGCGGTCGTGGCAAGATTGAGCGCTTTTACCTTCGCTTCTGCCCCATTGGAAGCTCCTCTCCTGGATTGTCGAACGGTGTTCTATACGCCCCCGGTTTCTGCTTCTCCAGGGCGCATCGAACGCGAGGTGATGACCTTATTCGCTGCCTTTTCGTATCTGGTTGAGGCGGCCAATCAGCGCCACCAGGGCAAAGAAGACTTTTTGATCACGCGTCGCTTTTCGCATCTTATCGAGCTCTTGATTGTCGATGAAGCCAACCGCCTCAAAGACGCAGGTTTAGAGCAAATACGCGATATTGACGATAGAGGGAGGTTTGGCTTGATTTTGCTCGGCATGCCCGGACTGGAGAAGCGCCTGGCGCGAGCACCGCAACTCTACTCGCGGATCGGTTTCGCTCATGAGATGGAGCCGTTGTCTGAGGTGGAGACGCGCTTTTTTCTCGATCAACGTTGGAGTCATCGTGTGTGCGCCCACTCAGACGATTTTACCGATCAGGAAGCTGTTGCCGCGATTCTTCGCATCACCAGAGGGAATATTCGCTTGATTGAGCGGCTCATGATGCAGGTGGAGCATATTTTAAAAGCGAACGAGCTTGCCGTGGTAACGAAAGAAGTGGTTGAGACAGCCCGCGAGAATCTCATCATTGGATTCAATTGATCGAGAATCTCGAATCAGGTGTCGATCAGGTAAGGTTGAGCTGTGTCAAAATCGTTCGTTTGCTGCGACACAAAACACCTGTCTCAACACACAGGAGTGAGTGAGTGAAAAGAGGGAACGGAGCAGTGGAAAGACAGCCGACGCGAGCCGTCCGTGAACAATGAGGGCGAATCGTGGCCGTGCTCGCCCCTTGCGCTTGTGTTGCCAGATGCCTTGCCAGTACCTCGGCTGGCTTGTTCGGGCCGCCGAGATGGCGGCGATACAAAAGGAGAGGTCTGATGACTAACAATGGGATTGTCACCAAGGAATCTACAAGCCTCATCTCGCGTTCCGTCCTCGTCGTGTTCTGTTTAGCTGCGGGCTTTGCCTATCGAGCAAGCGTCTCGTTGATCCCTCCAGGCATCTTTGAGGATGCCTTTCTGTTCGGTCTCGCTGCTCTGCTCCTCACGGTCGCCATCCTCACAAGGAGGAGCCGAAGCCTTCAGAGATACTGGGAGATTCCCTTCGCCTTTTTTGTCTTCACGGTCGCAGGTTTTGCGGGGGATGTTTCGATCAGTCCGCTTCAACAGTGGTTCATTTATGACATTCTGCACGAGACTCCCAGCGTGAATAATCCACTCGCTTCCACCGTTCTGGGGACTGTTCTCGCTCAGGTGTTCGGCACGCTGAGCCTGGTTCTCCCGATCATCCTTCTCACAAAAGCATCGGGAAGCAGCTTGAATGCTCTCTTTCTCAATAAGCAGAGGAGTTGGGTGTGGCTTCTTGTCAGCATCATCGGCTTTCTGGTGTTCTTTCTTCTGGCCGCGTCCGGACGAAGCCAGGCATTCTTTCCAAACAATGGAGTGACCTTTTCACGCTTTCTTGCCCTCACGCCAGCACTCCTCGTTCTCGTGCTCTGCAACGGTCTCCGAGAGGAATTATGGTTCAGAGGGCTCTTCCTGAAAAAGTATGGGAGGTTTTTGGGGCCATTCTCTTCTAATCTGCTCGCAGCCATCATCTTCACCTCGTTCCATGTCCAAGTCCAGTATAGTCGAAGTCTGCCGATTTTTCTCGCTGTCGCGTTGATCCAGGGATTGATCCTGGGCTATCTGATGCAAAAATCTGAGAGCATTCTCGCGCCTGCAATTTTCCATGCAGGCATTGATATTCCCATTTATTTGGTGTACTTGTCGTATGTTTCGAGATGATGCAACTCTCGGCTCGGGTCCCATGGCTGCTTTGAGAACGGCTTCTCCGAAGTACGTGAGGCGAGCAAAGGGATCTCAATTACGGCCGTTTCATGAGACAGATTGCTCAGCTTTTCACGCCTTGCAACTCACCGTCTCCACAAGCGCGAGATTCCCCTTGACGAATCTCAAAACTTATCTCATAATTATGTGGAATACTCCCGCTATTCTCTGAAAACTCTTCAATAGGAAGGCGCTCGTAGTCCACATAATGCAAGTTATGTGAGAATTTTGCAAATTCCACATAACTTGCATCAGAATCTCAAAAGGTCGGGCCGTTGACGGCAAACATGAGACAAAAGGAAGAGCTGGCTGAATTTGAGCGTGATTTGATTCGGGAGCGTACCAATGCCGGATTAGCCGCGGCAAGAGCCAGGGGACGTGTGGGCGGGCGACCAAGAAAGCTCAAGACCAACGGAAAAGTGGCACTGGCTCGGCGGATGTTTGCTGATCAGAGTCATTCCATACCAGAAATGTGTGCCGCACTTGGGATCTCCCGCGCTACCTTATACCGTTATGTGAAAAAACCTCATCAACAGAGTAATTACAAAGAAATCAACAGCTTAATTCCAAAGTTTACACATATGGGTATGAAAGTAACGTGGAGACTTCTATGACGAAAGTGCTGGTTACTGGTGGCGCTGGGATGCTGGGCCGCCAAGTAGCAAAAGAACTGACTGCAACTGGCTATAGTGTGCGTATTATGAGTCGTAAGCGACAGCCTCTAAATGTGCTCTCCACGACGGAATGGGCGCAGGCTGATCTCGAAACGGGTCAAGGGATAGCTGATGCGGTGACTGGGATCGACGTGGTGGTACACGCGGCAAGCAGCCCATTCAAACACACACGGCAGATCGACGTAGGCGGGACGCGGTTCTTGCTCGAAAAGGCCCGTGCCGCTGGCGTTGCTCACGTGATCTATATTTCGATTGTCGGGATCGATCGCATTCCCTATGATTACTACCGCGCAAAGCTTGCCGCCGAAGAGTTGGTCCAGAAGAGCGGCATCCCCTGGTCTCTCCTCAGAGCCACGCAGTTCCACTACCTGGTCGATCTCTTCTTTCAGGCGGCGACAAAGGTGCCGTTGGTGACGCTCCTGCCCACCGATCTCCGATGCCAGTCAATAGCCGAAAGTGAGGTTGCCAGCCGTTTATGTGAGATCGTGGTCGCTGGGCCATGTGGTCGCCTGGCTGAGCTGGGCGGCCCAGAAGTACTGACGGCAGGTGAGATGGTGTATAGGTGGTTGAAACTCCGCGGGATGCATCGCCGTGTGCTTCCTTTCCATGTGCCAGGTAAAGTCGCACAGGGCTTCCGTCGTGGCTATAATACCTGCCCTGATCAGCCGGTGCGTGGGCGAATCACCTGGACCGAGTGGGTGCAAAGCAAGTATGAAGTGTAGGAAAATGAGGTGGGTAGAAAGCAAAGCGCAAAAGAAACCACATGAAAGAGGGGAGATGATGCGAATCTGGGGGTTGATTATCTTCAACACCCTCAGGCTCGCTGGTCTCTTCGATACCCTCAAAAACTGGCTGATCAGGCAGGCTACAGCAGATGTACGCGTGCAAGCGATTCTACTGGCCTGGGCCTTGGGCGCGCTGCTGGAAGGGTTGGTCGGTTTCGGCTATCCCTGGGCCGTGATCGCGCCGATTCTGGTCGCGCTCGGCGTCATTGAGCTGGATGCCATCCGTGTGGCGGCGATCGCCAACAACGCCCCGGTCTCCTACGGCGCGCTGGGAGCGCCGATTATCGCGCTGTCTGCTGTCACCGGATTGGGATTGTTGACCCTCTCGGCCTCGGTAGGCCGAGAGGTCGCTGTGCTGGCGCTGCTGCCACCCTGGATTCTCATCTATCTGGTTACTGGTTGGAAGGGCTTTCGCGAGGGCTGGCCGCTGGCTCTGGTGGGGTCGCTGGCCTATATCGCGGGGCAGTTGCCCGTGTCGCAATTCCTGGGACCCTACCTCCCGGATGTCGCCGGCGCGCTGGTCTGCTTTGCGGTGCTGCTTCTGTTGTTGAAGGTCTGGCAGCCCAAAACAGTGCTGGGCTATGGCGGCGAAGTACTCAGCGCAGAGGAGCAGCAAGCCCGAATGACCGCGAGCATTGGCGAGTCCTCGGAGCGGCATTCTATTTGGGCCGCCTTCCTTCCTTTCCTGATCCTGATCGTGGTCGTTGTACTGTGGACTGGCCCGTGGTCTCCCTTGCCGAAGGTGAGTTGGTTTAGCTTCAAGGTGCTGGCCACTTCTTCCATCAACCACAAATCCACGAATGTGGCGTTCACCTTCACCCCGTTCATTGGCGGAACCTCTATCCTGGTTTCCTGGTTGATCATGCTGGCGTTTATCCGCCCGAGCTTTTCCCTGCTAGGCACGGTCTTCCGCGAGACCTTCCGCCAGATGTGGGGTGCGCTGCTGGTTGGCGTCTTTATCTTCGGTCTGGCCTTTGTCTTTAACTACTCGGGCATGGGTGCGTCGCTGGCCACGGGCTTCTCGAAGGTAGGGCCCTGGTTTATCCTGCTCGCGCCGATCCTGGGCTGGATCGGAGTGGCGCTTTCGGGGAGCAACACTTCCGCCAACAGCCTTTTTGGCCTGGTGCAGTTTCAGGTAGGCAAGCTACTGGGTTTCCCTTTGCTGCTTTTCCCAACGCTGAACTCGGTCGGTGCGGAAGTCGGCAAACCAGTTGCGCCCCAGACAGCCAGCGTCGGCGTCTCAACCAGCAAGTATGTACGCGACGAAGGTCAGGTCATTCGCCACAATATGGGCTGGACGCTAGTGCTGCTAGGCTGGTTGATTATCGTCGGGCTGCTCTACTATTTCCTGCTCCCTGGCTTGATGAGCTAATCTGTGATTTGACAACGGTTTTGTCCTCCCTGGTGGCGCATAAACTGTCCAGAAGTTGGTCTGTAAAGCTGTTTGAGAGCTGTGCCTGAACGTGGTAACGCTCTGGCTTTGACGCATATCTGCGACTGCGGCGCTCTGTTTGAACCATAACGTGTCCTGTGGGTGCAGCTCCCGAACGGGGGTTGGGGCTTATCTGCGGGCTGCCTGTCTCTTGTACTTGCTCACCGCCAGTTCATAAGCCTCGGTAAGCCTCGGCCGCACTTTCGTTTCAAAAGTCTCGTCGCTGGGGTTGAGCACGCACACCCAGTACATCCGGCCATACACGGGGTGAGGCATCAGCTGATCCAGGGCGGTGAAGTCGTAGTCGCTCGAGTTATCGCCGCTTTCAGCCGCGCTGTCCCCGCCGGAAGGGAGCGAGGGCTCGCCGAAGAGCGAGCGAAACGTCTGCTTGCCGATGCCGATGTTCAATCGAAAGACCGACGGGCGGTTGAGGTTGGAGAACTGGTCATAGATATCGCTTGTCACAATCGTCACAAACGGAAACCTGTGATCCGGCGGTAAGTTACTATCCGGGTTGTAGAAGAAGAAGCTGTCGCCCGAAGCGACCACAACATCCACACCCTCAAACGTCTCGGTGATGTACCGGCTGATCTGAGCTTCGTTCACGGGTATTGGTCCTTTCCTGACTGGCTTTGCAACGAATGTCCGACCTGATTGTTCTTGACTTTAGGCTTATTGTACAACTCAGATGCAAGATGAGCTTACCGATGGATTTCGCTTCAAAGATGGGCTCAGAGAGTTGCTTAGAAAAACTCTTCAACTATCCGCTGCACCACAATGGGACATGAGCCATTAGAAAGGCTCATCCCCAAGTAAGTGAGCCTTTCTAATTATCCATCAACAACATGTGAAGAGTCCGTTCTACAGTTGCGTTTTTTTGTTGAGCAGGCTATACTAAAAGCGGTACATTCTCTCTGCCCCATGGTCCTGGTCCGATTATACTTCTCCCCCTCTGGTGCAGAGGGGAAAGGAGAAAAACGACATGACGAGAGAGGAGATTCTCAACCAGATTACTCAAGCGTTCGGCTCGGTGCCACAGTGGCTCAGTGGACTACCGGACCCGCAGCTGGAGCATCAATGGGGCCTCGTCGCGTGGGTCCTCAGTGACAGCAAGCTGAGTGCACGCGACAAAGCCCTCGTGGCTTTCGGGGTGGCGGCAGCCATCCACTGCCCATATTGAACCCCCTTCCATACTGAGCAGTTACGGCTCAGCGGCATGGATGACACCCAGATCCAGGAAGCCTCAGCGGTGACCAGCGTCGTCGTCGGCTTTAGCGCGTACCTGCACGGCATCAACTACAGTGTCGAGCAGTTCCTGCGCGAACTCGATGAGACAGTGAGCTACATTAAGTCCCAACATCAGGCGTAGTCAAGGTATGGTTCCATCGGACCGGGAATGAGGCATGCAGTCGGCTACCAAGGCATCTCCAGTCTCCGTGCTAAGGGCTGGAGATGTCCTCTCTGGCCTGAAGAGGCAGCAAATGTCTCTTTTCTCGTTCTTTAATGGTCTTCCTCAGTATGTTGACGGATCTCTCAAAGCCTCTTTTTAGATAACCTGTAATCGATTGAAAAGTGCAGAACTATTGCGTATACTTTATGAGGTAAACAATTGGACACAGAGAATGCTTCTAGAGCTTGTTAGGGACTCGATATGATGAAGGAGAACCGACATGCTACGCTGCCAAAACTGTGGAACAGCCCTGCCCGAAAACGCACGATTTTGTGCTCAGTGTGGACATGCACTCAGTGTCACGATGGATACGCCGACATATTCCAGCAACCTCATGAATTCTGAAGGTATGATGCAGCCGTCAACTGGTGGATCAGGGAAAGAGGAAGAGGAAGAGGAGCAGCGTCGTGGCATGCTTCTGGGCTGGCCGTAGCTCCAGGCCAAGTGCAGCAGGTGACGATGGCTGTTCCCAATACCGTCTGTCCGGCATCAGCGACCTTGACCTTCACCTTCAAAGGCGGTGAGGACCCCGTAAGTGTGCGGTGGAGCTGCGCGGTCCCAGGAATATACTGGGATGGGGTGAGTTGCCCGGAGAGCAATGGATATTATGTTTGTCCTTATGTCCTGAAGGTGGCTTCAAGTTCTGAAGGTCTGGTACGTTGGACGGCCTTCGGTAATTCGTCTGACATTCTTATCAATCCTCAAAGCGGAACAATGGCACCTGGTCAGAGCCAACCAGTATCGGTCGCTTGGCCTGCCAATCCCTGTACCGACACTTCATGGTCTCTCAAGGATAGCGCGGGAAATATCTTTACCGCAAAGTTAATCTGCACCCCGCTGGGATAGAAGTGCTGTTGGCCTGACGCCCTTTGTGGATGAGCTTGACCTTACCTAATCGGCGCGGGAAAGCGCCCGTCATTCATGGCGGGAAGTGTCAGATAAGATAGGGGAGCAAGCGCGTAGGGGCCCAAGGGAGCGCCCATCCACTAGGCACGACGGGCAGCCACAAGGGCCCCCGCACCGCTCCACTCCTCCCCTGCCCCTACGCGAGTTCCTAATATCCCTCTCAAAAAAACCTATCCTCTTTCGCTACACAGTCGATAGGCACGAGCCTACGCGCCTTCCTAAATATCCCTCTCAAAAAAACCTATCAGTGTAAGCCATTGTGGGGCCTTTGGCAGTGCCTGCTATTGTGAACGTTCCTGTGGCCTTCTCACGTCAGTTCATAGTGTACTGACTACCAGAGGAGAAGAGCGGGAGAATGGGCTTGTGAATGATTGCCGGGTGTTCTGTCACAAAACTGGAGTGGGCGGTGTCTTATATGTGCCATCGATGGGAAAGAGAGAAGAAGAACCTGCCGGGTCAACGGGCCAGGTTTGATTGAGGAAAAGAGGATGTTGTCAGATATAGAGCATAGGCCTCTCGTTGCCTCAGCTGACGAGGGGTCGTTTGAAGGCGTATTTACGCGCTATTATCCTCTGGTCTATGCGCTGGCCTATCGCTGTACAGGCCGGAGTGATGAAGCGGATGATATTGCGCAAGAGGTGTTTTTACGCTTCTATCGCGTGCCGCCGCAGGCTACAAGCCCAGGAGAACTGAGGGCCTGGCTGTGCCGGGTGGCAACCAATTTAAGTTTGAATGCCCTGCGTGCCCAGCAGCGGCGCACGCACCACGAGGAGCGGGCAGCAGACACAACGATCCAGGAGGTCGGGGGTGATGGGGCACAATCTAGTCCTGAGCAGCAGGTGCTCGCGCTTGAGCAAGCGGCACTGGTACGGGACGTGCTGGCAGGACTTCCTGAGCGGCAGCAAACGTATCTGTTGTTACGGAGTATCGGCTTGAGTTATGCAGAAATCGCGCAGGCAACCGGCGTGGCCCCGGCTTCCGTTGGCTCATTACTGGCGCGAGCTGAACGCGAGTTTCGGAGGAAATATTATGAACGAGCAAGAACAACAGCAGAATAATGAGTGTTTAGATATGGGTACACTGGTAAGCCTGCATGATGGTGAGTTGCCTGCTGACGAGAGGGAGCAGGCCTTGGGCCACATTGCGACCTGCCCTGACTGCGCCGCCGATGAGCCGGCCGCGTCTGCCAGCAGTCGAGATGTGTATAATCTGTTCTCTCTGCTAGGCCCTGGGGAAGGTGAGATGCCGCTCACTGTGACTGCGTTGGCGGCAATGCAGGCCAGGCTCGAGGCAGAGGGTCTGCGTGAAAACAGGCGCGGAACAAAAACGCTTGCCTTACTGAAGCCGGGCAGTGCACGTCCTCTCCACTTCGTAAAGCAGCGGCGTGTGGGCTGGTTGGCAGCAGTTGTCGCCGCAGCCCTGATTGCCCTGTTGCTGCTGCCGAATGCCTCCGCGCTAGCGAATCAATTCCTCGCGCTGTTCCAGGTGCAACAGTTCCAGCCCGTGGATGTCAATCCGCAGAACTTCTCCCAGGCATTAGTGCTTGATATCACCAAATACGGTGATGTAGACCAGCAGGATTTTGATACCGGCTTGCAACCTATGAGCGAGGCTCAGGTGAGGCAGGCCATTCACTTTCCGCTCTTGCTGCCCAGCCACCTGCCGCCGGGCGTGGGCCAGACGGTGCGCTTCGCGCTCAACAGCGGTGGCCGGGTGACATTCGTCTTCAGGGTGGGGAAGGCACGCGCTTTCCTGAAACAGAACGGAGAAGGTGCTGTGCCTATACCGGCGCAGCTCAACGGAGCGACGTATACGATTACCATCCAACCGAGTGTCGTGGTCAACTACGTCAAGAGTTGTCCTCAGGGCACGGGAATCGATGCAGTGAATCAATGCAGCGGGGTTCCATTCTATGTAGCAGAAATTTCTAGCCCTGTGGTGCAGGGAGTCGGTAATGCTTCGCTGAAAGAACTGCGCGATTTCTTCATCTCCTTGCCCGGCAAGTCTTCGCAGATGCAGACGCTCCTGCGGGATATTGATCTGAACACCGGCACGGTTCCTCTGCCCATTCCGCCGCAGGTCAATGCGCAGCATGTCACGGCTCACGGAGCACCGGGAGTGCTGCTGACAGATAACTCTGTGAGCCTGGGAGCGGTACTCTGGCAAACGCATGGTATCATCTATGTGGTAGCCACGGCGACGAGCAACGCGACAGAATTGCTGGATACGGCCAACTCGCTACGTTGATAATGAGTAAGACTGCGGGGGTGGGAATGGCCCTTTACAATAGGGAGGTTTTTTTGGGAGCGAATAGGAAAACGCGTAGGGGCGGGAGTGGCGTGGATGTGGGGACGCAATCCGGGGGATTGTGTGTGGGGCCCTTGTGGCCAAGACATTTCAAAGAAGACGTTTTGCGAGTCAAACGAAGCCGATTCACGAGTGTCATCCTGAGCGGAGCGAAGGATCTCTCGCGGGAGAGAGATCCTTCGCTCCGCTCAGGATGACAAAGCGAGATGGTCTTGTATTTGAAATGTCTTGGCCCTTGTGGCCGCCCGTTGAGGATGAGGAGCACCATGAACAGGCATGACGGTTGAGGTGCTTTCGGGGACGACAGGAGAAAGGGGAAAGACCGCCAGAAACAGGCAGAGAAGCTGAGCTTCCTGAGAAAGAAGACCTCTGCCATCTCAAGCCGAAGCTCCTTGTCATCGGTACAGGCAAGCCGCTTGGGTCTTCTACCGCTTCTACCCGTACTAGTTGGTCATTGTCAGCCCCTACGCGAGGGGCCGAGCGTTCCGTTAGGTTGATGCATATTGGGGGTGGGAATGGCCCACCCTTGCTAAGAGGATGAGTTAGTATGGGAAATGACAACTTAGTGCCTGCAATAGAGGTAAAAGGGTTACGTAAGGTCTACAAACAACTGGTGGCGGTAGAGGATGTGAGCTTCACCATGTATCGCGGCGAAGCTTTTGGCTTTCTGGGCCCGAACGGTGCGGGCAAGAGCACGGTGGTGAAGATGCTCACCGGGCTGGTTGCGCCAACAAAGGGGAGCGTGCGTATTTTCGGACAGCCTGTCTCCGCTAGAGAGGCCCGCAGGCGCATCGGCTACTTACCGGAACTACCCAGTTTCCATCGCTGGCTAGAGGCAAAGGAGTTTCTCGAATTTCATGGTCGGCTCTATGGTCTACGTGGAACAGTGCTAGAAAAACGCTGCCGGGAGGTGCTGGCCCTGGTCGGATTGGCAGGCAGGGATCGCCAGAAGCTGGGAACGTTCTCTAAAGGCATGATGCAGCGCATTGGATTGGCTCAGGCTCTGATCAACCGGCCAGACCTGGTGCTGCTCGACGAGCTTGTCTCCGGACTTGACCCGGTAGGTCAGCGTGACATGCGCGATCTGCTGCGGCAATTAAAGGCCGAGGGCATGAGTATTTTCCTCAACTCACACCAGCTTGCCGATGTGGAGACGCTGTGCGACCGGGTGGCGATCATCAACGAGGGGCGGATTTTGAAGGTCGGTGCGCCGCGTGCGCTCTTCGACGAACCACTGGTGCTGGAGTTGCGCGTTAGCCCTATCAACCAGGAATTGCTCCATCGACTTGGCCTGGTAGCTCTTGCCGTGCGCCAGGATGGAGACACTCCTTGCTCTCTGCTGATTGAAGTGCGGGACGAGGAGGGTGCTGCCGATGTCGCCGCTGTGGTGCATGAGTGTGGGGCACGCTTGTACAGTCTAGCAGCGCATCACCGCTCACTGGAGCAACTGTTCTTGCAGACCATCGACGCATCGCGTCGCCGCGAATAAAGAAATGCAGGGGGAGATTATGGGATTATTGTTGATTATGCGCTTTACGTTACAAGAAGCGATACGGCGTCGGCTCTTCCTGTCAGTGGTGATTCTGAGCACCTTGCTGTTAGCAGTATTCGCCATCCTGCTCAACATCGCCGTGAACATGGTGCAGCCCGATGGCGGTACTAGTTCAAGACTGGAATTGCTGGGTGCAGGTGTCGTCGTCACTATACTGGTGACCTGGCTGGTCTACCTACTGAGCAGCCTGCTGACCATCCTGCTAACTGTTGGCATGATTTCCAGCGAGGTCGAGGCGGGCACCTTCTCGGTGATTGTTCCGAAGCCGTTGGCTCGCGCCGAAATCGTCTTCGGGAAGTGGCTGGGCTATGCGCTGATTCTGAGTGTCTACACCGCGTTCCTGTTTTTTTCCTTCCTGGGGATCATCTACTGGGAAACGGGCTACTGGCCCTGGCAGGCATTCAGCGCGTTCGGCATGCTTGATCTGGTCACGCTGGCACTGCTGGCGCTCACCACGCTGGGTAGTTCGCTCGTGCCGACCATGGTAAACGGTGCTATCGCGCTTGTGCTGTTCATTGGAGCGCCGATAGCCAACCTCGTCCAGTTCATTGTGCGGGTGATCCCATCCACGCATGTACAAAGTCAAGCGATGCAAAACGTCACGACGATCATTAGCCTGATTATGCCAACCGATGCCCTCTGGCATGGCGTCTCGTATTACCTGCTCCCGAATACGGCAACCTTCTTGATGCTGGGACTGTCAACCGATAGCTTCAATACACCTTTTACCTCGGCTGAGCCGATAGCTGGGGCACTTCTGATCTGGGTGATTCTCTATAGTATGGTGCTACCAAGTTTGGCGGCGTGGCGTTTTCAGCATCGGGATCTGTAAGCGGGGTGGAACCAGCAATAATTCACAGAGCCTGGGCCAAAGGCTTATGCTACCCTAGACGCTAGAATTCTCCATATGGTATGATCTACCTCGTTGTGAACTCGCAGTCGGAGCCGCACAAGGGGCAATCCATTTCAAATAAGACGTTTTGCGAGTCAAACGAAGGCGCTTCAAGAGTGTCATCCTGAGCGGAGCGAAGAATGACAAAGCGAGATGGTCTCGTCTTTGAAATGGATTGCGCACAAGGGGTTCACGCATTCCGCACATGGAGGTTGCGGGAAAGTCTATAGTCAGTAGTATAACACTCAATGAAGGGAGTTACCTATGAGCAATGGAAACAAGCCTCATGCAACTGGTCGCGTCAAAGCAGGTGATGTCTCCCAACGAGTAGGCGTTGAGGCCATTGAAGCACGTGGAGTCAATGTAGGCGAACTGGTCGAGAAGTTAATCGATGCTGCCGGAGCTGAGTTCACCACCTACTATTACTACACGATTTTGCGCATGTATCTGGCGGGTCATGAGGACTACAAAGAGATTTGTGAGGATGCGCGTCTTGAGGATCGTGCCCATTTCGAGTTGATTACACCGCGCATCTACGAACTGGGTGGGACGCTTCCTTATGATATTCGCGCCTTTGCCGACCGGGCTGGCTGCCCCGATGCCTATCTTCCTGGAACGCAAAATGGACGCCGTCCCATGAGTAATCCGTTCGATATCGCGACGAACGTGACTGCTGCGCAAATCCTAGAGGTCCTCTTAGAGGCAGAGCGATGCGCAATTCGCACGTGGAGCGAGATTTGTGACTTGACCTTCGGCAAGGACCCACGAACCTACGATATGGCAGCACGCATCTTGAACGAAGAGATTGAGCATGAAGCCTGGTTCATTGAGCTACTCAGCCAAGAACGTGACGACGTAGTGCGACCCTCGGGGCACTTCCGACGCGGAACTCCTGGGGAAGGTCCCTATAGCAAGAATGCTGGGTTCTACAATCCCTAATGGTGCCCACAGCTGGCAATGACAGACTCTACCAAGTCGTCTTTCTGTGAGCGGGGCTGGTGTTGCACATGTGCAGTGAAGGTACTGAGCGGAATGATCGACCAATCTGCTTCATTGCGCTATTATGAGGAAGACCGGCGTGCTGGCTTTGCACTGATCTGCACAGGGCGACCACGTTCAGACCTGCACCTGCGTCCTGGGGCTGTGGAGGAAATGAGAGCGCATCGTGATGCCTGTCACCTCCCAGTCCCCCGTGGCACACGTGCCCGTAATATCACATAGTCTACCAGAGCAACTGTCTTAAGCTGCACGATGGATCGGTAGGGTCTTGGGCAAAGCGTGCATTGCACATGTAAGTTGGGATGGTGGCGACTCTTGACCAGATGTGGAGACCCCATAAATACTGCCTGCTCCCTTGAGAGGATGCAACCAGCGATACGTTCCTGAACAGCGGCTTAGCTTTGCAGGCGACCGTGGAGGTAGAGCCAGCGGACAAACGCTTGCCGCTTGTACTCAGCATTGATCTGGTGAGAGGCCTCTCGCTGATAGAGCGCTTTGACTCTGAAGAGGTCGGCAATCTGCTCGTGCGAAAAACCCACCCGCTGGAGCCGCTGGATATCCGTCCTATGTGGGGAAGGCTCTTGGAATTCCATAGCCCACGGGATGCGCAATGAGATTTCAGCAAGCAGACTGTGTATTGCGAAGCGGTTTCACGAGCAACCTCGGTCACATCGCTTGCTTGCTGGCGATACTGTAGAAGTTCCGCTTCGGTGCAGAAACCATGGATGCAACGAAGAAAGGTCCAGAGCCACTGCGCTTGAGAGATCCATCTCGTTGCGCATCCCGTGGGTGCGGCAATCGCAAGAGTGGAGGCCCCAATGGCGATGTCAGAAGTTTGACTGATGAGTCCACGCAACAGGAATTGCAGCGCGATGACGAGTCCGACATAGAGACCATTCAAAAATGGGTGCTGGCTAGCCTGCCCCGATTTTGAATGGTCTCTCAGCCTTGGCCTATTAGGCCCGCGACCGAAATGTACAACGTGAGCGTTGGCAAACCCCGACCAGGTCTGCATGGTGAGCAGGGAAGGCTTCTGCTCTCTAAAGCACATGGGCAAGCAGGCAACACCATCACTTCCCATCGTCAGAGACGCCGTCTGGGTCGGGGTTGGGAGCAGAGAGCACGGTATGCAGAGGATGATAGTCAAGCAGGAACTGTTCGATGGCAAACACATGGGTGGTCTGGAGATCGATGGCAACCTGATTGGTTGGCTCGCTCACCAGGACCACTTCCTTCTGCTGCCCATTTGCATCGACGATGAGGAGCAGCAGTTCGTCATCATCCCTCTCAGGGGTCATCCTCCCGTATCGTTGTGCTGTGCTGTCGAAGAATGTCTCTTGGTTGATGATCACATCCAGAATATGTTGGATTTCGCTAGGGGAAAGTTGCGCTCGCCACAAGTTATCACCTGGGTCTGTTCGAAAAATGAGCGTTCCGTCTCCGTAGAGGGTCCACATCGGCACTGTGTGCATCTGTGCTCCAGGATGCTCAGGGAGTTCGGCGAGTTGCACGAGGATGTGATCTGAGGCTCTGTTATAGGGGATGGTTCGCTCAGTGGGAACTGGTTTCCTCGCGACCATCCAAACCGTGAGGAAAACGACGATCACGAGCCAGTCGATGAGGAGGAACGTTGCTCGCCTCCGTAGAAGACGCCTGTCCTTTTGCATTGCGTGGCCCTCCTTTCTTTTGTAGAGAACTGCATAAGCTTCACTCTATTACCCTGGAGATGAACTGCCGTCAGCACTGGAGCCAGCATCGTAGCTGACGTTGGCACCATGGGCCTCATGAGCAGCGTCATGGCCTATTACGAGCTCGTCCATAGTAGGGGCAATCCCTTGTGGTTACCCTGCGGGAACGCCTTGTCGAACTATTCGCGGTACTCCAGCACGACCAAGGGATCGAGATAGATTCGATCTCCATCGACAAGTGCGAGTTGATCGATACGCTGCCCCTGGCACGTCAATCCATTCAAACTCTCTACATCCTCCATGCCCCATGCCCCATTCCTCCAACGAAGGATCGCATGGGAGCGTGAAACACGTGGAGAGGCGATCTGGATATCACTTGTCGGGGAACGACCAATCGTGAACACTGGCCTATTCAGTCGATACGTTCTTGTCACCTTCCCATCTATCTCAACCAAGACACGGTCCTCCTGGTGCCCTTGACGCGTTTGCGCTTTGCGCGGGGGGATACGAACTTTCAGTGTAGCTTCCCCGTCTGCATCTCCCGCATTATCCTTGTCTGTGTCCTCCTGCGATGGAGCACTGCCATGCTTAGACAAGGTAGCAGTAAGCACCCGCCCCGATTGAGTATGTGAGGAATCCCCGTCGTGAAGCGCAGCCACCTTTGCAACAGAAATGGCAGGGAGGGATGGTACCGTGGCTGTGTTCACCTGCTCATTATCAGCTACGAGAGGTGCAAAAGCCGGGCGGATCACCGGATCGTCCTCGCTACGGTCAAGATTGTAGCGATTCTGTTCCTCTAAGAGGGCGGCAAACAGTCCTCCCCGACGCTTTAACTCATGGAACGTCCCCTGCTCGGCGATTCGTCCTTCGCTCATCATCACAATCTCATCGACATTACCAAGGGTACTGAGCCGATGAGAAATTGTCAGGACGGTACGGCCAACAATGAGCGCGTTCAATGCATGCATGACCTCTGATTCGGCTTCGACATCCAGGTTGGATGTTGGTTCGTCGAGAATGAGGATAGGAGCATCGCGCAAGATGGCACGGGCAATGGCGAGGCGTTGCCGCTGACCGCCGGAGAAGTTCTTACCCTGCTCGTTCACAGAGGCATCATAGCCATCAGGCAGGCTCATGATCATCTCATGGATATAGGCTTTTTTCGCCGCTTCGACGATGTCTTCGATGGGCGCTGCAGGCCGCCCAAAGGTAATATTCTCGCGAATGGTGCCCTCAAACAGCAGCGAGTCCTGCAGCACCATACTCACGTTGTTGCGCAGCACATCCAGCGGGTACAGGCGGTTGTCAACGCCATCGATTTTGATTGTGCCCTGCTCAATATCATAGAAGCGCGGGATCAGACTGACGAGCGTGGTTTTGCCACCGCCGGTGAGGCCGACCAGGCCGATCCTTTTGCCAGGGCTGATATGCAGATTGATGCCCTGTAAGACCGGCATTCCAGGCAGATACCCCATCACTACGTTCTCGAAGGTAATCTCTCCTTGGAAGCGTTGGGGGCCTGAGTATGGGCCGGGCAATGGAGATTCTTTCAGTTCTGGGGCTTGATCCATCACCTCCTGAATGCGTTCCGCCCCTGATGCTGCCGTGCTTGCCAGTGTCGCCAGCTTGGAGAGGTCGCGCATCGGCTGGTAGAGCAGTTTGAGGAAGGTGAGGAACAGGATCAGCGTGCCAACATCGACGCTGTCGGAGTTGATGGAGAGGGGGCCAATGTTGAACACATTGCCGGTTGCCACATAGCCGCCGACGCCCACGACGGCGGCGGTCCCCAGGACCACCAGCAGCGTGACCAGTGGTGTAAACTGCGCCTGCAGCCAGCCGGCACGCAATCTCGCTCGTTTATTCTTATCAACGTAGTTGCCGAAGCGCACGGACTCCAGCTTTTCGCGTGTGAAGACTTTGATCAGGATCAGGGCATTGATATCCTCGGTGGCGACGTGTGCGAGCTGGCCGGTGGCTTTGGCCGCCTTTTTAGCAGCACCTTTGATAGTCTTGGTGTAGCCTATGACCGTCACAAAGAGTGCCGGGGCGATCGCCATCGCGATGAGCGTGAATTGTGCGCTGACGAAGAGCATCACCAAGACGACACCCACGAGGGTCAGCACCCCTGCCAGCAGATCGATCAGGCCATCGGTGACCAGCTTCTCGATGTCGGCGATGTTGCCGGTGATGCGCTGGACCAGGTCGCCTTTCTGCTGCTTGCCGTGCCAATTGAGCGAGAGTCGTTGCAGGTGATCAAACAGCTGGTTACGGAGCCTGGCGGTGAGCACTTGTCCGATGTAGGCCGCCAGGTAGAGGTCCACAAAGGCCAGCAGGGCGCTTAAGAAGCCGAAGATGACCAGCAGTAAGATGGAGAAGACGATCACACCGAGGATGCTGTGCTGCACCACGACGATTCGGCCACTCGGATTGTTCGGGTCGACAGGACACTGCGCTTGTGGCGGCATTCCCGGCGTAAAGTGAGGGTCGGGTTGCAGGCTGGGGTCGATTTGCGGGATGTCGAACCAGGACTCGATGGGATCCAGGAATGGGAAGAGACATGCGGGATCATTTCCCACATTCTGCACCTTGCTTGGAATAAATTTGAGCGGAAATGCCGCGATGATATCGCAGCTCACCTGGAGCACGGTGATGATCATGGCAAGCAGTACCAGACTGCGCAGGCTTTTCATATTACGGAATAAGAACGTAACTAACAGTCCCATGAGTTCCTCCTCGCTTCATCATGTGGGCACATAGCAATCTCATGAAGCAGATGTGAGCGTTCTTTGAGGCACGGGCTGTTCTAAGGCTGAAGACGCGAAAGCTCCAGCCTCTTTGCTCGTTCCTCAAAGTGGGGTCAGACCCCATTCGGGTTATACTTCGTGATATACAGTGTCGGTCTGCCGCCAGCGCCGGTGACGGGCAGGTAAATGAACTGCGTTGACTCATCGATGATGATGCTCAGCGTGTTACGGCCAAGAATATAGTTTCCCAGCCTATGGAAGTGTCCGGGTCTCACATCAAACACCGTAATGCCGCCAGCACAGGCCACAAAAATGAGGTGCAGAGGACGATCCAGCACAATCATATTCGGCACAGGAGCTACCGTTGTTTGAAGAGGATCGTCAGGAAAAGCCTCCATGGTGTTCAGGTCCATCCTCATCAAGTGCTGCACCAGCGGAACGTCAGGGTCCACACTGGTGCAGTCTATGTAGGCAATATGCTGTTCTGTATCAAGTGCCAGAGCATGAAGCATATTGCATGATTCTGGTAAGATGGCGCGGTGAATAATTTTGTCGGTGATAGGATCGATCGTGACAAGCTCAGCAGCCCCAAGGGGTGGCAATGGGTGAGGCCGAACATTTCTATCCTCCGAAACCTCTATCACCAGGTAGACGAGATGCGTCACTTCATCATACTTGATCTGACCCACCCGATAGCCGAACTTGGGAACATTCCCGGCCACAGTCGGAACGGGAACCTCACCTTTTGAGAGGTCTTCGTCCGGCAACTTGGGCAACTGGCCAATATTGATCTTGGCCAGCACTTTCAGCGTTGGCGGGTCAAGCACATAGACGTTCTCTTTCGCCGGGTCAATATTCTCGTTCTGAATGGGTAGAGCATGGCCTGGAACCTGGACGGTGGCATGGTTCTCAGCCCCAGGAACAGCCACAAAGAGCTTATGATTCACCGGATCATAGCTCAGGGAGTCCGGGTCATCATCCTGCTCCAACTGGAGGAATTTGATGTTGGTCAAGGAAGGCTCATCGAAAGAGTAGACCCGGCTCTGCTCAGAAGCAGATGCAAACACTTTGTGCAGCTCAGGGACCACAATCAGCCCGGTCACCCGGGGGATAGGCAAGCGCCCCACAAGCTGCTGCTTTTGCAGGTCAAAAACGAGTACATTGCCATCCCTTGCAATGTCAGCGGGGTCATTCGGGTGAAAGGTATGATCCACAAACTGTAGATTATTTGGAACAGGACCGGTGTGCGCGATAAACAGCAGGTGAGTGGTCGGGTCAATGGCCTGAGAGCCAAAGAAATCAAAAAATTGTGTCTGGCCTGGCTCAAGCGAATCTGGGGCCCCCTTGGCTTTCAGGCCTTCAGGTAAGGGAATAGTGCGCACCAGGATGACCCGATGAGCCGGTGGCGGGACAAGGATTTGACGGGCTATCAGCACAACCACTGAGAGCAGAAAACCATAGCAGACAATCCCAGAAAGCCAGGTGAGCACACTGCCCACACGAGCTGCTGGCGAGCGTGGAGTAGTGATAAAACGCTGATCCATCGTGCCCTCCTCGTGATGCCTCGATAGTGAGGGTGATCAACAATGCCTTTGCCTGTTCCTAATCGAAAAGAAGAGGTCTCTTCTGGCGTGATACCGGAATATAGCCCGTCCCGTGCGAGGCCATCGGTAGCTGAAAGGGCACCCCTATCGAGCAGCCCCGCCGCTCGTGAGTTGCTCAGCCTCTGCAACGCCAGGTTGATCACGGCTCTACAGTGGTTCTGTATACGCTTCATTCGGACTGCCCATTGTGGCTCAGCACGGGTGGCAAGCTGTAGGATGTAGTCCGATTTTGAATTGGGTCTACTCAGTTCCAAATAGATAAGTGCCGTGAATACAAGCCTCCGCTTGTTCCCAAAGGGAAGCCGAAGCCAAGGGCCCGATTAGGCTTTGGTGGTGTGTAAGCGTAGGTCTTCTTCCCCTTTGCAATAACATCTACGCTTGAGAGTTACTTTGCTCGTTCGCCATCAAGGATTATAGCATGTCAACATCGTTCAAATTATTGGTTTGCGAGTAAGCTTGGGTCCTCTTGTTAAGAGATGTTAAAATTTTCACCTCCCCTTAATAAAACTATATCATATTAGCTTGACTTTGTACATTTTCCAGCCCAGAGGATGCCACGTCCACGACGCTGGAACTGGACGAACGGATGGCTCGTGTGTACTCAAAAAAGCGCACGACTCCTGGATTTGGATTGCCCTCTGCCGCCAGACGCGTCAAGTGGTCGCCTCTGCCGTTGGGGATCGGAGCAAAAAGACGTGTCAACGGTTATGGGAGGCCATTCCAGACAGCTATCGTGCTGGTCACTGCTACACGGATTTCTGGGCCGCGTATCAGGCAGTGATCCCGAAGGAACAGCACACAGCCGTAGGCTCGCGAGACCGGAGAAACCGCTCATGTGGAGCGGTGGAAGAACACCCTGCGGCAGCGTCTGGCTCGTTTTGTGCGCATGACGTTGTCGTTTTCCCGCGTCTGAGGTCATGCACGAGGCCTGTCTTCTGCTCTTTCTCCATCGCTACAATCTCGACCGGGCTATCCTTCTCACATGAGCCACTACCCGCAGTTCCTATGGACAAGCAGGATTTCCGCTGCTTCAACGTCGTGTCCTGCTGCATCCCACTGCCAAAAAGACACGTAGCACACCGACGCGCATGAGGGGTGACACCGACAGATCCTCGAGCACGGTCACCAGGAAGCGATCGGCTTGTTCACAACACTGGTGCAGATCAGGGACATTGTAGTGCTGGTTGCCCAACACGAACTGGACCTCTGCGGACACTTCCTGCCACAGGGCTGTTTCGATCCTAGCTGCCGACGACAAGGACGAAGCCTTCCATTGGGATGGGAGCCTCTGATGCGTCCTTATGTGCCTGAGCACGATGCCATGTGACGTTGACATCGGCATGTGCTGAACAGTAGTAGTAGTACAGACCTGGTGTGGTGAAGGTAACGGCTATGGTTGCACCAGTAGGAGGAGCGGCCTCTGTTCCTTTGATCGGATAGGGACCAAGATCAGCAGCATTGATTGGCACAGACCAGCCGTACACTAATGCGACAAAATGTTTGTCGGTGTCGCTGTTGTGCCAGAACACTGTGCCGCCCTGATTGATGGCAAGGAAGTCGGTCGTGAACTCATCTTTTCCATTCGGAATGACGTTGTTCGCTGAAGATGGAAGACCACTCATGTGCCCTTGCACCCAAATAATCCCCTCCATTGCAAGCGGGAATTTCGGCACACCTGTATTGGCCTTGACCCGTTGGTCTGCATCAACCCACTTTGCCTTCGTGTTGTCAAAGTAATCATAGACTCCAGGCCTCGTGAAAGTAAACGAGACTTTTTGACCTGCTGCTGCTGTTAAGGAGAAGGCTTGTGGATTGAGGAAATGACTCTGATCCCAGGTGGTCATGATGGTGTGTGAAACCGTATCATCGTTCTGCCAGGTCACAATAGTGTTTGGCTGTACGGTCAGGAGAAACGGGGTAAAGAGGTCTTGACCTTGTGGAAGAGTCACCGAAGCAGTATGAGGAGGGGGACTGGCACTTTTTGTCCCTGGACCACGGCTTGTAGAGCTGCCACAGGCAATCAGCAGAGTAGCACCAAGCACTGCCACCGCAAGCGGGAAGCTGAGTCGCTTAAAAACTTGTACCATGAAAGCCTCCTTGTCATGGGTATGAACGAGGTCTCTACCGGCTTCTCCAAAGAGAAA
>WNGL01007767.1_pt1 | contig 22271 bp, 23 predicted proteins | sample 5400591 | NCBI WGS metagenome assembly WNGL01 (sample SAMN13153377, study PRJNA577476) | soil metagenome | isolation source: 80 cm soil or saprolite under Garry oak tree replicate 1 | place: USA:California | collected 2016-06-15 | reverse complement strand
CTGGCGGCTGAGGTGCCCGGCCGACATGTGCGCGCCGCGGGCGAGCGCCTCGACGTCCAGCGGCTGCGCGTACTCCCGGTCGATCCGGTCGCGGACGCGGCGCAGCCGCGCGAGGTCGCTCAGCCGCTGCGCCGCGGCGAGTGCGCGCATCCTCGAGGGGTGACACATGAGAGAACTCCTTTCATCGATGTCCGCGAGCACCTGGCATGCCGAGGTAGCCGCTGCGATGCCCGAGCCCGGTGTCGTGGTCGAGCCCGCGGAAGTCGCTCGCGCCCATATGCGGTCGCCCACGCGAACCCGTCCGGGTCGTGAAGGGCCCGGCATCGCTGCCAATCATGAGCCGGTGCGATCCGGTGCCTTCGGGACAGACGCCGGCGTCTTGGCAAGGGCACGGCGCCTGTAGGGCGCCAGCTTGACGGGACTTGACGGAGTGGCGAACTCGATGTACTTGCGGCCAAAGCTCTTCGCCGCGGCGAGGCCGCGGTCAACGTAGAACCGCTTGCTGGCGGCCACGTCCGCGACTCCCAGCAGGAGCACGATCTGGTCGATCTGCCGGGTGGCTGGGCCCGTGTCCTTCTTCGCCGAGGTTGCGACCTTCCAGATCGTCCCGTCCGTGAGCGACAGCGTGAACCCACGGAAGCCGGTCGCCGGTGCCTCCGGGGCCCGCAGGCGTACCTGAGTGCCCAAACCGGAGGCGGCGGTGTCGAAGCGGTTCACGGCGGCGGGGTCGGCCACCTCAAGGGTGACGGATCCGATGGAAGCCATGGCGATCAGGCTAGTTGCGGCTCGGTGACTCGCGCTTCTCGATTCCTGATCGGTCTGGTCACCTGTTTCGCCACACGCGCCGCCTTCCGCCGGGCGTGCATCCGCCCCACCTGACCCGGCCGGCAGCGGCGGATCCACGCCTTTTCCGCGCCCGCTCACCCGACCAGCTCCTCAACACCAGCCCCCTGGACCAGCCCCTGGTTCCCACGCAGTTACGCGCAGAACTTCAGGAAAGCCGCCTGGCGGGCAAGGGGCTAACCCGGTGCCGGGGGACCACCGGCGGGATGCTGGCCGAGCAGCTCGACGACCTCCACCCATGTCAGGGACGGCCGCCAGTCGCCCTCGCCGAGCGCGCGCGTGACCTCCTGGCCGATGGCCGGCCAGACAAGGCGCACGGCCTCGTCGCGAGCCGGGGCCGACTCCCGCCAAAGCTCGACCGTTACGGCAGACCCGAACCGGACATCGTGCTCGGCGAAGCTAGCCCTGATGCTGAACAGGCGCGGCTGTCCGGCGGCTGCCGGACTCGCCGGGGAGCCGGTGCGCTGGCGGTACTCCTCAACGCTCTCCCGGCGGCTGGTGAACACGTAGCCGAGGAACTCATCGAGGGTCCTGACGTGGCCGGAGGACAGCTGCCAAGACCGCCGTCCTGCGTCCTGAAGCGTGAGGTCCAGCATGCCGACGAAGAGCGTCTCGTCGTCGGCGCCCTCGGCCTTGCCGGGTTCCTCGAAGTCCCGCCGCCCGGCGAACTCGAACCTCACCCGCAGCCGCGGCGGATCGGCGCTGGCTTCGAGATCCCAGATCTCGATCCCGGTCACGATCGGGCCAGGCGCCACGCGCCAGGGCTTCCTGACCGGATGCATCAGCCAGTGCGCGGCGTCCGGCGTGGCGATCGCCGTCAGCGCAGTGTCGTCGCCGTTCACGGCCATCGCCCACGCTTCGACGGCCAGCCGCGCGGTCATGGAGACAATGTCGGCGCCCAGCCGGTGATCACGCGCTCCCGCTTGCCGCATCGTCTCGGCGACCGGTGAGCCGACCGTCAGGCTGGCGGCCCGGGCCGACGCGACCGACGCGACCGACGCGGCCGTCACCGGCTTCCTGCCTCTGCGAGTTCGGCCATGACCGCGGCGGTGTGCTGGCCGAGCGCCGGGACGGCGCCCATGGCTGCCTCCCGGCCGGGCGCGGTGACCGGCGGCAACAGGGCGCGGACCGGGCCGCCAGGTGTGTCCACCTCGCGCCAGCGGTCCCTGGCATCCAGCTGCGGGTGGGCGGCGAATTCGGCCGGCGTGCGCAGCCTGGCATTTGCGATGCCGGCCTCGTCGAGGAGCGCGGCGGTCGCGTCGGGCGAGAGCGCGCGCAGCGCGTCCTGGATGATCCGGGTCAGCTCGTCGTCGTGGGTGACCCGGTCGGTGTTGGTCGCGAACCGCGGGTCGGTGGTGAGCTCAGGACGGCGCAGCACGCGCTCGCAGAGCACCGCCCACTCACGGTCGTTCTGCAGGCCGAGGAACACCTGGCCGCCCGCGACCGAGTAGGGCCCGTACGGCGAGATGGACGCATGCCTGGCGCCGGTCCGCCTGACCGCCTCGTCACCGTAGACGGTGTAGTAGTACGGCTGGCTCATCCACTCGCCCAGGGCATCGAGCAGCGCGACGTCGAAGCTCGAGCCGTGGCCGGTCCGCTCGCGCTCGTAGAGCGCGGTGAGCACGCCGCTGAACGCGTACATCCCCGCGGCGATGTCGGCGACCGAGATGCCTGCCTTGCAGGGCTCGCCGGGCGTGCCGGTGACCGAGAGCAGGCCGGCCTCGCACTGGACCAGCAGGTCGTACGCCTTCTTGTGACGGTAGGGGCCGTCCGGTCCGTAGCCGGACACCGAGCAGCAGATCAGCCGCGGATACCGGGCGCGGAGCGCCTCGGCGCCCAGCTCAAGCCGCTCGGCCGCGCCAGGGACGAGGTTCTGCACGAAGACGTCTGCCCGGGTCAGCAACGCGGCCGTGGCCGCCTGGCCGTCGGCGCTCCTGACGTCGAGCTCGACCGACTCCTTGCCCCGGTTCAGCCACACGAAGTAGCTGGCCTGGCCGAGGACGGAATGGTCGTAGTGCCGGGCGAAGTCGCCGGCGGCCGGCCGCTCGATCTTGATGACCCGGGCGCCGAGATCCGCGAGCTGGCGGGTCGCGAACGGGGCCGCAACCGCCTGCTCGAGCGCGACCACCGTGATCCCGTCGAGCGGGCGCATGACAAGGTTCATCCCCGCAGTCTCCGCAACCCGCCGCCTGCGCCGCAAGTCAGGGGTCGCCGCCGAGGGCGGCCCGGTCGATGGATGTGCCACCCATCCGGCAAACAAATGATGCATGTGCCGTCCACCGGCCCTTCGGCCTGCGGCGGTGCGCGGAGACCGCTTGACGGGCCGCGCAAAGCCATGAGTCACTTGTCGTAATGCCGGGTACGACCCCTTTGATGCGGAAGACTCCCATGACCGAGATCGACGCCGACGGCCTGCGCCGCAAGTACGCGCAAGAGCGGGCCAAGCGGCTGCGGCCCGAAGGCATCGATCAGTATGTCCAGCCGAAGGGCCGGCTCGCCCATCTTCGCCGGGACCCTTACGCCGAGGTCGTCGAAAGGGGCGCCAAATCCGATCATGTCACGTTCACCTTTGTCGGCGGAGGTTTCGCTGGCCTGGTCACTGGCGCCCGGCTCAAGGAAGCCGGCATAGCGGACGTGCGCATCGTGGAGAAGGCCGGCGGTCTCGGCGGAACCTGGTACTGGAACCGCTACCCCGGCGCGCAGTGCGACACGGCCTCGATGATCTACCTGCCGCTGCTCGAGGAGACCGGGTACATGCCGTCCGAGCGGTACGCGCACGCTCCGGAGATCATCGAGCACTGCAACCGGATCGCGACGCACTACGGGCTGCACGAGGGCGCCCTGTTCCACACCGAGGTCACCGACCTGGAGTGGGACGCGGACCGCTGCCGGTGGATCGTCAGGACGGACCGCGGGGACGAGTTCACCTCCCGGTTCGTGGCGCTCGGGACCGGTCCGCTGCACGTCGCGAAGCTGCCGGGCATCTCCGGCATCGAGAAGTTCGAGGGCCACGCGTTTCACACCAGCCGATGGGACTACGCCTACACCGGGGGCAGCCCGGACGGCGCGCCGATGGACCGCCTCGCCGGCCGGCGGGTGGCCATCATCGGCACCGGCGCGACCGCGGTGCAGTGCATACCGCATCTGGCCCGCTCGGCCGGGAAACTGCTCGTCTTCCAGCGAACGCCGTCGTCGGTGGACGTCCGCGACAACCAGCCGATCGACCCGCGGTGGTTCGCCGGCCTGGCCACACCGGGCTGGCAGGAGCGCTGGCTGGAGAACTTCGTCGCCAACATGTCGGCCGCGGAGTCTCCCGCCGAGGACCTGGTCAGCGACGGGTGGACCGACCTGGCCAAGCGGATCCGCGGCCGGATCTCCGCGCCGCGCACGGGCCCGGCCAGCTTCGCCGACCTGCTGGCCGACTTCGAGAACGCCGACTTCGAGAAGATGACCGAGATCCGGGCGCGGGTCGACGGGATCGTCGAGGACCCGGTGACGGCGCAGCGGCTCAAGGCCTGGTACCGCCAGCTGTGCAAGCGGCCGTGCTTCCACGACGAGTACCTCAGCGCGTACAACCTGCCGACGGTCCACCTCGTCGACACCGACGGCAAGGGCGTGGACCGGATCACCCCTGCGGGGGTGGTCGTGGCGGGCACCGAGTACCCCGTCGACTGCATCATCTACGCGTCGGGGTTCGAGGTCGGCACCGAGCCGACCAGGCGCTACGGCTTCGACATGACTGGCCGTGACGGCATCAAGCTCTCGGAGTACTGGTCGCGCGGGATGCGCTCGATGCACGGCATCCACGTGCACGGCTTCCCGAACGCGTTCGTGGTCCAGCTCGGCCAGGGCGGCAACTTCATCGCCAACGTCCCGCACAATCTGACCGACGCGGCCAAGACCGTCGCCGCCGTCATCTGCCATATGATCCGCAACGGACTCGACGTGGTCGATGTCGCCAGGCAGGCGGAGGACGCCTGGATTGAGCTGCTGGCGCCGAACCCCGTGCTGACGTCGTTCCTGGCCGACTGCACCCCGGGCTACTACAACAACGAGGGCCAGGGTCCCGGCACCCACTCGCTGCTGATCGGTTACCAGCAGGGCGCCCCTGCCTACTTCCGCTACATCGAGCAGTGGCGCAGGTCGGAGGATTTCGCGGGACTGGAGTTCGGCCCCCGCCGGGCGGTTGCCGGATCGGCTGTCGGCGCCGCCGGCCTGCCCCGCGCCGATCCGGGCTGAGGGTCGCATAGACCGGTCAATCCACCACGATCATGAAAAGACGAACCTGGTCGGGGACCCGGTGAAGTCGCTGGAGTCCAGGGCGAACACCCACTCGGGCCGCAGCGCGAATACGCTGCTCGACGCCGGGTCCACCAGGTCAGGGCCGTAGGCGGTTCCGTACTTCGCGTTCTCGGCCCGCAGCATCGCCATCAGCGCGTCGCGGTCGGTGACCCGCTCAACCTGGCCCTGCACGACGACCGGTTCGAGCGGGTTGTCGGTCGAGACCGTGCACCGGGGTTCGCGGCCGAGGTTGCGCGCCTTGCGCGACCCGTTGGAGCTGCTGAACCACAGCCTGCCCTCGTGCCAGACCGCCCAGACCGGCATGAGGTGCGGAGTTCCTTCCGGAGTCACCGTCGCCAGCCAGTAGTCGTGCGAGCGGGCCAGCCGTTCCTGCGCCCACGACCACGGCAGCAGGCCGGGCCCTTCGTCCGCGGGCAGCGTTCCGTATCCAGGCATGTACGGCCTGGCGGCGATCGGCTCGTTCACGATCCAGACGTTAGCAACCAGCACCTGGTCGTGATCCGGATGACTGCCGCCTGGTCCCCAGCGCTCGAGACAGCACCGAGACCCGGTCGCGGACGCCCGTCTTGGCGAAGATCGACTTGAGATGGTCCTGCACCGTGTGCTCGGACAGGGACATCTGGCGCGCCAGCGCTCGCGTGTCGCTGCCGGTTGCCAGCAGCCCGAGCAGCTCGTGCTCGCGGGCGGTGAGGCCGAACGCACGGCTGAACAGGTCAAGGCGGTCGGCGGCGGGCGCCTCCTCGATCGTGACGACGATCGTCGCGCCGCCGTGCTCCGGCGCGGGCGATCTCGGCTCCGTGGAGAGCCGGGCGGCGCGAAGCGTGAGCCAGAAGCCGTCGGCAAGATGCGCGCGGGCATACGCCTGGTGACCGTCGATGCCGCCTTCGGCGGCCAGGAGCTGTGCGGCCACGTTGTAGACGCTGGCGGGGATGGCGTGCTCGCTGGGCTCGGGGGGGAGCAGAACGTCGAGCCAGGCTTGCGAGGCTGCCGTGCGGCTCACGATGCGAAGGCCGTCGTCCAGCGTCAGCACGACCGGCCCGGCATCGCGCCGGTGGCCGGTGGCCGGCTCCGCGAACGTTCGTGCCTGGCACCGGCGCAGCGCGGTGGCCAGCGGCGCGGCGACACTGGCGAGGAAGTCCGCGTCGGAGCCGCTGAAGGGTCCGTGGGTGCCGTCGCGCCACAGGTCGAGAAAACCCCAGCAGCCGAACTGGTCCGCGAAGACCACCGAGGCCACGTCGCAGACTCCGTACCGGCTCATCACCTCGCGCCAGACCAGGCTTCGCGCCAGGTCGCCGTCGACCGCGCCAAGCAGCAGGCCCGCCGGGCATGCCCGCCGACGCATGGCGGTCCAGCGGTTGACCGCCGTGGCGTACTTCGCCTTGACCAGGGCAGGCAACTCGGCAACGCAGGGCACCTCGGCAAGCGGCGCGGTGCCGACCGCGGTGACGGGGTCGGTGAGCGGCCACACGTAGGCGCCGAAGTCCATCACGTCGCGGAGAACCGACAGCGCATCCCGCCGCAGGCTCCGGTCCGCCAGCCCCGCTGTGCCGAGAGCGACGATGCGCTCGCGGGCTCGGGTCCGCGCCCAGGCACTCGCCATCAGTCGAGCGTACGCCGGCCATGCCCGTCGTCCGGCAGCTACGACACCCCCAGAAATCAGGGATACGGGCCCCGCGCGCCGGCGCTTAGCGTGAGGGCTCAGGCAGGAACAGCAAGGTAAGGAGAGATCGTGGCCACTCTGCGCATCGAGCACGCGATTCGGGACTACCAGGTCTGGCAGCGGGCGTTCGACGGTTTCGCCCAGGCGCGCGCGAAGGCCGGAGTCCGCGGTTTCGCCATCCGCCAGCCCGCCGACGACCCGGAATACCTGATGCTCGACCTGGAGTTCGACACCGCCGCGCAGGCTGAGGCTTTCGCCGATTTCCTGCGTCAGCACGTCTGGTCATCGCCGGTATCGTCCCCCGGGGTGGTCGGCGCTGCCCGGACCCAGATACTCCACCTCCGGCGAAGCGAGGCATGCGCCTGACCCACGGCCGGGCGTCAGCGGTCGCTCACTGACCGGCGGGCAGGTCATTGCGCTGGTGCGGTGCCACCACCGGGCCATGTAGCGGGCTGGGATTGGAAGCGGCCGGTGCCGTGGCCGGGCTACGCTCATGGCTTTTCGCCTGGGTCCGTGACGACGGTGATGCCGTATCTTTCGGCGACTTGCGCCCTGGCGGCCGGGTCCGCGGCCAGGTGGAGATCGCGGAAGTATTCGTCGATCCCGCCCGGCGTGGCGAGGAGCAGGACGGTGGCCTGGTCCCCGTCCGGGTGGAACGTGTGCGGCACTTGCCTGGGAAGGAAGACGAACGATCGCGGCGCAGCCAGGAAGACATCATGGCCGCAGGTGACCGCGAGCGTTCCGTCCAGGACGTAGAAGCTCTCGTCTTCGTAGGCGTGGACGTGCAGCGGGGGCCCGTGCTGCAGCCGCGCCTCGAGCACGGTCAGGCTTCCGCCTGTCGATGCCCGCGATGCCTTGAGCTCCGGGCTCCAGCCGGGCAGGCTCTGTCCTGGCCCGACGACGTATCCCTTAGTCATTGCTGACCTCCTTGCGATAGCTGGGTGCCTCAGGCTCGTCCGGTGCGTGGCTCGCGGCGGCTGTGCTGTTGCGCGGGAGGAGGAGCACAGGGAACAGGGTGAGGGCGATGAGCGCGAGCGCGATCCAGAAGGTGGTACCCGAACGCGGCGGCGAGCGCGGGGGCGGCCTGCGCGCGCTGCCGCGTGGTGAGCCCCGGCGATCGGCTTGCGCGCGCTGCCGCGTGGTGAGCCCGGCGATCGCTTGCGCGTCGGCGTGAAGGCCGGGCAGGTCGGCCGCGATGGTTCGCTGCAGGATGATCGCGAGCATGGCCGTGCCTGCCGCGCCGCCGGTGCGCTGGATGGCGTTGAGCGCGCTGGTCGTCATGGAAGCTCCTCTCCGGGCCGTCTGTGCGAGCTCGGTATCTGGCTCACTCTAAATATAGAGTTACTCTAAATCAAGAGTTGCCCTATAATAGGACCCTGAGACCGTTTGACGGAGTAGGAGGAAGGAATACATGGGGCTCCGCGAGCTGAAGAAGGACCAGACGCGGCAACTGGTCGCTGACACCGCGTGGCGGCTGTTCGCTGACCGCGGATTCGACCGCGTGACCGTCGCCGAGGTTGCCCGAGAGGCGCAGGTCGCCGAGGCGACCGTCTTCAACTACTTCCAGACCAAGGAAGACTTGTTCTATTTCCGGCTGGAAGCCTTCGGCGCCCGGATGCTCGACGCTATCCGCGGCCGACCCGGTGATGAGCCTGTGCTGTCCGCCTTCCGCCGGTACATGCTGGCGTCCCAGGGCCTGCTCGCCGAGGCATCGGCTGGCGACACCGAGGCCCTGGAGCAACTCCGGTCGGTCAACCGAATGATCGCGGCCAGCCTGGCGTTGCTGGCACGCGAGCGGCAGGCGTTCGGGCGGAACGCCGACGCCCTCGCCACGCTGCTTGCCGACGACGCCGGCGCCCCGGCAGACGACGTCATTGCCCGGGTCGCGGCCAACGCCCTCATGGGTGTCCACCGGGCGCTAGTCGATCATGTTCGCGACCGCATCCTGGCCGATGATGCGGTTGACCAGCTGGCCGATGACGTCCGCGACCTCGCTGAACGTGCCCTCACGCTGCTCGAGAACGGCCTGGCCGGCTACGCGCGCAAGCCCGACAAAGCCTAGGACCGGCGTCGGTTCAATCCACCCATTCGGTGGTCATCTCCGGAGCCGCGTGGATGCAGACGAGTCGGGCCTGGCCCGGTCCGCGGTTGGTGAAGCCGTGCGGAGTGCGGCCGGTCCGGTGACGATGTCACCTGGACCGCCGTCGAGGGTCTCTTCGCCGACCGTCACCAGGACGTGGCCATCCAAGATCACGAAGGTCTCGTCGTAGGGGTGGTGATGCAGGCCGGGTCCCTCGCCGGGCCGGTTGTGCCCGACGACGGGCCGTGCTTGCCGCCCTCGAAGGTGCGGGAAATGTCGTTGCCGGGCAGGTTACTCGCGTTCACGTGGTACATGGATCACGTTTCCTTCGATGAGCGGACATCGGCAGGAACTGGGATTTCGGGGGTGCCCGGCGGCAGCAGCAGCCGGGTGATGGTGTCGGTTAGCCACCGCTGATACTTCTGGGCGGGCCATCGCCGACGGTGGGCGAGCCTGAAGTACTGGTCCGGCGACATGAGCAGCCACATCACGTCCGCCGCATCGTCGTCGCTGAGGCCGGGCCGTAGTGGCCCCTTGCTCGCCAGGACCTCAATCCAGAGCCGGGCGGTCGGCCAGCGCTACGGGCACCTGTTCAGCAACGTCAAGGGCGAGCGTGCCGACGTCAAGCACCGTCTTTACGGCGAGAACTTCGTCGTGGACGACAAGATCTGGACGGCGCAGGTGGTGGGCGAGTTCCATGGGCATACCAGGAAACGGCCGCCGCATTAGCATCCGCGTCCTGCACGTCTTCGAGTTCCGCAACGGGCTCATCTCGCGGGAGAACGTCTGGATCGACGCTGGCGCGGCGATCGCGCAGCTCACCTCCGGCGCGTGAGCTGCACAGCACCGCATTGGCCATCTTCTTGCCAAAGCATCGGTGTGGCTCGGGACTTTGGTCCCTCGTGCTGTCGGTCTTTGCCGGTGCCGCCACGGTGCGGATCAGCCGCATGGTGGGGTGTTTCGTGTCACGACGGTGTTCGTCACCACCGCCGAGTTCCTGCCCCTCGCCCGCGCCCAGCACCAGGCCACGCTGCGGCTCATCGCCACAGCCGAAGCCGCCGGGAACGCCCGCCTGGCCGAGATGAACAAGCAGGTCGCCGCCAACCTGGAGAAGATCATCACCGCGCTCCAGGGCAGCGATGAACGCACGCGGGACGCAGCGCATGCGTCCTGAACCCCCAGGCCCGCGCGCCGCGGCCCGCGGCCCGCGGGCTCACCCGATCCAAGGCCGTCCAAGCGCTGCGCGAACTCGACCGGGCCGGCACCCCCGTCACATCCACATCGTCGCCGCCGCGGCCGGGATCTCCCGGTCCTGGCTCTACACCCAGCCCGACATCGCCGGCCAGATCTGGCGGCTACGCGAGCCCGCTAGCCGCGCCATCGGCACCGCGATCCCGGCAGCCAAGCGCTCCGGCGAAGCATCCCTGCGCGCCCGGCTGTCCATCGCCCTCCAGCGCAACCAGGCTCTCAGCCAGGAGAACGCCCCCTTGCGCCGCCAGCTCGCCCGCGCACTCGGCGACCAGCGCTCAGCAAGACCGCAATCCGGTAACGATTCACCGCGCTAACACAGCCGCGATCACATTGCAGGCGCCTCGTCAAAGACACCGTCCAGAACGAAACGCCGCAGGTCAAAGCCGTGATCATCTCGGACCCGACTTGGCTCAATTGTGCGCACCTAAATCGCGGTGGACGGCCGTGAGCGCTGTTGCCGGCTATCGGGATCGGCCCGCTAGCGTCGACGGTGCCGCACCCCGCGGCACCTCGGCCATCGGGCCATGCCGCAGCACGTCCATGTCATCGATCGAAATCGGCGCCCGCCGCCGTGCCCGCGGCCAGGCACCCCATTTTCGCCTCGGCGTTCGCCCCGTAAGCGCCGCCGAGTTTGACATGCCCGCGGGCCAGGGCGTGCAGGCCGGCCCGCTCGGCCGGAGGCATCGACCGGGACCAGCCCGGCCCGCGGCACCAGATCCGGGTCATCGACGAGGGCGGAGGTCCGCAGCGGGCCATGCGACAATCGCGCTTGCCAGGTGTCCTCCCGAACCGGGATCTGGAAGCTTCATCACTGCCATCGTCCCTGCTCGGAGGACACCTTTCACGTTGCCGCGCGCCGGCCGCTGATATCAGCCGGCGGGTGGAGGCTGAGCAGACCCGTCGGCGCGTGTTCGCATGATGTTCGTATCCTCCGCCGATAGGCGCAGGTAATAGCCCGCTTGGCCGAACGTCCGCGGATGCCCCGTCAGGTCAGCGGCACGGGATGCCAGGCGCTGCCGTTCCAGCGCAGGATCGGCGGCGAGCCGACCGCCCAGGCACGACCAGACGACAGGACCGAAACGCCGGCGAGTCCGCCGCAGCCCGGAATCGGTACCACCTGCCAGGAGGTTCCGTCCCAGTGCTCCGCCAGCATTTCGCCCTTGGTGCTGGAGCCGACGGCCCAGGCATTGCCCGCCGATGAGGCACTGACGGCATCGAGGAAGTCGCCGTCCGGGGCCGGCGGGGTCGGGCTCGGCGTCCGCCTCCACCGTGCGCCGTTCCAGTGCAGGATCACCGTGTCGCCCGAGCTGGACGTCCGCCCGATGGCCCAGGCGTTCCTGGCCGAGATGGCGGTCACGCCAGCGAGGAAGTAAGTCTGCCCCGCGAGGGCCGGGGTGGCGACCCGGCGCCATCGCCTGCCGTTCCAGTGCCAGATCTGAGAGTTTCCGCGGCTGGGGGTATCGATCGCCCAGGCGTTCGCCGCCGAGGTCGCGGCCACCCCGTCAACCCGGCCCCGAGCGTGACGGGGGAGTGGCGAGCGCTTCCATGCGGTGCCGTTCCAGTGCAGGATCAGTGGCGGGCCGGCGGCGATGTAGCCGACCGCCCAGGCGTTCGTCGCCGAGGTGGCCGCCACGCCGAAGAGCCAGCCGTCCCTGGGACGCGGGGTCGGCACTGCCCGCACTGTGCTGCCGGTCAGGCGCAGGATGAGATGCGTGCGGTGGCGCTCGCCGGTGGTTTGCCGGCGGGCTCCCACGGCCCAGATGCCGCCTGGGAACTTCGCCACGGCAGTCAGCACGCCTGGCGTCTGCAGTACGGGGCTGCTGACCGTGGTCCAAATGCTGCCGTTCCAGTGGGCAACGACGGGGTGAGGTGCACCGGTCGTCCAGCCGACTGCCCAGGCGTCGCTCGAGGATACCGCTGTCACGCCGTCGAGAGCGGCGGGCGCGGGAGTGGTCGTGCGGGCGTGCGGACAGACTGTCGCGGTGGCGGCTGACCCGGTGCCGGCTGAACCGGTGGCGGCTGACGCGGTGGCGGCTGACGCGATCGCGGCGGGAGTGCACGTCGCCCAGAACGCGAGTGCCCCCGCTGTCAAGACGGTGAGGCTCCCGCCACTCCGGCGTATCCCCATAGCGTGATCCTCTTCCTCGATCGTGACGCGGACCAAAAAGGCGACTCGTACGGTTGGACGCTTGATGACTCTGACCGGTTGGCAGTAGCCGCCGTCAGCTGGCGCCCGACTTCCCCGTTTGCACGTCGCTGGCTCAGCTGCTCGGCGAGCCTGACGAGCTGGTGCTTCGACCTGCAGGACCCCAGCCGGGCGCTGACATGCGCTGACCCGATGTGAGCAATTTCCCGCGATCCGCGCCGCGACGAGTACGCGATTTGCATGGCCGTCGCCCCTGACGCGAACGCCCGCTTGCGCCGCCAGCTCGCCCGCGCACTCGGCGACCAGCGCTCAGCAAGGCCGCAATCCGGTAACGATCCACCGCGCTTACACAGCCGCGATCACGTTGCAGGCGCCTCGTCAAAGACACCGTCCAGAACGGAACGCCGCATGTCAAAGCCGTGATCATCTCGGAAGCTAGAGATAACCCCGGCGAACACGGCCGGGGTCCGCAGCGCCCGCCGCGTCAATGGCGCCACCTCTCCGACAGTATGCAGATAACTGATCATTTCAGCCGAACACTAACTTATTTCACCACAGTGCGGCATGGGAGACATCGCATTGACACCGAACGGCCAATGCGGCACTGCACCGCAGGTCTGACGCTCGGCACACCGTCACGAATTGGGGGCCGACCCCAGCGTGTGGGCTCCCCCTCGTTGCGTGGACACGTCGCCTTTGAGGAGCGGCGGCGGCGGGGGCACGCCGGAGGTTCGATCAGGAGTGCTCATCGCCGGGGCCATCGACCGGGTCGACCCGTGCTTGTCCAGCCCCGGGCCCCTGCTCTTCCAGGCTCTTTGGTACTCCCCAGTTCGAGATGCTCGTCGGTGATAGTCCGCGGCGGCCCGGCCTCGGCTTATCGGAAAGGCTCCGCGGTACCTGTACGCGATGAGCCGGCATGACCAGGCCAAGGTGCCCGAGGCCATGTTGCCCGAGCGGGCTACTATGACAGCCCAACCAGATCGCAGGTGCCTATCAGCGGTCGGGACGATGGGCGAGGCGCGCTGGTGACGTCTCATGTCGGATGCGAACCGGGATGGCCGGTGAGCCTGATTGCGTAGCGGGCTTCCCAGCGGATCTCGACGCCTTCGTCCATGGCGGCGGCTTGCTGTAGTGCCTGACGGACGGCGGCCTGCCGTGCCAGCGGCCGCAGCCCACGTGCCGCCATGAGCCGGACGGGCTGGCTGGGGTCGCGTTCGAGGCGGTCGAGCAGTGCGGGCACGGCCCGCGGGTCGTCGATCGCGGTCTCGCTGATCGCCTCCACGGCGGTGTACCTGGTGATGTCGTGGTCGTCCCCGAGCTCGGCGAACAGGTCGTCGCTGTCCCAGCCGGCCGGGTCGAGGACCCAGGCCGGGGGCCGGTGATCGGCGTGGGTGTCCTGGCCGGCCGCGGTGCTGGGGACAGGCGGGTAGGTCCTGGCCCACCGGGTCGCCGGGTCGGGCGGGAAGCCCGGGTCATCGAGGGCGGCCAGGATCGCGGGCCAGCCGTAGCTGCGGAACCCGGTGAGGAATCTGGCGGCGACGGCGTCGGCGTGACCGCGGGCGGAGACGGTCCACCAGCTGTCCCGGTTGCCCGGGATCAGGCCGAGCAGGTTGCTGGTCCAGTACACGGCGTCCGTCGGGACGTGAGCGGCGCTGAGATGGACGGTGAAGTTCACCCTGTCCTTGCTGCTGTGCACAGACTTCTGGGTCCACACATTGCCGGCGTAGTCCCCGTCCCGGTACCAGAACCCCCGCGACCAGCTTCCCCGGAACCCGAGCTCGCGAAGGGCGGGCGTGACCAGGTCACGCATCATCTGCCTGAAGACCTCCTGCGCACTCTGCCGTGCGGCCGCCGCGTCCGGGCGCTGCCGGGAGCGGGACGAAGACGAGGGCCTGGTTCCGCCGCTGTCCGGCGCGGCCGGGCGGGCCGGCCGTGAGGCAGCGGAGTCCCTGGCAGGGCCGGGCTGCCGCGGCGTGGGCGATGGCGCCAGCCGGGTCCACCAGGCGGGCGGATCCGGGTCGAGCCGGATCCCGGTCAGCTGCCGGAGCGCGTCACGTTCGGCGGCTGTTGCGCGGGTGACGATCGCGATCGGCGGCCCGTGGTCAAAGAACCACAGCCGCTGCTGGTCGGGCGGCAGCAGGTCATTCAGGCCCGTGATCAGGGCCGGGCTGAGGTAGCGGCCAGGGTCGGGGAGTCGCAGCCGGTGCTTGCGGCGGCGCCACCGGAACTCCAGCTCGACATCACCGGGCGCGCTGGCCCAGTCCTCCTCCGCATCGATGAACCCGCCGAAGCCCTTCCCGCCGATCTCCCCGATCGCGAACAGGGTCTGCTCGTGCAGGTTGTCCTGCGGGCGCACGTCGGCATCCACGTCCTCGGACCAGGTCCGGCCCGCGTCCAGCAGCAGCAGCCGCCAGTTCATCTCCGCGGCCGCTGGCGGGATGTCCTCACGCTCGAACGCCCGCCACGTGGCCTGGGCCGCGCCGGCCAGGTCGGCGGTGGTGAGCTTGCTGGTCTCGAACCAGCCGGCCTGCCGGAACGCGGCGACCGCGGCGACCAGGTCCGCCGGCGGCGGGTCACCGCGATCGGGGCGAGCAAGCGGGTAGCGGCCGCCCTCGCGGTACTCATTGGAGCCGGGGAAGGCCAGATACTCCGGGCTCAAAGCGGCGCCCTCCGCTGCCCGCTGGTAGCAGCGGGACAGCGCCCGGCTCCGCCACTGCCGCAACTCCTGGCCCCGGCTGCCGCGGGGCCGCGCCACCGACTGCACCAGGAACTCCCGGACGTGCCGGAGCAGCGCGAACGGCGGCGGTTCCGGGTCAGGGGTCAGGAAGGAGTCCTGGAAGTGCTCGTCATATGCCGCCTGCCATCTCAGGCCCGGCCGGGCCGCCCGGGCGCAGTCGGTGACCAGGAACGCCAGATCCACCGCCAGGCTGTGCAGCAGCGTGTCCCCGGACCGCGAATAGCCCGCATGCCAGGGCCCGTGCGGCGCCCACGCGCCGCCCAGCCGCACCTCCGGCTGGTCCTGGAAGAACCCGGGCCGCTCGTCCGGATCGCCACGGACTCCGCTCCCCAGGAACGGCTCAGCGACCGCGCCGAACCAGCGCTGCACCCACGCCCCCAGTGCCACCAGATCATCAGGGCGCTCCCGCACCATGCCGACCGGAGCTCCCGCCCGGCCCAGAACCGAGGTGATCACAGCCAGCCGGCCCGCCTCGGCGTCGTTGAGCCAGTCCGCCCACGCCGACGCCCGGGCCCAAGTCAGCGCCTTAAGCGACGTCAGGGTCCACGGCTCCCACGCGAACCCGATCAGCGGATAATCGACCGCCCGCGGTTCAACCACATCCCGATCGCCGATCCGCGGGACCAGAACCGACGCCGGCGGATCCGTCTCCTCAGCCCGCTCTCTTTCGCCGCCAGCCTCACCGTGCCCTTCCGGCACCCCCGAGCCGCCGACGCCGAAAGGCGACCCGTCATTCATCGTCTCTCCCGCACCCCTCCAGATCCAGCAACCATCACCCGACCATGGTTAGCGGCCCGCAGCGCATCGAACGATACCGGGTCGATGCCCGGCCAGGGCATTGAGTTCCGCGTCGTTGGCGCCGCACATGCGCCACTCGCACTCCGTGAGCCGTTGCTTCACCACCGCGTCGATGCGGGTACCGCCGGGCACGTTTGGCCGTCGACGAATCTATCCAGCCGGGCTCAGCCCGGCCGATACCAGCATTGATCCGCACTGGCAACCATCAGATCGCGCTTGGAACGCCCGCTTGCGCCGCCAGCTCGCCCGCGCACTCGGCGACCAGCGCTCAGCAAGGCCGCAATCCGGTAACGATCCACCGCGCTTACACAGCCGCGATCACGTTGCAGGCGCCTCGTCAAAGACACCGTCCAGAACGAAACGCCGCATGTCAAAGCCGTGATCATCTCGGAAGCTAGAGATAACCCCGGCGAACACGGCCGGGGTCCGCAGCGCCCGCCGCGTCAATGGCGCCCTACGGGCCTCGCATGCGACCGGACGACCGTCCGGCCATTGACCCGGCGGGCGCGAGCAAGGTTGGTCGCGCCTGCGCGGATGACGCAGAGGACCAAGCGAACTCGGAACGAATCGGCGCGGTTCCGTCGAACTGACACCTGGGAACCCGGCATGTCATGCTTTCCTTGTCGTCCGGATCGCGCACGTCTTAGCAGCAAGAGGGATTCCGTGACAAGCCAGCAAGCAGTCCCTATGGGAACAGGCGCAGGCATGAGTCCGCGCTTCGCTTTCGATGCTCGGCGCTGGACGCGATATGAGGTGATCGCCGCTGGTCTATCGGTGGTGCTGCTGTTCTTCTTGCCTCGGCCGTGGTACGACCTGCGCCTCGCGACAAATTGCAATCCGCTGCGCGGAACGTGCAGGTATCAAAACTGGGGCAGCGCCGCCGGGACAGATGCTCATGGCTTCCTCTGGCTCGCCGTGCTGCCGTTCCTGATGATCCTTGCGATTCTGATCCTGCGCGCTGGCTTCGGCCGAGTCTCGTTCCTGATATGGCCAACTGACCGGCAACTGCTGGCCGGAGCGGCATGCACAAATCTAATCATTGTTCTGGCAGCGTTCCTGATGAAGTCCGGGCACCTCAGCGCGCAAAACCCGCGTCAGCTTGACTCGCTCCCGGTCCCATCGCTATCCATCACGTGGGAGTCCGCCGCCTACATCGCGCTAGCAATCGCCGGCGCGGCCGCCGCGGCCGCAGTCCTGAACCTGGCTAGTACACACCACCACGCTTGATGATCACGTGAGGGCTTCGAGTGGTCGCAAGCGCCGGCCGCTGCGTGATCGTCGTCCTTGGTTGCCATCCCGTACCGCTTGCGGACGCCAGGCAGCTCGTATGACTTATTGATGGCTATGGGCGTCGGCGATGGCACTGCGGAAATGGTGCAGCTTAACCGGCTGAGTCACCCATCGATGCGAACCGCGCTCGCCGACAGGCAGGGGCCGGTGATGTGGCAGGCTGAGACCGAGATGGCCATACGTCTGACTGCACCGCTGACCCGCTGACTCGCTGACTGCTTACGGTGACGGCGATGTCTCTTCCGACCAGCACCGTCACTCGATCAGCGGCTACTGAGCGCGGGGGTTCCCCAGATCTGCCAGCTCCGGCAGATCGGCGGCCTGGCCGGGAAGAATCAAGAGACGTGGCCGCCTACGTCATGCGGCGCGGACGGTGGAGACGGTGGAGAGGACCACGCTGAGGCAGTTGCCAGCGCCAGGCACGCTCCAGTAGTCCCCGTGGCTGAGGAACCCGCGGCGCGCCCGGATGCCGGACCAAGTGAGCTTCTCATCGGTGAACTGGACAATGCGGGTCGGTTTCATCGCGGCGACCCCGACGGCCTGTTCCGGGGCCGGGGCGTCGTCGTCGTATCCGTCGGCCATGTTGGAGCCCAGAACGTCGGCCGGGATGAAAACGTTGGTCCAGGGCAGATCCTGAACGCGAGGTTGCCGGTTGGCCAAGTACTGCGGCAGGTACAGCCGGATGAAGTCCAACGGGCAGCCGATGGTGATCAGCCCGCGGATCGCGGCCACATGGCGGTCGTCAGGCAGCTCGAGCTGGCTTGTTCGCGGGCACAGGTAATCGATGGCGACGAGTGCCCCCATGCTGTAGCCCAGAATGAACACAGGGCGAGTCGTTTCCGCGGGCTCGAGAACAGCGTCGATGGCCTCGCCGAGGCAGTTGACCACCTTCACGGCCTCTTGCTGACTCGCCGCGTAGTCCATCATCTGCTGAACTCGTGAGGCCGCGTCCCGGAGCACCGGGGTCGCCTTCGCCAGCGCCCAAGCCGTCACGCCAGTGGCGCCGATGGCGAAAGCATCCGCGAACGTCCCGCTAACGTTGGGTAGGGTCAGCAGGCCGACTGCTACCAGGATGGCCACGATCGTGATGACGACGGCGCCCAGGAGAGCCGCGACGGCGCCGAACCCGACAACCAGCTGCCACTTGGCCATGGGCGACTTCGCACGCTTACGGGCGTTCAGCAGCAAGGCCAAGGCTTGCAGGAAGTACACGACCTGAGTGACCATGAGCTTGACCAAGGCCCAGACGCCGGGGTTCTCACCTGCGGTCGCGGCCTCCGGAAGACGGTCCCGATACGGCACCGTGTAGAGATCCATGAGCGGCTGCCCGCCCCCGGCGACGATGCGCCGACCGTCGGTCAGAGCCGGACCCGGACTGTCAAGATTCCGCAGCCCATACGTGCCCGACCCGCGGGTCAGATCAGCGCACATGACGTCAGCGAGCCGGGCCGATGTGTTGTGCGGCAATGTGGACAAACCGGGTAGGAACAGCACGACCGGGGGAAGCGACGGGGTTCCTGGGTCCTCCGCCGCCCGCAATGGATCGGGCTCCGACGTGCCGGGCGACCCGAGTTGCTCGGTGACCCGCATAGAGTCCTCCACCATCGCCACCCCCAGGGAGAGAAATCCAACATAATACGGAGGCGCGGCTGAACGCGGTGATACACGCCAGCTTGACCAGGTCGTAAGGTTCATCGCCGCTGCCGTCGCCTTCTCCTGGCAACAGCACGCTGTCATCGGCACGCACCGCTGCCGCCGTGGCCGCCGGCGCTGCCCGGCGAGCCGTACGCGCCGCCGGCGGGCAGTGGCATACCGCGGCTCCTGGGCAAGGAGGGCAGCAGACGCTGCCCCGCCTGGGAGCCTCACGGTCCAGCTTCGCCGCGACGGAGCCATCATCAGCCACAAGGCGAAGGGCACTCAGTGCGCGGGCACGGGGGAGAGGCCGGCCGAGCCCGTGCCGGTCGCGTCGTGGCATGCGGCGTCTACGGCCACATCACGCCCGGGATGCGGGCCGGGCTCAAGGCCGGACTGCAGAAGTTGTGGGAGAGATCTCTCCATGAACGCTCGCGCCTCGCGGCCCCAGAATCGGACACACGGCAGAGAGGAAACAGGGCAGTGACCACAGTAGGTCCTTCTGACCTTGGGTTTTACTGGGGTGGACGATGGGACTTGAACCCACGACATCCAGGACCACAACAGGGCATTCAGCCCCGAAGCACTCGCGATCGGAGGCATCGCCGCAGGTCAGGAAGGCTGGCTGAGCCCAGGAAACCGCATCTGACCCCATCCTGCCAGGCTGTTCCGCTCCCGCTCCGCTCCCGGAATCGGACAGCGAGCAAGGAACGGTCGCCGTGTCTTCAATCAGGCCACTCCAGGTCCAGCGCGGGGCGGGCGCTGTGAGCGTCGAGGCGATCTCGTGGGCCCTGAATCTTGCGCCCGTACCGCGCGACCGCGGCCGTAAGCGGAATCCGGCCTGCAAGGCGGTCCTGGTCGGGCTCGCCAACCACGCGGCCCCGGACGGCAAGGAGGCGTTCCCGAGCGTCAAGACCCTGGTCCGCTACACGGACCTATCCGAGCGCACCGTGCAGACCGCCCTGGACCGGCTGGAGGCAGAGGGCATCATCCGGCCCTGTGACCCAGCGATCGTCGCCGCGAAGATCAAGCGGGCCGACCGGCGGCCGCAAGGCTGGGACCTGGCCATGCATCTGGTCCGCGACGACCTGGACGACGAGGAGCTGGCGGTGCTGGAGCGCCAGTTCCCGGGCCTGACCGCCCGTGTCGTGGCCATGCAGGCCGCGGACAGCTGCGGCCCGGACGATGCGGGCTCTGCCGGGCTACGGCGATCATCTCGAGGAGCTCAACCCCGGCCTGCGCGCGGGGATGAAGCAGATGGGCGCACCCGACGGATTCGAAGACGTCGTAGCGACGATCTTGCCTCGCGAGGGCGGCCCAGCGCGCTGGAGCGTGACCTTCGCCGTCGACGACGTGGACGCGATAGCTGCGCGAGCACGCGAACTCGGAGGCTCGGTTCTCGCCGAGCCGCAGAATGCGCCATGGGTGCGATTCGCCGTCCTCGCCGACCCGGCTGGCGCGTCCTTCACCGCCAGCCAGTTTGTGGCGGAGAACCGCTAGACGATCCCTTCCGGGCCGCGCTGGTCAGGTTGTACTGAGCGGGAGGCTGCTGGTCGGTATGGGCGCCTCAGGGCGCTAGCGCACCGGCCGTCCCAGAGGAACCCGATCACCTCGACCTTCCCGACTCCGCCGGTTCGTCCGCGGCTCCACGGCAGGGCTAACCGGAGCTGCCGAAGAATCACGTGCCGCCGAGGCGCCCCGGCAACGGTAGGTGCGGTAATCCCTGTTACGGAGCCCCGCACGGACACGAGCCGAGCCGCAGTTGAAACGCACATAGCGAGCCGTATTCGCGCGCTTGACGCCGATGGCTCCGGGCACGGAGCGTGCCACGGCCGCGCTGGGAGCTTCTCGGTGGTGCTGATGGCGCTTGCCTGCCGGGTGGCGTCCAGGGTGCACCTGCTGGGGCTGGAAGTTGGCGGGCCGCGTTGCGGCGTCCTAGCCGTCGCGCCGCCTGTGTCGTAGTGGGCGGCAACCCTGGCGATTAATAGCATACGTGCTATTGCCATCATCGCATCGTTGCTATAGTCTGCGGATGGCGTTAACGGTGGACTGGGATGAGGGCGCGCTGGCCGAGCTGAGAGGGCTGCCTGTCGCGGAGCGCGGTGCGGTGATGAATGCGGTCGCAAAGCTGGAGGCGTTCGGTGATCAGCTCGGCTGGCCGCATACCAGTCAGGTCAAGGGCAGCCGGTTCGGGATCCGGGAGCTGCGGCCGCGCGCGGGCCGTTCGGCGTGGAGAGTGCTGTACCGGCGGGTGGCAGACGCCATGGTGGTGCTCGCCGTGGGCCCGGAAGCCGTGCATGATCAGCGTGGCTTCGGACGGGCGGTGCGGCGTGCGGAGGAACGGCTGAAGGAGATTGAGGGATGAGCAGGCGGCTGATCGGCAACGCCGAGGTGCTGGCGGAGATGCTGCAGGACCCGGAGTTCCGGGCGGAGTGGGAGCGCACGGCGCTGGCCCGGGCGGTGGCCGAGGCGGTGATCCGGTACCGGGCCGAGCACCGGCTCAGCCAGACCGCGCTGGCCGGGCTGCTGGGCTGGCGGCAGCCGGTGGTGGCGCGGCTGGAAGCCGCTGAGCACAACCCCTCGATGGACACCCTGCTCACCTTGGCGCGAGCGCTCGGCCTGCGGGTCCATGTCGATGTCGGCCCGAGGACCGGGGTCGTCGCCAAGGTCACCAAGTCCCGGGCCGCCTGACCACGGCTCGTTGGGCGCGGAACTGGCACGGAACAAATGCCGTCGAAGATGTCGCCGGATCCGAGAATCCGCAGGTCAGAGCCCTTCAGAAACGTCGTGGGAGGCAGTCTGTAAAGCCGTCGGCTCAGGCGCTGGGTGCGACGGGGCGGACGCTCCGATCATGATGATCGAACGCCACGCCCGTCAGGCATGACGTTCGATGTCGCTGGGTTATTCTTTGATGACTACTTGCAGCCGTGTCGCGGTCCGGCTTGTGTCGCGGAACCGGATCTCACCGCCAGCGGACTGGTACTGGCCGGTCCCTCCGGTGATGGCGATGGTGCCGCCATTGTCCGGCGGCTCCTCGATGCCATGCGCCGTGATCTGGCCCCTCCCCAGGACCAGTGTCACGTCGAGCAGCAGCTCACTCTGCGGGGTTACCTGAGTGGCCACGAGAACGAAATGGCCAACCCGTGCGCCCTGTCCGTTGACGAGGTTCCCGTACACCTCGGCCACAGCCCCTATGTGTATCCCGGCGCGCACGGATTTCACGCAGGTACGGCACGGCGAAATGAACACCGTCGCCGCCGCCTTCGCCGTCAGCCGAAGGGTTGCCCCTCCGGAGCTCGCCGCCGAGGCAGACGCTGTCAAGACGGCGGCCGCGGCCACGCCCGTGGCAACAATGGCGATCCCCTTGCCCGCATGCCGTCGTGTAGCTCTTCCCAGTGCGCCAGCGTCCATGATCACCCCAGCCTCTCTCGCGCGCAGCCCGTCGATGCCGACGGCAGCCATGCCGGCTTTGTAACGCGGAGCTGCCCGGACGGTCAAGGACAAGGCCCTGGCCCTGTCGGTTGCCTCGCAG
>WNGL01002487.1_pt1 | contig 22284 bp, 37 predicted proteins | sample 5400591 | NCBI WGS metagenome assembly WNGL01 (sample SAMN13153377, study PRJNA577476) | soil metagenome | isolation source: 80 cm soil or saprolite under Garry oak tree replicate 1 | place: USA:California | collected 2016-06-15 | reverse complement strand
GGCCCGCGTCGAGGTTGCGGAGCTTCCGGGCCCGGCCGCTGATGGTCTGCCCGGTGATGGCCACGCCGGGGTCCCGCTCGTTCGTGCGGACGTTGACACCGAGGCGCAGGTCCGCGTCCAGGGTCGCCGCGTACCGGTCCGGGAGCCGCGGTATGAGGCCGGCGCGGATCTCGTCCTGCACCGGGTCAACCGCGTCGCGCATCGCCCTGGTGACCTCCCGGACGAGCTCGGTGTCCCCGGCGCGGCGCAGCCGGAAAGCGAGCGCCTCCAGCTCCGCCGCCGCGTCAGCCAGCCCCGCCATCACGCCTCCCTGGATTGTCGCTGCCTGCGGATACGATTGGATGCAAAGGCCCCGCGAGCGGGAGTGCGTCAACACTCAGACGCCCCGGGGCGTGGCCGACGCTACTGAGGAGCGCCGACATGGGCCAGAATACAGACCGCGTGTGCGTCCAGTGCGGACGCGGCTTCCGCGGCCAGACGAGGAAGTGCCCCCCCTGCCGGTATGTCGAGCGGCAATGCTCCACCTGCGCCGAGACGTTCACCGGCCGCTACCGCCAGTGTGACGACTGCCGCCAGCCCCGCAAGGCATGCCTCGTGCCAGGCTGCGCCAATCCCAAGCTTCCCGGCCGAGGCTCCAAGGTCTGCCAGCAGCACCGCGACGACACAAACGAGCGCAAGCTACAGAGATTGCGAGAGCACCACCGTCTGACCAATGGCATCTGCCAGATGCCAGAATGCGCCGAGCCTAAACTAACGGGACGCGGACATAAATACTGCGCCCCGCATAGCGCCGATGCCGTCAAGGGCAGCCCGGCCTACCGGGAGCACTCCAGCATCATGCAAGTGCGGCGGCAACGCGAACAGCGCCTCGGCGTGACTCACGACAAGTACACGGCACTGCTTGAGGAACAGGCTGGCGTCTGCGCGATCTGCGGCAACAGCAGGCGGCGGGCGCTAGCCGTCGACCACGACCACGTGACCAGCGCAATCCGCGGCCTGCTCTGCGACCGGTGCAACCCCATGCTCGGCTACGCCCACGACAGCATCGCCATTCTTGAGGCCGCCATTGAATACCTGAAAAGGAATCAGGTATTAATGCCACCCCATTGGGTATAGCGGACCACGGGACCGGCTGCTGCCCAGGTGGCTTTAAAATTAACGGGACCTGAAACGGCACCGTCAGCGGAAAAATCACAAAGCACGGTGCCATAAAAGTACGACGAGGGGTCGTTAGTTGCGTCCCAGTAGAGGTAGAAATTTCGAGGAAGTCCGTCGCTGGCGGCGACGTAGGTCTGGGATGTGCCCGCGTCGAGGAATCCGGAGAAGTCGCCTGAGGCGTCCGGGAGGCCTCCGACGTAGACCTTGTTGGGGTCCCCGAAGGCCGTGACCTCGTCTCTGTCGCTGGCCTTGTTGATCGACCAGGCTGCCTGGAACGGCAGCGGCGCCGCGGCGGTGCCGGTGGTCAGGCCCAGGTAGATCTGCGCGTTCCGGCCGTGCCGCCTCGTTGATGGCATTGGCGTGTCTCCCTACATCGTGACGGGCTGCCGGTCGAGCAACCGGAGCAGCTGCCTGGCGTGCTCGGTGAACGTGCGGCCTGCGACCGCGGCGCGGGCCCTGGCCGCCGCCTCCGCGCGCTCGTCCGGATGGGCGAGGGCCCACCGGATGAGTTCCGACGCCTCGGCCGGGCCGCTGTAGGACGGGAGCATGGGGAACAGCTCGTCGGATTCGGGGCGGGGATCCCGGGCGAACCACAGCCCCGATGCGGCCATCTCGATCTCCCTGGGGCCGCAGGCGATTCCCTCGCCCTCGTGGGCTGCCTCGGCCTCGACCCGGTAGAAGTTGATGCCGGTCCGGGACCGCCGGTAGATCGCCGCGGTCTCGGGATTGTCGACGCAGTCATCGGCGTCGGCGGCGGTCCAGTCCCGCATAGGCGAGTCCTCCGGGAGGTCCATCCACAGGCCGGCCAGGCGGACGTTCAGCCCGGCCAGGTCCATCTGGTTGAAGAAGGCGGCCCTGCTGGGGAACCCGGTGCCGACGAACGCCAGGTCGTATTCCGGGGTGCTGCCGGGTGCCGCGGGGTAGTGCACGGATTCCCGGTATGCGTGGGGCGTGTAGTACGCCGGGCCGATTTCCCGGTAGGCGGCGAGGTTGACCGGGTCGTTGAGCAGGATCAGGTCCGCGTACTGCGCCACCTTCAGCTGGAAATCATCCTGGTAAGGACTTTCCGTCATCAGCATGACGATCTTGTGCCGGCGGCTGCGGAGGATCTCCAGCAGCCACGGCTGCATGAAGAACGCGGAGGTGCACAGGATCACGTCGGGCCAGAACCGGCTGGCGGCGGCCAGGATCGGGTCGAGGGCGAGCCGGCTGGCCTGGTCGCGGTCCAGGTACTTCCGCACCTCGCGGCAGCCGCAGGGCAGGGTCCGCCCGGTTTCGGCGAGCGCGGAGTTGAAGAACCGCAGGGCCGCGTCGAGCGGGTATTCCTCGACCGTCTCGCCGAGCCCGGTCAGGGCCTCCGACCAGCCGTTGAACACGTCGGCGACGGACCAGCTCGGCCCGGGGTGGATCAGCAGCCAGCGCATTACACTCCAGTCATGTCCGAGACCGTGTTCCACCCAGGGGACGGTTTCGCGATCTGCCGCACGCCGTCTGTCAGCTCCCCGTGGTGGGAAGGGCCGCATTGCGCTACGTGCACCTGCGGCGCCAATCCCTCCACGCGGCTAGAACACGGCAGCTGGGTGACATGCGGAGGATGCGGCAAGGTCGGGATCGTCCCCGAACCTGGGCATGAAGCCGATTTCATGCCGTCAGGCACTCGCGTGACCACCGATGGGCAGGGCCGTACAACGTGGCACTTCCCGGCGTCTTAGCCCCGGGTGGATCAGCAGCCAGCGCAATTAGACTCCAGACATGGACAAGGCCGAGAGGCAGCGCCAGCGCGAGCGGACGCGCCGGATGGGCGAGCTGGCTTACGCGGTCTACCGGCAGTGGTGGCGGCCGCTGAAGAACCGGCAGCGTCGCTGCGAGATGGCCGCCCTGCTAGCTGAGGACGAGCAGGAGCGTCAGGCCCCCTTAGCCCCGCGCGCGGAGCAGGAGGCGCTCACCCGGTCATCGCCGTGACCCCGGCGATGCCCGCCCACGCCTTCCGCATGCCGCGGGGCTGCGTCCACCCCTCCGGCTTGCGGGCCTTGACGAACACGCCGGGCGACATCGGGTCCGGGTCGGCGCGCAGGTCCAGGACGTCCATCCCGGCCGCGGCCATGATCTCGCCCATCGCTCCCACCGTGAACCGCCAGTGATCGGCGGGGTATCCGTGGTACGGGAACCCGGGCCCCCGGGTCGTCAGCACCAGCAGCCCGCCCGGGGTCAGGGCGCGGATCATCCCGGCCATGGCCGCCTGCCAGTCCTCCGCGTGCTCGAGCATCTCGGTGCTGATGACGATGCCGGGGGCCGGGTCCAGGCGCGGCAGGTCGGCGGCGTCCCGGACCTCATCGACGCCGGGGCCTTCGCTGATGTCGGTGCCGGTGTAGGATGCGGGGCCGAGCGCCTCGACGGCGGGGCGGACGGACCCGTTGACGTCGTAGGCGCCCGCCTCGATGACGTGCGCGCCTTTCACCTCATCCGCGGTCAGCGCCGTGCTGGCCCACGCGTACGCCGACGGGTGCATCTACGCCCTCGCCTCCTCGCGGATCTCGGTGCCGTCCAGCGTGCGCACAAGGTCCAGCAGCCGCTCGTCGCCGTACCGCTCGACGTACACGACCACGGCGCAGTCGGTGTTGATGTCGATGATCACCCGGCGGACGTAATCCCCGTCGCGGATGATGCCCGCTTCCTTCAGCGCGTCGAGCACCTTCCGGTTACAGCTGTGGAGCCGCTGCGGGCGGTCGGGCTCAGTCATGCCTCTCCTAGGTGCCGGTGAACGTGTCGCACTGCACGGTGAACTCGACGGTGGCCACCGCGCCATCCGTGCGCTGCTCCTGCCGCAGCGCATGCCGGCCGATATGGGAGTCGCCCACCGTCCCGGCCAGCCTGCGGTCCGCCCGGACGACCGCCCCGCACGCGGCGAACAGCGCGTACGCGCGGGTGCGGGCGGCGGCCAGGTCGTTCTGCCCGTTCATGACCAGGGCGGCGCACCGGATCGCGAACAGCTCCCGGTCATCCGCGTCGCCGAACACCTCCGGGTTCACGGTGGCCTCGGCGGCCAGCAGGTCGGACATCTGCCCGTGCCAGCCGACGAGGACGGCCTCCAGCGCCGGCGATCCGGTGACCTGCGGGCCGTCGCGGATATCGGTGCCCGGGCCGGCCAGGGCGGGGGCGGCGCGGAACGCCGCCAGCAGCGCGGCCATGGCGGCCGGGACCTGCGACGACCAGGCGGCCATCAGGCGATCACCGGCCGCGGCGGCCCGAGCCATTCCTTGGCCTTGCCGGGGATGGTGAAGAATTCCCCGGGCTGCCGGAAATGCTCCTCCTGGCCGATGACCCCGGACATGACGGTGCCCTGCCCGCGCTGCGTCTCCCACACGTGCTGCAGCACGACCAGGGCGCCGCGCTTGTACCTGGCCGGGATCGCGTTCAGCCCGGCGGTGTAGATGACGTCGACGAGGCCGGTGACCGGCGGGCCGGCCATGACCCGCACCGTCCCGGACGGGCTCACGCGCATCTGGGTGACGTCCCAGGTGACGACGCCGTCCCAGGAGGTGACGGAGACCAGGGAGATCACCGGCGCGGACCGCAGCCGGAACCGCTGCCCGTACCCGTACCACCCGTAGCCGTAGCCGTACCCGTAGCGGCGCAGGTCGAGCGTGTCGGTGACGGCGCGGCGGACGATCACCTCGTGCTTGTATTCCTCGACGGCGCCGGTCACCCCGGCGATGTACTCGCGCAGCTCGTCGTCGAACGTATGGTCAGCGAGGGACATGTTCAGCTGGGCCTTGGCGTCGGCGAGGGACACCATCGCGGGCCACGGGGTGGCGGCGACGTCGAACTCGTCGTCCCAGGCGGTGACGGGCCCGGTGGTGACGGCGTGGGCGGTGTGCCGCCCCGGCACGGTGGTCTGGTAGCTGAGCCGGTACTGGCCGGGGACCGCCGCATCCGTGATCGCGGGGACGGCCGTGGTCCCGTCGGGCAGGGTGATCGTCAGGGTGGCGGTGGCGGCGTGGGCCAGGGCGCCCGTGCCGTCGTAGACGTCGAACGCGATGGGGTACATGCCGCCGGCGGAGACGGTCACGGCTTGCCTCCCTCGGCGTGGGGTAGCGGCATCTGTCCGGCTTCGGCGTGCGGGGCGGTCATCTGCCCCGCGGCGGCGCGGGCGGCGGCCAGGGCGGCGGTCCCGGCTTCGGCGTGCGCGGCCGCCGCCTGCCCTGCGGCGGCGGCCGGGATGGTCATGGTGCCCTGCCGGGCGGTCCCGTAGGTGACCGGCGGCGGCGGGACGATGAACGGCGCCGAGCAGATCAGCGGGAACGTCGGCGGCCACCGCACCGGCGCGGCCACCACCACCGGCCGCGGCGTCGTCAGCGCCGGCGCGTCGGCCAGGGAGCCGCGGGAGATGACCGGGGGCTGCGCCGCGGCGAGCTTGACCGCCTGGGCGACGACGACCGGCTGCGGCGTGACCGCTGCCGCCGTGACGGGCGCGGCAGGGTTCGCCGTGATGACTGCGGCCTGCGGCTTCCCCCACGGGGTGACCGCAGTGGCCATTACCACGACCGGGAGCGCCGTCGTCAGGACCGGGGCGTCCGCGAGGGAGCCGCGGGAGATCACCGCGGGGCGGGGCGGTACCGCCGCCGGCTGCTGCCACGCGACGAGCGGGGCCGGCGTGGCTGCTGCCGGTGCCGCGGCGGGGATGAGCGGTGCCGAGGAGACCAGCGGCGGGACCGGCCGGCCGAAACCGGGCGTAGCCGCGGGCCCGGTGACCAGCGGCGCCGGGGTGGTCAGGACCGGCAGGTCGGCCAGCGACGACCTCGAGGTGAGCGCCTGCTGCGGCGGCACCGCCGGGGGCTGCGCGGAGACGACGACGGGTGCCGGGGCGGCCTGCGCTGGCGCCGCGGCGGTGACGGCCGGCGCGGCGGCGATGACCGGCGGGCGCGCCGCCCCCCATCCTGGCGTAGGGGCGGCTACGGCAATCAGGGGAGCCGGGGTGACCGGGGTCGCGAAGTCCTGCAGCGAGGCGCGGGCCGTTACCGCCGCGTTCGGCTGCCCGAACCCAGGTGCCGCTGCGGCCTGCATGACCTTCGGCGGCTGCGTGGTCAGGACCGGGGCATCCGCCAGGCTGTTCCGGCTGACGGCCGCCGGGACCGGGGTGCCCTGCCCGGCGGTGACCGCGAACGCCAGCCGGTCCCGCGCCCCGGAGATGACGAACGGGCCGCGCTTGAGCAGGTCGGGCGCGTCGGCGAGGCTGCCGCGGGAGATGACCGCCGGGGCGGGGTGGGCGCGCCCGTGCACTGCCACGGCCGCCTCCCTAGATCAGCCGGCGTACTGTGAGCGCATGGCCCAGTACCCGTCGCGCCTCGTCCAGCACCGGGCCGTTACTCCTGACGGCAGGCTGCTGACGGTCGTGACCATGCCCGACTACGCGCGCTGGCTGCTCTATGACTCGTTCAGCATCGACTGCGGCCTTGCCGATTACGGCGGCGGGCATGTTCTCGAAACCCGCGTGCTGCCTGACGGCGAATGGGAGCCGTCAGCCGTGGTCCGCCAGCCGGGGCGCAATCCGGTCGTGATCACTCGCGGAACGCTTTAAGCCAGCTTGCCCAGCAGGTAGCCCGGCTGCCCGCACCGCTCCAGCCGGTAGGACACCCGCCGGTTGGCCGCGTCGATCGTCAGCACGTCCCCGTCCAGGCGCACGTCGGGGTGCGACTGCCCGGCGCGGACCTGCCGGATCAGGCCCTCGCTGATCGCTACCACCGGGTCGGCGCGCTCCACGAATACCCGCCCGCCCGGATCGGCCGGGGTGCGGACGACGTGCAGCAGGCACTGCCCAGGACCCGGCGTGACGACCTCGCGGCCTAGCACCTCTCAAACCACATCGTCATGTTGGCGTTGACTGCGGCCGGGGCGGTGCACCGGCAGGTGATGCCCGCCGACACAGGGGTGTCGTGGGTGGACCCGAGCGGCCAGTCATAGATCACCAGGCCGCCGTTCGGGGTCAGCGTCCACCGGTCGAACGCGGTCAGCACGGTCGGCTCGAATCCTGCCGCGCTGGCGTAGAACGCGGTGAACCCCGGCGTGATGGTGCGGCCGTAGTTCTGCGTCGCCGTGCCGCACGTGGTGTTGTTGGTGTTCACGGTGCTGTTCGACGCCAGCGTGTTGTCGCACATCTCCACGAGCACCGGCACCGCCGAGGCGGTCACGCCATCGAACCCGATCCGGATCTTCGTCAGGTCAATGCCGAACGTCGCCGGGGCAAGGACCGTCAGGATCGACCGGGCCGTCGCGGCTGTCAGCGCCACGGGTGCCAGCGTCGTATATGAATAACCGGCCTTGGCCATTACGGACCTTCCTTGCTGCCGTAGTTACCAGTTCGCGGCCTGCATGACCGCCGCCTGCGGGACCACCAGCGGCGCCGGGGTAGCGCCCGCAGCCGCCGCGGCCGCAGCGAACGAGACCGTCTGGCCCGCGGACGTGTTCGCCGTGCCCAGCGTCCACGTCGCCGCGTACGTGCTCGACCCGTCCGCGGACAGGACGTACCCGATCGCCGTCGACGCCCCGGTCGTCCCCGAACTGCCCTTGGTGAACGGCGACGGCGGGGTCAGCGTCCCCGACCCGGCCATGCAGAACGTCAGGACCAGGTCACCCGCGGGCGGTGCCGACCCGAGCGCCGGGACGGGAGTACTCGTGCCCGAGGGCTGCGAGACGCTGACGGCCGCCCGGGAGATGGCCGCGGTCGCGCCGCGGAAGATGTCGACGGAGCACTCGGTGTTGGCCGCGGTCGCGTACCCGGTGACCGTGATAGTCGAGCCGTCCGCGATCGCGCCCGGGGTGACGAACGCGAACGTCTGCATCCACCGCGTCGACAACGACCCCAGCTCCGTCTCGGCGATCGTCGTGTAGTTCGTCGCGTTGACGCTGTCCTGCGCCGAGATCCCGTTCGCCGTGTGCCCGGTCTGGGATCCGGCGGCCACGATGATCAGGTCCCCGGCCGCGATGCCCGTCCCGGAGGGGATCGTCGCCGTGCAGCTGGTCGTGCCGCTGGTCGTGTTGGTGATCGACGCCGAGTTGACCCGGGTGATCGCCACGGCAGCCTCAGATCAGCATCGTCGTCTTCATGTGGCCGGCCTGCGTTTCACTGCGGTGGCACGCACGTCCGCCGGGGACGGCTGCACGTCCACCACCACATCCGCCCAGCCCGCCTCCGCCAGGACCCGCCCGAGCTCGGCCGGGCGGATGTTCGCGTAATGCTCCCCGGGCAGCAGCCGGAACTCCCCGTCCACGCCCGAATGCGGCGGGCGTCCCGGAGCCGCCGTGGTGACGATGAGCCGCCCGCCCGGCGCGCACGCCGCGTATGCGGTGCGGCAGATCGCCCGCCACGCCGCCGCGTGCTCGAACAGCTCAGCCGCGATGACGACGTCCCAGACCTGGCCGCGAGGATCCCAGATGGCAGCGTCCGCGAGGATGTCCACGCCGACGTCGCCGAGGCGGTCCAGGACCGTGTAGCGGGCGGCGGCGGGAAACAGCTGCCGGGGGGAGCCGTTCACATCGCGGCCGCCGATGTCCAGCACCGTCACCGGCTCAGTGGTGGCGTGCTTCGCGATCCACCCCATTGCCTGGTCATGCACCGGCGTGCCCGTCAATCAGCCGCACGCGCGGACCCCCTGACTTATCACTCCGCCACCGCGCCCGTGCATCACGGTGTCGACGGTCTCGGGATGCTGGCTGAGTACGTCGCAGTCACATAGGAGCGCGCGGCCCGTCTGCCGGTAGGAGCACTTCGGGTGATGCTCAGCCAGCCGCGTTGCCGCTGCCAGTTCCCAGGCGCGCGGGAAGTCGACGCTCATCCGGCATGCTCCGCCAGCCGCTTCTCGAACAGCGCCTTGTCCGCCTCGATGTGCTCCCGGCCCAGCGCGTACGTGCCGTCGTCGGCGGCCAGGCCCCACAGCGGGTGCAGGTGCTCCACCCTGGAATGGATCGCCATCACCCACGCGCCCCGCTGCTTCGCCGCCACCACTATCTCGTCATCAACAAACCAGTGACCGTACGACTCGTGGGCCACGGTCCCCGGGCCGTCCCAGGAGGCGCCCTGCTCGTCGATGTAGGCGCGGCGGACCAGCGGGTGCGGCGAGTGCTCCCCGGCGGTCACCCGCGGGTTGTGCAGGTCGTTGGTGCCGACCACGTCGGCTCCGTCGCGGGCGGCGTGCTGCGCCTGGTCCAGCCAGCCCGGGTGGAACTTCACGTCGTCGCCGGCGAGCAGCAGCCACGGCTCGCTGGTCTTCTCATAGCCGAAGTTGACCTTCTGCGCGAACGTGCCGGGCAGCCAGGCAGCCCCGTCCCGCAGCGCGGGATACGGCAGGACGGTCGCCCCGGCTTCCAGCCACGCGTCCGCCGTCGTCGTGTCAGCGTCGTCAGCGATCGCATACACGGTGGCCAGCGGCGCGCCGGACGCTCTCAGCGACTCCATGAACGGTGCCGCGTTCTGCGGGCGCCCCAGCACCGGGACGATCACCGCCGTCTCCTCCGTCGCCGCAGGCACCGGCGGGACCAGCTGCGACAGCGCCACCTGCCCGTAATAGTCGTCCTCGGCGAGCCACAGCGTCTTCTGGTGGCTCGTCTTGACCCCCGTGTGGACGTGCACGGGGATGTTCAGCGCCCCCGCGCGCAGGCACAGCGACAGGTCCTCCGACACCACCTGCTTCGTGGTGGTGTTCGGCACCCGGTCATACCAGGTGCCGTACTCGGCCTCGATCCGCTCGAACACCGACCGGTGGACCAGGACGCACGCCGCGCCGGTCCCGGCGACCCGGACCAGCTGGCCCGGCGGGTACTTCCACCGCACCGAGAACCCCATCTGCCCGTCGTCCAGGACGGTCCAGTCGAACACGGTCGGCGCGGCGCGGCACCGCCACCCCCCCATCCCGTCGGGTTCCTCTTCCTTCTGCGTGAACGCCAGGCCCCCGACGACCGGCCGCTCCACCGGGTCGGCGGCGGCGAGGAGCCGGTCCACCGTGTCCGCAGCGAACCCCATGTCCGTGTCGATCCAGAACAGCCAGTCCGCCAGGCCCTCCTTCAGGAACAGCCGCACGGCCTTGTTCCGGGCCTCGACCAGGCCGTCAGTACCGCATCTCATCGCCACGTACCCGCCGCGGATGATCCGCCCCTCATGGCACATGTCGTAGCCGATCAGCTCGATCATGCTGTGATGCCAGGAGTAGGCGACGTCCTTGCCGTTGTAGACGTAGGCGACAGCGACGGCGGTCGCCCGGTCCGCCTCCTCCGGTGCCGCCTGGCGCTCCAGGAACTCGCGTTCCCGCCCGGGCAGCGGTTCCACGTCAGCCATGCGACGCCCGGTTGTGGTCATCGAGCCTGGCCGCGCGCACGATCGCGAAACAGGCAGGACATTCAATCGCGACCGGCGGATCGGTCACTAGTTCGGGCACCTGGAGGAACAGCGGCGCGCGGATATCAGTCACGTCCGGCCTGCTTCCCGAACCCGAACGCGCGGGCGGCGGCGGGCGCGCGGTGCGCCGGCTGCCACGCCTGCTGGGTGCTGGCGGCGGTGCAGTTGATCTCCGTCCGGGCAGGCCCGGCGGCTGGCTGCGCAGGCGGCGCGGCGTCCAGCTTGCGGTACTCAGACGCGACCGCGTGAATCACCGACGCGAGCAGCCTGGCCGGGCTCGGCAGCGTCATGCGCCCGCCCCGCGCCGCGTGCTCCGCTTCTCGCCCGGCGCGGCCGTCGCCTGCTCCACCGGCGGGTCGGCCAGCTCGGGCGGCGCCACCGAGTACGACACCCCGTACCGGGCGTCCGGTGAGAACACGTCCTGGGCGGCCTTCACCACCGGGTCATCCGCGGGCCAGTGCTGCCCGCCCTGGACGAAATGGCGGCCGCCGTCAGGGGTGGCCACCTGCGTGCTGTACTTCGCATAGACGACGTCCACGTTCTTCTCCCAGGTTCGGTGGCGGCCCGGGGCACCTGGGGGAACCCCGGGCCGCCAGTCTGCTCAGGCGCCGGTCATCGACGCGCCCAGCGCGTTCAGCTGCACCTCCGCCGCGGCGGCCAGGGCCGTCTGCCCGTTCTCGGTGAAGATCAGCCACTGCGCCATCAGGGTCTGGATCACCGCGCTGCACGAATCGCCCGCGGGCTGGTAGACGGCCAAGGCCCCGCCCTCCCCCTACTCGACGCCGAGGTCCGCCAGTTTCGCGTTCACGGCGGCGACAGCGGCGGCGTCGCCGTTGCTGACGGCGATGGCCCGGTGCGCGAGGAGGTTCTGCACCACCGGGTCAGTCGACGCCGCGGCGCTGCCCAGCACCGGCGGCGGCGGTGCTGGTTCCTTCTTCGGCTGCGGCTTCGGGTCGGCCTTCTGGTCAGCCATCAGGAGTTCGCCACCAGGAGGCGGAAGCCGGCCGTATTGCTGGAATCGCTACCGATCCTCGCGTAAGCGAACCAGCCTCTTTGGCCGGTTGGCACGGCCGGGCCGCCGCCAGCGCCAGCGGTAACCTGCTGAAAGAGCTGAGGAATCAACTCAACGCTCATCCCGCCATTTCTCGCGATGACGAAGTTGCTGAAGTCCCCGACGACGGCCTGGCCCTCGGCGGTGGTCGTCCACGTGGTGCTGTCGGGCATGTACGCCGACTCGTAGACCGGCTTGTTGAACAGCTGGTCCGCCCAGCCCTCCGGCAGGTTGACGGTGTACCCGTGAAAAACGTTCGCCGTGCCGAGCTGCCGGATCCCGTTGTTCACCCCGATCGACATCAGCCAGGACGCGTTCCGCCGGTACTTTTGGGGCAGCGCCTTCCATACGTTGTACGGGTCCGCGGCGGTGAGAAGCCCGGTGCCGCTGGCGAGCTTCACCCGGTCACCGGACACCGCCGAGATGGCCGTCAGGATGCCCTTCGGCTCACCCGTGCCCGACCCGATGGTGAACTTGTTCACCAGCAGCTCGTCATACCCCTGCGCCAGCAGCGTCGACATCTCCGACGCGAACCCCGGGTAATCCATGCCCACTTCGATCGAGTAGGGGATGAACCCGCGGGCCATGTGCACCAGCACGGTCGGCTGCGCCAGGGTCGGCGAGTTGTCCGTCGCCGCCGCGGCCTCAGTCTGGAACGCCCAGGTAACACCCGCGCTGGACACGCCCTTCCATTGATTGGTATTCACGGTGACTTGCTTGGCGATCGACAGGAACGGGTTCCCCGACTCCTGCGCTGTCAGGATGATCGACGGGTCGATGAACACGGGGATCCCGAACCCGCCCGCCGTGGTCGTCCAGTCACCCAGGGCGCGGAACTCGTACCAGGCCTGGACCGCCCGGTTCTCCTCCGGCGTCAGGACCGGGTGGACGTCGGTGACCATCTTCATCCACGCCGTCCGGTAGTCCTCGTTCTCGGTGACGAGGATCCGGCGGGCGGTGATGGTGTCGCGGCGGAGCTGCTTCTCCACCTGGGTCTTCTGCGCGTCGGACAGGTCGGCGGCGTCGCGGGAGTCCAGGATCCGCAGCGCCTTGTCCCGGGCCTCGGGGTTGGTGAGGCGGCGGGTGTCGCCGGCGGGGTCGTCGAGGCCGTACCGGATGTTCGCGTAGGCCTGCTGCACGACGGCGGGCCGCCGCCGGAACACATCGGCGATCTTGGTGTGCTTGTCGAGCCGGTCCAGGATCTCGGTGCGGAGCTGCATCCCGAGGTTGAACGCGGACTCCTCGTCGTCGGTCAGGTCGCGCAGCTCGCCCTCGTCGGTCTGGTGCAGCGCCTTCAGGTGCGCGTCGAGGACCTCCGCCATCTTGCGGAGCTCGTCGGGGGTGCGGCCGCGCAGGTCGTCCATGCTCTCAGGCATGAACTCTTCGTGCTGTTCGGTGTCAGGCATACGGTTGTCTCCTCATGCGCCAGGCGCGGTCCCGCTGGGCCGCTCTGATGGTGGCTGGCGACGTCCCGCCGTTTCCTGGCTGCACGTCATCTTGCTTCTCGCCGCCGGGGGCGCTCCGCGCGCCGTCCCGCCCGGTGAAGTCCTCATCGAGATCGAGCCCGTCCAGCAGCGACCTGACCGCCGCGGTCGTCGGCTCGTAGGCCGGGAACACCACCGGCCCCAGCTCGGGGCAGTTCAGCCGCAGCAGGGTCCGCAGGTCCGGCTTCCCGGACCGCTTCGTCCACCGCTGGTCATCATCGCCGGGCGGCGTGAACCGGAACGACATGCCGTCCACGGCCCGGTCCCGGACCGCGTCCCGCACCGGCTGGATCAGCCAGTTATCGGACAGCCGCGCGGAGATGAACAGGCCCCGCTGGTCCTCGTGCGCGTCGTCGATGCGGCCGAGCGGCATGGTCCCGATCAGCGGGTGCCGGCCGTGCTCGAACATCAGCACGGGGGTCCGCTTCGCCAGCGACTCGGTGAACGCGCCGGGCGCGATCTGCTCCTCGAAGTCGCCCTGGTAGTCGGCGATGGTGGCCCTGCGGTTGAAAACCGCCGCGTACCCCTCCAGCGTCAGGCCGTCCCCGGTGCTGTCGGCGCGGGTGACCTCGAACGGCACCGACCGGATCAGCATGTCGTCGCCGCCGGGCCGCCGGGCGGGCCGCTCCTCGCCGCCGGGGTCGGCGCTGTTGCCCTCGCTGACACTGTGCCCGTGCTTGGCCATGGCCGCCTTTATCCGCCCCTTGATCGCCTTGAGCTGCTCAGGGGTGTACTGGCCCGCGTTCTTCGCCTGGTTGATGTAGGACCACGCGGCCTTCACCTTGTCCGCCGTCAGCGGGTACCGCTTGACGCCGGGCTTCCCGGACTTGCTGGCCTGGTTGCCGTCCGCGTCCAGATAACCGGGATCGGCGTAGGAAACGTCACCGTAAGGCTTCTTCGCGGCGGCCCGGACACTGCCGATCTCGGCCATAACGCGCCTCCGTATTTCAGGTCGGATTGCTGCTGACCTGGTAAAATACCGACATACAGCGGCCCCGGCGTGCAGCGAACACACCGGGGCCAGGCCATCCCCTAAGTGGAGGCGATGACCATGGCCCAACCTACGCGCGGATGCTCTGCCGACGGATGCACGCGCAAGCACAACTCCCACGGCCTGTGCTCAATGCACGGCATCCGCCTCGAACGACACGGCGATGTCAGCAATCCCGGTGCCTTCACCTACAGCGAGACCGGCCTGTGCACCGCTGAAGGCTGCAGCAGAAAGCACGTGGCCAAAGGGTTCTGCAGCATGCACTACCAGCGAGCCCAGGCCGGGACACTTGAACTCCCCGGCCAGTTGACCTGCCAGCGATGCGGGGCCACGTTCCCGCGCCCCTACAAGAGCAAGCCAGACGCGGTGCGGTTCTGCTCGCACGAATGCCGCTACGCAGTCCAGCTCGAAGACCACAAGGCCAACCGGACTGCCCGCAGCGCCTACCTGGCCACCTGGCGGAAACGCAACCCCGAAAAACAGGCCGCGAACAACCTACGGCGCAAGGCAGCCCGGCAATCTGCGGACATCTGCCGGGTCACCGGTCGCGACCTCATCCGGCTGGTCCATCGCTACCGGGGACTATGCGCCTATTGCGGCACCCGGCCCTACCGGCATTTCGATCACGTCATCCCGCTATGCCGTGGCGGCAGGCACTCCATAGGCAACCTGCTGCCTGCGTGCGTGACGTGCAACCTTACTAAGGGCCCCCGGTTGCTGGCTGACTGGCGCCTGCGTCCGCCGCTGCCGCGCCGTTTCCAGCGGTCGCTCCGCCGTTCGGCGACTGCTGCAGCGCCGCCGAACCTGGCTTTTGGAGCTGGACGCTGAGAAGGCCCCCGTGCTTGAGCAGCGACACGTCCTGGCCCCGGACCGCCGCCACCGCGCTCTCAGCAGTGAAACCTTCTTTGACATAACCGCAGATCGTCACGGCCTTCACCGCCTCGATGTCGGCGGCGTCCTTGGCGTCCTCCCGCAGGATCGGCATGTCCGCCGTGTCGAACCACAGCTCCGCGTCGGCCGGGACCGTCACCACCGCCGCCAGCGAGTTCGCCAGGTCCTGCAGCACCGGGTACACCCAGGTGTCCGCGAACATCCGCCGCGCCATCCCGAAATTCCCCGCGTTCAACGATGATCCGGCCAGGCCCTCGCTGATCCCCAGCAGCGCCGCCGGCACCCGCGACAGCACCGACAGCCGCGTCTCGTTCGCGCCCTGCACCGCCTTCAGGTCCAGCTCAGCGAGATTCGAGCCAATTACTGTCGCGTCCGCTGCGCCGGTCAGGTAAAGCGTCCTGTAAGCGTTGGCGACACCCGCGTGCTGCTCCTCCATGTCCGCCACCAGCTGCAGGAAATCGTTCCGGTCTATCGCCGGTATTCCCTTCACCACCAGGTTCGGGGTGGCCCCTTGCTCGAAGAACCTGATCTTGTGTTCGGATGCCAGCCGGTCGCCCTGCATCTCCCGGATCGCCGGGGTCAGCCACGACATGCCCAGGCCCGTCATCTCCGGATCCGGGAGCGGCGCCCAGTGCGCCACGTCTTTCGGCAGCAGGAAGTGGGGCTGCCCGGTGCCGATGCCCCGGTTGGCGTAGACGTAGCCGAGCAGTTCCGCGTCCAGCTCGCCAGACGGCCACTCCGGCTCCAGCTCCGACCCGTAGATGATCGCGGTCCAGTCGGGGCGCAGCAGCCGCAGCCTGCCCGGCTGCCGCAGAGCGTACGCGTTGCCCGCCAGCCCGGCGTGCCACTCCATCCGCGATATCAGGTCGCCCGTCGTGGACGAGCCGCCCCACGGCCGCTCGAGCAGCGCCAGGTCAGGGTTCCCGAACGTGCGCCGGGGCGTCGCCCGGTGCCACGGCGGGTTCCGGAACGTGAACCTGGCCTGGGACAGCACCAGGGCGCGGACCATCTGCGCCGCGAACGCCGGCGGGCACGCCTGCAGCGCCACCCGGTACCCCGGCAGGCTATTCGCGATCTCCGCCGCCCGGTTCCCCGCCAGGCTGCCCGGCAGCCCCGACCCGAACGGGTAGCTCGTGTTGCCGTAGGTGAACGACCCGGCCGACGGGATCAGGTAGTCGCTGATCCACGTGTCGATGCTGTACCGCTGCTCGTCGCGGCCGCGGCGGCCGGCGCGGGCATTGACCCGGTCAAGGACGCCCACAGGTGGCCTCCCTCGACCGTTTTAGGGTGCTCGCTGCCCGGCCTTCGCCGTCTGCCAGCCTTCGATGACCGCGGAGCCGGCCCAGGCCGCCGCCAGCCATGCGATCGCGCATGTCTTGTACGTCGCCCAGCCGAGGGCGAACAGGACCGCGGCGATCACCGTCAGCAGCACGCGGCCGGGATGCGCCTGCCGGGCCCGCCGCTCGATGCGGTCCAGCGGCACGCGCTCAGTCAAGGTGGTCACGATGCCTGCCCGTCTCCGCTTGTCTCCACTTGCCGGTACCGATAATCACCGAATACGGGCACTCTTCTCCTGATGACGGGGTAGACTTCGCGGTACGTGCCGTCCCGTCCCCTGCCATCCCGAGCCGTCCCGGCCCGCGCCGATCCGGACCGCCCCAGGCCCCGCCGCGCCCGCCCTCGCCCGCCCATGCCAGACCGACCCTCACCTCACTCAGGAGCCCCAAGTGCAGATCACCGTCAAAGCGATCGGCGTCAAGCCGTTCACCCCGCAGAACGTCGACATGGCCAACCCGCGCAACCCCTGGTACCGCAGGATGGCCGAACTGCGCGGCATCCCCAGCAAGAACCGCACCGACAAATGGCTCGACGACATGGAGTACGCGTTCTTCATGGGCGCGTTCTACGACCTGCCCGAGATCGACGGCATCGGCATCCCGGCCGAGAACATGCGCCAGTCCCTCATCGAGGCCGCCAAGATCACCCGGCAGGCACCACGCGCCAAGCGCGCCATCATGCTCGCCGTCGCGGCCGTGCCGCTGATCTACGACGGGCCGCGCAAACCCCAGGAACTGTGGGACGACGGGCACTACAAGCTCACCAGGATGATCCGCAGCAGCCAGGGGGGAGCATCACCCACGACCTGGCCGATCTTCCACGAATGGGCGCTGAAGGTCCCGTTTGAGCTGGACGAGAAGGAACTCAGCGTGTCTCAGCTCACCGAGATCGCCGAGCGTGCCGGGCGGCTGGTCGGCATCGGCGCGTCCCGCAAGCAGGGCTACGGGCGTTACGACGCCCTAGTCCAGACGTCCTGACCATTCCTGCCCGCGCCGGCCCGCCCCGCGCCTCGCCGAGCCCCCCCGCCCCCGGCCGGCCCGGCCCATGCCAGGCCAGTCCGCCCCTCACCTTTCCTCACATCCGGAGCAGACAATGACGGACCTGTTCTCGCCCCGCCGGCCAGACGGCCGCGCCGAATGGCGCGTCATCCACGACCACGCCGCCGAGCTCGCCTACGGCGCAGACCTCACCTTCGACGACATCGCCAAACTGCTCGACACCGACGACCGGGCACGCGCCCACCGCGCCGTCCGCCGCTGCAACCAGCAGTTCACCAGGGAGAACACGTCCCGCATCCTCGGCAACATGCGCGGCACTGGCTACCGGGTCCTGCGCCCAGCCGACTACGCGCCCGCCGCGATGGCCTACCAGGTCCAGGCCCGGCGGAAGATGACCAACGCCGTGGACCTCATGCGCGCCGCGCCGCTCAACGACATGACACCCGGGCAACGCGACTGGGCGCACAAGGTCTACCTCGTGCTATGCGACAACGAAAACCGGCTCCGCTACCAGGAACAATGGCAGTCCGAAGCTGAGAAGAGGCTGACCGAACTGGAACGCCGCGCCGGGATACCGCCGACGCTCACCGGCGAGGTCGTCGAAGACTAAACGACCCAGCCCTCGCCAGCCCTGGCCACCCCGCGCCGCGCCTGCCCGTCCCATGCCAATCCCCGCCTGTCCCGCCCGCCCCAGTCCGTGCCATCCCGCTCCTCACCTCACCTAACGCCAGCTCGCGAAGAATGGCGTCGGCGGACTCACTCCATGGCTCGCGTGGCCATGGCGAGCAAGCGTCAGCGCCTCAATCGGGCTGGTATCGGCCTTGGCGCCCCTCCACGACCACGCCCAGGCGTCGGACAGCGGGCGCGTCCGCGCCTCCCTGACCGCCGTGTCGAGCGGCTCCTGGCCCAGGTGCCGCCACCGGTCATTCGCCACGTCCTGCACCAGCGCGCCGCACGCCTGGGCATATTCGCGCGCGCCCACGACCTGCAGCCGCCGCTTCCCCGGCGGCGGGTCCTTGCCCGCCGGCACCACGGCGAACCCGCGCTCGATCAGCTCCTTCTCGAACGCCGCCGCCGCGCCGGCCCCGTTCATCACCAGCACGCACGGATCGTGGCGGTCCGCCAGTTCCACGAGCCGGTCCACCAGCCCCGCCGTCCCCGGGCGCGGCGGCTCCGTCAGCTCGCCGTGGCCCAGGCCGTCAGCGCGTCGGCCCGCCACCGCGATCGACGAGGAGCCCGGCCACGGCGACTCATCGGACGCCACCGCGAACGCCAGCGCCACCGGCCCCTCGATACGCGACCGCGGGTCAGCGCAGGACGCCCACCCGCCCGACGCCATGCTCACCCGCTGCCCCGACCGGTCCGGGATGTTGCCATACGCGCGGGCGAACTCAGCCGGCTCCATCGAGGCCCGCTCACTGCGGATCGCGTCCATCGTGATCGTGTGCCGCCACTTCCCCCGCCCGCAGCGGCACGGAGGGGCCGGGCACAACGCCGGCATGAACCCGAAATACGAATCCTCATCCGCCGGATCCCACCCGTCCGGCGCCGAATACTCGACGTAGGCGATGCCGTTCCCGGAATCCGCCCCGGCGGCCGCGCGCCCGAGCTCCACGTACCGGTCCAGGACCACCGACGCGGCCGTCCCGGCCGTCGAGCACATCAGCACCTGCGCATCGGCGATCGTCAGCATGGACGGCCCCAGGCCCTGCTCCCGGCGGCTGTCCGCGTCATGCCAGATCTCATCCAGCACCGCCTGGTGCAGCGTCTTGGAATGCCCCGACGACGCCGACGTGGACAGCAGCCGGATCAGCGACCCGTTCGTGAACTTGATGTACTCGTTCCCCATGCCCTCGTAGATCCGGGACACCAGCGGCTTCAGCGCCCGGGACCGGCGGATCAGCGGGAACAGCTCATCCATCCACTTATCCCGCGCGTCCTTGCCCGACTGCGCGGTGAACGCCGACCGCTGCGGCTGCGCCCACCTCGGCGACAGGCACCGGCTGATCTGCCACGACAGGTACAGCGTCGTCTTCCCCTGCTGCCGCGGCACCGTGATGAGCACCTTGCGGTAAGCCGGAAGGCCGGTCCGCCCGTCGATCTCGCATCCGACCATCGCGGCGTCGCGCTGCCACGGCATGAACGGCTGCCCGAGCTTGCCCGCAACCGACGCCAGCTCACCGCCGAACGAATCCCGCTCAGGACGGCGGCGCGTCACCCACTTCGGCGAACAGCTCGGCAAGAGCCGCGTCGGCAGGGCCGTCACCGTCATCCGCCGTCAGCTCCCTCAGCGCCTCCCGGTACTGCCGCCACAGCGCCGCGTTCGACGGGTCCGCGTCAAGCGCGAACGCCATCGAGCGCAGCGCCTGCACGGCCGCGGCGTCGACCTTCTCGATGCGGCCCAGGCGGCGCAGCTCCTTCAGCGTCTGCTCAAGCTGGCCTCGGTTCGTCGTCCTCAACCGCGCTCCCAGGTCTCCGCCAGCCGTGACGTTTCCGCAGGTCAGCGCTGTAAGTAAATCGAGATGACTGCGGCAGTCATGACCGGTCATCTGCCCGTCGCGACCCCGCCCCCCTACCCTGTGACCTGCGAAGATGCGACGCGGGATGGTCGGCCTGTCACCACCGCCGTGAGGTGCGCAGCGGCAGCGGGACGGTGCGCACGGGCGACCTCGCGCGCATCCTGTTACCGCGTACCGCGCCGTCTCGCCGGTTGCAGTAGCGGTGCGCCAGGCCGGACAGGTAGCCGGTGCGGTCGGCGTTGTGGGGCAGGTCGATGAACCGGCGTGCCACGGCGAGCGGCCACCAGGTCATCGGCTGGTCGCAGTGGGCGCACAGATCGCCGGGCCTGTAACGCTGGAGGCGCCGTTCGCGCTCTGACTGGTGAGACGATCCGTACCCGCGAGATGTGGTCGTTCCCGTCCACCGCACGCGCGCAGTCACGATCAGCCCTGCTCCAATGCCCGCGCCGCATCCCCGAGCATCGCCATGACCTTCTCGTGGAGCTCCTGCTCAGCCGCCCAGTCCTCAGCGCAGAACCAGTGCTCGAAGCCGTACGGGCCGGTGACCTTGACCGTGACGTCCCCGGTCAGGCAGTCGTAGCAGCACGGAGCGGCCATGGTCACTGCTCCTGGGCATGCACGGGCAGGTCGTCCTCGGAGATCACCTGATCGCCCTTGACGTACAGCCGCGCATGGTTCCGGTGAACGCAGGAGAAAACGCAGATGCCGAAGACCTCCCGGTAAGTCATCGGCGCCCCGCAGCACGTAAGCACGGCAGCCATGGCCTCGCGGATCCGGCCCTCATCAGAAGATGTGCTGTCAGCCGTGGCTTCCTGCGGCCAGAACACCTCGCCCTGGGCGAAGGACCAGGTTGCGGTCGCGCAGTGGTCGCCGTCATGACCCCTGGCGAACTGGCATTGCAGGCCGAACACCTCGATGGAGCGGGGAGGCGTGACCCGCGTCGTAGCCGGGCACCGGTCGTAGGCCATGGTGAGAAACCCCTAGTGCACGCCGACGATGACGCCGGAATCGAGCAGCGCCTGGACCACGGCAACCATGAGCGACTTGTTCTGCTCGGGCACCTCAGCCCATGGCTTCGCGGATGCCTCGCGGGTCTCGTAGCCGAAGTCCGGGGCGAGCCGCTCGTATGCCTCGTGGAACGCCTGCGCGATCTGCTCAGCGGTCATGGTCCCGAGTCTGCCACGGCGTCGCGGATCCCGTCCTCACCGGAGGGTGCGGCGTCAGATTCTGTCGCCTGCGGCCAGAAAATGTCACCCTGGGCGAAGGACCAGGACGCGGTCGCGCAGTGGTCGCCGTCATGACCCCTGGCGAACTGGCATTGCAGGCCGAACACCTCGATGGAGCGGGGAGGCGTGATCCGCGTCGTAGCCGGGCACCGGTCAGCCATGGTCAGTGCACCCCGACGTGGACGTGCCCGGCCCACAGGATGGCGATGGCCAGGATGACGAGGACGGCGATGAGCAGGATCAGCCAGCGCGGCATGGTTCAGGCCCCCTGACGGCCGGCTCCGGCCGAGAGCGCGAGGCGGGCGAACTCCACGGCCGCCGGGTGCAGGCGGCCGAGCGGGTGCGCGGGCGTGAAGTTCGAGCGGAACATGAGGCTGGCCTCGATCGCCTCAGCGGCGGCCCGGACATCGGCGGGCAGCGCCATGGCTTCATCCGCGATGATCTCCTGCCGGATAGCTTTTTCGGCGGCCTTCTCCTCGGCCTTGGTAAGCCAGCGCGGCATGGTTGCCTCCGGTCAGAACAGCAGGGCCCCGGCCATGGTCATCGCCCGGGGCGGTTAAGCCGCAGGTAGCCAGCGGTGAGCATGACCGGGAGGCCGATTAGCGCGGCAAACTCGATCAGGAGGGTCAGCCAGAGCACCATGGTGCCTCCAGGTGCGGTTCGCCGCCGCCCTCACGGACCTCGATGTAGATGCCGAACAGGCAGTCATGGTCGTCCGGCTCCCGGTTCGCCGGGTCGGCCATGGCGATCACGTGATCGGTCAGCTCCCTGATGCTGCCGAAGGGTCCCGCCGGGCAGACGCGGCATGCATACGGCGGGACGGTCTTGATCCAGGCGGTGGCGTGCGCCTGCGCGCGGGCCGTTTCCTGCTCTTCGGTCACGGTCTCCGCGCGTAGGCGGTCGTATGAGGCCCGGTCCATTACCCAGCGGTAACGCATGTCCATGCGGTCCACGGCGAACGCGGCGTCGGCGAGGTCCTGCAGGTCAGCCACGGTCACCCGCCATGGTGCCGACGTAGACGAGGTCCTGGTAGCCGGGGGCCATCGCGGCGAAGTCGGCCATGGCCTCGGCGTCGGGGACGCGTTCCCAGCCCTGTACGGTGAGCCGGTACCAGCCGGGCTCGCGGGGCGGCTCAGCCATGGTCAGCCGTACCAGAGCCGGTCGAACCCGGCGATAACGCCGTCGCGGATGTCTCGGGCGGTGCGTTCCAGGAACCGGCCGAGGCGCTTAAGGGTACGTG
>WNGL01007505.1_pt1 | contig 22286 bp, 18 predicted proteins | sample 5400591 | NCBI WGS metagenome assembly WNGL01 (sample SAMN13153377, study PRJNA577476) | soil metagenome | isolation source: 80 cm soil or saprolite under Garry oak tree replicate 1 | place: USA:California | collected 2016-06-15 | reverse complement strand
AGACCGTTCTGCCGAGCATCGCGAGGAACCGGGTCTGCGCGCTGGCATCGGCCGGGACCGCCACCTCCGGGGCGAGAGCGCCGGCGCCGCGGAAGGCGTCCAGCTGCGGCTCGATGATCTGTGTGCACGCCTCCATCAGGTCCGGATCCAGCGCGTAGTCCTGCCCGGTCGCTACCGCGAGGTCCCAGCCGTGGACCAGCACGTCAAGGAAACGGTGCCCGGCATGGACCGAGCCGGGCACGGGCCCGTAGGACACCGCGCACGGCGCGTCGAGTGCCCCGGGCCGGCGGAACGCCGCCGCGGCCGCCGGCGCCGACGCCGCGTACGCCGCGGCCGGGTCGCCGCCCAGCAGGTCGCCGTCGAGCCGGCTGCCGACACCCTCGATGGTGCCGCCGGCGGCAAGCTCGGCGGCCCACAGGTTTCCTGCCACCAGGTGATTGACCAGGCCGCGCGCATCCCAGTCAGCGCACGGTGTGGCGGCATGCCAGCGATCCGCGGCGACACCATCGACGATGCGGCCGGTGGCGTCGAGGGCGCGCGCGTGAAGCTCGGTGATGTCGGTCATGGCTGGTGCCTTTCTGCAGTGATCCACGAGGCGATCCGTTCGGCGATCATGATGGTGGGCAGGTTGGTGTTGGCAGAGGGAATGGCCGGCATGATGGACGCGTCGGCGACGTGCAGGCGCTCGATGCCGTGCACCCGCCCGCGCGCGCCCACGACCGCGCCGCCGTCGGGGTCGGGGCCCATGCGGCAGGTGCCTGCCGGATGGTGGTAGGTGTCCACGCGCGATGCGATCGAGGCCGCGATCGCGCCGCTGTCGCCGTCGGCGATGGCTGGGCCGGGTGCCAGCTCGGGCCCGTCGACCAGGCCGTCCAGCGGGGCGGTGCGGCTGATCGCCCGGGCGATGAGCGTCGCTTCGATCATGCGGCTCATGTCGTCGTGATGGCGGAGATGGGCCACGTCGATGCGCGGCGGATCGGCGGGGTCGGCTGAGCGGATGCGCACCCAGCCCCTGGAGTAGGGCAGGACCAGCCCGGCCACCAGGCCGAACACAGCGCCGGCCGGGCTGGCATCCTGGCTGGCGCCGAACGGCCCGGCCGCGAACAGGTGCAGGTCGGGCGGGCCATCGGCGGGTGCCAGCTGCGAACGCATGGTGGCCATGGTCTGGAAGCGCGGGCCGGTGGTCCCGGGCCGGGCCGGCAAGTCGACCGCGACCAGGGGATGGTCGGCGAGGTTGTTCCCGACGCCGGGCAAGTCGGCGACCACGGCGATGCCAAGTGAGCCAAGCAGGCTGGCGGGCCCGATGCCGGAGCGCTGGAGGATGGCCGGGCTGGCGTAGGCGCCGGCCGCCAGCACCACCCGGCCGGCCGTCAGCACCTCGCCGCCGGCCAGGCGCACGCCGGTGGCGGTTCCGCCGCGCACCTCGACCTGGTCGGCCATTGCGCCGCCTCGGACGGTGAGGTTGGGGCGGCCGCGGGCGGCGGCCAGGTAGGTCAGCGCGGTACTCATCCGGACACCGGCGCGGGCATTGCGGGGCATCGGCCCGACGCCCGTTGCGCCGGGCCGGTTGTGATTGGCCACGTAGGCCAGGCCGTAGGCACACGCGGCTTCGATGAACGCTGCCTGCACCGGGTTGAGCTCGGCGGGCGGCTGGCGGCGGATGGGCAGCGGGCCCTGCGTGCCGTGCCATTCGTCGCCGAAGTCGGCGTCGGCCTCCAGCCGGCGGAAGAACGGCAGCACGTCCTTGAAGCTCCAGCCCGGGTTGCCCATCGCTGCCCAGCTGTCGTAGTCAGCCGGTGCCCCCCGCAGGGCGAAGCACCCGTTGGTCGCCGAGCATCCGCCGATGAGCTTGGCGCGGGGCAACGCGATACACCGCCCCAGCCGGTCCGGCTCGGCGGCATAGCCCCAGTCGTGTGTCAATGTCGGCTCGGAGGCGTCCACCACGTCAGGAGGCAAGCCGGCCGCGCCGGCCAGGTCCGCGCCGGCCCGGTCCGCGCCCGCCAGGTCCGGGCCGGCTTCCAGCAGGGTCACCTCGCAGCCCGGATCCTCACTCAGCCGCGCCGCCAGCACGCACCCAGCCGAGCCGCCACCTACCACCAGCACATCAGTCACGCTGGCTCCCCCCATCAGATCGCGGCGAGCATTTCACAACCTGAGCCGCGACGCGAGGCGATCGCGGCACCGAGGTCGGTGACGCACGTGCCGGCAAGCGTTCCCAGCTTGTCCTGGTCGATGGTCACGATGGCCCTGTTTTCTTTCCAAGGTCGACCGGACTGGCAGGAGAGTCCGTGGGCGTCTTTCCTTGCCCGCTCGCGGTGGCGGCCCGGGCCAGCCGCGGGCTGACCGGCTCAGCCAGCTTGACGACGGGCAGCCCGGCAGCCCGCCAGGCCCGGAAACCGCCTGTGACGTCGGTTGCCTCGCTCAGACCGAGGGCTTGCAGCGACGCGGCGGCGATCGAGAACGAGTAGCCCTCATCGCAGCAGACGATCCAGGTCACGTCGTAGCCGGTCGCCTCGGGAACGCAGGCAGGGCTGCTCGGGTCGCAGCGCCACTCCAGGTGATTGCGCTCGATGACGATGGCGCCGGGAATCTCACCGTCGGCGCGGCGCTGCCATTCCGGTCGGCGGGCTGCTCGCCGTCCTTGCACCGCGCCCGGGACCCCAGGACCGGGAGACCGTGGCGGCCACGCTATGGCCCGGCGCCGCCGGGTCGGCCGGGCGGGCGAATCTGCGCACCGCGGTCTGGGCGCTGCGCGGCCCGCACGACAAGATCCCGACAGACGATCAAACATGGGCCGGAAACGGCCTTCTCCGGGCAACCCAAAATGGGTATAACCCCAGGTCAGAACGGGTGCGCCGCCAGGGACTCGAACCCCGAACACGCGGATGAAGAGTCCGTTGCTCAGGAGTTCTATTCGAGTATTCTACCAGCACGTTTGCGCTAGCATGCCGGCGAGATACCGGCAATCGGCCGAGGCGGAATACCGTCCGCGGACGGCTGATACCGCGTGGTGCCGGGACATCCGAGCAAACATGGAGCGAACACAGAACCCGATAGGACTAGACCAATGCGGAAAGGTCGTCACCGTCGCCGGAACAGCGGTCCACCCGGCGGTACGGAATGCCGGTCCTGAGGTGCCTCAGCGATGAACACGATCCGTAATCTCCGCCTGTATCGGTAACGCGTCAAGGTAGGACGAAGACCGCCGCAGGAAAGGCGCGAGCTTGGACCTCCGGTAGGCCTGCCGTGTACGTCGGACGCCGCAGGCCCACCGCTGTGATATGGGCTCTGACACCCACAGCCAGCACGAACCCGCAGCCGCCACCGCCGCTTCATGTCCCTTCCAGGCCATGGCGTGATTCAGCGGTGATAGATATCGCGCCGGTGATCGACGTCCAGAACGTGGATCTCTTTGCCGTCTTCGTTGATCGTGTAGCGGACCCGGTATTCCCCGCGCCGTGCACGCCAGTGCCCTTCGAAAGGGGCTCGCAGCGGTGCGCCAACTCGGTGCGGTTCCTCGACTAGCGGGCCGCGGATGAACTCGTAACAGGCCCACGCGACAGCCTCCGGCAGCCGCTCCTGCAGTTGCCTGGCAGCCGTAGGCGAGATCACGACGTGGTAGGCCACGTGTCAGCGCTGGCCGAAGCGCTCCGTCAGCGCCTGCTCCACCTGGTCAAGCGTCATGCCTTCCCCCCGTGCGATCTCCTGCTGGGACTGGGTGATCCGCTGCTGGGCGGCGGGGTCGGCGAGCAGTTCGAGTGTCGCCTCGATGGACTCAAGGTCCTCCGCGGCTATCAGCACAACGTATTCGCGGCCGTTGCGCGTGATGTGGACACGCTCGTGCGTACGGTCCACTTCCTCGGCGATCTCGGACAGCCTGGCCTTGACGTCCGACAACGGCAACATAACCATAGACCAAGATTATAGTCTGTCATTACGGCGTACAAGCACGGCGTGCGATGAGTCATCCCGTGGGGTTCCAGAACGGGGCATAGGTTGCTGACCTTCGGGTTCGCCTGCGGTGTTGGGCCAGGCGGCGGCTGTAGGGCTCCATAACTCCGTCAGTGCCTTTGAACTGCGATTTCACGGCCGGCCGGCGGTGGTCATGCTGCCCGTCGGTACTCGTTGATCAGTCCGTCCAGAACTCTCCGATGCCGATAGGTTCACCGTCAACGGACCAGCCTCCGATGCCATCGCAGCAGTATGTCCGGCGTGACCGGCCGCGACGATCAGGGCGGCGCCGACGGTGGTCTCCAGAGGGACGGACTTGTACCTGCCGGAGGTACCGCCCGGTGCTGAGCCGCTACGCTGTCGGCCGTGGCTTCCAAGAAGCGCAAGTCGGGCAAGCCCGCGAAGCGCAGGCAGGGCAAGGGGCTGAGCGGTAACCCTCAGCGCCGGGTGCAGCAGCTGCGAGAACGCGATGCCGCCGATCTTCTGCGCCAGCAATCCCGGTGGGCGGGTTCCTTCAGCCCCGGCCGCAGGACCTGGCCGTGGTGGGCGGAGTCGCATGAGAGGGTCCTCGCCCGGGTGCGTGCCACGGAGTGGCCGACCCGCCTGCTTGACATCGAGGCCCTCTCTGGTCGGCTCGCCGGAGATGAGTTCTACGAGCGGCTCAGCGCGCCTGGCCCCGGCACCGGGCTGACACCAGCGGGCTGGCTGCGAGCACTGACCGAGGCGGCCATCAAAGCGATGCGCGCCGACTTCGCCGGCCACGGCAAGGAGTGGCCGAAGCTCTGGGCATTCTGCTGTGGGCTGGCCGACGGGGAAAGCCTGGATGACCTGGAAGCCGAGGCCGACGTGATCGCCGGGCGCGGGCTCACTCCCGTCCCCGGCGTCCCCGTTCCCTGGTACCAGCCGACCGCAGGCGCGGACGTCCTCGTGGCACGCGATGCCTATGGCACGCGTTTCCTGCTCATCGCGCCGTTCAGCGACCCGGGCCAACCGGCTGACCCTGATCACTGGTACGCCTGGGACCTCGACTGGTGCGCGGACGGCCTCGTGGTCGCGGCCGGGGCGTATGGCTCGGCCGCCGAGGCCCTCGCGGAGTGGCGCGCCTTCGCCGGACCGCCCGCCGCCACCGCCGAACTCGCCTCCTGCCCGCCAGAGCTGGGCATCCGCCTGCTGGACCCGGCCCTAGCCGGTTCCCTCCAAGGCGAGTCCGTGCTCGGCGACGAGCCGACAGAGTTCCTCCGCGAGATCCCGAGACTGTCCCGCCGCGCCGGTGCCCTGACCGTCTCCCTGAGCCCTCTCCTGCCCAAGAAGCCGTCCAGCCTCCTCGCGGACTCCCGCGACTCCGCTATCGAGGACTTCCTCGACTGGCACACCGAGCATGCCGGCCAACCCGTGGACGTCCGCGACGAGGCCGAGGGAGCACTGGAGCTACTCCTGGCCGACTGGGGACCTGACGTGCCCCCGGACGAGCGGGCGTTCTACGCGTGCTCCCCGCACCGGATCCAGGCGTGCGCGTCGATCCTGCGCGACAGCTACGAGCCCGACTGGGTCAATAAGGCGCTGCCCCTGCTGCCCGACTGGACCCGATGGTGCACCTCGAAGACCGCCCTCGACGCCGAGGCTGCCGACCGCGCGCTCGCCGCCGCCCGCGCCGAGGCAGCAATCCTGGCCAGCGAGACACACACCATCACTGAAGACAAGGCCCCCTTCCGCCGGCCGGAGTAGCGAGCACTGTATCGACCACCAGTCAGGCTTTCTCAGCAACTTTCACGTGAGTCTCTTGTGCTCGAATAGCATCAGGACAAGGGCTGCTCGTGCGATGGCGCCTAATGTCCCGTCGGCCACGTTGCCCGGCGATTCACCGGTCGGTATCAGCCGCTCCGTTCCACGACGAACTCGCAGAGAGCCTCGAGCGCGGACCGGGCAGGCACATCAGGCAACGCAAGAATCTCATTCCTGGCGATCCCGGCCCATCGCCGTGCGTCGGCGCGGGCCATCTCCATCGCCGGATGCGCGCGAAGCAGCGCCAGCGCCTCGGCATGCAACGCCGGGTCGGCCAGTTCGCCGGAGCTGAGCAACTGGAGCAGCCGGGTATCCGGCGGTCTCGCCGAGCGCAGCGCATGCAGCACCGGCAGCGTCAGGATGCCTTCCCGCAGATCCGTGCCGGGGGTCTTGCCCGACTGCGCAGATCCGCTGGCAACGTCGAGGATGTCATCAGACAGCTGGAAAGCCACTCCCCATGCTTCGCATGCCCTGGTGATCCGGACGGCAATCTCGGCGGACGCGCCGGAGAACATCCCGCCGAACTGGCCGGCCATCGCCGTCAGCGACGCGGTCTTGTCCATCACCACGCCAAGGTAGTGCGCGAGCGGATCCTCGCCGCGCCGGGGGCCTGCCGTCTCCTTCCACTGGCCGTTAACTAGGCGGGCTAGGGTCTTGGGCTGGCTACTGGTCGCGTTGTCCTCATGGAGGCCGGCCAGTATCTGCGACGCCCGAGCGAAAAGGAAATCGCCCGTGAGTACGGCGACCGAATTGCCCCACCGCGTTGGCACTGGGCATGCCGCGTCGCACTGGCGCGCGGTCTATCACGTCGTCGTGGTACAGCGTCGCTAGGTGCGTGAGTTCGATAGCCACCGCCGCCGGCACGATCCGCTCATCCCTGGGATTGCCGAACTGCGCAGCCAGCAGCACCAGGGTTGGGCGGAGTCGCTTGCCGCCGGCGGTGATCAGGTAACTGGACGCCTCGGCCAGGACCTCATGCTGGGCGTGCACGGCTTGCCGTAGTCCTTCCTCGACCAGTGCCAGGCCGCTCATCACCTCAGTGGCCAGCGCGGAGTCGGAAAGCTCCACAGGTACGGTGGCTATCACCAGGCTCTTCTGTCCGGCCGGTGTCGCCGGCCTTGGTCACGTCCCGGGCCTGAGCGGCGGCCGCTGGGAGGTAGCTGTCATCTGCCGCTCCTGTCTGGAGATTTCACTGGGAAATACGCTGACACCGATGGCCCTTCCGCCGCATCAACCCGTGGTGCCGTCCGGCGGGTCGATCCGCGGATGGAACCCGCGGCGGCGTCGATCCCGAGATGTAGACGCGGCGGGCTGGGTGAAGTTGTAGCTCAGGTGTCCGCCGCGTGTGCGTCGTAGGCGAGGATGACGAGCTGGACGCGATCGCGCACACCGAGCTTGGTAAGCAGGTGATGCACGTGGGTCTTGATCGTCGTCTCGGTGACCATGAGTTCCGCGGCGATCTCGCCGTTGGAAAGGCCGCGCGCGACCAGGGCGAGCACCTCGGTCTCGCGTTCGGTGAGGCTGGCGAGTTGCGCGCAGCAGGCCTTTTCCGGGCCGCCGTGCCCGGCCGACGCCGGAAGCCGGCGGGAGAACCTGTCAAGCAGGCGGCGAGTCACCCTCGGGTCGACGATGGCGTCCCCGGTGGCGACCACCCTGATGGCGTCCACCAGCCGGTATGCCTCAGCGTCCTTGAGCAGGAATCCGCTCGCCCCGGCGCGCAGCGCTTCGACAACGTATTCATCCAGGTGGAATGTTGTCAGCACCAGCACCCGGGCCTGGCTTGCGGTGGCGACCTCCGCGGTGGCCCAGATGCCGTCCCGGACTGGCATCTGGATGTCCATCACCACTACGTCAGGTTGCAGCAGCCTGACCTGGCGGACCGCGTCGGCGCCGTCTCCTGCCTCGCCGATCACTTCGATGTCGGGCTCCGCGTCGAGGATCATCCGGAATCCGGTGCGCACCAGTGGCTGGTCATCCGCCAGCAGTACCTTGATCATGATTCGTCCAGCGGGATGGTCGCGTGCACGCGGAACCCTCCGCCGGGCTGCGGGCCAGCCGAAATCCGGCCGCCGAGCGCGGCCACGCGCTCCCGCATTCCTGCCGTTCCCCGGCCGGCGCCGGGAAGGCCCTGGGCGGCGAGGGAGGCGGCTGCTCCGCGTCCGTCGTCGGTGACTGTTATGTCAAGGTCCTCGGAGAAGGCCAGGCTGATGACGGCCTCCGCGGGACCTGCATGCTTCAGCACGTTCGTCAGCGCCTCCTGCACGATCCGGTAAACGGCCAGCCCCACGTCTGCGGGGACCTCGCGAGGATGACCCGAAGTCTGCACGGTAACGCCGAGCCCGGCGGTTCTCATCCGCTCCGCGAGGGTGTCGACGTCAACCAGGCTCATCGGCTGCGTGCAGGGGTCATGTAGAGGATCACGGATATCGTTGTCTGCCGGTTCACCCGACCGCAGCAGGCCAAGGAGCCGCCGCATTTCCTCCAGTGCCATCCGGCCGGTCCGCTCGACATCGGCCATGGCGGTCGCCGCCCGGGCCTGATTCCGCTCCACGGTGCGCTGCGCGCCTTGCGCCTGGATCACCACGACACTTAGATGGTGGGCGACGATGTCGTGCATTTCACGCGCGATCCGCAGCCGCTCGGCGATCGCCGCGCGGCGCCGCTCCTCTTCCTGCCGCGACGCGATCCACTCGGCACGCTCCCTGAGCTCCGCCAGATGCGCGCCCCGCGCCGCGAACTGCCCGCGGAGCACCAGGCCGACGATCCATGCGCCAGCCGCCGCCAGCAGTGTGTGGGTCCAGATCGTCGCGTGCACCCATGCGCCGGCGCCCAGCGCCTGGGCCACGGCCACGGCCGCGAACGTCAGCGCGCTCCCAGCACCCAGCGCCCGGGCCAGACGGCGACTGCCATATACCGCGGCGGCATAGCCCGCCACCAGAACCGCGACGAAGGTACCCTCCAGCGACGTCCGCATCACGGCGAGCCCGGCCACCAGCGACGCGACGACTACGAGCACGCTGCCGGGGCACCGCCGCCGGGGGAACAGGACCAGGCCCATCGCGGCCAGCACAGGAATCGCGGCCGCCGGAACATACTGGCCCTGATGTCGTGCCCCGAGCCCGCTGGCCACGCCAAGGGCTGCCACCGCCAGCGCTAGGCCGGCGTCCAGCGCATCGGCCGGTATCACAGATCGCCAGCCCTCGCCGTCCCGCTGCGGTGCTGTGTCGTCCCGCCGCAGGCTCCATAGATGCACGCTCGCCACCTCGCTCCGGCCGCGCCATTTCATGGGCTTGTATCGCGAAAGATACCCGGTACGGTCCAACAGCCCAGGCCGGGTTCTATGATCACCCGCCCGGCGAGAGCCGCGCGTCGATCGGCGGGTGTATGCGCGTCGGCTGTCGATCTGCAGATTGAGGCGCAACCCAGATCTGCAGATCGGTGACGGCGGCCAGCGGGCGGCCTATTTTCGCTGCATGACGTCACCGCAAGGGAACCCGGTGCCGTCGGCGCGTGCGGAGCGCTCACCTGGTCGCATCGGCTAGTCGCAGTTTGACAGAGTTCCTCTGGTAGTTAGGAGTGGACGGTGGCCTTCAGCTTCGGGCCCGGCCCGCTTGGCTTGCTAGTGGTGATCGTGTTGCTGACGACGGTGGGGGGAAGACTGCTGGGGATGCGGCTGCGGTGGTGGCGGGCGCTGCTCGCCGGCTTCCCGGGCCTGGTCGCTGGCATCGTTTTCGTCTGGGCGCAGGAGGGACACCCATCCAGGCCGCGGCCGCTGCCGATCCCGGCGGTACTGTTCGCATCGCTGGTGGCGACGATGCTCATCGCGGTGTTGCTTGAGCTGCTGGCACGGCCGGGCCGGCTCGCGGGCGCGCAGGTCCGGTTCGCCGCGCGCAACGTGCCGCACCCGCTGCGTTCGCTGGGCATCCGCGCTGGCCGGGCACGCCGCTACCTCGAGGTGACCCGTATCGCGGGGCGGCACGGCCTGGCCTCCTATCTCGGCGCAAGACAGCGGGCCGGCACCGGGAACGATGCTGAGAGCGGGGCGGAGCGCGAGGTAACTGGCGCGTCGGCCGTGGCCAGGGCCTCCTGTCCGCCCCGGGCGCGGCCGCTGGCCCGGAACCTGCGGGCCGCGCTGGAGGAAGGCGGAGGGATCTTCGTCAAGCTCGGCCAGATGCTGTCGACCCGCAGCGACCTGCTGCCCGCGGACGTGATCGCTGAACTGTCTGGCCTCCAGGACGACGTGAGGCCCGCAGCGACCGGTGAGATCGAGGCGCTGCTCGCCGCCGAGCTCGGCGCGCCGCCAGGTACGGTATTCGCCTCCTTTGATCCTGAGCCCCTGGCCGCCGCTTCGATCGCGCAGGTACACCGGGCCCGGCTCAGCTCAGGCGAGCTCGTGGTGGTCAAGGTGCAGCGGCCCGGCATCCGGGCGCTGGTGGAGCGCGATCTGGACATCATGCGCAGGCTCGCGCGGACGCTTGAGGCACGGGCGGGATGGGCACGCGAGTATCGCGTGGCTGACCTGGCCGACGGCTTCGCGGACGCGCTCGCCGAGGAGCTCGACTTCCGGATTGAGGCTCGCAACATCACCGCGGTGACCGGCGCAACCACCATACGGGTCCCGGCTGTCCATGCGAACCTGTCGACCAGCCGGGTGCTGATCCTGGAGCGGCTGGACGGGGTGAGCGTGCGAGACGCCGGCCCGCTGCTTGACCGGGCGGGTGTGGACCGGGCCGGGCTGGCGCGCGGACTGCTGGACTGCATACTGCGCCAGGTGATGATCGGCGGAACCTTCCACGCCGACCCGCACCCCGGCAACGTATTCGTCCTTGAGGACGGGCAGCTAGCACTGATCGACTTCGGGTCGGTGGGGCGTCTCGACCCGCTACAGCAGGCTGGCCTGCGGCGGTTGCTGCTGGCAGTGGCGCGCCGCAACCCCGCTGAGCTGCACGACTCCCTAGTCGACCTTGCGGATGTCCGCCGGGGGACCGGGGTAGGCAACGAGCTTCTGGAGCGGGCGCTAGCACAGTTCATGGCCAGGCATCTCGGGCCCGAGATGGCCCCCGATGCGACGATGTTCACCGCCCTGTTCGCATTGCTGCTCGAGTTCGGGATCGCGTTCCCGCCGGTGATCGGCGGGGTATTCCGCGCGATGGTGACCCTTGAGGGGACGCTGGCACTGCTGGCGCCCGGTTTTCAGATGGTGGAGGAGACCCGGACGGCAGCGGGATCGTGGCTAGGTGAGCTGCTGGCGCCGTCGTCATTGCGCGAGGCGGCTGCCAATGAGCTGCTGGGCGTATTGCCGGTGCTCCGGCGGCTGCCTCGACGCCTCGACCGCATCACCACATCCCTGGAACGCGGCAATCTCAGCGTAAACGTGCGCCTGTTCGCCGAGGAGCGCGACGTCCGCTTCGTCGCCAGCATCGTCAACCGCGCCGTAATGGCCTTCGCCGGCGCCACCCTCGGGATCATGTCAGTAGTGCTGCTCGCCATCCGGGGCGGACCGGCCCTGCTCCCCGGGGCGACGCCCGGCAGCGGGACAAGCGTTTTCCGTCTCTTCGGCTACCTCGGCCTGTTCTTCAGCGTGGTGCTGATCCTGCGGGTGGTGATCGCGATCGCGCGTGAAGGGATCAGCCCTCCTTGACCCAAGCGGGCAGCGCTCCCCGAGCGCGTACACCCATGCGGACATGGCCGCGGCGGAATCAGCGGCCACGGCGCCTTGACCGCGATCTCACCGGCGCCTCTAACCTCCTGGCCGGCCTCCATCCTGAGATCGACGCCCCGGGCCAACTCCGCCTTCCGGTCGAGTCCGGGAACAGCACGCCGGGCCGATGTGCCAGTGCCGGTCCCGCCCGTAGGTTCCTGGCAGGCGAAAGAGACTGAGAGGAACGACCGATGACTCTCGCGACGGCGGCGCTCGCCGCACGAGCTGCAGGCCTGACCAAGACCTACGGAAGCGGCCTGGCACAGGTAACGGCGCTCGATTGCGTGTCCGTTCAGATCCCGGCGGGCTCGTTCACCGCGGTGATGGGGCCATCTGGTTCGGGCAAGTCCACAATGATGCACTGCATGGCCGGGCTCGACTCGGTGAGCGGCGGCCGGGTATGGATCGGGGACGAAGAGATCAGCGCGATGCCGGAGCGGCGGCTGACCAGGTTGCGCCGCGACCGGATCGGGTTCGTGTTCCAGGCATTCAACCTGCTGCCCGTCCTTGCCGCCGCGGAGAACATCACCCTCCCCCTCGACATCGCCGGACGCGACGCCGATCGTGACTGGCTGCACGCCGTCATCGAGGCCGTCGGCCTCACCGACCGGCTCAGGCACCGGCCCAGCGAGCTGTCCGGCGGCCAGCAGCAGCGTGTCGCGATCGCCCGCGCGCTAGTCAGCCAGCCCGACATTGTCTTCGCCGACGAGCCGACCGGCAACCTCGATTCCAGGGCCAGCGCCGAGGTGCTCGACCTGCTGCGCCGCTCGGTCCGTGAGTTCGGCCAGACCGTCGTCATGGTTACCCACGACCCGGTGGCCGCCAGCTACGCCGAAAGGGTGATCTTCCTGGCCGACGGCCGCATCGTCGGCACGCTGGACGGGCCCACCCCGGATTCGGTCCTTGACCGCATGAAGAAGCTGGGAGAGTGAGACTGCCATGTTCCGTGCCATGTTGCGCGGCATGCTGGCGCACCGCGTAAGGCTGGCGCTGACCGCCCTGGCGATCACCCTCGGCACCAGCTTCATGTCCGCCAGCTTCGTGTTCACCACCACCCTCAACCACAGCCTCGACTCGCTGTTCGCCCAGGCCAGCGCCGGCATTGACGTGATTGTCCAGCACGCTGCCCCGGGCGGGGCGGTCACCGGTGCCGGCAGCGGTTCTAGCCAGCCCATCGCGCAGCCGATCGCCGCCCGCATCCGTGCCCTGCCGGATGTGGCCGCCGTCGACGGCGCCGTCTCAGGCCGCGCCGTGCTGCTCGGCCGGAACGGCAAGGCGCCGTCTCAGGCCGCGCCGTGCTGCTCGGCCGGAACGGCAAGCCATTGCCGGGCCAGTTCGTGGTCGCGCTGAGCTGGCCGTCCGATGCCCCCTTCCAGGCCGCCTTCACCAGCCGGACGGGGAGCCCGCCCGCCGGCCCAGGCCAGGTGATGATCGACCGTAGCTCGGCCAGGTCCGGCCATTTCGCGGTGGGTAACCGGATCGATGTGGCCATCGGCGGGCAGGCCAGGCCGTTCACGATCAGCGGGATCACCGGCTACGGGTCGGCGGACAACCTTGCCGGCGGTTCCATGGCCGTGTTCGACCTTCGCACGGCTCAGCAGCTGTTCGGCCGGGCAGGCCAGGTCGGCAGCATTGACGTCAAGGCGGCGCCGGGCACGTCCGCGCAGCAGCTTCGTGACCAGATAGCCCAGATCCTCCCGGCAGGAGTCGTGGCCGTCACGGCCGCGAGCGCCGCAGCCACCCAGGCACACCAGCTGAACAGCCAGCTGGGGATCCTCACTTACTTCTTCCTCGGCTTCGCGGGCGTGGCGCTGTTCGTCGGTGCCTTCGTGATCTGGAACACCTTCTCGATCATGATCGGGCAGCGGACCAGGGAGCTCGCGCTGCTGCGAGCGCTCGGCGCCGGCCGCGGGCAGGTTTTCCGTTCCGTCCTCACGGAGGCGGCACTCGTCGGCGCGGTGGCCGCCCTCGCCGGCGCCGGGCTGGGCATCCTGCTGTCCAGGGGCCTGGCGGCCCTGCTGGCGGGGTTCGGGGTGTCGCTGCCCGTCGCCGGGCTCGTCGTGCCCCCAGCGCAGGTGGCGGTCGCGTTCGGCACCGGCCTGGTGATCACTGTTATTGCTGGTCTCGCGCCGGCCTGGCGGGCCACCAAGGTCGCGCCGATCCAGGCACTGCGCGAGGCGGCGTCCGGCCCGGCTGCGTTGTCCGCGCGCCGCGTGGCAGCGGGCCTGGCGCTCACCGTGGCGGGCATCACGCTGGTGCTGGCCGGCCTGTTCAGCGGAGCCAGCATCGCCCTCACGTCCGCCGGAGCCGGGACGTGTTTCCTGGGTGTCACCGTGCTCGGGCCCGGGTTCGCCCGCCCGCTCGCCTGGCTCGTCGGGCTGCCGCTTACCCGCCTTCCCGGCCGGGCCGGCGCCCTGGCCCGCGGGAACACCATGCGCAATCCCAAGCGCACCAGCGCCACCGCGGCCGCGCTGATGATCGGCCTTACCCTCATCATCGCGGCCGCAGTCCTGATCTCCTCTAGCCGCGCCCTGATCAGCGGGCAGATCAGCGGGGCCAGCAAGACTAACTTCTACGTGCAGGCCACCAACACCGACACCGGGCTTTCCCCGGGGCTGGCCAGGGTCCTGGCTAGTACGCCCGGCGTCCAGGGGGTGACCGAAGTGCGCACCACCGACGCCACCGTCGCGGGCACCGCGCACAGGAACGTCGATGGCGTCGACCCGGCCGCGATCGGCGCCTTCACCGACCTCGGCATCCGCTCCGGCACCGTCGCGGGGCTGACCTCGGGCGGGCTGCTGGTCAGCAGCGCGGCCGCGGCCAGCCACCACTGGCGGCCCGGCGACAAGGTCAGGATCCAGTTCGGCTCGTACGCGGTCCGGCTCTTGCCCATCGACGGGATATTCGCCAACGTCGGCCCGCTCACCGACTACCTGCTCAGCAATGCCGCCTTCGCCGCGGATACCGGTCGCAGCACGGACACCGTCGACTTGGTCAAGGCACCGCCCTCAGCCCGGCAGTCCATCCAGCAGGCGCTCACCGGCTACCCCGGAGCCCAGCTCCTGGATCAGGTCGGCTATAGCAAGAGCAGGGGCGCGATGCTGGCCAGCATCCTGAACCTGATCACTGCACTGCTGATCCTGGCGATCATCATCGCCCTGCTCGGCATCGTCAACACCCTCGCGCTGTCCATCGCCGAGCGGACCCGCGAACTCGGGTTGCTCCGCGCGATAGGCATGCGGCGCAGCCAGCTCGCCCAGATGATCGCCGCCGAATCCGTGATCATAGCCGTGATCGGCGCCGTGCTGGGCGCCGTGCTCGGACTCGGGCTCGGCACCGCGCTCGCCGCCGCCCTCACCCGCTCGCAGCACGTAACCGTGGCAATCCCGGTCACCCAGATGGTGATCTACATCATCGCCGCGGCGGCGGCCGGCGTACTGGCCGCGATCGGGCCTGCTCGCCGGGCGGCCCGGCTCAACATCCTGCGCGCCATCGCCGCCGACTGAAGGCCCCGGACGCGAGCGCCCACACCCGTACCCGGGCGCCGGCACAGTCCAGTGCTCCACCTCGCCCCTTTCTTTGACGGTTCGCCGATGGCGGCAAGCGCGTCCACCAAAGGCAGGGCGGCCAGGTACGTCCCTTCGTACTGCCGCCCAACGCGGTGCAGCAGCACCTCGAAGTCGCGCCAGGCCGCCCGGAACTCGCCATCTATCGGGCGCGGTCGCAGGAGCGCGCCGCGGTGGGCGCGAGGATCCCGCCATCGCGGCTATCGCGAGCGGGGCTGGGTTCTGACCGGATCTGTCCCGTGCCCCGAGAACAAGATCCCGGACGATAGCAAGTCACCGTCGGCGGGATTAAGTCCGCTGGACGGAGCCGAGCCGCAGGTCCGGTTTGAGCACCATGACCCAAGATGACCAACCCGGAGGCGGCAGTTCTGCCGACGGCACGCCTGCCAGCGGGTCTCACGCTGCGTGACATCATCGGAAAGGGTCGCCCGGGCCGCATTCACGGCTGGTTTAGACCAATCGGGCCAAGTTTGACAGCCCCGAACGACTAGGTCCGGACTGACGAGCAAACGTGGAGCAAACGTGGCCCAGAAACGGCCTCCATGAGGGGACCCCGAACGGGTAAAACCCCAGGTCAGAACGGGTGCGCCGCCAGGGACTCGAACCCCGAACCCGCGGATTAAGAATCCGCTGCTCAGGAGTTCTATTGTCGCTGTCTACCAGCATTTTTAAGCTAGCACGCTGGCGAGATACCGGCAATCGGCCGAGACGGAGTGCCGTCCGCTGACGGGTGCTACCACGTGGTACCGGGACATCCGAGCAAACACGGAGCAAACATGGAAACCGGAAGGTCTAGACCAGTAGGGGAAGATGATCACCACCGCATTTGATGAAGGTTCCGGCTGAGCGAAGAGCCGGGTCCGGGACTCACATGGCCGGTGGACACGATCCGTAATCTCCACCAGTACCGGCACAGGAATCCGGTAGCGCGGAAGCGGCGAAATGATCCTGGCCGCTGGGCCTCCGATAGGCCCGCCGTATACCTCGGATGTACCCGGGTGCCTGCGGCGGTGCCGCAGGCCGCGTTCTGCGGCCTGACCGGCCTGGCGGCCTCATGCTGCCCGATGGGACGGGGATGGTGCCGGTGACGCCGTTTCCGTCTTCCCAGGTCGGGCAGCGGCCGTGGGTGCCGCGGTTGATGGAGCCGGCAGCCGTGCCGCGTTCCCAGGCCAGCCAGCGGTACCGGCCGGTTGCGATCGCGCCGCGGACCTTACTGAGCGGGCGGTCGGCGGGTCAGGCATTTCCCGGGGCCAGCGCGGCCCGCCCAGCCGCCGCTGCGATCGATTACGAGCAGCTGGCCAGCCGTGCTTACCGCGCCTGCCGCGGCGTGCATATTATCCAGTTATCCAGTTCCGGGCGTCCGTGCCACGCGGTCGCTCGGCTGGAGACGCGAGCAAGCCGCGTAATAGTGCGGGTTACGTCAGGCTGCGCCGGACGATCTGGCCGGCTCTGCCCGCCAGCACCGCACCAGGCTGTCGTCCACCACTGTGGTTCGCATTGAGCGCCGCCCGTCATTCTGTAACGCCACGTAGTCCGCCGTCGCTTTCCTCATCGGCGTGGCCGGTGATCTGGCGGGACGCACAGCAAGACGATGCGGCGATGTGGCCGGGAACGGCACGGCCCGGCTGATCAGCGCGGTAACTGGTCACACCGGGGCAGGCGCGACCCCCGGGCGCCGCCCCGCGGGCAGGCAGGTGATCAGAGGCAGCCTGCAGGACCAGCGGCATCGGCGCGCCGATGACGGCGGCGGCCGGCCAGGACGTCCGGGCCCGCCAACCCTGCACTGGAGGCGGCGTGCAGCCCTTTCACCTGGAATCCGTCACCGCGGGCGGTGATTGTGCCGTGCTGCGGGCTGACGGCGAGATCGACGCGTACGCCGCCCCGCAGATCCGCGAGCGGGTTCTCGACTTGGCACGTAACGGCACCGTTCACATCATCGCGGACCTGCGCGGCGCCGGTTTCCTGGACTCGGCCGGCCTGGGCGCCCTGGTGGGCAGCCGCACGGGGCTTCGCGCCCGCGGGGGATCGCTGACGCTGGTGGCCGGCGCCGGCCGGATCCTGCAGACCCTGCGGATCACCGGGCTCAGTGACGCCTTCGCGCTGCACTCCTGCGTCCTGGACGCCATCACTGCCGACCAGCACTGGCAGGCGGCCGTCTCAGGCGAAGGCGACAGCACCGGGGAATGGTGCCGCAAACACCGGCTGCTGTGAGGAAGACTTATCGCCTCACCCTGTGGGTGCCAAAACGGTGTCATGTCCTCTGGCCTGCAGTGTCTGGGCCGGAGGGACGTCCTCGTTGTCGACGGCGCTCGAGTCCCGGCATCCAGGACAGCGTCACGCTTACGGCGGATCGCAAGATTCTGATGCACGAGCGGCTGGCTTTCACATCTTGTTGCCTGGTGTCACGGTGGCGCCGGAGAGCCAGTGGCGGACCGCCTCGCTGCCGCGCTCTTCCTGTTCGACCCGGTAGCCGCGGTTAAGGCACACGCGGGCACGTTCTGCGGCGGGACTCTCAAGTGCACGGGTCGGCCCTGCTATCGTGGCGCCGACTGGCCAGCGGGATGGGGGCTTGTGGGATCGTGCCCCGGAGTCGCGGCTGTCACGCTACTTCCGCCAGCTCAACGACGCCAGCGGCCTGCCGCCGATCCGCCCCGCGGTGATCGCCCCGATGGCCGCGGGAATCGTGCTGGCGGCGGCCTTCATCACCTGGGAACACCGTGCCGCACAGCCGATGATGCCGTTGCGCCTATTCGGTGCGCGGTCCTTCGCCGCGGGCACCGCCGCGACGTTCTTCCACGCCAGCGTGGTCTTCGGCGGGCAGTGTTCCTGATGGCCCAGTTCTTGCAGACCGCCCTGGGCTATACCCCGTTGCAGGCCGGGATCCGGATGATTCCCTGGACCGCGAGCCTGCTCGTCGCCGTGCCGGTCGGCAGGGCCATCGCGGACCGCCGTGGTGAGCGGCCGGTAATCGTCACCGGGCTGGTCCGGCCTTCAGGCTGACCCGCCGCGCGCCCCGGCTGCGCGGGCAAGGTGCGGCGGATCCTGAAGCGGCTGCGGATACCGCCCCGCCGGACCATGCCCGGTCCACCTGACAGCAGTCCTGCATACGCAGGCTCGCGCCGCGGTCGGCTCGATGGCGGCCTGATTCCCTATTGCAGACGTTCTCACCTGCTGGAATCCTGGTCGGTACAGACCTTACTGGAGGCTGCGGTGACCGTGCGGATCCTGATCGACGGCCCCCGCCGCCCCGCCGGGCCGCGGCTGGCCCGGGCCCTCGCCGTGGTAATCTCACTACCGCTGATCCTGGCTGGCGTCATCGGCTGGGCGGGATTCGCGGCCATTGCCTACCTCATCGCCACGTCATCGGCTCCCGCCAGTGACCTGCGGAATTCGTCGCCGGCCGCGGCCGCGTTCCCGGCGGCCGCATTGATCGGGCTGCCGCTGGGAATCCGGCTGCTGCGCGGGAAGCGCCGGGTCGTCCTGTTCCTACGCCGGTTCGGCTTCGCCGACGCGACAAAGGCGCTGAGCTACGCCGCGAACGCGGTCATCGGCAGGTCGGCTCGGCTGGTCACGCTCGACGACGCGAGGGTGAAGGCGGTGGGGGACCGGCCGCGCCACGGCGGCTGGCCGGCCTGGTGATAGTGACCACGATCGCCGCTGGGGCCGCTTTCGGCTGGTGGCTGTGGGCCAAGGGCATCGACCTTATCTTCAGCCACGTCACGGTCACAAGCAGCACCGCCACGAGCGATATCGGCAAGGCAATCGGCTCGGCGATCGGCTCGGCCGTAGCAGCAGCGCTGCTCGCGTTTATGATCGCGGTGCTCGCCGCGTCGTTCGTGATGTCGGCCAGCTTGTTCTCGGCGGCCAACTACGGCTTCGCCAGGCGCGCCGAGCGCGCCAGGCGCATTGAGATCAACTCAGCCCAGGACGTGCGGCGGTGGTCTCGTGTCATCACGCAGCGCGGGAGGCGCATCTTCGCCCCGCAGCTCTTCGTGGTCACCGTGGCCAACGAAGTCTGGCAGCAGGCCGTGTCCTCGTTCGCCAGGGAATCGGCGGCGGTGATCATAGACGTATCGATCCCGTCCGAGAGCCTGCGGTGGGAGATCAGGACCCTGCTGCCTGTAATGGCCCAGCGGTGCATCCTGGTGGGCCGGCTGGACCTGCTCACCAGGCAGGATCCTAACGGCCGGACGGTTGTCGACTCGCCGATGGCACGCGATATCGACGGATGCGAGGTCCTCGCGTACCGGGCCGACGGTCAAGGTATACGACGATTTTCCCTGGCGCTGCGTGCGACCATCGAGGCACGGACATCGCGCTAGGCGTCATCGCGCACAGCGACGTCGCTTTCGTCATCGACCGCTCCGGCCATATGCGCTGGGAACTTGACGCCAATCCCGCCGACACCGCCAGCACGACGCGATTCGCGGTGCTGCTGGCCGGCGCCGCGCGGCAGGCGCTGAAGATGCCTGAAACCCTCACCCGCATCCGCCGCCGGCCGCGCCCGGGCACTGGCCGCCGCCGCGTGCATCGCCGGCCAGCCATCCTGTGGGGTTCCAAAATGGGGCATAGGTTGCTGACCTGCGGGTTCGCCTGCTGCGTCGGTTGCGCGGCTAGCAGCATCGCGGGCTTGTGACCCTTCGGATGCTTTACCTGATTTTCGTCCGTCTGGCCGGGTGGATGGCGCTGCTCGCACGTTCGTCGGCGTCGAAGGACGCCGAGCTGCTGGTGCTGCGCTAGGAGGTGGCGGTGCTGCGGCGGCAGAATCCCAGGCCGAAGCTGGACTGGGCCGACCGGGCGATGCTCGCCGCCCTGGCGCGGCTGCTCCTCACCCACGGCCGCGTGGAGGAGGCCGAGGAGTCGATGAAGCTCATCGAGGACGATCACGATCATGCCCGAGAAGGAATACGGCTACCTGACGCTGCTGCGGCTGATCCTGCACACCTACCCGAGGCGCGCGATCTTGGGCGGGAGCCTGATGATCACGCAGTCGTTCCTGTACAACGCGATCTTCTTCACCTACGCCCTCATGCTCACCAAGTTCTACCACGTCAGCAACGACGCAGTGCCCCTGTATGGCCTGGCGTTCGCCGTCGGCAACCTGGCCGGCCCGCTGCTGCTCGGCCAGCTGTTCGACACCCTGGGCCGCCGGAAGATGATCTCCGGAACCTACCTGATCTCCGGGGTGGTGCTGGCCTTCAGTTCCTGGCTGTTCGACGCGGGCGTGCTGCACGCCGCGGGTCAGACCTTCATCTGGATCGTGGTGTTCTTCTTCGCCTCGGCCGGGGCCAGCAGCGGGTACTTGACGGTCAGCGAGATATTTCCGGTCGAGATCCGGGCCGAGGCCATCGCGGTGTTCTTCGCCATCGCCCAGATCTTCGGCGCGCTCGGCACGATCTTCTACGGCGCGCTGAGCGGCAACGGCACCGACCGTGCCGGCCTGACCATCGGCTACCTGATCGGCGGCGGCGTCATGATCATCGGCGGGCTGGTCGAGGTCTTCCTCGGGATCGACGCCGAGGGCAAGCCGCTGGAGCAGGTCGCACGACCGCTCACCGCGGTCGCCTCCGAGGCCTAGAGAAACGGCCGCCGCCGGGAACCCGGGGGTGCGGCTAGGGATTTCGCGGATGCGACCACGCTCGTCCCAGCAGGAAGATTCTCGCGGCAACAGGAAGGAAGACCGCAGTGAACATCATCCAGGGCATATGTCGGAAAAGGATTCACATCGCGGCGATCGCCGTGGTCCTGGCCGTTGCGGGACTGCTGGTCTCCGCCAGCCTGATCGCTCCGGCCCGGGCCGCTACCGCGCATGCCGCCAGTAGCGTCGGCCCGAAGCCCGCATCGTGCTCGAGCACGGCGCATGGGCCGACGGCTCCAGCTGGGATGCGGTGATCGGGCTGCTGCAGGCCGACGGGTACACCGTCTACGCCCCGCCCGACCCGCTGCGCGGGCTCACGAACGACTCCGCCACCTTGGCCGACTTCCTCGAGACCATCGCCGGGCCGGTCGTCTTGGTGGGGCATTCCTACGGCGGGATGGTGATCACCAACGCCACCGCTGGTGACCCGAACGTGAAGGCCCTGGTCTACATAGACGCCTTCATCCCGGCCCAGGGCGAGACCGCCTTCGGGCTCACCACCGCCCAGCCCGGGTCCTGCGTGGGTTCGGCCAATGCCTTCACTGCGGCGCCTTTCCCGGGGGCCCCGTCGGGAGACTTCGACACCTACCTCAAGGTCGGCCCCGACCTGCCCTACCCGGGATTCGCCCAGTGCTTCGCCAATGGCCTTCCGGCCAGCCAGGCCGCGATGCTGGCCGTTACCCAGCGCCCCATCGCGTTCAGTGCGGGATCAGCTCCCTCCGGAGTTCCCGCCTGGCAGACGATCCTGTCCTGGTCACTGATCGGCACCGACGACCACGTGATCCCGTCGGCTGAGCAGCTCTTTATGTCAAAACGCGCCCACGCCCACATCACCGAGATCGACGCGGGGCACCTGTCGCTGATCTCCCACCCGGGCGCGGTGACCCGCGTCATCATCGCCGCGGCCCAGGCCACCGGCTGATCCCCGCGCAGCACCGAAAGGATAAGAAACGTCATGCCGGACATCACCGAGTACGAAGCAGAGCAGATAAAGGAAGCCAATGCCGCCGACCGAACTCCGGTCGTATTCATCCACGGGCTCTGGCTGCTGCCGTCCAGCTGGGATCGCTGGCGCGCGTTGTTCGAGGAGGCAGGCTACGCCACCCTCGCGCCGGGCTGGCCCGATGATCCCAGGACCGTCGAGGACGCGAACAAGCACCCCGAGGTCCTGGCCCGCAAAAGTGTCGGGCAGATCGCCGACCACTTCAGCGATGTGATAGGCAAACTCACGAACAAGCCGGCCCTGATCGGGCACTCCTTCGGCGGCCTGATCACGCAGATCGTCGCCGGCCGCGCCGCGGCTGCCGTTTCGGTGGCCATCGATCCCGCGCCGTTTCGCGGTGTGTTGCCGCTGCCGTTCTCAGCCCTCAAGTCAGCCGCTCCCGTGATCCGCAACCCCGCCAACCGCGGCCGCGCTGTCCCGCTCACCTACAACCAGTTCCGGTTCGCCTTCGCCAACGCGGTCACCGAAACCGAGGCCCGCGAACTGCATGCGACCTTCGCCGTGCCGGGCTCGGGTGTCACGCTGTTCCACGCGGCCGCCGCCAACCTCAACCCGTGGACCGAGGCGAAGGTCGACACCAAGAACCCCGACCGCGGGCCGCTGCTCATCATCGACGGCGAGATGGACCACACCGTCCCGTGGGCC
>WNGL01002486.1_pt1 | contig 22295 bp, 24 predicted proteins | sample 5400591 | NCBI WGS metagenome assembly WNGL01 (sample SAMN13153377, study PRJNA577476) | soil metagenome | isolation source: 80 cm soil or saprolite under Garry oak tree replicate 1 | place: USA:California | collected 2016-06-15 | reverse complement strand
ATGGGATCGACCGAAAAGTTCCTGGCGATCTTTTATCGAAAATTCCGGAGTTTCCGAAGGACGGGAAGCTGGCGACGCGCAAAGCGGGGAGCGAAGTTTTACAGCCGATCGCGCAAGCGATGCCGTTGCTCATCAGTGGCAGTGCCGATCTGCACGGGTCTACCTTGAACTACATCAAGGATGGCAACGATTTCACACGGGATAATCCGAGCGGGCGAAACATTCGCTTCGGGATTCGCGAGCATGGCATGTGCGCGATCATGAATGGCATTTCTTACAGCGGAATTTTTCGGGCTTCGGGCGCAACCTTTCTAGTGTTTGCCGATTACTGCCGCGCTTCCATCCGACTTGGAGCGTTGGCGCGTTTGCCCAACATTTACATTTTCACGCATGATTCGATCGGTGTTGGGGAAGACGGTCCTACCCATCAACCCGTGGAGACTGTGAGCAGTCTCCGGTTGATCCGCCATCTCGATGTGATTCGCCCCGCCGATCCAGAAGAAACCGCCGGCGCGTTTGTCGCGGCTGCTCAACGAACCGCCGGTCCGACCCTGATGGCGCTCACGCGTCAAGTGGTTCCGATTTTGAACGAGATCGATGTGCAGTTGCGGCGCGAAGGAGTGCTGCGCGGCGGTTACATCGCCAAGCGTGAGAAAGGTAAACTCGATCTGATTATCATGTCATGCGGGAGCGAACTGCAACATGCGCTCGCTGCTGCGAAGGAACTCGGCGACGGGGTGCGCGTTGTCTCGATACCCTGCTTTGAGCGCTTTGCGCGGGAATCCGAAGAATATCGCGACGAAGTCCTTCCGAATTCATGTCGGCATCGCGTGGCGATCGAAGCGGGCGTCTCCGAGATTTGGTTTCAATACGTCGGTCTCGATGGAAAAGTGGTTGGACTGCATGAGTTCGGCTTAAGTGCGCCCGGCGCCGAAGTGATGAAGGAGCGCGGCATCGATGCGCAGCATGTTATCGATGCAGCAAAAAGTCTGGGGTAGCCCACGTGTCTCGCGTGCTGGTGATGGCATCCCGCCATCGCGAACTTTCGGTTTGAGCGCCCACCTGACATTGCGCGTCTAATTTCAAAGATTGTTTTGGCGAGACAGCAAAACCAGCACGCGAGACGCATGCGCTACCCAGAACTAAAACGCCTCTTCCGGCTCGCTTACATTGCGTGCTCGCGTTTCGAAGCGGGTGAATTCTTTTAGGAATGTAAGCGGAATTTCGCCCACCGGGCCGTTGCGCTGTTTTGCGATGATTAATTCGGCTTCGCCAGCCTTTTCCGCGCGCGCCTCTTCGTCCTCCTCATAAATCTCCGGCCTAACAAGTAAACCAACCAAATCTGCGTCCTGCTCGATCGAGCCTGACTCACGCAAGTCGCTCAAGCGCGGTTTTCCACCGGAACGCGCTTCCGGTTGCCGATTAAGTTGGGCCACCACGATGATTGGGATCTTCAGTTCTTTCGCCAGACCTTTTATACCGGCGGAGATTTCTGAAATTTCAAGTTGCCGGTTGTCCTGCGCGCGGCGCGATGTCGATCTAAGAAGTTGCAAGTAATCGACAATGAGTAGTTGAACGTCGTGCTGGGCCCTGAGTCTGCGCGCCTTGGCCCGCAGCTCCAAAATGCTCAGACCGGCGCTGTCATCGATGAAAATTTTTGCTTCTGCGAGCTTCGAGGCCGCCGTCGTCAGGCTTGGGAAATCGCGCTCGGCTAGAAATCCATCGCGCACTTTTTGCAAATTGACGTGCGCACGCGAACAAAGCAGCCGTTGGACAAGTTGTTGGCTGCTCATCTCCAGACTGAATACGCCTACCGGAAGTTTTTCCTGGACGGCAACGTGCTCCGCAATGTTCATGACGAGCGCGGTTTTTCCCATGCTCGGCCGCGCAGCGATGACGATCATTTCTGCGCCATGCATTCCGCTCGTCATACGGTCAAATTCAACAAACCCGGTTGAGATTCCGGTAATTCCGCCTTTTCGCTCGTAAAGCTTCTCGATTGATTCAATCGCTTCCATCACCTGGTCTTTCATGGTGAGCATTTGGCCTTTGAAGCGATCTTCACCGACAGCGAAGATTCTTTGTTCCACTTCATCGAGGAGATTGTTCACCTCGTCTTGTTCCTCGTAGGCGCGCCGAACGCTCTCGGTGGCGGCGGCGATGATCTCGCGGAGAATGTATTTGTCGCGAACGATGCCGAGGTAATACTGAACGTTTGCGGCCGTCGGCACGAACGTGAACAGACTCGTGACGAACGCGGCGCCGCCGACACTCTCAAGTAGGTTCCGGTCACGCAGCACTTGCGTGAACGTGATCAAGTCAATCGCCTGTCCCGCATTCCAAAGTTCCACCAGCACGGTGTAAATGGTTTGGTGCGCCGGGATATAAAAATATTCCTCGTTAATTTTTTCGACGCATTCCCCGATCGTGTCACGCGGTGAGATAAGCATCGAGCCGAGTACTCCTTGCTCCGCTTCGACGCTATGCGGCGGCGTGCGGTGAATATCCTGCGCAGAACCTGTTGGCGAATTGCGAAAAACTCTTCCGCCGTTTTGCGCCGCCGAACCTCGGCCAGCACCGTTACCCGCTGCCTTACGAGGTTTCTCAGGCTGAGAGCCTTGAGAACTCGGCATTTATTTGGTTTCTTTTCGTCTCCGGAAAAATGGTCGATGCTTTTTCTCAGGCTCCTCGGCCGTAGCACTGGCAGCTTCTGCCTTCGGCGCTTCCGCTGATTTTACCTGAAAAAGAAACTGCGCCGTCACGTCATGGTGCAACTTGATCGCGATCTCGTGCTCCCCCGTATCTTTGATCGGGCGCTCCAGAAGAATCTTGTGCCGGTCAATCTCTACGCCTACCTCATTTTTGAGCCGATTCACGATGTCCTGCGCTGTGATCGAGCCAAACGCTTTGCCGGTCTCACCCGTTTCCAGCGTAAAGATAATTCGCGCTTTGCCGATACGACGGGCCAACTCTTCCGCCTCGTTCAGTTCGCGCGCTTCACGTTCGGCGCGTTTCGCCTTGAGAGCATCCAGTTGTCGCAAGCTCGCCGGCGTTACTTCATGCGCTTTGCCGCGAGGCAATAAATAATTACGTGCATAGCCGCGGCGCACTTTGACCACGTCTGCTTCAGCCCCCAAGCCGGGCACGTTTTCGGTTAAAATGATTTCAGTGGAAGGCATTTGGTTACGATTATCTGAGAGAAATCTTCGTATGATGGGAACGCGAAGGAAGCGAGTATAGAAGCCGCCCGAGCGCTGTCAACTCGCGAAAGCTTTTGAGGTCAATATCCAGAGAAAATAAATTGTGCGTTATTTTACGCGACGCGATTTTTGGTGTACCAATCCGATCGTGTAAGTGGCAGATCGCTCGCACCGGATCGATCCAATTTTGCGAGGAGCGTTTGGTAAACAGCGATTTGACCACAGCGAAATCCGTGTGCCGACCCTGCAATGTAAAGACGCCACACGCGGTAGATCGTTTCGTCAACGAAGCGGCGCGCTTCATCGTGGTGCGCTTCCAGTCCGCGGAGCCAATGGCGGAGGGTGAGCACGTAGTGTTCGCGCAGATTTTCCACATCCCGAGTTTCAAAACCTGACGACTCCGCAGCGCGCAGCACGATTGGCAGCGGTGGAATATCACCATCGGGGAAAACGTATTGTTCGATGAATGAGCCATCCCGATTGTTTGGTCGCGTGACGGTACCCTCTCCGATTGCCTGATTAAGAAAAACACCGCCAGGCTTGAGCGCACGATAGACCGCTGCGAAGTAATCTGGCAGCCGCTCGCGTCCCACGTGTTCGGCCATTCCGACGCTCACGATAGCGTCGTACGGATGGCAGCCGTGTGCACCGATCTCGCGATAATCGCGCAGTTCGATCGTTGCATCGTTTGCCAGGCCAGCTTCGGCAATTCGCTCGCGGCCCCAGTCTAGTTGAGGTTCACCCAAGGTGATTCCCTCCGCGCGTACGCCGAAATGTTTCGCCGCGTGAAGGACGAGCGCGCCCCAGCCGCAGCCGATATCGAGCAAGCGTTGACCGGGACGGAGGCGCAATTTGCGGCAGAGATAATCAAGCTTGCGTTCCTGTGCCGCATCGAGGTCATCGTCTGGCGACTGGAAATAAGCGCAGGAATAAACCATGCGCCGATCGAGCCACAGTCGATAAAAATCGTTCGAAACATCGTAATGAAATGTCACCGCGCGCCGATCGCGCTCGACCGAATGTCGTTTGCCGCGGATTCGTGGCAGCAAATGCCTCGTGGCACGTCGCATTGTCGATCCGCCGTCCGGCCAGGGAAGCCCAACCAGCAACCCAGCCACCTTCAACCTTCTTTTCCAATCTCCAACGTGCGCCAGCAAAAAGTCAGCGATCTCAAAAGCAGCCTCGATGTCGCCTTCGATGTCGAAGTCGTTGTCCAGATATGCTTCGGCCAAGCCCACTTCTGTCCCAAGCAAAAACATTCGGCCGAGCGCTTCGGGATGTTTCAACGCGAGCACGGCGGAACGCGGCCACTCGTCGGGCCATGTTGTGCCGTCCCACAGCCGCACGCTAAGCTTTTCAAGCGAACAGCCAGCAAAAATTTCGTTCAGAACACGGCAGGTTCGCTCCTCCACTCTCTGTTGCGAGGAGATCATGGGCATCGCCGTGCCGGAACGCAGCCTTAGATCATGCCGAGCTTCATTCGTCCCGCTTCGCTGATCATGTTTTGATTCCAGGGCGGGTCCCAAACGAGCTGCACATCGGCTTCGTCCACACCGTCGATGGACAAAATCTTGCTCTGCGCGTCATGCGCGATCGCCGGTCCCATCCCGCAACCAGGAGCGGTCAGCGTCATCTTTACTTCGACTTTGGTGCCGCCTTCCGGCTTCCTGATCAAGCGACAATCATAAACGAGGCCAAGATCGACAATATTTACCGGGATCTCGGGGTCGTAGCACTGTCGAAGCTGGTTCCAAATATCTTCTTCTGAAACCTGACCGTTTGTTGTGCTCGCAACCTTTTCAGTTGTCTGCGCCTCCGGTTTTTCCAGCCCCAAGGCATCGAGATCTCTCTCCGCAATACGCGCGAGTCCTTGGTAGGTGGCAATTGTGTAGCTCCCACCAAGACTTTGGGTAATCACCCCCTGCGTTCCAGCCGGGATCGTCGTTTTCTGCCCGCTCGGAATCTGGATCGCCTCGCAATCGCGACTCAATGTGAATTCAGTGTTCTCGTACATCGCTGTAGAATTCTGCCACAGATTTACATAGATTAAACACAGGTGAAGTCCGAAGACAAAAATCCCTCGCGGCTTTACCGTGCATCTCGCTCATCCCGCTCCCTCGGTTCATCGGGTTGAAAGACAATTTTCATCTTCTTTTCTGATGCAGAATCGCTGGCAAAGCTTTGAAGCAAAGTAGTCGATGTTGATCTTGGTGACGCTGTTTGCGTTTGCTCTCCGCTAAGCGCGGAGCGCAAAGCGCCTTCGACCAATTGCGCACAATGAATTTTTACCGGCGGGAGCGGACCGAGTGACGCGGACAGTTCTTCGCCCGACATTGCACTGGCTTCGGCAGTAGTTTTGCCTTTAAGCAGTTCGGTCGCAACACTTGCAACCGCGATTGCCGTTTGACAACCGAATGATTGAAATGTCGCACGATCGATCACTTTGCGGCCATTTTCTTCCTTAAACTTGATCCACATCCGGAGCATGTCGCCGCAATCCGCGCTGCCGACCGTGCCGATTGCGTCAGCGTCTTTCATTTCGCCGAGGTTCCGCGGATTCCTGATTGCTTCCTCGATCTTCGATTGCGGGTCGTCTTTCATTTCAAAAATTGTCATTTCGATGCCCCTTCCAAATGGTACCGCCGCAATTTTGGATCGACATCAACGCTCCAAGCATCAATGCCGCCACGCAGGCTTTTCACGTTTTCGAATCCGTGTCCCTGGAAATAAGCGGCTGCATCCAAACTGCGCGTGCCCTGATGATCGTAAATAACTAAAAGATTTTCGCGCGACCAGTCGCTCAGAAGCTGTTGCATCAATTCCTGCGTGAACAACTGCGCATTGTCGATCTTCACCGCGTTGTATTCGTCGCGCGTGCGAACATCGAGAAGGTAAACTTGCTCGCCACGGGCGATTCGGTCTGCCACTTCGCGCGGCTCGATTTGCATGGCGCGCTCCGCCGATTCACTCGCGACAATATGTTCGATTACCTCCTCGACATCGAGAAGGTCGTTACGCCGGCAAACGCCCGCCAGCGTCTCATCACGATTGAATCCGCAACTGCTGCATCCGCCAATGTGATATTTGCGAAACAGCGCTCGCTGCGCGCCGGGAAACTCTTCCAGCAACTTGCGCATTGTAATGCTTGGATCGATTGAGGCGCCCGTGGAATTCATCGAACTTCAAAGGTAAGACAATGCGAGAGAGGTGCAAGGTAGTGGCGACCGACCTCAATCGCGCGTTGGGGATTCGCAGCGAAAACGGCCTAGTACACGTCGCGCTTGTAGCGCTTCTCGCTCTTTAGCTTTTCGACGTACTCGTTCGCTTGGTCGTTACCTTTGCCGCCTTGCTCTTGCACGATCTTGCGCAGAGCTGCATCAACATCCTTGGCCATGCGGCGCGCGTCTCCGCACACGAAGAAATGCGCCCCTTCCGCATCGAGCCACTTCCAAATCTCGGCTGCGTTTTTCAGCAGGCGATGTTGCACGTAGACTTTCTCCGGTTGATCGCGTGACCAGGCGCAATCGAGCCGTGTGAGAATTCCCTCTTTTTTGAAAGCCTCGAATTCTTCACGGTAGGCAAAATCACATTTCTCATGCTGCGATCCGAAGAAGAGCCAGTTTTTGCCTTTCGCTCCGATGGCCTTTCGTTCCTGCAAATACGCGCGAAACGGTGCGACTCCCGTCCCAGGTCCCACCATGATGATTGGAGTGTCCGGATTTTCAGGCAAATGAAAATGTTTCGCCACACTGGGGAAAACCGGCACGGGCACGTCATTAGCGCGTTCCGCGAGGAAAGACGAGGCTACCCCTTTGCGGATGCGACCATGACTTTCATAGCGGATCACGTCCACGATAAAATGCACTTGATCGGGATACGCCTTCAGGCTCGAGGCGACTGAATAAAGTCGCGGCTGTAATTTCGTGAGCAGCCCAACGAATTCCTCCGGCGCGAAGTGGGCGGACGGATGTTCGACGAGAAAATCGATGAGTTCCATGCCCCAGAGGTAAGTCTCGAGGTCCTGTTTGCGTTCCGGATCAAGAAGGTCGGTTAACAAAGGCGCAGCGCTGGCGCGTTCGGCGATCGCCTTCAAAAACTTGGGCGTCGGCTGCGTGATGCCATGATCTCGCAGCAGCGCTTGACGCAATGTTGTTGTCGGCCCTTTCGGCCGCGGGACTTTTTCATCGCCCGTCGCATGGAGCGCGTGAATGATTTCATCCACCAGGTGCGGATCGTTCATTGCGCAAACCGCCACCGAGTCGCCGACTTCGTAACTTAGACCCCACCCGGTAAGGTCGATTTCAAAATGGCGCGTATCCTTTGCGGACTCCGGGCCGCTTAAGCGGCGATTGACAACGAGCTTAGCTGGAAACGGGTTCGTCCGCGAATAAGGCGGAGCGGCGACGGTGGGTGCAGGCATTAGAGCTTCTGTAGCGGCGGTCTATGGCCGTCGCAATACCAAATCATCCGTCGTTTCCGATCGCGAGCGTTGGGCAAACGCACATGGCGCGCTCTGCGGCGGCCATTTCTTCTCGCGTTTCGGGTTGTTTAGAGAAGTAAACGGCGGTCTCCTCGCTGGTATAGTTCAAAAGGTTCGGCGCTTCCTCGAGACAGAGACGGCACAGCGCGCAGCTCGTATCCACGTACCACACTCCGGGGACGTTCTGCGGTTGTTTACTGAGCTTGTCCGCCATAGCTGCAACGGCTCATAGCGCGCGATTTCCGCCAGAGGAAGCAATGCGGGGTCGGGGCCAGCCTTTGCTGCGGCGGGTTTTCATCGGCGCTTCCGAAGCCATCGCGAAATCCACCTGCCGTTTGAATGCGTCGACGCGTACGACAAAGACCCGGACCTGATCGCCAACGCTGAATCGCTTTCGAGATCGTCGGCCAATCAGCCGCCGTTGGGCTGCCTCGAATAAATAAAAGTCGTCGGTCAGCGACGAGACATGAACGAGACCGGTGATAAGCACATCCGGCAATTCAACCACGAGGCCATAGTTGCGCACATCAACAATTGCGGCGCGAAAGACCTGAGGACTGCGCTCGTCGAGCTGCCGTTGAAAAAACTCGAGCTTCTTCATCCGGACGGACTCAATCTCCGCCTCAGCTGCGACGCGCTCGGTCATTGAAATATGCTCTGAGATCGACGCCATTTGGCTCATGTCGATCCGCGCCCGGTGTTTCCCGTTATGGTCTGCCAAAGCGCGATGCACGACCAGATCGGCATAGCGCCGAATCGGACTCGTGAAATGCAGATAATTGGGTTTGGCCAGCCCGTAATGTCCCAGCGGCTGTGGCGCATAACGGGCGCGCTTCAAACTTTTTAGCAAACCGATTTTCAGGGCTTGCTCCTCTGGTTTTCCGCGAATCGAAACAAGCAGGCGTTGCACCTCGGCGCGATGCGTCAGGTCGCCAACTTTGTAGTTAAAACTGAGCACGAACTCGCGATACTCCGCCAGCTTCGCCGGGTCGGGATTTTCATGGACTCGGTAGATGGTTGGCACGGTGCGTTTTTTTAACTCGCGGGCGACAGCTTCGTTCGCGGCCAGCATATATTCCTCGATCAGTTGGTGCGATTCGTCGTTGTCGATCCGCTCCAAGCGCACTGGTTTGCCGGTTTCATCCAAGCGCAACTTTACTTCCGGAAAATCAAGATCAAGCGAGCCGTGCTCGAAACGCTTCCTCCGCAATAGCGAGGCAAGTTCCCAGGCAACGTGCAGTCGCTCACCCAATGGATCGTGAGACGCGGACTTCAAAATCGCGTAGGCCTGCTTGTAAGTCAGCCGGTGTGCGCTGCGAATCACACTCCGGGTAAAGCGCGCGCTTTTCGCGACTCCGTTTTTGTCGAAATGAATAAACACTGAATGGGTGAGCCGATCGACTCCAGGGTTGAGACTACACACGCCGTTACTTAAACGTTCCGGCAACATCGGGATAACGCGGTCCGGCAGATAGACACTGTTTCCGCGGCGGCGCGCTTCGCGGTCGAGCGCGCTATTGGGCTCTACGTAAGCGGCAACATCGGCAATATGCACGCCGAGACGCCAACCGCCGCTCTCGATCTTTTCGACATCAATCGCGTCATCGAAGTCCCGCGCGTCATCCGGATCAATGGTGACGATAAATTTCTTCCGCAAATCTTCACGCCCGTCGAGTTGTCGCGCGTCGATCTTGTCAGGAATCCGATCCGCTTGATCCAAAACGTTATTCGGAAATTCAGTCGGCAGATGATATTTGCGCACGATCGATAGCATGTCCACGCCCGGAGCTGAAGCGGGTCCAAGCACTTCGACGATCTCGCCTTCCGGATTGACATGGCGCGATTCCCAAGATTCGAGACGAACAACAACCTTGTCGCCCACTATAGCGGCGGTCTGTGACCGCCGATCTTTTGCGGACCCCACATAAACGTCGTGGACAAGTCGGGGATCATCCGGAACAACGTAATAAAAATTCCGTGAGTGCTGCAGCGTGCCGACGATTGTATCGTGCGCGCGCTCCAAAATTCGGATCACGCGTCCCTCGCGTCGTCCTTTGGTGCGTCCGTACGGTTCATCGCGGGCGATGCGCGCCACCACGCGGTCTCCGTGCATGGCTGTTCCGGTATTTTCCGCTGCAATGAAAATGTCTGGCTCGCCCGATTTTTCCGTGGTTAGAAACCCATACCCAGCCTGATGAATTTGGAGCGTGCCGGTGACAAGATCGGCCGCGGTTGGCAGAATGTAGCGGTTCTTGCGGACGCGCGCGATTTCGCCCGAGCGCTCCAGCTCGCGTAGCGCGTGATTTAGTCCGATGCGTACACCACTCTTGCGCCCCAGGGCTTTCGCGAGCTCTCTCTTGTCGAGCGGCCGGTAGTCAGGGGAGGCGAGAAGTGCGAGGATTTGTTCTCGAATCTTACGTCCGTTTTGGGTCATACGAGCGAAACGATATCGTCAGGTTGTTAGCGATGTAACGAGATTTCAACCGGAGATCGAACAATGCAAAAAGCGATTATTGCCGGCGCATTTGCGATTGCCGTGGCGACAATCGCTTCGTTTGCCGCGGGAGGAGCTAAGATGAAAATCACAAGTTCTGCTTTTCAAGAAGGTGCAACTATTCCATCAAAATTCACATGCGACAGCGCGGATGCCAGCCCGCCCTTGCAGATTGCGGATATTCCTTCAGAGACAAAGAGCCTCGCCTTGATTGTCGATGATCCGGATGCGCCGAGCGGATTATTCACGCATTGGTTGGTTTGGAATCTCTCTCCACAAACCAGCACCGTTACGGAAGGAAGCGTGCCAAAAGGAGTGCACGGAACAAACGACTTCGGCAAATCTGGCTACGGCGGACCGTGTCCGCCCTCTGGAACGCATCGTTATTACTTCAAGATTTTCGCGCTCGACCGCGAGCTGGATTTACCCTTCGGCGCAAAACGGGGCCAGCTGGATGCGGCGATGAAAGGTCACGTCGTAGCGCAAGGTGAATTGATGGGGCGTTATTCGCGGCACAAGTAAAGTCTAGAGGCGCTTCTGCCAAGTCCCTGGTCTTGAAAGTTCCACAACGCTTCGAATAATCGAGCCGTCGTGGTAGTCTCACTCGTGATGCGTGCGAGACAGTGGAAAATCGCCGGCCGCATTGTCGATCTTTCGGGCCACCGGCTGATCATGGGCGTTTTGAACGTCACTCCGGATTCGTTTTCCGATGGCGGCAATTTTTTTTCATTGGAGAAGGCGGTCGAGCATGGCTTGACAATGGCTGCGGAAGGCGCGCAAATTATTGATGTGGGTGGCGAATCGACGCGACCCGGCGCTGAGCCTGTCGTATTGGACGAAGAGATTCACCGCGTAATTCCGGTCATTGAAAGATTACGGGCAAAGATCGACACGTTTATCTCGATTGATACTGCAAAGGCCCAGGTTGCAGGTGCGGCGATGCGCGCAGGCGCCTCCATCGTAAACGACGTCACCGGGGGAAGAGGTGATGGAGAAATGATTCCGATGATTGCCGAAACCAAGGCGGCCTTCATCATCATGCACATGCAAGGAAATCCTCAGACGATGCAGATCGAACCGCGGTATGTCGATGTCGTCTGGGAGGTGGCTGATTTTTTTCGACAACAATATGCGCGCGCCCTAGAGTGCGGCATTGATCCCATGGCGATTGCGTTTGATCCGGGAATTGGTTTCGGGAAAACGCTTGAGCACAATCTCGAGCTGCTCGCGCATCTTGAGCGAGTTCGAGTGCACGATCGCCCGCTCGTCATCGGTGTTTCCCGTAAGTCTTTTCTCTCGAAACTGACCGGCTCATCAAAGAGCGATCGACTCGCGCCAACCGTGGCGTTGACTTCGCTTCTTCGCACGCGCGGCGCAGATGTGTTCCGCGTGCACGACGTAGAGGAGAATGTAAACGCGTTACGAGTAGCGGAGGCAATCCTTCAGAAGACGAAATGATTGAGCAACTTCTCCATCTTTGGCTGAAAGGATGGCGCAGCGCCTTTGAAATCATTTTGCTCAGCGTGGCGATCTACTACGGCTATCTTTATTTTCGCGGGACGCGCGGCGCGAAAGTATTGACCGGGCTGGCGATTGTTTTTTTGACGCTGACGTTGATTTCGCAGTTGCTCAATCTGGTTGTGATTGGCTGGATCGTCCGAAGCTTTTCAGTTTTCCTTGCCGTGGCATTGGTCGTCATTTTTCAGCCGGAGCTGCGCCGTGGCCTGGCCGCGCTTGGTGGACATCCAATTTTCTCTCTAACGAGCGAAAAACGCGAAACCGTCCACGATCTGGCTGAGGCGGTGACACAGCTGGCCAACAAACAGTTCGGTGCGCTCATCGCGATCGAGCGCGACACATCGATTCGCGTTTATGAAGAGACTGGCGTGACGATCGATGGCGATTTTTCTGTCGAACTGATCCTCACGATTTTTCATCCAAAAGCCGCTCTTCACGATGGGGGAGTGATCCTGCGCAATGGACGGATCGCGGCCGCGGCTTGTATTTTCCCTGTTAGTCAGCGCGAAACGCTCGATCGAAGGCTTGGCTTGCGCCATCGCGCTGGCCTTGGGATCACCGAAGAATCCGATGCGGTAGCAATAATCGTTTCGGAGGAGACCGGCAGCATTTCCATTTGTCACCGGCGCCGAATCGAGCGCAATTTTACTCCAGAAACCTTTCGTCAACGCATCGCGGAAATTTTGTTGCACGGCAATTATGAAGAGACTGATCCTGAAAAACTGGCGCGCGAAGTTGATCTCCCTCCTGCTCGCGACAACGCTTTGGTACCTGATTAAAAAGAACGTAGCGACGAGCCCCTCGCCGCCTGAAAGGGGATCCAGTCCGCCCGCGACCGAAAAGCGCTGAGGCGCGGTCTAGCGCAAAAAACGCGACAGATTTTCGTCTTCCCAACGCCGTGCCCGTCGATAGCTCGCAAACTCGCGCTCGCGGCGGTTGAATTCGTCCGTGTGCACGCGGCGGCGACCGCCCCTAACGGTTTCGTCCGGCACCACGGAATGCAGCATTTCGTGATAAAGCACGTACTGAAGAAACCAAAGCGGCACGAATGGTTGATCTAGTGACGGATTGATCCGGATAACACGGTCTTCCTCTTGGATCGTGCCGAAGACGAAATATTCTCTCGGACGATGTCTTCGCCGCCGCCCCCACATCACTTTATAACCACGAAGACGCCCTCGAAAATACCGTTGGTTCAATCGCTCAAAAATCGGGCGCAGATCGAAATACGTCCCTTCGTGCTGCAAATTCAGCTGCCGTTGAATTGGTAGCTTTGGGTGCGCAAGTTTCCGTTTTGTCTTCGTCTTTTTGGCCATCCTCTTAATCCCTTCGAAAACGAACAAGTGGAAATTATTTTAGTGGGCTTTAATCAAGTGACAAGCAAAGCGCTAAAATTTGAAGAGAAAACTCGCAAGTTACTTAATTCAAACAAGTTATGTCGATCATTTTGGCCGTTGAGAAAAGAAAGAATGTAATTCGCACGCCCTCTGGGCCTTAGCCAAAGATCGATGGATTTTTTGGCCAACACACATGCCCTCGTCTTGACTCCAACTTAGTATGAACGCAGCTTCCGTCCTGCTTTCCATGCGAGCGTCGGAACCTCACCAAGCTAAATCGGCATGACGCCTTTTCTTCGAAAATTGCTCGGCCTCAATTGGCTGCTGGTCGCGAATATGCTTGCCCTCGCGATCTTCGGGGTCGTGGCAATCTACAGCGCGACTTATATGCGCGAAGATTCCGTCGCAGCAGATTTCTGGCGAAAGCAGGCGAACTGGGTAGCGGTGGGCTTTTTCGCATTTATGATCACGAGTCTAATTGACTATCGCTGGGTTCGCTGGGGGGCGTTGCCGATGTATCTGGCCGGCATCTTCTTTCTGATTTTGACGAAGTTTATCGGACAGAGAGTTTACGGCGCGCGCAGCTGGCTGCATTTGGGACCGATTAACTTTCAGCCTGCGCAGCTTGCAGTTGTGGCTGGAATCATGGTATTGGCGTTGTTCTTAACTCAGTTTCGTCAAATGCATCCGATGCTGCGGTTGCTGCTCTGTGGGGCGATCGCCGGGGCGCCTTGTCTCCTGATCTTGATGCAGCCCGATCTGGGCGAAGTCATCATTTGGGTACCGGTCCTGCTGACGCTGTTGTTCGTCGGCGGCCTTCCGCTGCGCTATTTAATCTGCGTCATTCTTATTGGGCTCGCGTTTATCCCGATCGCAATCAACCTCGGATTAAAACCGTACCAGCAACAGCGGATCACCGCCTTTACCCATCCCGATATCGATAAACAAGGAGCATCCTGGGCGATCAATCAATCGCTCATTGCGATCGGGTCAGGCGGCTGGTCGGGGAAAGGCTTCAAGGCCCCAAACACGCAAATTGAGCTTGGCTTTCTGCCTGCGACCGCCGTGCATAACGACTACATTTTCTCCGCGATCGGCGAGCAGTGGGGATTTGTCGGAGGAATGTTTCTCCTTGGCGCGTTTGCTTTCCTCCTGCTGACGTGTCTCTTCGTTGCATTTTTTGCGGCCGATCAATTGGGCCTGCTCCTGGTCGTTGGAGTTACAGCACTCATCTTCACGCACATTTTTCAGAATGTGGGAATGACGATCTCGATGTTACCAATCACCGGCGTACCGTTGCCGTTGATCAGTTATAGCGGCTCGTTCGTCCTCATGATCATGTTCGGGCTCGGGATCGTGAATAGCGTTTGGGTTCACCGAAAATTCCCGGCTTAGGATTCCCGCGAATCCGGCCGCAAGTTTACTTTACGCGTCGAGTTGCCTAGAGTCGGGGCGCGACGATGGAAACCGATTACAAGGTCAAGCTCGAGGTTTTCGAAGGACCGCTCGATCTCCTGCTTTATCTGATTAAGCAGGACGAGATCGACATCTACGATATTTCGATCGAACGCATCACTCGCCAGTACCTCGAATATCTGCAGGCGTTTAAGGAATTGAATATTGAACTTGCCGGCGAGTTCATCGTTATGGCGGCAAACCTCATTTACCTGAAAAGCCGCAGCCTGCTGCCGGTAGATCAACAGCCGCCCGAGGAAGACGCGGCGGAAGATGATCCGCGTTGGGATTTAATTCGACAATTGATCGAATACAAAAAATTCAAGGAAGCGGCGGCAGAGTTGCATCTGCGCGAGCTTGCACAACAACGCATTTTCGCGCGGGAAGGAGGCTCAACTCCAGCTACCGAAGGGCCGCTTCGATTGGGCGAGGTTGGGATCTTCCAGCTGATCAACGCATTTCAAATAGTGATCAAACGAGTCGAAGAGCGACAGGACCTTCAGGAGATTTTCGGCGAACGCTTTTCTGTCTCGGACAAGATCGACAAAATTTTGCAACGGGTCGCGGCCGGTGCTTCAGTTCGCTTTTCAGATTTGTTTGATGCGGTGGTCTCGCGCGTCGAAGTCGTTGTCACTTTTCTCGCGCTTTTGGAATTGATTCGCCTGAGACAAATCCGCGCGATCCAGAAAAGCATCTTTGAAGACATTGAAATCGCGGCGGCTGCAACGTAACGGCGTAAGTCGATGCCGCGCATTCTGATCGCCGGGTGCGGCTACGTCGGGCAAGCGGCCGCGGATCTGTTTTGCGATGCCGGCTGGGAAGTGGAAGGCTGGACACTTTCGCCAGAATCAGCCGCGCTGCTTTCGGGCAAGGGGTATCCGGTTTATGCGGTTGATATCGCAGATCGAGCTGAGGTTTGTGCACGCGCCGGAATGTTCGACGCGGTAGTCCACTGCGCCAGTTCGCGGGGTGGCGATGCCCGTACTTATCGCCGGATCTACCTGAGTGGCTCACGCAATCTTCTGGATTGCTTCGTTGGGTCGACAATTCTCTTTACGAGCAGCACGAGCGTCTACGCGCAAAAAGACGGATCGTGGGTAAACGAGGAAAGTGAGACCAAACCGGCGCGCGAGACGGGTCAAATACTGCTTGAGACGGAAGATTTAGTGCTTACCCGCGGCGGCATCGTCGCGCGGCTCGCCGGTATTTACGGGCCGGGACGGTCGGCATTGTTGAGTAATTTCCTGTCTGGCAAAGCGATTATCGACCCGGAAAATGATCGGTTCGTTAATCAAGTGCACAGAGACGATATCGCAGTCGCCCTTTTTCTGTTGTTAGATCGACGATTGCAGCGAAACCAAATTTACAACGTGGTCGACGATCAGCCGATTCGACAGAGCGAATGCTACTGCTGGTTAGCCGAGAGATTAAATCGTCCACCCCCGCCTGTGGGAAAGTCGACATCAGAACGTAAGCGCGGCGACAGCATCAAGCGTGTGAGCAATGCAAAACTGCGTCGTCTCGGTTGGGTACCGCGATATCCAACGTTCGCGGAAGCGATGGAAAAAAGTATTTTGCTAAGCTTCAGTTAGACTCGGCCATCTCGTTCCGAATTACTTTTGCCTGCAGCCCGCTCGCCGAAAAGCTGTCGAATTACTTCTTCGACCGGCACTTCCTGAACGTTGATGTCGCTGACGTCACAAGCTTCGAGCAGTTTCCGGCACGTTTCGGTTACTTGTGCGCGCGGAACTTTCAGCTGGACCGACATCGCTGTCTGCTCGATCACGTCTCCATATGCTGAGAAGTCGCGCCTCGCCTCCTTTTCGAAAGTAAGGCTGAGAATCTTGTGCCCGGAAAAGCGATCGACGATCTCCGCGAGCGGGCCATCGAAGAAGATTTTGCCGTGATCAATGACGAGGACACGATGGCAAAGTTCTTGGATATCCTGCATGTAATGACTCGTCAGCAGGGTGACGATTCGATGCTCTTCGTTGTAAATGCGCAAAAATTCGCGGACGCGTTTTTGACTGACCACATCGAGTCCGATGGTCGGCTCATCAAGAAAAAGCACGCGCGGCTCATGGATGAGCGCGGAGATAAGCTCCATCTTCATTCGTTCGCCTAAGGACAATTCGCGCACCATTACGTTCATCTTGTCCTTCACTTCGAGAAGTTCAGACAACCCGCCGACGACCTTTTCGAAGCGCGCCCGATCAATTCCGTAGATGACGCGGTTGAGTTCGAGCGATTCCTGCGCGGGCAGGTCCCACCAGAGGGCATTTTTTTGTCCCATGAGCAGGCTGAACTGACGCTTCATTTCGTTACGCCGCTCCCAGGGAACAAAGCCCAGGACGCGCGCATCACCCGAGGTGGGATTGAGCAAGCCCGAGAGCATTTTGAGCACGGTAGTCTTGCCCGCTCCGTTTGGGCCGAGAAACCCGACAAATTCGCCGTCGTCAATTTGGAACGAGACCTGGTCGGCTGCCCGCGTTTCATCGTGGCGTCGCTTTACCAGACCTTTGATCGAACCCCAGAGACCTCGCTCCTTGCGGTAAGTCCGATAGATTTTGGTCAGGCCAGAAGCTTCAATCGCGGACATAAAGCAGTGATGAAAGAGGCCGCTAGAGAATGTCGTCGAGGCACGCGAGCAGGTGCGAAACGGTTTCTACGGTTTCGTCGCCCATGTTCGAGAGGCGGAAGGTCTGGCCTTGGATCTTGCCGTAGCCGGGGTCGATGACGAGATGATGTTTTTCGCGGAGTTTCCTCGCAAATGCGCGAACATCGAGGCCCTTGTTGTTCTTCACGCAGGTGAGCGTTTTTGATCGGAATCCTTCTTCGGCAAAGAAATCAAACCCGCTTCGGCGGACCCAGTCGTGCACGAGTGCATTCGTGCGCGCATGTCGATCAAAGCGTGCGTCGAGGCCCTCCTCGAAAATTTCATCCAGCTTTGATTGTAATGCGTGAATGTGCGCGATACTGGGTGTGCTTGGCGTCATCCATTTCGCTTGTTGTTTTTTGAACTCGAGGAAATCGAAATAGAAACCGCGGTTCGGAATTTTCTCGGCGCGCACAAATGCCTTTTCCGAAACGGAGAACAAGGAAAAGCCCGGCGGGAGGGCGAGCGCTTTTTGCGCGCCTGTGAGCATAACGTCAATACCGAGCGCGTCCATGTCGATCTTAACCCCGGAGAACGACGAGACCGTATCAACGATCAGTGCGACGTCGGGATATTTCGCCAGGACGCCGCAAATTTCCGCAAGCGGATTCATCGCGCCGGTCGAGGTTTCGTTGTGGATCAAAGTGACGGTGTCGAATTTCCCCGTCGCTAGTTGTCGATCCACGCCTTTGTGATCGACATGTTTTCCCCAATCAACTTGCAGAGGCTCGGCCTTCCTGCCGCAACGGTTTGCAACGTCGAACCATTTGTCGGAGAACGCGCCGCACATACAGCAAAGCACACCCCGATCAACCAGATTCCGGATTGAGGCTTCCATTACGCCCCACGCCGATGACGTTGAAAGAAATACCGGCTGCTTTGTTCCGAACGACGTCTGAAGCTTTGAGTGAATCGTGCGATAAAGATTTTTAAAATCTTCACCGCGATGCCCAATCATGGGGCGCGAAAATGCTGCCCAGGTTTTTGGCGAGACCTCGACCGGTCCTGGGATGAAAAGTTTGTCGTGCGGTTGCATTGAAGCAAACGTCGAACACCTAACGCTCAACGTCCAATCCTGAACTTCAGCAAAGCGGGGTGGACTTGCTCGCTGAACGGGCGAGATGTAGTTGGCAGGCAATCAGATTTGGCAGCCTCGCGATAGCCAGGGGTGGAGTTAATCGTGCCTAGCTGGGTGGTCGCATAAATTATTGATCCCTTTTAATGAAGCTGATATCGCCGCTGCGTTCGACGCGCGCGATTCGCACTTTCGAAAGGTCATCGAGGTGGGCGTCGAGGCGCATGTCTTCATCCAGATCGTGCATTGAGACATGGTTGCGCCGCATCATGGCAACGTCGCATTCGCCGTCGCGCACGATCGTGTCGGGCGAGCCTTTGACGAGAATTCCGAACCGATGTGAGTGGTACGCGAAGTAGGCGAACAGCCGGTGCAGAAGCACCAGAACGACGCCTCCGCCAATAGTGGCGAAAAAAGCCGACGAGCCGTTGATGGCGCGTGAAAGCACCGAGGCGAGAATGACGAGCAGAACGGCGTCGAACGATGTTTTGCGTGCGAGTGAACGTTTATGCCCGAGCCGGATCATGGCCAATGTGGCAAGGAAGACGATGATCCCGCGCAAAGAGATTTGAGCGAACGTCAAATCTCTCGGTTCGACGCCCAAACCGAGCAATGTTTCAAAGGAGTTCCAGAATACATTCATAGGAAAAGATTCTACCGCTTGAAAACAATTTGTCGCGCCTCGCTGACAATGAGAATTAACGCGTTCCACGACGGTGCGAGCAAGGCCGTGTCCGATTCACGAAACGAATTGATAATGATGTCTACGCCTCCCGAAACGGCAAAATCCCCCGGCGAAAAAGGGCGGCTCCATCCGGACAGGATCGAGTCCGAGATTCTCGCTAACGAGCGCACCTTCCTTGCCTGGGTGCGGACCAGCATCGCCGTGATGAGCCTGGGCTTCATTATCGCGCGGTTTAGTCTTTGGATGCGCGAGATGTCTTCGGGCATGAGTCCAGCAATGCATCTGCGTCATACGGGCATCTCCGCAGCCTTAGGCGAAGGCATGATCGGTCTCGGAGGAGTGTTGACGGCTTTTGCGGCGTGGCGATATCACGTGGTCAATCGCGCTATCGAGCGAGGGGAAATCGGGGCCGACCCGCGTATGGTAATGGCAATCACGGTCATTGTCCTGACTGCTGCCGCGGTCGTGATTGTCTATATGGTCATTTTGGCGAACACCGCGTGAGTCTTGCTGTTGCCTGATTAAGCGAACGTGTTGCTCACCGCGCTTGCACGAGAAACTTTCGCGTGGCATAAGACGACGCTCGCTCGGTTTGAATTGCCGAGAGCAACATATCGATATCGAATTATGCCGACCGTTCCGCCTCCTTCCCGAGATGCAGTGCTTGAAACGCGCGTCGTTTGGGAGCGATTCAAAAATGCGATCGTGGCAGGATTGATCATAGTCCTCCTCGCCATTGCAGGATTTGGAGGGTATCGCTTTTATTCTAGTCGCAGAGCAGCAGCGGCGTCGGCCCTGCTAGGTAGCGCAAAAGGAGCGCAAGACTATCAACAAGTGATCGCGGATTACCCGAACACACCGGCGGGCGGCGTTGCTTACCTTCTGCTTGCCGAAGCGCAGCGCAATGAAAAGAAGTTCATGGAAGCGAACGCCACTCTTCAGCTTTTCATGAACAAGAATCCGGATCACGAATTCGTGAGCACGGCGAAAATGGCAATGGCGGGGAATCTGGAGTCGATGGGAAAGACCGAGGAGGCGCTGTCGATGTACCAACAGGTCGCATCGACTTATCCAAACAATTTCAACGCACCATTGGCGCTGCTTTCGCAAGTGCCTATTCTGAGAGCGAAAAACCGGATCGACGAAGCACGCCATGTCTGCGAAACGATCTTAACCCGCTATCGGGCCAGCTTTTGGGCAAACGAAGCGGCTCAGCAATTGCGCTTGCTGAAACCGAGTGGTCCATCACAGCCGGAGGGAACATCGGCAATCCCGCCATTTTTGGCAGCGCCAGCTCCAACACCGGCGGCATCGGTTGGTCCGAAAGCTGCGCCGACGCCAAAGTAGGGTCGGGCACAGGCTTTTCAGCCTGTCTTGCGATTATCGTTTCGAGAACTGGAAACGTTTTCGCGCGCCGGGCTGACCGGATTTTTTTCGCTCCTTCATGCGCGGATCGCGGCGGAGCAAGCCCTCGGCTTTCAGCGTGCTCCGCAGGTTCCCGTCCACTTGGAGAAGAGCGCGTGAAATCGCGAGCCGCGCTGCGCCGGCCTGCCCGGTCGCGCCGCCGCCGGTCGCGTTAATCCAGAGATCGTAGGAATTGACGAGCTTTGCCGTTTGGAGCGGTTGCAATACTACGTTTTGCAATGGCGCGGTGGGAAAATAGTCTTCAAAGCTGCGACCGTTGATATCGATCTTGCCAGTGCCCGGCGCCATGCGAATCCGCGCGACCGATGTTTTTCGGCGACCGGTGGCGACAACTTCTTCGGTTCGTGTCATGGAAAATCCTTGGGTCAGGGCAACGTAGCCGACGTCGGCTGCTGCGCAGCGTGTGAATGGGAATCGCCGCGGTAAACTTTCAACTTTCGATAAACCGCGCGACCAAGCCGATTGTGCGGAATCATTCCCCGCACAGCCCGCTCGACCAGCAATTCAGGATGACGAGCGCGTCGCGCCCGGACATTCTCTGATTTGTGACCACCCACGAATCCTGAAAAACTCATGTAACTCTTTTGATCTTCTTTCTTTCCGGTTAATCGGACCTTGTCCGCATTAATGATAACCACAAAATCACCCGTATCGACGTGTGGCGTAAAAATCGGCTTCTCTTTGCCGCGCAATAAGTTGGCGGCCTTTACCGCGACTTGACCGAGCACCTGGTCCTTCGCATCGATTACCCACCATTTGCGTGGAACTTCGCTGGCTTTGGCGGAAAACGTTTTCATTGCGGCGGAAAAGGCACGAAAACTACGGGACATGCTACAGAGTGTCAAATTCTGGATCGACAATTGTTCCCGAACCGACAACAAGAAAAATGTATGGTTGAGCACTCGGAATGAAGTGGTATTCAAAGTGCTCGAAATATCAATACCGTGATGAACCGTATCTGCCCTTCCGTTTGTTTTCTGCAGTTGGGGTTTCGGTCGTTTTTGCCAGTGAAACGCTGTGTTTAATTTCTCTTTACGATGACGACTTCATCGAACATTCCAATGGCGAAGACCGCAATTACGCCGCGGCGGGCCGACGATTTTCCGGAATGGTACCAGCAAGTTATCCGCGCTGCGGAGCTGGCCGAGCCCTCGGATGTGCGCGGCTGCATGGTGATCCGCCCCTGGGGATACGGTATCTGGGAAAATATGCAGCGGCAGCTCGACGCCATGTTTCGTGCGACCGGACACCGCAATGCCTACTTCCCACTTTTCATTCCACTGAGTTATTTCGCGAAGGAAGCTGAGCACGTCGAAGGCTTCGCAAAGGAATGCGCCGTCGTTACCCACAGTCGACTCGAGGCCGATGCGGACGGAAAGTTGCGGCCATCGAGCGCCCTGACCGAGCCGCTGGTGGTTCGGCCAACATCGGAAACGATTATCGGAGCGAGCTATGCAAAGTGGGTACAATCGTATCGCGACCTTCCCATTCTGATCAACCAGTGGGCAAACGTTGTCCGCTGGGAAATGCGGCCGCGCCTCTTTTTGCGGACGAGCGAATTTCTTTGGCAGGAAGGTCACACCGTCCACGAAACTGAAGCGGAGGCGCGTGCCGAGACCAAGCAGATGCTCGATGTTTATGAGCGTTTCGTGCGCGATCATCTCGCCATTCCGGTTTTTAGCGGTGAAAAATCAGAGAGCGAACGTTTCCCGGGCGCCGTGCAGACCTTGTCGATCGAAGCGATGGTGCAGGACCGCAAGGCGATCCAGGCCGGCACGTCGCATTTTCTCGGGCAAAACTTTTCGCGCGCCAGCGGCATTCAATTTCAGAACCGCGAAGGCAAACAGGAATTCGGATGGACGACAAGCTGGGGAATGAGCACGCGGTTGATCGGCACAGTTGTGATGATGCACGGAGACGATGACGGTATTGTCTTGCCGCCGCGTATCGCACCCACGCAGATCGTGATC
>WNGL01004019.1_pt1 | contig 22299 bp, 21 predicted proteins | sample 5400591 | NCBI WGS metagenome assembly WNGL01 (sample SAMN13153377, study PRJNA577476) | soil metagenome | isolation source: 80 cm soil or saprolite under Garry oak tree replicate 1 | place: USA:California | collected 2016-06-15 | reverse complement strand
CTTCCTGATCCCGAGCTCTCCGCACACATTCTCCCTTCAGGCGAGCAACGCCGGTGGTGCCTCGATTCAGGGGGCGTCCCAGGGCATCGCGGCCCCGAAGAACATTCTCTACGGGTTCGAGTTCACGATCCCCCTGCATCTGAAGCGCTTCGCGCCCTGGTTCCACGGCTCACCCAAGCCCGTGGCGCTCGGCGCGTCCGGCGCCGCGATCGCGGCGGAAGTCGACATGGCCGCCGTCAAGTTTACCGTGGAGTCGGTCACCATCTCCGCCGGGCAGGCAGTGCGTTGGACTAACCGCGACCCTGTGGAGCACACGGTCACGTTCGACGGCGCCGCCGAACCGGGTTCCCCGGTCATCCCGCCGAACGGGAGCTACGTCCACCGCTTCGACAAGAGGGGCACGTACACGTACCACTGCACGCCGCATCCGTTCATGAAAGGCGTGGTCGTCGTGAAATGACGGACGACTTGGACCGGCTGTTCGAGCGGTTGGTGAGTGTGCTGGCGGACGACGCGCCCGGTCGGCTGGCCGTGCCGTTTTCCGCCGCCGAGGTGTACGAGCGGCTGGTGCCCTACCGCTCGAACCGCTCGATCCTCAAGGTGGCGACGCATCAGGACTACGAGATGGCGGTGCTGCGGCTGCTCGCGGGCGAGCGGGGCTACGCCTCGCTCGAGCCGGCCGAGGTGCGGGACGCGCTGCAGCGCGAAGCGGGCGAGTCGAATCCCGACACCGGGCTGTTCCGCCAGTTCCCCGACGCGGTGCTGAGCCTCAACCGCCTGGCCGCCGAGCGGTTCCTGCGGGGCGACCGCGCCTACGCACCGCCACCGCCCCCGCCGCTGCCCCCGCCGCCCGAATCGGCCGAGGCCGCCGATCGGGAGGAAAATCACACCGAGAAGCCGCCCCTCGCAGGCGCGGCGTTCGAGCTCGCGGAGCAGAGCGAGACGCCGCGCCAGTGTCCCTACTGCGGCGAAACACTCCCCGGCAGCCGCAAGGTGAACTTCTGTCCCCAGTGCGGGCAGCCGCCTTCGGGAGAGCTGCGCTGTCCGGCGTGCGGCGGTGAGATGGATGTGGGGTGGCGCTATTGTGTGAGCTGCGGCCGCGCGACGGGGTTCGAGTGAGACGTTGCAGAGTCGCCGTGATCCCCGGCGATGGGATCGGGCCCGAAGTCATCGATGCCGCCCTCGGCCCCATCGAACGGGCCGCCGCGAAGCACGGCGTCACCCTCGAGCTCGAGCGTCTGCCGTACGGCGCCGATCACTACCTCAAAACCAAGGAAACGCTCCCAGACCGCGCGTTCGACCATCTGCGCGACGACGCGGACGCCATCCTGCTGGGAGCGATCGGAGACCCGCGGGTACCGGGCAACGAGCACGCGCGGGACATCCTGTTGGGACTCCGGTTCCGCCTCGATCTCTACGTCAATTTTCGTCCCGTGACCCTCCTCCACCCCGACCTCACTCCCCTGCGGGGCAACGGCCGGCATATCGACTTCGTGATCTTCCGTGAGAACACCGAAGGCGTGTATCTCGGCCGGGGGCGCATCGGCGGCGACGAGTACGTCGCCGAAGAAATCAACACGGCAAAGGGCGTGGAGCGCATCATCCGCGCCGCCTTCGAGTGGGCGCAGGATCACGGCAAGACCCGCGTCACGATGAGCGACAAAGCGAACGCCGTACCCGCCCACAGGATCTGGCAGGAGACCTTCCAGCGCGTCGCCGCCGAGTTCCGCGGGATCGGCGCCGAGCACCGCTACGTGGACGCCCTCGCCATGGAGCTGGTGCGCGAGCCCGAGCGCTTCCAGGTCATCGTCACCAACAACCTGTACGGCGACATCCTCTCAGACCTGGGCGCCGCGCTCGTCGGCGGGCTGGGGCTCGCGGCTAGCGCTAATATCCACCCCGGCCGTGGGGGAGCGGGGCTGTTCGAGCCCGTGCACGGCTCGGCGCCGCCGCTCGCGGGCAAAGGGATCGCCAACCCGATGGCGGCCGTGCTCGCCGGTGCGCTGATGCTCGAGCAGCTCGGCGCTCCCGCGGGGGCGCGCGACCTCGAGCGAGCAGTGCGAGCGACCCTTGCCGCGGGCGTGCGGACGCCGGACATCGGCGGGACGGCCGGAACCCGCGACGTCGCGGCGGCCGTCGCCGCGCAGCTCTGACGGTGTCCGCGCCGGCGGCCCCGCGGGAGCTCGCCCGCGTCCTCACACTGCGCGATCTGGTCCTCATCGTGGTCGGCACAACGATCGGTTCGGGGATCTTCACGGTGCCGGGGGCGGTGCTGCGCCAATCGGGTGGAGACCTGGGCGTAGCGCTGATGGTCTGGCTCCTGGGGAGCGTCCTGGCACTGCTCGGCGCGCTCACGTTCGGTGAGCTCGGCGCCATGCTGCCCGATGCCGGTGGCAGCTACGTCTACGTGCGCGAAGCATTCGGCTCCCTCCCCGCCTTCCTGGTCGGCTGGACGCTGTTCCTGGCGATCAACACCGGCGGGACCGCGACGCTCGCGGTGGCGTTCGCCAACTATCTGGGTGAGCTCGTTCCACTCGCGCCGGCGGCGCACAAGCTGGCCGGGGTTGCCATGGTCGCCGCCGTGGCCGCCGTGAACATCCGGGGCGTCCGCCAAGCGGCCAGCGTGCAAAACTGGAGCACGGGGCTCAAGGTCGGCGCGCTCCTCGCCCTCGCCGTGGCTGGCATCGCGCTGGGCGACGGCTTTCATCGCTCCGACGCCCGCACATTCACGACACCGCTCTCGCTCGCGTCACTCTCGGGTGCCGGCGTGGCGCTACTCGGGGTGCTGTGGGCGTACGAGGGATGGCAGAACGTGACCAACTCCGCGGGAGAGGCTCGAGACCCGCAGCGCACGTTCGCGCGCGGGATCGTGTTCGGGACGGCGGCGCTCGTGGCGATCTATCTGACGGCCAACGCCGGCTACGTAGCGGCCCTCGGGGCTGCCGGGGTGGCGACGACGGACCGCGTGGCCGCCGACGCGGTGCGCACCCTGTTCGGCTCTGGCGCCGCGAGGCTCGTCACGCTGGTCATTCTCGTATCGATCGTCAGCGCCGCCAACGGGATGGCGCTTACGGGCCCACGCATGTACTTCGCGATGGCGCGCGACGGGGTGTTCTTCCGATCGCTTGCGGGCGTGCATCCCCGGTTCGGGACCCCGGCCTTCGCGGTCGCAGTCAGTGCGGTATGGGCGATGCTGCTCGCCCTGAGCGGTACGTTCGAGCAGCTGTTCACGTACGTGGTGTTCGCGAGCTGGATCTTCGCAGCCCTCGCCTCGGCCAGTGTCTTCGTGCTGCGCCGGCGCCGCCCGGACGCACCGCGGCCGTTCCGCGTCCCCGGTTATCCCGTCACCCCCGCGCTGTTCATCGCCGCGGCGGCAGGGATCGTCATCAATACCATCGTCGCGCGACCGGTGCAGGGGCTGATCGGTCTCGGAATCGTGGCCACGGGGGTGCCGGCGTACGTCACCTGGACGTGGCTGCGCCGTCGTGGGCGCGAGTGAACTCGCGGCTCGGCGTCTGCCCGTGCCGTCCCAACGTTGTTGACGGACAGGCTGGCGTGCCCTTGCACCCCGGTTGGAACGGCACCCGTAAACGGGCCTGACGTAGCCGCTTGAGCGGCAGGGGCCGAGCCGCGGCTTCGGCCGCGAGTCCTCGACGGGAACAACGTCCATTTCAACGAGATCGGGACCACGCGCCCTACCGCCCCCCCTCCATCCCCCCGATATTCCTCTCGTCTCACGTGGAGCTTCCCCCCAAATGAAGACCCAGGGTTCCAATACAGATGTCGTGTTCCTCTCAGGCGTCCGGACCGGCTTCGGTACGTTCGGCGGCACGCTGAAGGACCTCTCGGCGATCGAGCTGGGCGCCGTCGCCGCGAAACACGCGCTCGAGCGCTCGGGCGTCCCGCCCGCCGAGGTAGGGCACAGTGTGTTCGGCAACGCCCTCCAGACGTCCGCCGACGCGATCTACTGCGCTCGCCACATCGGGCTCAAGGCGGGCCTCCCGATCGAGGTCCCGGCCGTCACCGTGAACCGGCTGTGTGGCTCGGGGTTCGAAGCCATCACGCAGGGCGCTCAGCTCATTCTCCTGGGTGAGGCCCAGGCGGTGCTCGCCGGCGGTACCGAGTCGATGAGCCAGGCCCCCCACGTAGTGCGCGGCGCACGCTGGGGCCTGCGGCTCGGTCCCTCAGCCCCGCTCGAAGACCTCCTGTGGGAGGCGCTCAAAGACCCGCAGTGTGGCCTGTCCATGGCCGAGACCGCCGAGGGCCTCGCCGACAAGTACAAGCTGACCCGGAAGGAAGTAGACGAGGTGGCGCTCGCGTCCCAGCAGCGCGCCAAGCAAGCCTGGGACGCGTGTGTGTTCCAGGACGAGGTGGTGCCGGTAGCGGTGAAGGGGAAGAAGGGTGAGCCGACCGAATATCGCGCCGACGAGCACATGCGACCCAACACGACGCTCGAGGTGCTGCTTTCCCTCAAGCCCTATTTCAGGAAGGACGGGCTCGTCACCGCAGGCAACGCCTCCGGGATCGTGGACGGGGCCGCTGCGACGGTCATCGCGGGCGCGGACTACGCCAAGGCACACGGCCTGAAGCCGCTCGGCCGCCTCGTAGCATGGGCGGTGGTCGGGGTCGAGCCCAAATACATGGGAATCGGTCCGGCGCCCGCGGCGCGCAAGGCGCTCCAGAAGGCCGGGATGAAGCTCGAGCAGATGGATCTGGTGGAAGTGAACGAGGCGTTTGCGCCGCAGTATCTCGCAGTCGAAAGGGAGCTCGGCCTCGACCGCGCCAAGACCAATGTGCACGGCGGCGCGATTGCCATCGGCCACCCGCTCGCCGCCACCGGGACCCGCGTGACGATTCATTTGCTCCACGCCTTGCGTCGCACGAAGCAGCGGTTCGGACTTGGCTCCGCCTGCATCGGGGGCGGCCAGGGCGCGGCGGTGATCGTGGAAGCCTTCCCGGCCTGAGGAGGAGCGCAATGGACGCGGTGGTAACGGCGGTCCTCGGTATCCTGGCCCTGTACTTGTTCGGTGGCCTCAAGGTACTGCGGGAGTACGAGCGGGCGGTGTACTTCTTTCTCGGTCGCTCGTGGGGCGCGAAGGGCCCCGGGCTGATCTACGTTCCGCCCCTGTTCGCGAAGACGCAGCAGGTGTCGCTCCGCGTGGTGGCACTGGACATCCCGCCGCAGGACGTCATCACGCGCGACAACATCTCCATCAAGGTCAACGCCGTCCTGTACATGCGCGTGAAGGACCCCGTGAAGGCGGTGATCGGTGTGGAGAACTATCTCTACGCCACGAGCCAGCTCGCCCAAACCACGCTCCGCTCCGTGCTGGGCGAAACAGAGATGGACGAGCTGCTCATGAACCGCGAGAAGATCAACGCCATCCTGAAGAACATCATCGACAAGCGCACCGAGGAGTGGGGGGTCGAGGTGTCGGCGGTCGAGGTGAAGGACGTGGACCTGCCGCCTGAGATGAAACGCGCCATGGCGCGGCAGGCCGAGGCGGAACGGGAGCGTCGCGCCAAGATCATCAACGCGGAGGGCGAGCTGCAGGCTTCGGAGAAGCTCGCGCAGGCCGCGCACATCATCGGCGCCGAGCCCGCGGCCATCCAGCTGCGGTTCCTTCAGACGGTGACCGAAATCGCTTCCGAGAACAACTCGACCACCATCTTCCCCCTGCCGCTCGAGCTGTTCCGGGGATTCCTCGAAAGCGTGGGCAAGCGGGTCGCGACGCCGGCGCTCCCCGAGAAGGCGTCGGGCGAGAGGCTCCCGGCTGCACCGGAAAAGACGAAGGCCGAGGCGTAGCGATGGCGGGCGAGCTCATTCGTCGCGACGCGCTGGAGCGCATCATCCAACGCGCCGCGGAGCTGCAGGCCGGCGAGCAGGACATCGGCGAGGGGCTCACCGAGCCGGAATTGCTCGCGCTCGGCCAGGACGTCGGGATCCCGTCGCGCTACCTGCGCCAGGCGTTGCTCGAAGAGCGGACCCGCCCTCCCGCCGAGGCACGCGGCGGCCTGCTGGCATGGCTGGTGGGCCCCGGACGGCTCTCCGCCCAGCGCGTGGTCGCCGGTGAGCCCGTCGCGGTCGATCGCGCGCTCGGCGCCTGGATGCAGCAGGAGGAGCTGCTCCAGGTGAAGCGACGCTACCCCGACCGCACCACCTGGGAGCCGAAGGTCGGCGCGTTCGCGTCGATTCAACGGGCGCTCGGAGCGGGGGGCCGCCGCTTCGCTCTCGCGCGGGCGGCCGAGGTCGCCGGCCAGGTGACGCCGCTCGAGAGCGGCTTCTGCCACGTCCAGCTGGTCGCGGACGTGCGTAATGGCCGCCGGCAACGGCTCGGCGGCGCGGGAACGCTCCTGGGCTTGGGGACCGCGGCGACTGGCGCCCTTTGGGCTATGGGACTGCTCGCGCCTTTCCCGTTCCTGCCGCTCCTGATCCTCGGTCCGGCCGCCGCGGCGATCCTTCGCAGCCACCGTGTGCAGCAGGAGCACGTTCAGATCGGGCTGGAGCAGGTGTTGGACCGGCTCGAGCGCGGAGAGATCAAGGCCGAGCATGCCCTGCCAGGCCAGAAACTGAGCCCGTTCGTCCGCATCGCGGACGAGATCCGAAAGACGTTCGAAATCAACTGAGCGAGACATGACCGACATCAAACGGGTTGGCGTGCTGGGCTCGGGGCTGATGGGAAGCGGGATCGCGCAAGTGGCGGCCGCGGCGGGTTACGACACGACCGTGCGGGATGTGTCCCAACAGGTGTGGGACAAGGCGCGGGCCGGGATCGAGAAATCGCTCGCCAAGTTCGTGGAGAAGGGGAAGCTCACGGTCGCGGACCGCGACTCGACCCTCAAACGCCTGCGTTTCACCACCGCGACGGCCGACCTCGAGGCGAGCGACATAGTGGTCGAAGCCGTGACGGAGGACCTGGAGCTCAAGAACGCCTTGTGGACGGAGCTCGACGGCCTGTGCGGCCCCGCCACCATCTTCGCCTCGAACACGTCGAGCCTCACGATCGCGGCGATGGCGGCGGCCACGAAGCGAGGTGACCGCTTCGTGGGGCTCCATTTCTTCAATCCCGTGCCGCTGATGCCGCTCGTCGAGGTCGTGCGGACCGTGACGACCTCGGCAGAGACATTTCAACGCGCGTTCGGGTTCGCAAAATCGCTCGGCAAAGAGGCCGTGGCGGCGAAGGACAACTCCGGCTTCATCGTCAATTTGCTGCTCGTCCCGTACCTGCTCGACGCGATCCGGGCGGTTGAGCGCGGTGTGGGGAGCGTGCCGGATATCGACAAGGCGATGCAGCTCGGCTGCGGTTATCCAATGGGGCCGCTCACCCTGCTCGACTTCGTCGGCCTGGATACGACCTACAAGATTGCCGAGATCATGTTCACCGAATACCGAGAGCAGCGCTACGCCCCGCCGCCGCTCCTCAAGCGTATGGTCCTCGCCGGGATGAATGGCCGGAAGAGCGGCAAGGGCTTCTACGACTATTCCGTCGATCCGCCCAGGGTCCTCGCCCTCGGCGTCTGACGCGAACCACCCCACCCTCACCCCCAAGGTCCGCATGCTCGGCTACGACTGGCCCCGCTTTCACGCGGCGGTGAACGACCTTCCGGCGGCGCTGCTGTTCGTCACCGTGCTGTTCGACATCGCCGCCTGGCTCACGAAGCGGGACTCGCTCAAGTCCGCGGCGCTGTGGACCCTGTGGGCCGGCGTTACCGGCGGCTGGGTAGCGGTGCTCGCCGGCCTCAAGGCGGAAGATGTCATCGAGCACGGCGAGGCGATTCACGAGCTGATGGAGACACACGAGACGCTGGGACTCATCACCATGGGTATTTTCACCGCGGTGCTCGCGTGGAAGCTGTTCCGCCGCTCCAAACTGACGGTGGCCGAGGAGGCGGGGCTGAGGGTGTTGAGCGGCGCGGGGCTCGTGACCATCGTCTGGACCTCGGTGCTCGGCGGGAAGCTGATGTTCGAGCACGCGGCGGGCATTCCCAACGCCGCCATGCAGCAGGAGATGGAGAACCGGGAAGCGGGGCACCACCACGAGGCGGGCGAGGCCGAGGAGCACGAGCACGCAGCGCCCGCCGATACGGCCAAGCAGGGCGGGCACACGCACGCGCCTGGCACGCCGCCTGACAAACACTAATGTGGAATTCGGAACGCGGAATGCGGAATAGCAGTGGGATGTCACGCGGCACGCTACCCACCCTTACATTCCGCATTCCCCATTCCGCATTCCGCATTTTGGTTTTGGTCGCCGCCTGCACCCCCATCACCACCCGTCCCGATTTCCGCCCCGACCCGAGCGCCCTTCTCGTCACGCTCGATGCGCGACCGGAGCGGGTCACCGCCGCGCTCGACAGCCTCGTGCCGGCCGAGAGCCTCGAGGTCGCACATTCCAACGTGCGAGACGGCTACGTCGAAACCGCGTGGTACGAAACGCAGGCCCATCGCAGCCGCCATCACGAGCGCGAGATCACGAATCTCGGCGCCACCGTGAAGATTCGGTTCTGGGCCGACCCGTGGGTCCCGGGTCAAACCCGCCTCACCGTCGAGCCGGTGTACCGGCCCCGTTACGACCCGTCACGCGTCGAGCGCGAGCTCGAGGTGATCGTGCCGAAGGAGCACGAGGGCTACAAGATTGCGCAGCGGTTCGTGGACAAACTGAAGGAGAGATTCGGGGTACCGAAGGCCGCCCGGTAGCGCCCGGCGTGCTACGCCTCGACCAGGCGTTTCACCCACTGCTCCATCACGTCGAGATCGAGCATGGCGTCGCGGCACGGGCCGTTCGGGAGACGCATGGTGAGCCCCAGCACCGGCAGGCGGCCGGCCACGTCGCGCAGGCCCGTCATCATGTCCCGCTCGCACGCCACCGCGACGACCGCGCGAGGCCGGCGCTCGCGGATGACCCGCCGCGCCAGCTGCCCCCGCGTCGCTACGAAGACGGGCACCTCGTACCGCCCGGCGATCGCCAGCACCCCGTCCAGCGCTTGCTTGGACAGACAACGGGGGATGAGGACCAGCAGCTCGCCCTTCCCGACCTTCCGCCGGCGGCGCTCCGCAAGCGCGTTGTACACGTCGATCGCGGCGTGCTCCACCCAGTCCCGCCTGCCGAACCCACGCGAGACGTAGGACGTGAGGCTCATCAGGCGGAGATACGGCCCCCGCTCGAGCCAGCTCTCAGGGAGGCCGAGCACACCTCCATAGAAGGAAAGGAGCAAAACCCCGAACCACAGCCAGGTCGCCACCGTCGCCGCCCCCAGGGCGAGCCACAGCGTCCGGGGCAGCATGGGCCAGAGGGCGCCGAGCCGCGGGCCAAGCAGGAAGATGAGGGCCGCCCCTACGGCCATGCCGATGCCGATGGTCAACGTGGCGAAGCCGAAGAAGAGTCCGGGCGGTGCGGAGAAGTCCCCGTTCCCGGGGAGCGGCCGCCCGTCCCACTCGTCCCATTCGTGACCGAGACGACGGTCGGTCTCGATGTGGATCAGCTGGGCTCGGTGAGCGTCGGCGGTCATATCGGCGTCAAGCATCACCCGGGGCTCCAATGGTGTCAAGCGTGAGTGGTGCGGTGTGCGGTAGCTTGTGAAGAACAACCGCGCACCGCGCACACCCTTGAAACCGACTCCGCCCCTACTCACGGATCCCCGCATCCGCGCCGCCTACTCCGAGGGCGCAGGGATCTATCGGATCGTCCCGACGGCCGTCGCCGTGCCGCGGGGCGTGGAGGAGCTGCAGGAGGTCGTGAGGTGGGCGGGCGCGACGGGCACGCCGCTTGTGCCGCGTGGTGCGGGAAGCGGGATGGCGGGTGGGAGCGTGGGGCGCGGAGCCGTGGTGGATCTGAGTCAGGGGTTCCATTGGACGGCGCCCGACTGGGCTCGGCGGAGATTGTGGGCCGGCGCCTCGGTGACGTGGGCCGAGCTGGCGGCGGCCGCGCGGCCGTTTGGCCTGCGACTCCCCCCCGACCCGTCCTCCGGCGCGTTCGCTACGTCCGGCGGCATGGCGGCGACCAACGCGGCCGGGCCGCGGTCGGTGCGGTGCGGCAGCGCCCGGAGCTGGATCGAGGCGATCGAGATCATCGACGCCGCAGGCGACGCCCGCCGGGTCGTTCGGGGAGCGGGGGCCGGGGAGCGGTTCGCGCTGTCGGCCGACCAACAGCGCCTCATCGAGGCCCACTTCCCGAAAACCCGAAAGAACTCGGCCGGCTACGCGCTGAATCATTTCGCCGACTCGGGGGATGAGCTCGATCTCCTCGTCGGGTCGGAGGGAACGCTGGCGTTCATTACCGCGGTGGAGTGGCGGCTCGAGCCGATCCCCGTCGACGTCGCGGGCGCGGCCCTCGGGTTCGCGGACCTGCGGCAGCTCGCGGAGGCCGTCCCCTACCTCGTCTCCCTGAATCCGTCGGCGGTCGAGCTTCTGGACCGGACGCTGCTCGATGTGGTGCGGGATGCGGGCGCCCCCCCCGCCGACGTGCCCGAGGGGCTCGAGGGACTGCTGCTGATCGAGTTCGAGCGTGAGACACAGGCGGCGGCGCGGGGGGTGGTCGGCGACGCGGTGCGGGGCCTACGCACCAGCATCGCGCACGTCGCCACGGCGGTCGACCGCGCGGGCCTCGAGACGCTGTGGGCGGTGCGCCGCCTGGCGAGCCCTGCCCTGGCCCGCCTTCCGGAGAACCGACGCTCGTTGCAGGTGGTCGAGGACGGGTGCGTGCCGCTCGAGCGACTGGCCGATTACATCGGCGGGATCCGCGCGGCGGCGGAGGCGTGCGGTATTCCTGTCGCGATTTTCGGACATGCGGGCGACGGCCACGTGCACGTGAATGCGCTGCCCGACCTGACCGTTTCCGGCTGGCGCGATGCGCTCGCGGCGCTGTATGCCGACGCGGCCGAGCTGCTGCTGCGGCTGGGCGGGACGCCGAGCGGCGAGCACGGCGTGGGGCGGCTGCGCGCCGGGCTGTTGGAGCGGTTCTACGGCCCGGAGGTGACGGCGCTGTTCCGCGGGCTGAAACAGGCGTACGACCCGCGCTGTACGCTCAACCCGGGTGTTATAATCCCCTCGGCGGATTGGGCGCCCCTCGCCGATCTCAAGGTCGGGCCGGAGGCGGCGCCGATTCCCCATGACATTGCCGCCCGGCTGCGCGAGGTGGAGCGGACAGCCGGCTGGGCGATCCCGAAGCTCGACCTGGCGACCCCGAGCCCCTGACACCCGGCACCTATGGAAGTCTTCCGCGCTCCGCGCGTCACGCTCATCGCCCGACCTGAGTTCCTCGAGCCCGAGCACCTCCCGGTGCAGTGGCAGGGCACCGCCTCCGCCGGGGAGCGGCTCGCCGAATTCGCCGGCCGGCTCTGCTACATGAGCCAGCACAACCCCGCCCACCGGTCCACGGCCGAGTACCTCGAGAACATCAAGAAGCAGGGCCACGGCTCGGTGCTGGAGCATGCCGTCTACGTGCTCCTGATCGAAGGCATCTCGCGCTCCTGCTCGCACGAGCTGGTACGACACCGTGCGGGGTTCGGCTATTCCCAGCTGTCGCAGCGCTACGTCGACGAATCGCACGCCGCCTTCGTCGTGCCGCCCGCAATGCTGGGCGACCCGGCACTCGAATCGGAGTGGGAGCGAGAAGTGGCGGACGCCCAGGCGGCGTACGTGCGGGCCGTCGAGGCGCTGGTGCAACGCTATGCCTGGATCGCAGACAAGGTGCACCGGCGCAAGGTGGCGCGCGAGGCGGCGCGCAGCGTCCTTCCCAACGCCACCGAGGTGAAGATCGTCGTGTCGGCCAACGCGCGCGCATGGCGGACCATGCTCGAGCTGCGCACCAGCGAGGGCGCCGAGCTCGAGATCCGGCGGATGGCGATCGCGTGCCTTCGCGTCCTCGAGCGCGAGGCACCGGCGTTGTTCTCCGATTTCGAGATTTATCTCGCCGACGACAAACACCACGCCGCGCGCGTCGCGTATCACAAAGTTTGACGCGCGTCGACGGCGAAAAAATTTCCGAGTTGCCTATTGCGCATCGCTCCGGTGTTCCTTATTGTCTACTCGACAACGCGTTTCGATCCACAGACCGCACGAGCGGCCTTTTTTGTGGGAGGTCACCCGAGACCAAATGCGCATCGGTCTCGCATACAACGAAAAACCCGATCCCGCGCCCGACGCGCAATCCGACGGTTCCGGCGACGCGTTCGCAGAGTGGGACGACCCATCCACCATCGCTGCGGTGGAGCAGGCTCTCGGTCTCTTCGGCGATGTGATCCGCCTCGAAGCCGATCAGTTCTTTCCGCAGAACGTCGTCCTCGCCAGCCCGGATATCGTCTTCAACATGGCCGAGGGACTCCACGGCCAGAGTCGTGAAGCCCTCGTCCCCGCGATCTGCGAGTACCTGAACATCCCCTACACGGGCTCGGACCCGCTCACGTTGGCGTTGTCGCTCCACAAGGGCCGGACCAAGGAGACGCTCGCGTACCGCGGCGTGCCCACGGCGCCGTTCACCTGCCTCGATGCGGCGGAGCAGGTCGAGCGCATGACGCTGCCCTACCCGGTGTTCGTCAAGCCGGTCGCTGAGGGGTCGGGGAAGGGCGTGTTCGCCACCAACCTGTGCGCGAACGTCGCCGCGCTGCGCGAGCGCGCCCGGTTCCTGCTCGACCGCTACGCCGAGCCCGTGCTGGTCGAGACCTACCTGCCGGGCCCCGAGTTCACCGTCGCGATCCTCGGGAACGGCCCGGAGGCGTATTGCCTGCCGGTGATCGGATTCGATTTCTCGGCGCTTCCCGCGGGCGCACCCCCGGTGTACGGCTACGAAGCGAAGTGGGTGTGGGACCGCCCTGAAGCACCGCTCGCGATCTTTCAGTGCCCGGCGCGCGTGCCGGCGACGCTGTACCGCGAGATCGAGCGCACCGCGCTCGACGCCTACCACGCCCTCGGCTGCCGCGACTGGTGTCGCGTGGACCTCCGGGTGGACCGCTTCGGGGTGCCGAACGTCCTCGAGCTCAACCCGCTACCGGGCATCATCCCCGATCCGGCCATGAACTCCTGCTTCCCCAAGGCGGCGCGCGCCGCGGGCTTCGGCTATGACGAGCTCATCCAGGAAGTGGTCCGCATCGCCTGGCGCCGGCTGACGGGACGGGAGTCGATGGTGGAGACACGGACCGCGGTGGTGGGCGCGTGAGAGTCGCCATCCTGTTCGACCCCGGGGCCGAAGACTGGACGCCGGAGGACATCCGGGGCGTGATGAAAGCCGTGGACGAGATCGGCGCGATCTTCGCGTCGATGGGCCACGAGATCCGCAAGGTGCCGGTCCGCCACGACATGCGCTGGTTCCAGGTGGCGCGTCGGGCCGACCTCGCGTTCAACCTGTGCGAGGGCGTCCACGGGAAGAGCGAGTGGGAAGAGCACGTCGTGGGCACGCTCGAATTCGCGGGAATTCCCGTCACCGGCGCCACCCTCTGGACCCTCGCGGCGTGCCGCCGCAAGCCCATAGCGAACGCCTTGCTCCAGCAGGCCGGGGTCCCCGTCCCCCGCTGGACCGTCGCGCAGGGCAAGATCGAGGACGACTTCCCGCTGCCCGCCATCGTCAAGCCGGCGTCCGAGGACGCGAGCGCGGGGCTCGACCGCGGCTCCGTCGTGAGCGACCGCAAGGCGCTGCGCGCGCGCGTCGCGGCCATGACGGAGCAGTTCGACGAAGTGCTCGTTCAGGAGTACGTCGGCGGCCGCGAGTTCAACGTCGGCTTCGTGGGGAGCCGCGTGCTGCCGATCGCGGAGATCGACTTCAGCCGGATGCCCGAAGGCGCCTGGCCCATCCTCACCTACGCCGGGAAGTGGGAGATCGGCTCCGCCGACGACCTCGGCTCGGTGCCTGTGTGCCCGGCCGCCGTCCCGCAGAAGCTCGCCGATCGCCTGGTCAGGGTGGCCGAGCTCGCCTGGCGGACCATGCAGGGAAAGGGCTACGGCCGCATCGACCTCCGCCTCGACGACCAAAGCCGGCCCTGGGTGCTCGAGGTCAACCCCAATCCGGACCTGAACGACGACGCCGGTCTTTCCCGCATGGCGAAAGTCGCCGGCTGGGACTACGCCGAGCTGGTGCGCCGGATCGCCGAGGTCGCGCTGCGCGAGGCGCAGGGCGCCAAGGCCGCGCGTGAGCTGCTCGCTCCGTCGCGTCGACCGCGCGCAACGCGCACCGCTTGAGCGGCTCACGGCAGCCACCGGCCTGTTCCGGCCGGACGAGGTTGCCATCGCCGTGGAGCTGCTCGACGACGCCCTCGCGGGTGACGACGACTATCGGTTTCTCGGCGCATACGCGGGCGACGACCTCGTGGGGTACGCCTGCTGGGGCCCCACCCCTGGTACCACCGGAACCTTCGATCTCTACTGGATCGTCGTGGATCCGGCCCGACAGGGCGAGGGAGTCGGCACCCAGCTGTTGCGGGCGGTCGAGGACAAGCTGACGACCGACGACGGACGACTGGTCGTCGTCGAGACCTCGTCGCGCGTCGACTACGCACCCACGCGCGCCTTCTACGAGCGGCGCGGCTACACCCAGGCGGCCCGGCTCCCGGGCTACTACGCCCCCGGCGACGACCTGGTGATCTATCTCAAGGACCTGACGCATGGAGACCTGGCAACAGCTACTGCGTAAGCAGGGCATCGCCTCGCTCGAAGCCCTCGTCGCCAGGTTCGGCGCCGAACACTTCCCCGACCTCGAGCGACTGCGACAAGCGGCGGAGAATTTCGAGTTCCGGATCTCCCCCGCGATGGTGGACCTCATCAAGTCGCCGGGCGATCCCATCTGGCGGCAGTACGTGCCGGACCTCCAGGAGCTCGAGGTGCACGACGGCCTGGTGGACTCCTTGGCCGAGGACGCGCACTCCCCCGTGCCGAATATCACCCATCGCTATCCCGATCGGGCACTGTTCCTCGTGTCCCCGGTGTGCGCCGCGTATTGCCGCTTCTGCACGCGGCGGCGCAAGGTGGGTGACCCCGAGAAGATTCCTATGGCTCAGCTCGAGTCCGCGTTTCGCTACCTGGAGGAGCACGTCGAGATCCGCGACGTGATCATGTCGGGCGGCGATCCGTTGCTCCTTTCCGATCGGCGCATCGACGAGCTCTGCAAGCGCCTGCGGGCCATCCCGCACCTCGAGGTCATCCGGATCGGCAGCCGGGTCCCGTGTCACCTCCCCGAGCGGATCACCCCGGAGCTGTGCGGGATACTGAAGCAATACCATCCGCTCTACATCAACACCCACTTCAACCACCCCGACGAGCTCACCCCCGCGGCGGTGGCGGCGCTCGGCCGTCTCGCCGACGCCGGCGTGCCGCTCGGCTGCCAGACGGTGCTCCTGAAGGGCGTGAACGACGAGCCCGAGGTGATGAAGCGGTTGATGCAGAAGCTGCTCGCTGCACGGGTGCGGCCGTACTACATCTACATGTGCGACCAGGTGGCCGGGGCGGAGCATTTCCGTACGACCGTCGAGAAGGGCCTCGAGATCATCCGAGCGCTGCGCGGCTGGACCTCGGGGCTCGCCGTGCCGCACTTCGTGATCGACGCGCCTGGGGGCGGTGGAAAGATCCCGCTGCTTCCGGAATATGTGGAGTCGATCAGCGACGACGCGGTCGTGCTCAGGAACTACGCGGGGAAACGGTACGTATACCGGCAACCCGGAACACCCGAGCTCCGCCCGCCGACGGAGTTCGAGCCGGTGCTGGTAGGGTAGATCCCACCTGCGTTGCGTCGACGCCACATACCAATCACGAAGACGTTGCACTTGGGCGGCGCCGATGAACCCCGGCGCCGCTCTCGCGCGCCCGAGCGAGGCGACACAGTTCTTGCTGCGCCGTAGCAACGATGAGCGCCAATGTGGCCTCCTCCCCATGCCTTGGGGTCACTCGGACGATCGGCGCCCTGCTGGCTCTGCACAGTCCCGTCGCACTCGCGAGCCAGCAGCGCCTGAGCGCGGCGTCCATTCCCGCATCGTCACAATCCAGTTTCGAGCGCACGGCTTCAGAGCGCTACGAGCCGGTGTTCGACGGTCTGCGCAACATGAAGCAACTCGAGCGGGTCGCGCCCGTTCGGAATCTCACGCTGCGACGCGACGCCATCGTGTTCCACCTCGAGGACGGCAACCTCTTCCTGGCGACGCCGGTCGCGGGCCGCACGATCGGCGCGGTGTTCGTGGGACGGGGCTCCGTCTCGGTCACGCCACCGCTCGCCATCGAACGGCTGGAGCTGAAGCGCCTGCTCGAAGATTCCATTGTGGATGCACGGATCTCGGCGGCCGCCTTCGTCTTCACCGACTCCACCCTCACCGAGCTCGAGCGGCAGCTCACCTTCGGCCCGCGCCCCGCCGCGAACCAGGGTTCCGGCGTCCTCAGCGACGTCATCGACCGGCTGGTGGACGGCCGTCGAGTCGTGCAACCCACGCTGATGAAGGCCCTCCTGAACGGCGACACGGACGGGTTCTTCTATGCGCACGTCAAGCGGGAGCGCGGGGAGGATCTGATGTTCATGGTGGATCCTGGAGACGACGAGCAAGTCTCGGTCCTGCGCGGTGGTCGCGAGGGCGAAAAGGTGCAAGTCGTCTCCGAGTTCCGGCGCGCCGAGGACTCGAACGACACTACGACCGCGGAACCTGCGCAGCGCGACGCGCTCAAGCTCAGCGCCTATCGGATCGAAGCCACGATCGCGAAGGGACTCGGGTTTTCGGGGGCGGCCACCGTCCGACTGACCGCCCGACGCGGCGGCGTCCACTGGTCTCGCTTCAGCCTCCTCTCGGAGCTGGTGGTGGACTCGGTGAGCGAAGCGGGCGGCAGGACGGTGAGTTTCTTCCGCCCTAACAAGACCTCCGAGCTGTGGGTTCGGCTCGACCCAGCGCCGCACGCAGGGGACACACTGGCCGTGCAGGTCGCCTATCATGGCGACCTCATCGGGTACCACTCGATCGTGCAGGACATGCAGCGGTGGGCCCCGGCCTCGGCGCGCGCCAAGCTGCCGCCTGGCGCGGACCAGTGGTTCTTCGTGAAGTCATCCTACAACTGGTTCCCGCGCTACGGGGACGGTGCGGCAGACGTCGACCTGACGTTTCACGCACCCAAGCGGTATCGCCTCGCGAGCATCGGCCGGTTGGTCGGATCGTCCGTGGAAGGGGAGGTCGCGACGTCGCACTGGACCACGGTCCACCCTGCCGACCAGGTGTGCTTCAGCCTGGGCGAGTTCGACGAGTTCAAGATCAGCGATCCCCGGATCCCACCGGTCATCGTCCACACGAACCGCGACGCGCACCAGCAGCTCGACAAGTTCTTCCTCGCGTTGCGCGATGAGCTGGGCGCGTCCCATGCCCGTGTCCAGCAGTTCCTCTCGCAGCGTGCCCCCGAGCAGGACGTCGGCGCCGACGTCGCGAACAGTCTCGCGTTCTTTACCCGCGTGTACGGTGCACCGCTGTTCGACCGGTACCATGCGGCCGAGATCCCGTTCCCGTACGGGCAAGCCTTCCCGGGACTCATGTACCTCCCGGTGTGGACGTTCCAGGCAATCGGCGACAGTGGCTACGAAGAGATCCTCCGCTCTCACGAGATGGTGGGGCATCGGCGTCGAGCCCGCCGGATACCGGGACCGATGGCTGTCAGAGGGGTTCGCCGAGTTCTCGGGCCTGTGGTACATGCAGATCGTCCTCCACGACAACGAGAAGTTCTTCAGGCACCTCAAGCACTGGCGCAAAGAGATCCGCGCCCGACGCAACCAGGCGCCGCCGATCGGCATCGGATGGCGCGCAGTACAGTTGAACGCCCGGGACGCCACGCTCACGGCCTATTACAAGGGAGCCTGGGTGCTGCATATGCTCCGGAACCTCATGCTCGACCTCCGCGGTATGAAGGAGGATGCCTTCATCGCGACTATGCAGGATTTCTATCGGCAGTATCGCGGCCGCCGGGCCTCGACGCGCGATTTTCAGAAGGTGGTCGAGCAGCACGTAGGAATGGACATGAGCTGGTTCTTCGACGAGTGGGTCGAAGGCACCTCCATCCCCAGCTATACCTTCTCCTGGCACGCCGAGCCGACACAGGGCGGGCACTACACCCTGCAGCTGCGTCTACGCCAGGAGGACGTGCCCGAGCACTTCGTCATGCCCGTGCCCCTGAGAATCGGGTTCGCCGACACCTCGATGCATGCGTACGTGCGGATCAAGGTCACGGGACCCGTCACCGAGGCGACCCTGGACCTGCCGGCGGAGCCGAAACGGCTGGAGCTCAACCCGCTGGAGTCGGTTCTCGCGGAAGTGAAAGAGGAGGACTGGAACTAAGCGCTCGGCTCGGCGATGATCCCCGTGCGCAGCGCGAACCGCACCAGCTCCGGTCGCCGCACCAGTCCGAGTCGGCCTTTGAGGCGCGCGCGGTACTCGTCCACCGTCCTCGGGCTGACGGACAGCTTCAGGCCGATCTCCTTGGAGCTGTGTCCCAGCGCTAGCAGCTTCAGCACCTGGCGCTCGCGCGTGCTCAACCGTTCCGCCGTCACTTTCTCGTCGTCTACCTGACCGCCCTTGCGATAGCGCTCCAGCACGATCAACCGGGCTGCGTCTTCGTCGAGGAAGAGTCGGTCCGCGGCCACCGACCGGATCGCGCGGGATAGCTCCTCCACCGGAGCGACCTTCTGCATGAAACCGCTCGCGCCCGCCTCGAGCGCGTCGCACAGCTGCAGCTCCTGCGGCAGCGCGGTGAGCACGAGGACCTTGGCGCCAAGGCCGAGCGCCACAATGCGGCGCGTGGCCTCGATGCCCCCGTTCCCGGGCATGGCGAGGTCCATCAGGACGACGTGCGGTCGTGTGGTCTTGGCCAGCGCCACCGCCTCACTCCCGCTTCCCGCCTCGCCCACGACGACCAGACCCGGCTCTCTCTCGAGCAGCGCGCGCAGACCGGCCCGCAAGACGGCATGATCGTCCGCCAAGAGAACTCGGATTTCTCGTGTACTGCTGGCGCCGCCGGTATCGAACACCGATGCTCCTCGGTCCGTACTCACCTCCTCACTCATACAAGGATCTGTGCGCAATCGGAAGAGTTGCGCGGCCGCCACAGTGCCGGGGCCGGCGGGTATGTTTCGCCGCATGCGGGCGATGCTGCTCGACGCGCCGCCCCGCCCGTTGCGTGCGGCCGACACCCCGACTCCGGAGCCGGGCGGCGGTTCTGCAGATCTAATGCGGAATGCGGAGTGCGGAATGCGGAATTGATGAGGAAGGTTCGATCCGCGGTGCCGGCCGTTCCGCTCGACGCCCGCGCGATTCATTCCGCATTCCGAATTCCGCACTCCGCACTGTCTTATGGCAGCTGCCAGATCTCCACTCTGTTTCCCGTGAAGACCGGGATCAGGATGCGTTTGCGCTTGCCGTCGTACCCGATGTCCGCGGGACTCGGCACGCCGGTGATCAGCTTCACTTCCTGGCCGGTCTCGTAGCTCGAGACGGTCGAATCGCTCCAGCTCGAGGCGAGTATCCTGGTGCCGCCGATCTCGACCCCGTCGAATCCCCCCGGGCCTTTTGCGATCACGCTCGGCGCCTTGTCGCCCGGCTTCCACGCCAGAATCGAGCGTCCCCCGAACTGTACGACGATGAAGCGCTTGCCGACGGAGTCCAACGTGATCCCGTTCGGCCGGCCCAGCGTGTCCCCCCGCACCGCGACTGTCACCTGCCGGTCCGTGCCCACGCGAAAGATCCGATCGGGCCCCGGATGCAACACGTTGCCCACATCGTCGAACCGGATGCCGGTGTCGGTGATGTAGAGCGCGCCGGTCTGCGCGATCGCGACGTCGTTGAGGAACACCGCGCCGAGACTGGCCAGGCTCACGCTGTCCCGAGCCGCGCCGGTCTTCGCGTCGAACGATCGGATCGCATCGATGTCGGCGACCCACAACGTGTCCCCCCGAAGCGCCAGCCCCTTGGGGGCGTTCAGGGTCACACCGTTGTGGCCACCCTCGATGAACTTGAGATTCTCGACGGCGCCGTCCGGCCGTACGCGGCTGATGAATCCGTTGTTGTCCTTCGTCGTGGGGCCGCCGTTGATGTTCGAGACGAAGTAGATGTCCTGCACGGGGTCGTGCAGCACGGATTCCGGCGTGAGGAACCCTTCCACCACTGCCACCTTCGTCGCGGCCGGAGATGCTGGCGGCGTGGGCGCCGCGACGGGCGTGGCGGCGGGAGCGACGGGAGCGGCCGTGTCGGCCGCGGCGGACGTCTCGGATGCCGGCGGCGCACGATCCACTCGCAGGCACGCCGCTCCAAGGACGGCAAGGCTCACGCAGAGCAGTGTGGTTCTCATGGGTCCTCTAGTACCCCGTTAGGCCTTCGCTTCCTCAAGCTCCTTCTTCCGCACCTCCGCCACTTTCTGCGCGGCGTCGGGCGGGACCTCCTGGTACACGTGGAATTTCGCGTGGTAAGTCCCGCGCCCGTGTGTGATCGAGTGCAGCGTCGTGGCGTAGCGATCCAGCTCGGCTTCGGGAACCAGCGCCTTCACCTTGACCAGGCGGCCGTCGGGCTCGGTACCGAGGATCTGGCCCCGGCGCGACGACAAATCGCCCATCACCGCGCCCTGGTACTCGTCCGGCGTCGACACTTCGAGCTCCAGGATCGGCTCGAGCAGCACCGGTCGGCAATTCGGACTCACGTTCCGAAATGCCAGGATCCCCGCCATCTTGAACGACATTTCGTTCGAGTCCACGTCATGGTAGGAGCCGTCGTACAGCTCCGCTTTGAAGTCGACCACGGGGTATCCGGCCACCGGGCCGCGCGCCGCCGCTTCCTGGATTCCGCGCTCGACCGCCGGGATGTACTGCCGCGGGATGACCCCGCCCACGATCTCGTCCACGAACTGGATGCCCGAGCCGCGCGGCAGAGGCGCGATCCGGATCCAGCAGTCGCCGTACTGGCCGCGCCCGCCCGTCTGCTTCTTGTGCTTCCCCTGGCCCTCAGCGCGCGCCTTGAAGGTCTCGCGATAGGCGATCTTCGGCTTCCCGATGACCGCGTGCACGCCGAACTTGCGGGCCAGACGTCCGACGATGATCTCGAGGTGGCGCTCCCCCAGCCCCCGGATCAACGTCTGTCCCAGTTCGCCCGAGTACTCGTGCTGGAACGTGGGATCCTCTTCGTGCAGCTTGTGCAGTCCATTCGAGAGCTTTTCCTCTTCACCCCGTTGCTTCACCTCGATCGCCTCCGTGATCACCGGCTCCGGGAAGGGGATCTTGGGCAGTACGATCGCGAAGTCCTTGGTCGACAGCGTGTCGTTCGTGTGCGTGTCTCGCAGCTTGGCCACGACGCCGATGTCCCCCGCGTGCAGCTCGGGGACTTCGATCCGGTCCTTCCCCACGGTGACGCACAGGTGGTTCAGTTTTTCCACGGCTTCGCGCGGCGCGTTGTAGACGTCCTGCCCGTTCTTGACCAGGCCTGAATACATGCGGAAGAACGTCACGTCGCCCACGTGCGGCTCGGAGATCGTCTTGAACACCTGTGCCACGAACCGCCCCGCGTCCTCCGGCTTGAGCGTCACCCGCTCGGCGCTCCCCCACCGCTGCGCCCCGACCGGGGGGCGCTCGTTCGGCGCGGGAATCAGCTCCACCAGCTTCGAGAGCAAGGCACGCGTCCCGTAGGTCAGCTCAGCGGCGCCGCAGAACAGGGGGAACAGCTCGCCCTTCAGCATGCCGGCCTTCATGGCGGCGATCGCCTCGTCCCGCTCGATCTCCTCGCCCCCCAGGTAGCGCTCCAGCAGCGTATCGTCCGTTTCGGCGATGCGCTCGATCAGCTCCTTGGAGTAGCGCTCGAACCGGTCCCGGTACTCGGGCGGGACATCGACCTCCTCGTACTCGCCGGCCTTGGTGCCCTTTTTATACAGGTGGCACTGCTTGGAGAAGAGGTTGATGATCCCGTGGAACTCGGGGCCTTCGCCCACGGGGATCTCCACCGGGATCACCTTGGGCGTCAGCCGCTCCTTGACCTGCGTGTAGACCTTCTCGAAGTCGGCATGCTCCTTGTCCATCAGTGAGACGAAGAACAGGCGTGGGATCTCCCGCTGCTCGCAATAGTCCCACACCTTTTCGGTGCCCACCTCCACACCGCCCGTGGCCGAGACGACCACCACGGCTCCATCCGCCGCGTACACGCCCGCGAGCGCTTCCCCCGTGAAGTCGAGATAGCCCGGCGTATCGATCAGGTTGAGCTTCGCGTCCATCCATTCGGCGACCGCGAGGGCGAGATTGATGGAGTACTTGCGTTCGATTTCGTCGGGGGTGTAGTCGGTGAGGGCGGTGCCGTCCTTCACGGATCCGTGGCGCTTGCTCGTGC
>WNGL01002481.1_pt1 | contig 22310 bp, 20 predicted proteins | sample 5400591 | NCBI WGS metagenome assembly WNGL01 (sample SAMN13153377, study PRJNA577476) | soil metagenome | isolation source: 80 cm soil or saprolite under Garry oak tree replicate 1 | place: USA:California | collected 2016-06-15 | reverse complement strand
TACAAGTGCGAACAGGTTATCGCACCGTGCGGTACGGGGTGAGGTCAACGGCCCGGTTCACGCGGCAGTGACAGGTCACGCGGATCTGCTCCGGCGCGTCGTCCAGCCATTCCTCCGCCCACCCGTCGCGGGCGGTTCGCCCTATGTCGGCGGGCCGCCAGACGACGGCCAGCCCGTGAGGCGTGCGGACGATGACACCCTGCAGGTGGTGCGCGCGCCGGCACCAGAACGCTTCCGCCACCCTGGCGGCGGCTTCGGGTCGTACTCGGTAGCCGCCTGCCCGGGTTCCGCGCGGCGGCGTTTCCTCAAGCACCGCGGCGGCGACGTCGGCCAAGTCCGGGCGCCCGGTCATGACGGGTCCGCGATGGTGACACGCCGCGTCACGTTCGCCCGGTCCGCCGGGTCGGCCGGGCCGACCACGAGCACCCGGCCGCGCAGCGCCGTCCGCAGCAGGGCCCGCCGCTCGCCGGGCGTGGCGCCCTCCCACCGTGCCGCCCACCCGGCGCGCGACTGCGCCGCGGGCACCGGCCCGGGCGCCCCGTTCAGCGCCTCGCGCTGCGCGCGCAGTCCGGCCAGCCGCGTGTCCAGCGGGCCCATCACGGCGTCGTACTCGGCGAGGGTCTTCTCGCCGCGGCCGAGCCGGTCGGCCATCGCCAGCGCGGTCTGCTCGGCGTCGGCGATCAGGCTGTCCAGCGCGGTCGCCTGCTCGGCGTGCCGCGCGGCTGCGGCCTCGACCTGCGCGGCGTGACGCGGGTCGGACAGGATCGCGATGGCCAGCTCCCGCGCCGCCGCGTCGAGGTCGCGCTGGTCGATGTGGACGGTCCCGCAGCCGCCGCCCGCGTACTTGTTGCACCAGTACTGGCGCGCGACCTGCCCGTCCGGGTAGGGGCGCCGGCGCGGCACGGGCCGCGTGGACAGCCGGTGGCGGCAGGCCGCGCACACCGCGGCGCCGGAGCACAGGTAGGTCCGGGTGTAGGGGCGGCCGGGGCGCCGCGCGGCGTACTTCGCGACGATCCGGTCGAACGTGTCGCTGTCGATGACCGGCTCGCCGGGCAGCTTCGCGACGATCATGCCGCAGTGTTCCAGGTTGCCGCGGTTCCGCTCGCGCAGCAGCACCTCGCGCAGCCCCGTCCGGCGCCACGGCTTGCCCTGGCTGGTGGTGATGCCCCGCGCGGTGAAGTCGTCCACGATGGAGTCCTGCGACTCGCCCTTGAGGAACCGGGCGGCGGCCTCGCGCAAGATCGCGACCTCGGCGGGACGCTGGGTGATGCCGTCCGGTTCCCACCCGAACGGGCGATCCTGCCACCCGGCCGCGTCGACCTGCCCGGCCATCGCCTTGGCGCGCTTGCCGCGCCGCACCCGGTCACTCAGTCGGTCGGAGTAGTACGCGGCGCCGGCCATCGCGTCCCTGAATGATTTCTTGCCCGATGCGCTGGTCAGGTCGAACTCGGCATCGGAGTCGAGCACCAGCAGGCCGCGCTCGGCGGCGGCGATCAGCCGCTCGCCCTCGGCGGGCTGGCGGCTGAACCGCTCCAGGTCGAACACGATCACCCCGGCCGCCGCGCCGGTCTCCAGCCGGGCCATGAGCGCGTCCCACCCCTCGCGGTGCACGCGCGGGTTCCACGCCGAGCGGCCGTCGTCAACGTGGACCAGGCCCTCGGCCAGCTCACGCTCGGCGAGGACCGCGCGGCACGCGCCGGCCTGCCCGCTGGTGGAGCGCTGTTCCTTGTCGCCCTTGCGGGACAGCCGCGCGTAGATGTCGATCGGGCCGGTGACCTGGGTTGTGCTCATACCCTGAGTCTACCGCGAATGTGTAGTTAATGCGTACCTAGCTGGGGTGGTCCATCTGAATGTGCCGTCGGGGAGCTGGTCGACGTGCCATTTCGGGTGCTGCTTGAGCCGGTGGTCGTGGCGGCACTTGGGGCCGGTGTTGCACAAGCACGTCCGGCCGCCTGCCTCATAGGCGGTGTTGTGCTCGACGTCGCACTGGGCGGCGGGTCGGCGGCAGACCGGGCTGGTGCAGGTGGCGTGCCGGATCTGGGACAGGTGCCGGAGCTTGACCCCGGGATCATGGCCTTGGGCTTCGAACCGGTGGTCACACGGGTCGGTGGTCAGCGAGTCGACGGTGATGACCAGGTCGGGCCCGGTCCCTGGGGTTTGGAACCGCCAGGTACCGTACCCGCCCGGCGGGCCGTCCCGGCCGGCCGGGGTGAAGGAGAACCCGTCCTCTCCTGGCGGTCCGGGACCGGCGCGTTTCCCGTGTTTCTTCGGTTCGGGACGGGCGCAGCCGTGGGCGACGGCGTGCCCCTGGCTGTCGGTGACCGTCAGGCACCACGTGGTCTTCGGGTTCCGCGCGGCGCTGGTGGCCAGGTCGCGGGCCAGCCAAGGGTCGACCGGGCCCAGGCTGGCGAGTTCGCCGGGCCGGTCCGCCAGGCCGGCCAGGGTGGCCAGCGGGACCGTCAGGGTGACCCGCCCAGCGAACCCGGTCGGGGCTACGCCGGGCGTGGTGTCCTGGCCCGGGCCGGGGCGGGAATCCTTGCCGAGGAGCAGGTCCAGGTAGGCGCGGGCGCGGAGCTGGTCCATGTCCCCCTCCAGGCCCGCCTTGCGCAGCTCCTTCGCCCGGGCGGTGATCTGCTCATCGGCGGCCAGCACCTCATCCGGGGGCAGCTCGCAGCCCATCAGCGCGGCGTTGCCGGTGTCCTGGATCCACCGCTCCACCCGGGCATCTTTCGCCGCGGTCTCCCGCCGCTCCCTCGCCTTCTCCGGCGCGGCCTGCATCACGGCACGAGCGATCGCGGCGCGCAGCGCGCCAGGGGTCAGCCGGGCCGCCCGGTCCAGCACCCCGGCCTCGGCCACGCGGGCCTCATCGTCCTCCAGCAACGCGGTGGCCCGGGCGATGATCTCCGCCTTGTACCGGGAAATCATCCCGTCTTCCAGCGCCGAGGCGGTGCCGGGTAGGCGGGCGGGCAGGGTCTGCGCCATCCCGATCAGGCTGTCCGCGCGGGCCCGGGACTCGCCCAGCGCGTACGCGATCTGGTCCGCGGTGAACTCCGCACCCAGCGTCCCGGGGTTCCGCCGGGCCAGCTCCGCCACCACGGCGAGCTTACGGGCGTGCGTGTGCGCCTCGACCCGGTCCCACGCGCACAGCACTCCGACCAGCTCAGCCTCTGAGACACCGGCGAAGCCGTCCTGTGCCGCGGAGTCGGCGGCGACCGCCAACTGCGCGCAGCCCGGCAGCACGTCCAGCGGCATCCCCGGCCCGAACCCGGCCGCGCGGCTGGACGACTCGCCGGGGAAGGCCCGCGCGGAGCCGGGCTGACCCGGGCCGCGCCGCCCGGTGGTGGCGGCCTTGACCGCCAGCAGCTCATCGGCGGCCGCCTCCTCGATCTCGGCCAGCTCCTCCGCACTGAGCGGGGCGTAATCCTCGTACTCCTCGTCCTCACCGGGCGGCTCGTCGTGCTCACGGGCCCGGTCCAGCCAGTCCTCCCGTTCCGGGTCGCGGTCCAGCCAGGTGAGATCTTCGTCCCACCCGGGGTCCGCGGGAACCGGCGACGGGAGCATGAACCACGACCGTTCGGAAGAAGGATTGTTCTATCGAACATAGAAGCGTAAATCATTCATGACCACAAGTATATTCGTAAATATAGTACCGATTTCGAATGGTGTGACCGATGCGCTTTGTCCCGGAGTGGCTTGCGGGTGCGGGCGGATTCGGGGGCCATGATGGTGGCCCGGACGACGGGCGCGGCGCCCCGTACGGACCCTGGACGATCGGGCACCAGCCCACCCGCGATGTCGAGGCCGTGCTGGATCAGATCGAGCAGGCGCTAGGCCGGCTGTGATCGTTAGCGGTTCGGGATGGTAGTTGTAGCGATCGCGGGTAGTGGCGACGATCGTGGAGTCCATCCTGGCCCGGAGCTACGCCTTCGGCGTGGTCAGCCTGCGGTACCTCATCGTCGGCGGCTGGGCGGCCGCGGTGGTGCTCGCCATCATGTTCCTCCCGCCGCTCAGCGCCACGTCCTCCGGCGGCCTGTCGAACCTGATCCCCGCCGGGCTCGGCCGCCGCCCGGGCCGAAGCCGATGTGGCCCATCTGTTCGGCTTCCCCATCGACGCGGCCGTGGCCATCGTGCAGCGCGATCCGCACGGGATGCCCGCGGTCGTCAGGGACCGGGCGCTCCGCCAGGCCATCGCCGTGGACCGGCGGCTATCCGGCCAGTCCGACGGTCAGCTCGCCCCGGCCGCGGCGGCACTGGCCAGGGCCGGCCATCCGGACGCCGCCCGGATCCTGTCCGGCCCGGTCAGCCCGGGGCCGCCGGGTGGCATTCCCGGGCTAGCCGGGGCCTTCCCGCTGCCCAACGCGGCCGGGTTGCTGCGCGGCGCTCCGCTGGCCACACTGGCCTGCGCCGCCACCGCCTACGTGATCGCCATCCGGGTCGTGGTCTGGCTCGCCGGGCGGATGGGCGTTACGCTGCCCCCTGACCTGGACCCGGTGCTGGTGGTGCTGCTGCTCGGCGTGACCACCGACTACACGGTGTTCTTCCTGGACGGCATGCGCGCCCAGGTCGCTGGCGGCGTGCCGCGGATCCGCGCGGCGCGGCTGGCCACCGCGGAGTTCGCGCCGATCATCCTGGCCGCGGGCATCATCGTGGCGGCCGCGGCCGCCTCCCTCGTGGTAGCCAGGACGAAGATGCTCGGCGCGGCGAGCTTCGCCATGCTCGCGGTGATACCGCTGGAGCAGTTCAGGCAGATCGCCCTGGCCATGGCGCTCGGCGTCGTCCTGGACGCGATCGCCGTCCGCTCGCTGCTGGTCCCGGCCCTGGTGGCGCTGTTCGGACGGCTGGGCATGTGGCCGGGTAACCGCCGCGCCAGGCCGGAGCCCGTGCCCGCGGCACCGCCGCCGGTGCCGGCCGGCGATCAGCCCTGACCGGCCCGTTCCAGCACGGCCAGCCAGGCCTGCACGGTCGTGGCGCCGATCCTCGCCTCGTTGACCTCGAAGACCTCCGGCTCGATGCCGGCCACAATCCACCCGTGGCTGAACGCGGTGCGCAGCTCGTCCTGGGTGACCCGCCGCGGCCCCCAGGTTCCCGGCTGACGGTCGCTGAAGCAGACCAGGTAGCAGCGGCCGCCCGGGCGCAGCACCGCCGCCAGGCTGGTCACGTACCTGGCGCGGTGCTCGTCGTCGAATACGTGGAACACGCCGCAGTCGATGATCGCGTCGAAGGTCAGGCCCAGGTCACCCAGCCGGAGCGCGTCACCGACTTCGAAGCGAGCCACCAGGCCCCGTTCGGCCGCCTTCTGCCTGGCCCGCCGGACGGCGAGGCCGGACACGTCGACCCCGACCGCGTCGGCGCCGTGGGCGGCGGCCAGCAGGGTCTGCTCCCCCGTGCCGCAACCGGAGTCGAGCACGCGCCCGGCCAGCAGGCCCTGTTCCGCGAGGCGTACGAAGGCCGGCTGCGGCCGGCCGATGTCCCACGGGGCGGGTGTACTCGCGGCATATGAGTCGTCCCAGCTCGGCGTCGTCATGGTGTCCAAAAGTACCGGATCCGCCTTCATCACATATAATCTGCTGACAGATAATCTGTGCACAGTTAATCTGTGTGTAGGTTAACTGACGAGGGAGGAACCATGTGGGAGTACGAGTACAGCCTCGAGACCAGCGCCGACCGCGGGGCGCTGTGGCGCCACTGGGCGGACATGGCGGCCTGGCCGCAGTGGAACGACGGCATCGAGACGATCGACGTGGACGGGCCGTTCGCGATCGGCACCACGTTCACCATGACCCCGCCCGGGGACGAGCCGATCAGGATGCGGCTGGTCGAGATCGAGCCGGGCACGTCGTTCACGGACGAGATGGACGCCGGCGACTTCGTGGTGCGGACCGAGCACCGGCTGGAGGCCGCGGCCGGCGGGCTGACCAGGATCGTCTACCGCACGCAGATCACCGGCGAGGCGGCCGGTCACGTCGGCCCGGAACTCGGCCCGCAGATCACCGCGGACTTTCCCGAGGTCGTGGCCGCACTGGCCGGGCGGGCGGAGGGCTGACCCGGTGCCGCTCGATCCTGAGGACAGCCCGGGGTTCCTGCTCTGGCACGTCACGCTGCGCTGGCAACGCGAGATCGCTGCGGCACTGGCCCCGCTCGGCCTGACCCACGTGCAGTTCGTGCTGCTGGCCGCGGCGTGGTGGCTGAACTCCCGTGGCGAGGACCCGAACCAGCTCAGCGTGGCCCGCCAGGCCGGCACCGACGTGAAGATGACCTCGGAGGTGCTGCGCAAGCTGGAGGCCAAGGGACTGGTCGTACGGACCGTCGACGTCGCGGACACCCGGGCCAGGAAGATCCGGGTGACCGAACGGGGCGGCCAACTCGCCCTAGCGGCAGTGACTGCCGTGGAGGGTGTCGACGCCGCCTTCTTCCGGGCCGTCCCCGATCCCGGGGCGCTGCTGGCGATGCTGCGGACGCTGGCCCGGGGCGGGGGCTGATATACCGGGATGATGAGCGCCGATTCGCTGGCCGACCAGATGCGCGCCGCTGCGAGATCACTCCTGGCCTCGCTGGACGGTGAGCAGCGCGAGCTCGCCGCGCGGCCGTTCGCCGACGACGCGGCCCGGCGGTGGCTGGAGTACCGGCCGCGCAGCCGACCCGGCGCATGCCTCGCCGAGCTCAGCGGGACCGCCACGAAGGCGGCGCACCGGCTGCTGGCTACCGGGCTGAGCGAGCACGCGTACGCGCAGGCGATGGGCATCGTCGCGCTGGAGGAAGTGCTCGACCGGAAGGAGCAGTGGCGGCGGGGCCGGCACAGCCGCGACTACTGGGTGAGCGTGTACGGCGATCCGGACGGCGATCAGCCGTGGTCGTGGCGGTTCGAGGGGCATCACCTGTCGGTGACGATGACCCTGGCCGGCCAGGAGGTCTCCCCCGCCCCGGTATTCTTCGGTGCCAACCCGGCCCGCGTCAGCTACGCCGGCCACCCGGTCTCCCGGCCGCTCGGCCCGGAAGAAGACCTGGTCCGGGCGCTGCTGGACGCGATGGGCTCGCGGGTCCGTTCGGCCGCCGTGGTGGCGGGGCAGGCTCCGGCCGACATCCGCACCGGGACCAGCCCCCGGGCCAGCCAGGGCATCGAACCGCCCGGCGTGCCCGCCACCGGGCTCGGGCCGGCCGCCCGGGCCCTGCTGGCCCAGCTGGTCGCGCTCTACCTGGACCGGCTGCCCGCGGAGCTCGCGGACTGGCAGGCGGCCCGGCTGGGCGGGTCAGAGCTGCACTTCGCCTGGGAGGGGCCGCTGACGCCGGGCGCCAGGCACTACTACCGCGTACAAGGGGACGACCTGCTGATCGAATACGACACCACCGCCGACGGCAACCACGCGCACACCGTGCTGCGCCGCCCGCACAGCGACTTTGGCGACGATGTGCTCGCGGCGCACTACACAAGGGCGCATTCCTGACCGCTCGGGTCAGGTGCTGCAAGCCAGGTGGATGATGACCGGCTTGCTGCGGACGCCGTCCTTGTTGTAGATCCACGCCTTGACGGTGCTGGTGTATTCGAAGCCGGTCCCGCACCCCTGGTCGAGCGGATAGGCGATGCTGTCCCCCGTGACGATGCCCTCCGCCGGGTTGGAGAACACGTAGTCATGCTCGCGCCAGTCGGATCCCTGGACGCCTACGAAACCGAAGCCCGCGGCGTTGTGGCCAGGATCGGAGTAGGAGATCTCGAAAAACACCCGCGCGCCTTGCTGGTAGGTATAGGCGCCGGTGATGCGCGGGGCCGGGGCGGGGGGTGCCGGCTTGGGCGCGGGCCGGGCCGGCCTGGCGGCCATCCTGGCCTCTACCTGGGACAGGCCCGGGTTATCGTCTCGCTGGTGCTGGATCACGGCGTTCAGGCTGTATCCGGCGGAGGCCCCGAGGATGACCGCGATGGCCGACGCGGTGATCAGGGGCCGCCGCCGTGGCCGCCGCCGCCCGTCGCGGGCCCTGGGTATGCCCGGCCGGTCCGCGCCTGCCGGGGCCGGCTCGGACCGTGGCCCCATCGCGGACTGGGCGGCGGTCACCCTGGCGAGCAGCTCGGCGGCGGTGGGCCGGCGCAGAGGGTCCTTGACCAGGCACTGTTCGATCAGCGGCCGCACTTCGGCGGGAGCGTCCTCGAGGTCAGCCGCCACGCGGACCACCCGGTCGAGCACCGCGGCGGGCGGCCCGGCGCCGAACGGCTTGCGCCCGGTGGCGGCGAAAGCGAGCACCGCGCCCAGGCTGAACACGTCGCTGCGCGGCCCGACCTCCTCGCCCGCGGCCTGCTCGGGGGCCATGAAACTGGGTGTGCCCACCACGAGGCCGGCCCGCGCCAGCGGAGCTGCCTCCGCGGCCTGGGAGATGCCGAAGTCGATCACCCGCGGCCCGTCCGGTGCCAGCAAGACGTTGGATGGCTTGAGGTCGCCGTGCACGACGCCCGCGGCGTGGATCGCGGTCAGGCTCTTGGCCAGGCCCGCGGCCAGCGCCAGCAGCGACCAGGCGGTCAGCGGCCCGCTATTGCGCACCGCCTCGGACAGCGACGGGCCCGCCACGTACGAGGTGGCGAGCCAGGGCACCGGAGCGTCTACGTCGGCGTCCGCCACCAGCGCCGTGAACAGGCCGCTCACCTTCCTGGCCGCGGCGACCTCGGTGCTGAACCGGGTACGGAACTCAGGATCGGCGGCCAGTTCGGCGTGGACGACTTTCACGGCGACCGGCCGGCCAGCGGCTGAGACGCCCAGGAATACCCGTCCCATGCCGCCCGCGCCAAGCCGTCCGAGCAGCTGATAAGGGCCGATCAGCCGCGGATCGGCGGGCTCCAGTCCCCCCACCACGCTAAAATCCCACCCCAAGGTCGCAATGACACCATTCCTGCCATATCAGACAGGGCAATGATAAGGGGGCGGAAGCCGGGTTGCATATGGGCAGCGGCGGTGTTTGCGTAAACCGTTCCGCGGACGCCGGCGCCGGGAGCCGAAGGTAAGCGCCTGACCAGCGCAGAGCGAGATTTTCAGGACGGGCAGGCGAGGCTAATCCGCACCGGCTGGCTGCTCTGGCCTCCATCCAGCGGGAGCCGTTGACGCCCATCAAGCCGAATCCGCGTGCGTCATTACCGGGTCCTCGTATTGCACATCAAAGTAGACCCAGGTGCCTTCGCGGTACGTTGCCGAACCCGTTATCTCGGGTGCCGGCGTCGGCGACGGAGACTCGCCCGGCGACGGGGACGAGGATGCCGTCGGAGACGGGGAGACGGTCATGGACGGAGAGGATGACGGCGAGGCGGTCGGCGATGGCGCGGACGGCGACGCGGCGGCGGAGGCGGTCGAGGACGGCGGCTGACTGCGGCGCTGGGTGCCTACCGCGACCACGGCGGGATTGACGGCCGCCCGCGGCCCTCGCGTCGGCGAACTGACCCGGGGAGCGGCGGTCGGACGGGTGCCGGGGACCGCGGGGGGTGCTGTGGTCAGCGTCGGCGAGGCCGCGGCCCGCGGTGCCAGCCTTGTCGCGGATGGGTGCGAGCCCGCGGGGCTCAGCGCGAAGCTGACCGCGACCGACGTCGCGAGCACGCCCGACGTCACTCCCGCCGCCGTCAGCGGCCGCCACCAGCGGCGGCCCGACGGCCGCGCTGGCGCCTCGGCGGGCCCGGCCGGGGCGGGCACGCTCTCGGCGAACGCACCCAGGGCCGGGCCGGGCAGCCAGCCGGGCGCGGGCTGCCCGTCATTCGCCGCCTCCAGCACCTCGTCGGCGGTGGGCCGCTGGACCGGGTCCTTGGCCAGGCAGCGTTCGACCAGCGGGCGCAGGCCGGCGGGTATCTCACCGAGGTCCGGTCGGCCGTAGACCAGCCGGTAGGCCACCTCTGGACGCGATCCGCGGCCGAACGGCCCGCGACCCGTGGTGGCGAAGCTCAGCACCGCGCCCAGGCTGAAGATGTCGCTCGGCGGGCCGATCTCCCCGCCCAGGGCCTGCTCCGGGGACATGAATCCGGGCGAGCCCGTCACCCAGCCGACGCCAGCCGCCGACACGGTGCTCTTTTCCGGCCCGGCGGCGCGGGAGATGCCGAAGTCGATCACCCGTGGCCCATCCGGGGACAGCAGCACGTTCGAGGGCTTCAGGTCGCAGTGCACCACGCCCGCGGCGTGGATGGCGCTCAGGCTCTCGGCCAGACCCGCCGCCAGCGCCAGCGCGGGCCGCGCCGCCATCGGCCCATCGCCGGTCACCGCCTCGGCCAGCGAGGGCCCGGCCACGTACGCCGTGGCCAGCCACGGCAGCGCGCTTTCGACGTCCGCGTCCAGCACCAGGGCGGTGAACAGGCCGCTGACCTGGCGGACCGCGGCGACCTCGCGGGCGAACCGCACCCGGAACTCGGGGTCCGCGGCCAGGTCCGCGCGGATCACCTTCACCGCGACCGGTCTCCCGCCCGCGGACAGGCCCAGGTACACATGTCCCATGCCGCCGCGGCCGAGCCGGCCGACCAGCCGGTACGGGCCGATCCGCCCGGGATCCCCCGGTGCCAAGCCCCCGATCACGCCATACGCCCCCTAACGTCACAAAGGCCCTTTGGACGTCATCCGGACAAATTCATCCTAAGATGGCACCGCAAAGGCAGGCCCTCGGGGTAGGTTGCTATTCGGCTACGTCATTCCGCCCTTCCCGGCTCCTGTTACCTCCTGCACCTGCCCTCACTTCAGGCTCAGCAGTTCGCGGAATCGGCCGCCACGCCAAATTGGGGCAGCGAATTAGGTGCTTTCTATTTCAATGACCAGCGGGTAATAATTGCCCCGGTTTTTGGCCGCATGGTGAACGCCCCGGGTGCGGGACGGCCCGCACCCGGGGCGCACCGGGTCGTACCCTCAGGCCGGCAGAACCGGGCCCGCCTCGGGTTCCGCCATGGCCCCGGCGTCCTGCTGCACCTGGCCGTCGTCGCGGCGCAGCGGCCCGCGGCGGAGCAGGAGGCCGCCGACGATCGCGCCGCCGGCGAAGATGCCGGCGACCCACCAGAACGCGGTATCGTAGCCGTGCGCGAGCGCCTGCCCGAGCAGGGCCTGGCGGCCGATCAGACGGGTCTGCGGGTCCGAGGCGACGTGCAGGGTCAGGTAGGACGCGACGGCGCTCGCGAAGATGGTGTTGAGCAGCGAAGTGCCGATCGAGGCACCGAGTTGCTGGCCGACGGTGACGGTGGCCGAGGCGACGCCGGCGTCGCGCGGGGCCACGCCGAAGGTGCCGGTGTTGATCGTGGGCGCGATCACCATGCCGAGGCCGATCCCGGTCAGGATGAGCGGGCCGAGCACGCCGTCCACGTAGGCGGTGTGCGGTCCCAGCTGGGCAAACCAGGTCATCGCGCCCGCGGCTACCACGAACCCGGTGGCCACCAGCGGCTTCGGCCCGATCCTCGGCATCAGCACGATCGTGGACAGGTTGGCCGCGACCGCGATGCCGCCGGCGATGGGCAGGATGGCGAAGCCGGTGACGACCGGCGAGTAGGCCAGCGTCTGCTGCAGGTAGTAGGTCAGGAACAGGAAGACACCGAACATCCCGCTGGAGGCGATGAGCATGGACGCGTACGCGCCGCCCCGGTTGCGGTCGAGCACGATCCGCGGCGGGAGCAGCGGGTTAGGCGCCCGTGTCTGCCAGATGGCGAACAGCACGAGGAGCACCACGCCCGCGGCCAGGAAGCCCCAGGTGGACGGCGTGTGCCAGTTGTGCGTGGCCGCGTTCGAGAACCCGTAGACGAGACAGAACAGGGCCGCGGACACCAGCAGCACGCCCGGGATGTCCAGCCTGGGCTTGACCTGGGACCGCTGCCGCTCAAGCAGGAGCACTCCCCCGATAAAGGCCACGCCCGCGAAGATCAGGTTCACGTACAGCGTCCAGCGCCAGGACAGGTACTCGGTCAGGGCGCCGCCGAGCAGCAGGCCGATGGCCCCGCCGGCCGCGGCGATCGCGCCGTAGATGCCGAACGCCCTGCCGCGCTCCTTCGGCTCGGTGAACGTGGTGGTCAGCAGCGATAGCGCCGACGGCACCAGGATCGCGCCGAACGCGCCCTGGCAGGCCCGGGCCGTGATCAGCATGCCGAAATTGACCGAGGCACCGCCGACGGCCGAGACGCCGGCGAAGCCGAGCAGCCCGATCAGGAACGTTACCTTCCGGCCGAACAGGTCGGCCAGCCTCCCGCCGAGCAGCAGCAAGCTGCCGAACGCGAGGGTGTACGACGTCACTACCCACTGCCTGTCCACCGTGGTGAAGTGCAGCGCACGCTGAGCGGACGGCAGGGCGATGTTCATCACCGTGACGTCGAGGACGACCATGAGCTGCGCGAGGCCGATGACGCCGAGGATGAGCCAGCGCCGCCGGTCTCCCGAGCCGGCCCTATCGATGGAGTTGACATCTGACATGAGCTTCACCAATCTGGAGGTACCTTCTCCGCTTAGCCCACAGTAACATGAAGCGGAGGAGTTGTCTCCACTTTTATTTGGGGAGGTTTCAGGTGGCGGAGAACTCGGTCGGGCATCCTGGGGGCTCCGGTACGCGGCCGCTGCGGCGCGATGCCGAGCGGAACCGGCAGCGGATCCTGGCGGCGGCCGCGGAGGTGTTCAACGAGCGCGGGCTCGAGGTCAGCCTGGACGAGATCGCCCGTCATGCGGGGGTCGGTGTCGGCACCGTCTACCGGCGGTTCCGCACTAAGGAGGAGCTGATCGAGGCGCTGTTCATGGATCGCCTCGACTCGATCGCGGCCATCGGCGAGGAGGCCTTCGCGTCGCCGGATCCCTGGTCCGGCCTGGTGTTCTTCATGGAGCGGATGGGCGAGACCATGGCGGGCAACCTCGGCCTGCGGCAGATGCTGATGTTTGCCACCTACGGCCGGAATCTGGTCGCGGTCGCCCGCCAGCGCAACGCGCCGCTGGTCGAACGGCTCGTGCAGCGGGCGCAGGCGGCCGGGCAGCTCCGCGCCGATATCCGCCAGACCGACATCATCTTTATCGTCTTCGTGCTGATCGAAGCGACCCAGCTCTCGCACGCCGCGGACCCCGACATCTGGCGGCGGTACCTGACCCTGATCCTGGACGGCATGCGGCCCGGCCGGGAGGGAGCCACCCCGCTTCCGGTGCCCGCCATGCTGCCGGAGGAGATGGAGAAGAGCATGCGGCAGGCCGCGCCATGGCAGCGCTGACGCTTTCTGGCGATCTGCCCCTATCCGGCCCTATTCACGCAATCCGCAGATTGATTTGCATTTGCACGTGCATGTACAAAGCGTAAACGAATAAATTCATGCAATCGTTAGCAGTGTCTCTGCGTCATCACCGCGATTTCGCCGTAGCATGATCGACGATATCGTGTCGTCGCAGCTAGGCTGCCCGGCGAGAGCGCTGGCGGGCGGCGGGGTGCGGCCCGGCCCGGCACGCAAAAGGAAACACGCGACACGACGCACCTCGATGCGTGACATACCGGCGAAAACGCCTTAACATGGTTTCCTGCGCTTAACGCGTTACTTCCCGACGGGAATTACCGCCCTTCCCGCCGGTCCGCCTTCCCCCGCTAACTAGGCATTCTCCAGGAGACACCACGCATGAACCCCGGCGACAGCGTGCAAGACGTCAGCCGAACAGGGCCGGATGAAGCCAGCGGTCTCGGTGCCGCCGCCGTCGGCCCGGGCAGTGCCATGATGGCGCGATCGCCGAGAACCGAGAAACCCCTCGAGGACATCCAGGACATCATCGACAAGCTCGCGGCCGTGGACCAGGAGCTGCGGCGCTCGAAGAGCGGCGCGGCGAGCCGGTCGAACTAGACGCTTACCCCCTAGATCCGTAGGTACTGAGCAGCCGTGCGCTGTCGGCCGCGCTGAGCGCGGCGGCGCGCAGCAGGGCGAACGCCCGGATGTAGCGGGCGACGTCCTCTTGGCTCTCCAGGTAGACGCCGCCGGATAGCGCTTCCAGATAGACCACGCCCAGGCTCGGCGCGTCAGGGAACCTCAAGATGGCCAGCGAGGCGCTGCCCGCCGCCGCGTGCGCGCCGGCCGTGAACGGCAGCACCTGCAGGGTGAGGCCGGGAAAGTCGTCGGCCAGCTGAACGAGGTGGCTGATCTGCCCGGCCATGACGCCGGGGCCGCCGACCGCCTGGTGCAGCGCCGCCTCGCCGAGGATCACCGTCAGGCGCCGCTCGGCGGAGGAACCGAGGATGACCTGGCGCCGGGTGGCCCTGGCCGCCAGCGCCTCCTCCCGCTGCTGGTCGGTCGCGTACCCGGGCTCGGCGGCCACGATCGACCGGGCGTAGTCGTCGGTCTGCAGCAAGCCGGGAACGACCTGTGCCTCATAGATCATGATCTCGGCCGCGGCCGACTCCATGATCACGTAGTCCAGGTACGGGCCGGGCAGGACGTCCGCGTACGGATGCCACCAGCCGCGCTGGCCGCCGCGGCTCGCGATGGCCACCAGCGCGGCCTGCTCGCGGTCCGGCACCCCGTATTCAGTCAGTAGCTCGCGCAGCTCCTTCGGCCTGATGCCGCGCTGCCCGGTCTCGATCCGGCTGATCTTCGACCGGTCGCACTCCAGCATGCGGGCCGCGTCCTCGAGCGCGTAGCCCACGTTTTCCCGGTACCGGCGCAGCGCGCCTCCGACGAGGCGGCGCCGCACGGGTGGTTCTCCGGTCACGGTTCCTGCCTTTCCGCGGTCTAACGCCGCGTAAGTGCACTTTGGGGTATTTGCAGAGTAACGTAGCACTTGATGTAGTCCATAGCAGGCAACGACACGCCGCGCGTGGCATGCGGCGGCGGGAAGGCGGCCTAGGGATGCAGGCGGCTGAGGGCGGTGAGGATGCGGTTCTCTGACACCGGGGCCTGGGTGCCGAGGGTCTGGGCGAACAGGCTGACCCTGAGTTCCTCCAGCATCCAGCGCACCTCGGTGACGTCGGGCTGGTCGCGGCGCGCGGCGGGCAGGTCCGCGACCGCCTGCTGGCAGGCCTGTTCCGCCCGCCGGGCGATGGCCATGTTGGCCGCGTCCCGGGCCGGGTTCTCCGGCAGCTTGTCCAGCCGTCGCTCGATCCCCCGCAGGTAGCGGGTCAGGTGCGGTAGGCGGCGGTACCCGGTGGCCGCCACGAAACCGGGATAGATGAGCCCGGACAACTGCGCGCGCATGTCGGCCACGGCGGGCCGCAGCAAGTCGGCGTAGTTGTCGTCCAGCCGGGCGCCGACGGAGTGGGCCAGCCGCAGCGCCGCCTCCACCTGCGTCACCACCTCGGCGGTCACCTCGTGCAGGCCGGACCGGACCGAGGCGGACAGCCGCTGGAAACCCTCGCGGTCCCAGGCCGGGCCGCCCGCCTCGGTCATCAGGTAGTCCGCGGCGCAGTTGACGCAGTCCGCGAACATGGCCGCGACCCCGCCGTGCGGGTTGTGGCTGAGCGCCAGCTTGGCCCGTGTGGACAGGCCGCCCGCGATCGACTTGAACCCCCAAGCCGGCGACGGCGCGCCCAGCAGGATGAGCCGCCTGGTGCCGGCCCACATCGCCGCATGGGCCGCGTCCGGCGTCTCGAAGAGCCGGACGTCGACCGTGGCGCCCGCGTCGGCGAGGGCCGGGTAGGCGACGACGCTGCCGTCCCGGAACTCCCGGGGCAGCTCGCCGACGGTCCACGACGTCAGGCCGGTGCGGGTGATCGCGGCCGCCGCCTCGGACAGCACCGCCCGCAGCCGCGGCCTGAGCTCGCGCTGGAGCTCGGCGACGTCCTTGCCCTCGGCCAGGACGCGGCCGGAGTCGGTCACCCGGACGGTGATCCGCAGGTGCCGCGGCAGCTTGGACAGATCCCAGGCGTCGCGCGGCACGCTCACCCCGCGCAGCGCCCTCAGCTCGCGGGCCACGGTGTCGCGCAGGTCCCCGGACGGCTCGCCGAGGCGAGCGACGACCTCCCGCGCCACGTCCGGCGCGGGCACCAGGTCACGCCGCAGCGCCTTGGGCAGCGACCGGATCATCTCGGTGACCAGCTCGGTGCGCAGCCCGGGCACCTGCCAGGAGAATTCGGCCGGGTTCACCTGGTTGAGCCGGCTCAGCGGGATGTCCACGGTCACGCCGTCGGACTCGCTGCCCGGCTCGAAGGCATAGGAGAGCGGCACGGGGGGCACTCCGGCCGACTCCGAGGTCCAGACGTCGGGGTAAGCGTCGGCACTGACCCCGGTGGCGTCGTCGTTGAGCAGGTCGCTGGCCTTAAACGTGAGCAGGCCCGGGTCGGCCCGGCGGGCTTGCTTCCACCAGGTGTCGAAATGCTGGGCGGACACCACGTCCGCCGGGATCCGCGCGTCGTAGAACGCGAACAGCTCGTCTTCGCTCGCGACCAGGCCGCGGCGGCGGGCCCGGTGCTCCACCTCCTCGGCTTCGGCCAGCAGCCGCCGGTTCTCGGCGAAGAACCGGTGGCTGGTCTGCCAGTCCCCCTCCACCAGCGCGTGCCTGATGAACAGCTCCCGTGCCGCCGCCGGGTCGAGCGAGGAGTACGGGACCTTGCGGTCCACCACCAGCGGCACCCCGTACAGCGTGACCTTCTCCAGCGCGACCGCCCCGCCGCGCTTCTTCTCCCAGTGCGGCTCGCTGTAGCTGTGCCGGACCAGGTGCCGGGCCAGCGGCTCCACCCACTCCGGCTCGATCCGCGCCACCGTCCGCGCCCACAGCCGGGACGTCTCCACAAGCTCCGCCGCCACGATCCAGTCCGGCGGCTTTCTGGCCAGGGAGGATCCCGGGAAGATGGCGAACCGGGCGCTGCGCGCGCCCAGGTACTCGGCCCGCGGCCGTCGCCCCTTGGGCGCCGAGGCGGCTGGCTGGAGCGGCTCTGTTTTCATGCCGATTTGGGAGAGCAGGCCGGCCAGCAGGGAAACGTGCAACCCGGTCCGTTCGGCCGACGTTGACCGGACCGCCACCCCGAGATCGCCGGCCAGCGTTTGCAACTGCCCCCGCAGGTCCTGCCACTCACGGACCCGCAGGTAGTTCAGGAAGTCGGCGCGGCAGAGCCGGCGGAAGGCCGAGGAGGACAGCTCGCGCTGCCGTTCGGCCAGGTAGTCCCACAGGTTCAGGTAGGCGACGAAGTCCGAGTCCTCATCGGCGAAGCGGCGGTGCTTGTCGTCGGCCGCCTGCTGGGCGTCGGCGGGCCGCTCGCGCGGGTCCTGGATGGACAGCGCCGCCGCGATGATCAGGACCTCGCGGACGCAGCCGTTCCGGTCGGCCTCGAGGATCATCCGGCCGATCCGCGGGTCCACCGGCAGCCGGGCCAGCTTCCGCCCGAGCCCGGTGATACGGCCGTTTTTGAACGCGTTCAACTCGGCGAGCAGGGTCAGCCCGTCGGCGATGTTGCGCGCGTCGGGCGGGTCGATGAACGGGAACTTCGGGATGTCGCCCAGGCCTATCGCGGCCATCTGCAAGATGACCGAGGCCAGGTTGGTACGCAGGATCTCCGGATCGGTGAACTCCGGCCGGGACTCGAAGTCCTCTTCGGAGTACAGCCGGATGCAGATGCCGTCCGAGGTGCGCCCGCTGCGCCCCTTGCGCTGGTTGGCCGACGCCTGCGAGATCGGCTCGATCGGCAGCCGCTGCACCTTGGTCCCGCGGCTATACCGGGAGATGCGCGCCGTGCCCGGGTCGATGACGTACTTGATGCCGGGCACGGTGAGCGAGGTTTCGGCCACGTTGGTCGCCAGCACGACCCGGCGGGTGAGGCTGGAGGCAGCGCGGCGCTCGAAGACCCGGTGCTGCTCGGCGGCTGACAGCCGCGAGTACAGCGGGAGGATGTCGAGTCGCTCACGGCCGGCCAGCAGGTCCGCGGTGTCCCTGATCTCCCGCTCTCCGGACAGGAACACCAGGATGTCGCCGGGCCCCTCGGCGGACAGCTCGTCGATCGCGTCGCTGATTGCCTGCCCCTGGTCAGCGTCCTCGTCGACCGGCCGGTACCGGACCTCCACCGGGTAGGTGCGGCCGGACACCTCGACGATCGGCGCGCCGCCGAAGGCGGCCGCGAACCGCTCCGGGTCGATGGTCGCGGAGGTGATGATCACCTTCAGGTCCGGGCGGCGGGGCAGCAGCTGCCGGAGGTAGCCGAGGATGAAGTCGATGTTCAGGCTGCGCTCGTGCGCCTCGTCGATGATCAGCGTGTCGTAGCGGCGCAGGTCCCGGTCCCGGGCGAGCTCGTTCAGCAAGATGCCGTCGGTCATCAGCTTGACCAGCGTGCCGTCGGCGGACACGTCGGTGAACCGGACCTGGTAGCCGACCGCTTCCCCCAGCGCGCTGCCCAGCTCCTCGGCGATTCGTTCGGCGACGGTGCGGGCCGCCAGCCGCCGCGGCTGGGTGTGTCCGATCTGCCCGTCGACCCCGCGGCCGAGCTCCAGGCAGATCTTGGGAATCTGGGTCGTCTTGCCCGAGCCGGTCTCCCCCGCGATCACCACCACCTGGTGGTCGCGGATGGCCTCGGCGATGTCGTCCCTGCGCTGGCTGACGGGCAGCTCGGCGGGATAAGTGATCGGCGGCATGGCCGCGCGCCGGGCGGCCCTCGCGGCCGCCCGCTCAGCATGCGACCTGGATCGCCCGGGACGCCCGGACCGCAGCCGGGCGGGCGATGACGTCACCAATACCTCCGCGCGGAATCTCCGGCGTTCAGGCCGGGAAGGAAGCGCATACGGCGTGCCTCGCCTGTATTTATGGAAATTTGGACGATCCTGTAAGAGTGAGAATGGCTTACCGGTGCCGGGCATACCCCGACGAGGCGCAGCAGCAGATGCTGGCGCGCACGTTTGGCTGCGTGCGAGTGGTGTGGAACCGGACCCTGGCCGCGCGACACGTCCGATGGCAGGCCGAACGCAAGGGCATCTCCTACGCCGAGTCCGACCGGGCACTGACCGCAATGAAAAAGGACCCGGCCCTGGCGTTCTTGAACGAGGTGTCCTCGGTGCCGCTGCAGCAGGCGCTGAGGCACCAGCAGCAGGCGTTCGCGGCGTTCTTCAAGAAGCGGTCCTGCTATCCCCGGTTCAAGTCCCGGCACGGCCGCCAGTCCGCCACTTACACCCGGTCGGCGTTCCGAATGCGCGGCGAGGAACTGCGGCTGGCGAAGACCGCTGCACCATTGCGGTTCGTCTGGACTTGGCCCGGCATTGACCCTGCCACGCTCGATCCCACGTCGGTGACGGTGGTGCGCGACCCAGCCGGGCGCTGGTTTGTCACCTTTCATGTGGACGTCCCCTGGCCTGCGCCGCTTCCTGCTACGCGTAAAAAGGTGGGCGTGGATGTAGGCCTGACACATTTCGCGGTCCTGTCCACAGGCGAGAAGATCTCGCACCCGAAGGACTGGGAACGGCACGAACACCGGCTGAAGCGCTACCAGCGGCGACTGTCTCGCTGCCAGCGCGGCTCGAAGAACCGCGCCCGGGCGAGGGTGAAGGTGGCTCGGGCCCACGCCCGGATCGCTGACGCGCGCCGGGACTTCCTGCAAAAGGCAAGCACTCGGCTGGTCCGCGCAGCGGACGTGATAGTCGTCGAGGACCTGAACGTATCCGGCATGGTTCGCAACCGGACGCTGGCCCGTGCCATCTCCTGTACCGGCTGGGCCGAGTTCCGGGCCACGCTGGAGTACAAAGCCGAACGCTACGGTCGACGGGTCGCCGTTATCGGCCGATGGTATCCGTCGTCCAAGACCTGCTCGGCGTGCGGGCATCTGCTCACCGCCCTGAGCCTCGGGACCCGGCACTGGACGTGCCCCGTCTGCGGCACCCGGCACGACCGGGACGTCAACGCCGCGAAGAACATTCTTGCCGCCGGGCTGGCGGCCGATGCCTGCGGAGGCAGCGTAAGACGGGCCGGGGTAACCCGGGCGCAGCCGCCGGCGAAACAGGAATCCCGACCCGCGAGGGAAGGAATCCCCGCCCTCTAGGGCGGCGGAGAATGTCAAAGCACTCGACTCCATACTGGCGGGAAGAATAAATCAGACTGACCCTCCTGCCATAACAGATTTCCGCACGGGAGCCTTCCGCTTCTGCACGGCGACGGCGGTACCCCCTCCCCGGTGCGTCGAGCGGAATGCCGGCTGCTCGAGCAGCGTGAGCCCCATCCCGCTGAAGGAGCCATCTGCCAGTCTGGGCCGATTGCTCGGATGAGGCTGTGGATGCCAACGAAGACCATCGACGCCTCCAGCCGGCCGAACGGATCTCCGCCTGAGATTACTGGTCCAGGCCGAGGGTGAAGGTGGGCTTGGGGGTGGTGTCGGGCAGCTTGTGCTCGTCGGCGAGCCGCCGGACCGCGGTGCCGGTGGTCAGGAACTCGGTCGCGTGCTCGTCCCACGTGGTTCTTGACCTCCACCGTCACCCCCACGATGCCTGACGCATTGGCCTGCGCCGCTTCGGCCTGCATCCGCGCCAGCGCCAGCTCGCGCGCCTAGCGCCGGCCGTTTGCGCGAGCCGGCCGTCGGCCGCCTGCGGCTCCCACACCGCCGTAGCCTGGTTCTGCTGCTGGTTTCCGAACAGCGGCATGGTCCGCCTCCCATTTCGCTGGTGACTATGCGTCGCGGTAATTATCGTCGCGGCCGGCCGGCGTCCACGGCCGGGGGCCGAGCGCGTAGACGGCCCGGTCCACCCGGCCATGCCTTCGGGCCGGGTCTGGTTGGATAACGTCCATGAGTCTTCAGCTCGCCTTCGCGCCCGCCCTGTCCCGGCCAGACCTGCTCGCCGTCCCGGTGGCCGCGGCCCTGCGCGACCTGCCGGGTGCCGACGACGTCGAGGTGGCCGCGATCGACCCGGCGCTCGCGGACACCGCCGCGTTCTGCGAGCGTTACGGCGTCACCCCGGAGGAGTCAGCGAACTGCGTGGTCATCGCGGCCAAGCGGGGCGGCGAGACCCGCTACGCGGCCTGCATGGTGGCCGCGACCACCCGGGCCGACGTCAACGGGCTGGTGCGCAGGCACCTGGACGCGCGGAAGGCGTCCTTCGCGCCGGTGGACGCGGTCACTGCCGCGACCGCCATGGAGTACGGCGGGATCACGCCGGTCGGCCTGCCCGCGGACTGGCCCGTGCTGGTCGACGAGGCGGTGGCCAAGACCGGTTCGGTGGTGATCGGATCGGGAATCCGCGGATCCAAGCTCAGGCTGCCGGGTCCCCTGCTCGCCGCGCTCCCGGCCGCCCAGGTGCTGCCCGGCCTCGGCATCCCGGTGGCCGCCGCAGCGGATTAACTCCCTAGATCAGACGGCTTCGGTGAGGAAGCCGCGGGCGGCGGCGGCGCGGGGGCGGTGCGGGGCTGTGGCCAGTGCTCCTGGTGCGCCTGGTGCTCGTGCGCTCCCGGCACGCTCCTGTTACCGCAGAACCCCCGTCCGCGGTCCCGGCCCGCTCGTTCATACGACATGGCTGCCGCTACCATGCAGCCCCAGCGACATGGCTGCGGCATCCATGCTGTTTGACTCCGGCACGGCTGGTGCCAGGGTGGCTGAAGCGCTTCGTGTGACCGAGCGCGCCGCTCGACGGCGCCAGCTACCTGACCGGCATTGAGCTTAACAGCATGAACGCGGCATCCACGCCCTATGCGCAGCGCTCCGAAACCGAGTGAGCGACGAAGCTGTCACAGATGGCAACCGAACGTGTGCGCTGGGCGTCTAAGTGGGAAAGCTTGGCCACTGAAAGTAACGAGGGAGCACCATGAAGCGGAGACGTCTGGCCTCGGCCGCCGCGGCGGCCATCGCCATCCCGGCGCTCGGGCTGGGGTTAAACGGCGCCGCGTCGGCCCGGACGATCTCGGCTGGCTTTTACGCCAAGCACATCGTGGTGCTCGACTGCCAGGGTCACGCCATCGTCCGGCCCGGCCGTTACACGCTGGCCTGCGCCGACGGCAACGACTACCTGAATGGCCTGGCCTGGACGAGCTGGGGTCCGCGGCTGGCCAGCGCCACCGGCACGGAGCACGTGAACGACTGCATCGCCTACTGCGCGACCGGGCACTTCCACAGCTACCCGGTGAACGTGGTGCTGTGGGGCAGCAAGGCCGCCGGGCCGGGGCGCCAGCGCTACACCAGGATCACTGAGCTCTACCCGGGCGTCCACCCGCCGTATGTCCACGGTCAGCCGGCCACCTTCTCGGAGACGCTGTACCCCTGACCACTGGCCCGGCAGGAACTAGCACCGTGAGCTACAGCACAGTGACACGCCGGTCAGCGCTGAATTGACATTCAGCTTCGTCCCAGGGCATGCTGGGTTCGGTTGAAAAACGGGACACCTCGTTCGGTGAGGCGTCTTCACGGACATAGGCCACTGATCCCAACCGTCGAGAGACGCTCCGGATCAGGACACCTCTCCCCGGCCTAAGGGGTGAGGCCAA